>Ga0105096_10001277_pt1 | contig 10218 bp, 7 predicted proteins | sample PPLLak3cmMay2015_FD_87036 | JGI IMG/M metagenome (GOLD analysis project Ga0105096, IMG submission 87036) | Freshwater sediment microbial communities from Prairie Pothole Lake near Jamestown, North Dakota, USA - PPLs Lake P7 Core (1) Depth... | ecosystem: Environmental > Aquatic > Freshwater >...
GACAAGGAGTTCTCGATCTACGAAGTTCCCCTCAGCCTGGTCGACAACGGCCTGGACGCACTGATCGTGAAGCGGTTGCAATTGCCGGCGGCGGCGATCGACTTGCACGAATGGCGCGATCTGCTGCACCGCCTCCGCAATCCCAAGCACGAGATCAGCATCGCGGTGGTCGGCAAGTACGCCGAACACAAGGATGCCTACAAGTCGATTTACGAGGCCCTCGATCACGCCGGCATTCATCATCAGGCGCAGGTTCGCATCGGTCGAATTCGAGCTGAATCCATCGAACAAGAGGGACCTGAACGCTTGCTCGGCGGCTACGACGGCATTTTGATTCCTGGCGGCTTCGGCGAACGTGGCATCGAAGGAAAGATCGAGGCGATTCGGTACGCTCGCGAACGAAAAATCCCGTTTTTCGGCATCTGCCTCGGCATGCAGTGCGCGGTGATCGAGTTCGGACGCAATGTGATCAAGCTCGAAGGGGCTCACTCCACCGAGTTCAGCAAGGACACCCCGCATCCGGTTATCTGCTTGCTCGAAGAGCAAATCGACGTGAAGGAAAAAGGGGGAACCATGCGACTCGGCAAGCAGACCGCCCACCTGCACCCCGACGGTCGAGCGCTCGATTGTTATGGTCGGAGCCAGGTGGTCGAACGGCACCGGCATCGCTACGAATTCAACAACGTCTACCGTCAACAGTTCGCCGCGCACGGCATGCTCTTCTCGGGCTTGAGTCCGGACGAGAGCCTGGTGGAAATCGTCGAACTGCTCGAACATCCTTGGTTCCTGGCCGTCCAATTCCATCCGGAATTCAAGTCGAAGCCGATTCAGGCTCATCCGTTGTTCATCGGTTTTATCGGAGCGGCCATCGAACGCCACTCCAGTCGCGGTGAACGATCGGTGACGAGCTCGGTGACTTGAACCGGTGCGAAGCCACCGCGGAGTGTCGCGGCCATCGGTCGCGGCGTTCGCCAGCCGGTCCGCGATCATTCCTTTCCTGAGTCCCTTAGTGCAGGTTTGAACTCATGCCCGAGCCCTCAGACACGCCACGACCTGAAGACGAAATCGCGAAACAAACCCCTGCCACGGGCGAGCCATCCGACGCATCCTCCGATCTCGACCCTCGCATTCCTCCAGCGTCGTTCACCACGCTGTTGACGATGCTCGCGAGCCAGGCGATGGTCGCCATGGGACGCATCGCCGATCCCCTGCAGAAGAAACCGCTCATTCGACCGCGACTGGCCCGGCACTTCATCGACATGATCCAGATCCTGGAAGAGAAGTCGAAGGGCAACGTCTCCCAGGAAGAAGCCCAAGCGCTGGAGGGCATCCTGTACGAGCTGCGCATGACGTACGTTTCGATCACGAAGAAATAGCGGATCGCGAAGACTCCTTCCATGAAACGGCTTTCGAGCGGTGGCGGTTGGCAGGCGCTCGCGTACACGCTTCGCGTGGCGAATCGCGTCGGTTGGTGGAACCTCTGGAAGGCCATGCGAAGCAAGAACGCCTGCAAGACCTGCGCGCTGGGCATGGGGGGGCAGTTCGGCGGGATGGTCAACGAAGGGGGACATTTTCCCGAGGTCTGTAAAAAATCTTTCCAGGCCATGGTCTCGGACATGCAGGCCGGGATCACCCCACCCTTCTTTCAGCGCTATGGCTTTGCCGAACTACGCGCGATGTCACCGCGGCAGCTGGAAACGAGCGGTCGGATCGTGGCCCCTCTGTACGCAGGGCCCGCTGACAAGGGATACCGCGTGATTGGCTGGGACGAAGCGCTCGCGAAGATTGCCCAGCGACTGACGGCCGCTGGTCCCACTCGCAGCTTTTTCTACGCGAGCGGTCGGTCGTCGAACGAAGCCGGCTTCGTGCTGCAACTCTTCGCGCGACTTTTCGGCACGAACTACGTGAACAACTGCTCGTACTATTGCCACCAGGCGAGCGGCGTGGCGGTCGGCGAAAGTGTCGGCGTCGGCACCGGCACGATTCAACTCGACGACCTCGATCACGCGGACCTGTACCTTCTGTTGGGGGGCAATCCAGCGTCGAACCATCCGCGACTGATGCGCAGCCTGATGCTGCTGCGTCGTCGCGGGGGTCGAGTTATCGTGGTCAAACCGGCTCGGGAACTGGGGCTGGTCAATTTTCGCGTCCCCAGCGATGTGCGCAGCCTGCTTTTTGGTTCACCCATCGCCAATCTCTACGTCCAGCCTCACATTGGCGGCGACATCGCGCTGCTGACCGGAGTGGCCAAGGAAATCATCGATCGACAGGGTCACGATCGAGCGTTCATCGAAGCATCGACCGAAGGATTCGCCGACTTTTGCGCGAAGGTCGGCGCGGCGTCCTGGACGGAGATCGAACGGCAGTCGGGAGTTTCCCGCGAGGAGATTCTACGTATCGCCGAGATGTACCTGGCGGCCAAGAACGTTGTCTTCGGCTGGACCATGGGCATCACGCATCATCTGCACGGCACCGACAACGTGCGCATGATCGCCAACCTGGCGCTGCTGCGCGGGATGGTCGGTCGACCTCACGCAGGGCTGATGCCGCTCCGCGGACACAGCAACGTGCAGGGGGTCGGATCGGTCGGCGTGGCGCCGCAGCTCAAGAAGGAAATTCTCGAGCGTTACGAACGTCGCTTGGGAGTGCAGCCGCCGACCTCGCCGGGCCTCGACACCATGGCCTGCATGCAAGGCGCCGACGCCGGATCGATGGACGTGGCGTTTTGCCTGGGAGGCAACCTGTACGGCAGCAACCCCGATGCGACGTTCGCCGAACAAGCCATTGGGAAAGTCGGACTCGTCACGTATCTCTCGACGACCCTGAACACCGGCCACGCGTGGGGCCGCGGTCGCGAGACGCTGGTGCTGCCGGTCCTGCCGCGCGACGAGGAATCTCAGCCGACGACGCAGGAATCGATGTTCAGTTTCGTGCGACTCAGCGAAGGGGGCCCCAGTCGATACCAGGGTCCGCGCGGCGAGGTCGCCGTGCTGACCGACATCGCACGAGCCGTGCTGGGTTCGAGCAGCCCGGTCAACTGGCAGGAACTGGCCAGCCACGACGCGGTTCGACAGCTGATCGCCGATTTGATTCCCGGCTACGAAGCCGTCCGCACGATCGGCCAGACCAAACAAGAGTTTCACATTCCTGGTCGCTACTTGTCGGACGGCAAGTTTCCGACGCCCAGCGGCAAGGCCAAGTTCTTCGCCGTGCCCATTCCGCCCCAGGCACTTCCGACCGATCATCAATTTCGTCTGATGACGATTCGCTCGGAGGGACAGTTCAACACGGTGGTCTACGAGGACGAAGACTTGTATCGCGGGCAGGATCGACGCGACGTCGTGCTGATGCACTCGGACGACTTGAGTCGCCTGGGCCTGCAGCCGGACCAGCCGGTTCGCCTGAAGAGTTCCGTCGGCGAAATGCGCTACCAGCGAGTGCGACCGTTCGACGTGCGTCCCGGCAACGTGATGATGTACTGTCCGGAAGCCAATATCCTGATCCCGCGCGACGTCGATCCCTGGTCGAAGACTCCCGCCTTCAAGAACACGCTGGTGACGATCGAACCCGAAAACATGTAGGGTGGGCACAGAAGCGACAGCGCCGCATGCCCACCAAGGGATGGACGTCAACGCACGCTCCGAAGATGGTGGGCAGGCGCTCGCTCGAGGCTCGTTTTGCCCACCCTACAATTCTGCCTCCGGTCACTCGAGGCTCGACAGCTCTTCTTGCAGCTTCAGCCACTGTTCCTCGGCTTCGGTCAGCTGCGCGGCGAGCGTCGCGTGCTCGTTGTGCAACCGCAAGGCCTCGGTCGCGTCGGTCGCTTCCATGAGCTGGCGATGAATCTCTCGCTTTTGCGGATCGAGCTTGGCGATGTTCCGTTCGAGCACCGTCATTTCCTTGCGTAAGTCCTTTTCACTTCGCCGCGGCGCCTGGCGGGCCGCGGGAGCGGGCTTACCGACCGACGTGGGGGGCTTGGACATGCGCAGGGCCGCTTCGCGCTCGCCATCCTCGATCTCCTTGTTGACCGAGTAGAGATACGAGTCGTAATTGCCGCGATAGTTGGTCACGTGTCCGTCGCGCACTTCGATGATGCAGGTGGCCACACGATGCATGAAATGGCGATCATGGCTCGTGAAGATCACGGTCCCTTGATATTGAATCAGCGCCTCGGCCAGCGCCTCGACCGTGTCGACATCCAAATGGTTGCCCGGTTCGTCCAGCACCAGGATGTTGTATTGGCTCAAGAGCAGCCCGGCCAGGCAGAGTCTCGCGCGTTCGCCTCCCGACAGGACGGAGACTTTCTTTTTGACCGCTTCGCCTCGAAAGAGCAGCGCGCCGGCAAGGTCCAGGATCTGCTGAGTCTTCGTGCCGAGGGCGGCCTTGTCCTCCAGGTAGTCGAGGACCGTTTGTCGGTCGGGCAGGCTCGTGTAAACGTGCTGCGCGTAAACGCCCACATTGCAGCCGTGGCCCCACCGCACCTCGCCGGCTTGTGGCGCGAGGGAATCGACCACGGTGCGCAGGAAGGTCGTCTTGCCTTGGCCGTTGTCGCCCACGATCGCGGCCCGCGAGCCGTGATCGACTTCCAGATCGATATCGGCGGCGACTTGCCGCTCGGCGTAGCCGATCGCGAGCCCGCGGCAGCGAAGCGCGGGCCCCTTGCGCGGCTCGACGATCGGCGCTCGAATATTGGCCGTCGGTTCGTCGGTCGCGATGTCGACGGTTTCAAGCTTCTCGAGTTGCTTGCTCTTCGAGCGGGCTCGCGTGGCGGTGCTGGCTCGAGCTTTGTTCTTGGCGATGAATTCTTCCAGCTGCCGCCGTTTCGCCAGGACCGCCGCATTAACGCGTTCGTCGTGCTCGCGCCGCTCGAGTTGATATTCCAGGAACGCCTCGATCTTGCCGGGAAACATGGTGAGCTTGCCGTGCGAGAGGTCGAGCGTATGGCTGCACGTGGCGCTCAGGAAGGCTCGATCGTGCGACACGATCAGACAGGCTTCGTGGTACTCGCGCAAGAAATGCTCCAGCAGAATCTGCGTGCGCAAGTCCAGGAAGTTCGTCGGTTCGTCGAGCAACAGCAGGTTCGGCTCGTGGAGCAACAGGGCCGCGAGCTTGACGCGCGTCTGCCAACCGCCGGAAAGCTTCGCGAGCGGGCCTTCGAGATAGGCCCCTTTGAGCTCGAATTGGCCAGCCACTTCGCCGCACTTCCAGTCGGGCTGTCCGCTGTCGCGCTGCAGAAAGTCGATGGCCGTTTCGCCCGGCAGGAAGGGGTCGTGTTGGCGCAGATACCCGAGACGAAGTCGCGGGTGACGAATGACTTCGCCCCGATCGAGTTCCTCGTCGCCCAGCAAGACGCGCAGCAGAGTGCTTTTCCCCGCGCCGTTGCGACCGACGAATCCCACCTTGGTGTCATCCGTGATCGTGGCTTCCGCCCCGTCGAGCAAGACCTGGTCGCCGTACCGTTTGTAAGCATTTCTGACTTGGAGCAGCACACCCATCCCGACCACACCCTCGTTCAACCGGATTTCGATGAATTCGCAAACCTCGCAGCATATCAAGTTCGGGCTTCGTTGGGGGCGCGAACCATGTCGTCGAGCGTGCCGCGGGTAACGACAATCCTAACCCGACGCGCACCCAAGCAGCTGCGACAAGACCGGATATGGGAACGCTGATTCGCGCTCATCGTCGCTGATGAGGAATTGTTGAATTGTTGAAGTGGGAAGATGTGGGAAGATGTGGGAAACCATTAGCGTCGTTGGTGCGTTTCATGGATGGCCGGTTGCTGGTGGGATCAGCTCGGACACGATGAATCGTTTCCATTCCAGTGCGCGTTTTTGGCCGAAATTGATCAGGTATCCGACGGGTTGGCTGGCGATTCGCATGTAATTGAAGAGTTGGGCTTCATGCTCGGGGGTCAACTGGGTGACAGCCTTGAGTTCCACGACGATTCCCTCGTACACGAACAAATCCGGCTTGTAACGCACGTTGAGTTGTCGACCTTTGTAGTGCATTCCGAGCTCGTACTTGGACCGGTAAGGGATCTCTCGTAACGCAAGTTCAATCTCCAGACTCTGCTGATAAACCTCCTCGGCCATGCCGTACCCCAGCTCGTTGTAAACTTCAAACGCCGCCCCCATCAACTTGTACCCTTCTGCCTTAAACATGCCTGTCTCCTTCACCATGGGAAGACGAGGAACGCTGTTGGGCGTTGATCGACTCGATTCTTCATGAGTGAAGATCAGTGCGAATCAGCGTTCCCTGTTTTTTGTTCTCTTACCGAGAGAACCCGACGGCGCCCCACGCGTGATTTGCGTGGCGTCAGTCGTGCAGATGGAACAGGCGCTTGAGCGCGTCGAGCAGGCCGTGCGGGGGGCCTGAATGGGCTTCGTCGCGCAGCGATTCCAAGGGAGGATGCAGCAGCTTGTTCACCAGCCGATCGAACGAACGGCGAATCTCGTCGCGCGTGCGTTCGTCTCCGGGCGGAAGCTTGTTGAAGAGTCGTTGCAGTTCTTCGTCCTTCACTTCGTCGGCCCGTTCTTTCAAGCGTCGAATCGTCGGACCGGTGGCGCGGTGGTAGAGCTCCCGCATGAACCGCTGGGTTTCGTCCTCGATGATCCGCTGAGCCACGGGCCATTCCTGCTCGCGCGCCTTGCGGTTGTCGTCGCACACTCGACGGAGATCGTCGAGCGAATAGAGATAGACGCCATTCAAGTCCCCGATCGCGGCTTCGAAATCCCGCGGCACGGCCAAATCGAGAATGCAAATCGGCCGCTGCGACCGTCGTTGATTCACGGCTCGGAAATCGTTCACCGTGAGAATCGGCTCGGTAGCGCCGGTGGTGCTGACCACGAGATCCGCGTCGACGAGCAGATCGTGCAGCTTGGACCATGCTTCCGCGCGGCCGCGGGTCCGCTCCGCCAGATCGACGGCCCGCTCCAGATTGCGATTCACGATGGAGATGTCGCGCGCCTGTTCGGCGATCAGGTACCTGAGCGTCTCCTCGCCCATCTCCCCCGCGCCGATCACCAGAATCTTTTTGTCGTCGAATCGCTCAAAAAACTGCTTCGCGAAGTCGGCCACCGCGATGCTCGGAATACTGACACGTCGCTGCTGAATCGCCGTTTCGCTGGTCACCCGCTTGGCGACGCGAATGGCCGCTTGAAACGCCGCGTGCAGCAACGTGCCCGCGTTGTCACCCGTGCGAGCCAGCTCGTAGGCCTGCTTCACTTGCGCGAGGATCTGGGCCTCGCCCACCACCATGCTGTCGAGACTCGCGGCCACGGTGAACAAGTGACGCACGGCGTCCTCGCCCGTCCGTTCGAACAAGTCGTCGAAAATCTCCGCCGGTTCGATGCCATGAAAATGGGCGAGAAACTCCACCACGTCCTGGTGCGAGGGGCAGCCCTTCGGGTTCTCGGCCGCAACGTACAGTTCCACTCGATTGCAGGTCGAGAGCAGCACCGCTTCCGAATCGGGGAAGCGTTCGCGCAATTGCCCCAGCGCGTTGCGGGTTTCGTCCGGACTAAACGCCAGGCGCTCGCGTATTTCGACGCTCGAGTTGTGGTGGCTGCAGCCCACCATTTGCAATTTCATGCGAGCACCTCATCGGGCAACGATCGATGAGGCGTCGGGCGCCTTGTGCTTTCGCAACGTTTGAATCCAGGGTAGCCACAGTCGCCAGACTCTGGGGATTCGACGGCTCTGTTTGCATTCACCCACGCTCTGTCGAGCGTGGCTACGACCCTCGGTCTTCGCGGTGTGAGAGATCTCGTTTGCTGTCCCTCGGGACGTTCGGCGCTGGCGTGCTGGCTGTAGAGAACCAACACCAGGGCCATCGCCAGAAAAATAAAACTCGCCAGGGTCAGGTAGGCCACCTTGCGCCCTTGTCGGGCCGGCTTGTAGAACGACTCGAAACCGGTCACCGCCACCAGCCAGCCGAGCAGCATGGTCGACGACACCACGACGGGATTCGTCCAGGGAACTCGACGCGCCTCAAGATTGAGCACGATGCCGGACAGGAGCCCGACGCTCAGCAGCGCGGTGGAAATCAACAGGGCTCGCCGATTCGATTTCTGCAGCGTCTCCAGACTCGGCAGGCGAAAGCCTCGCCGAGGCGGCAACTTATGTTTCAAGCGATACGACTGGACGAGGTACATCACCCCGGCGACCAGTCCGAGCGTGACGACGACGGTGCCGAGCAGCAGCGCGACGCCATGCACTCCACGCCAATATGCCAACGCGTCGGCGTGCGGAAAGGGAGGGGAATTGCGGTTAAGGACCGCGAGCCCGATCAGTGCCAATACCAAGGGCAGGATAAACACGCCCAGCGCGTTTTCCATGCGCCGCAGGGTCGCCCCCAGATAGAACGCGGCCAGAATCCAGGCCGCCAGCAAGCACCAGTCGTGCCAACTCGATAGCGGCACGATCGGCTGCTCGGCAAGCGACTCGGCGCGGGCCTGCGCGGCCAGATAGATCGTGTGGGCGAACAGCCCGGCCGCGGTAAAACCCACGATCACGAACATCCGTACCGGCGCGCGAAAGAAGAGCCGCGAAATTTCGCCGATCAGGCTGACCGCGTAGCTCGCCGCAAAGCAAGTGATGGTGATGCCGGAAAACATGATTGGAGTGTATCGAGTCGACCCTACGATTCCAAATCGTAGGCTTTCAGCTTCTTATGAAGCGTATTACGGTTGATTCCCAGCCGCCGAGCCGCCTTGATCTGCACATTGTTGCAGCTCAGCATGACTTGAGCCAGGAGTTCACGTTCTACTCGATTGACGACTCGTTCGTGCAAATTGTTCGCATCCGGCCCACTTCCCGCCAGTCCCTGCTGGACGACCGCCGAGGTCAGCGTCTCCAAATCGGCCCCCTTCAGCGAGCCACCTTTGGGGCGATTCTTGCCAAGCACGACATCCGGCAGCAAGTCGACCGTCAACTCGTCCCCTTCCGCTAGAATTACCGCCCGTTCGACGTAATTCTGCAGTTCGCGGACGTTGCCCGGCCAGTGATAATCCTGCAGGGCTTCGCGGGCCTGGGGCTGAATATGCACGACACGCCGATCGTTGGCCTCGCTGTAATACGTGAGAAAGTGAGCCACCAGCGCCGGAATGTCGTCGCGGCGTTCGCGCAGCGGCGGTAGTTCGATCGTGACCACGTTCAGCCGCCAATAGAGATCCTCGCGAAATCGCTCCGCTTGGACTTCGTCGAACAAGTCACGATTACTGGCGGCGATCACGCGCGTGTCGACGCTGATCGTCTGCGTGTCGCCGACCCGCTCGAATTCCCGTTCCTGCAGCACTCGCAATAATTTGACCTGCAGGTGCAGGGTGGTCGAGTTGATTTCGTCCAGAAACAGGGTGCCGGTGTGAGCCGCCTCGAATCGCCCCGTGCGATTGTTGACCGCCCCGGTGAAAGCACCTCGCACATGCCCGAAGAGTTCGCTTTCGAGCAGGCTCTCGCTGAGCGCCCCGCAGTTCACCCGCACGAACGGCCCCCCCGATCGGTCGCTCAATCGATGCACAGCGGTGGCAATCAACTCCTTGCCGGTCCCCGATTCGCCCAACAGCAATACGGACGCCTTGCTCCGCGCGACGCGGCGCGTCAGTCGATACACGTCATGCATCGCCGAACTCGAGCCAATGAGGCCGGCGATCGGCGGTGCATCATTAGGGAGTTGGGGCATTGGTGGGTGAAGCGGATGCTTCCGCGGCAGGAGGCGTCGAACTGGATTTCGCGGCCGAATCGACCGATTCGATGATGTCGAGCACCGCGCCGAGAATTTGCTGCGTGCCCTGGTCCTGGTGCTCGCTTTGGTTATAGCGTTCGTATTGGCGGACGATTTCGGTCCGAGTCAGTCGCAGTGAACGGCGTCGCACCGCTTCCCGAAACGACTCCATGGCGATCTGACGGTCCTCGAGCGGTCGTCCACGCTGACTGGCCAAGTCGACGAGCGCCAACTGCGATTTGGGAGTGCCCAACCGGCCGAGCGCCCGGGCGGCAATGGCCGTCAGTTCAGGAGTTCTCAGCGCGGATTCGGCGGCCGCTTGATATCGAAAAACTTCATAGAAGCCGTACTTGGCCTCTTCGCCAGCGAAGTTCGCGATGCAGTCCAAGGCGAACTCGGCTTGCGTGACTCGCTCGTCACGCGACAAGGTCAACCGTCCCGCGTTGGCCCGCAGACGGGTCACGACGTTCTCCATCCCATCGGCATCGTAGGGGCGA
>Ga0105096_10001278_pt1 | contig 10216 bp, 10 predicted proteins | sample PPLLak3cmMay2015_FD_87036 | JGI IMG/M metagenome (GOLD analysis project Ga0105096, IMG submission 87036) | Freshwater sediment microbial communities from Prairie Pothole Lake near Jamestown, North Dakota, USA - PPLs Lake P7 Core (1) Depth... | ecosystem: Environmental > Aquatic > Freshwater >...
TAAATAATTTTCCGGACCACCCCAAACGGTCGCACGGCCTTTTATTTATGCCGGCGTTATTTTCCGTTTTGATGTTCAGTGTTCTACTCTCTAGGTAAAAAGGTTTTGGGTTTCAGTGTTCTTACAGGCCTTTCACCTGCCCCGGACCAAACCTTACACCTCATTCATCTGCCGGTTTGGACTCGGCGGAGCGTTACGTTTCTATCGTCCTTACTTACCCGTGATTTCCTTCCATTTATCATCGGTGAGATCCGTGAGATGAAATACGGTTTTGCCTCCGTGACGCCTTTTAAAAGCTTTTAAATCACTTTCCGACTTTAAAGGCACAAACGCAGTCCCCATGGGCCCGATCACATCGGAGCCCGCCACCCAGAAAGCTGTAGACCCGTCAATTTTTTCCCCTGTAAAATAATCCCGCACCCAGACATGTTGAATGTCTGCTTTCTCAGCTCCTAAATAAACTTCCGGATGAAGCCATGAACGGATCATGCATCCGGTTGCACAAAACGAGAACTTTCTACCGTCAACCAGCTCCATGGCACATGCAAATTTCGGGTAAAGAGCCACTTGCATGGCACATACGGGACATCGATCATCTTTATCGACTTCAATGCCGAATTGCTCATCAGCCCTTGCAAAATCGATTAAACAAAAACAAAGAAAAAACATGTATATCGATAAGGTTGCTATCGGGCCCGGATTGAGTTTTTTCATGGCTGTCTCCTTTAATTTTTTCAATAACTCAAAAATTGATGGTCTCGTAAAAAGTCACAAGATTCGGCAATGAATTTAGGAACAGGATTCAATGGAAATTTTCCGTCAGAGCTGGTAAGCACATTCAAAAAGAATCAAAGCAAGTATCTATTGTATCTTTGACTTAAAAACAAGATGTTATAGTTGGAAGTTTTTGCGGGAAAAAGCAGAAGCATCGTTTATTCCACCGGCAATGAAAAAATCGTCTTGCCAAAACCTGTCGAGACGATTATCAAACGGGCAGTCAGTGATTACCGACAATCTCTGCAAATCATTTGATTATTGACAAGTTTTTCCTTATGGAAAAGTATGGTTAACTTACGTTAACTTTTTTTGGAAGCATACCCATCGGCGTACCATCCACCACCCTTTAATTTAAAAGTACACAGGGAGATAATCTTATGGGCTTTTTCATGACATTCAGGGCATTCGATCTCATTCGAATCTGTTCTTTCCAGTTTTTCCACAATATGTCCGTTGGGGCATTCATATTCATAAAAGGGCATCATTATTTCCTTTCAAATGTATTAGATTGTCCGGATTACGGCCGGATTTTTGAAAAGTTCCAAAAAGCGATTATAGTCCTGAATATTTTCATGTCAAGAAAATTTAAGGTTTTGCCAACGAAGCCTTCATTTTTTCCAACTCATCAGGACTCATGGAAAAACTGTGCTTTTCGTCGGGAAAAGTTCTTTCGGTTACCTCGATTCTATATTCCTCGATGGCCTTGGCAATGGTGTCGCTGATTTTGGCGTACTGTTTAACGAATTTAGGTGTAAAGCGATCAAACAGACCCACCAGGTCATGGATGACAAGTACCTGCCCATCGCATTGAACCCCGGCTCCGATACCGATAGTGGGAATGGATATGGATTCGGTGATGACTTGTGCAATGGGCGAAGGAATGGCCTCAAGGACAATGGAAAAACATCCGGCGGCCTCTAACGCCTTGGCATCCTCGAGCAAAATGCGGGCGGCCTCTGCGCTTTTCCCTTGAACCTTGAATCCTCCCAGAGCCGAAGCGGTCTGGGGCGTCAGACCGATATGACCCTGGACCGGAATACCCGCATGGACAATGGCCTCAACAACCGGAGCCATACTTTTTCCACCTTCCAGCTTGATACAATCGGCACGGCCCTCTTTTAACATGCGGTTGGCATTGGCTACCCCCTTTTTTACAGAAACATTATAAGAGCCAAACGGCATGTCTGCAATAACAAGCGCGTTTCTCACCACTCTTGAAACGGCTTTGGTATGATGAATCATTTCATCCATGGTAACCGATACCGTATCCGGATATCCTAAAACTACCATACCCAGAGAGTCTCCCACAAGAACGATATCGATACCACCCTGATCTATGAGCAGCGCCAGGGGATAATCATAGGCAGTCAGCATGGTGATGGGTTTTCCGCTATTTTTTCTGGCTTTGATATCGGGAACAGTAGTTTTGGCCATAATTTTCTCCTTAATTTGTTATAGGCTTTTCATATTCGATATTCCGCCGTGGCCTCGATGGCTTTGATAATCCGGTATAAAAAACGATTTACCGGAGTCGATATTTTCAAAGCTGTCGCCTTATCGACGATTGCACCATTGATCGCTCCGATTTCCGTGCGGGCGCCTTTTAATATGTCTTGAAGCATACTTGCCTGATTCGCGGCGGTGGCGTCACAAACCTTTTTTACCTGTGCGACAGGATCATCATAAGGAAGTGTCACCCCGAGCGCATCGGCAACAGCCACAGCTTCGGATACGGCATCTTTCATAATGTCGATGCACTCGGAAGTCTTTCCGATGACGCCGTTGGGCACGCGGCAAATGGCTGTCAGGGCATTGATACCTACATTGATGATTAATTTTCCCCAGATCAGGCTATTCACATTATCCGATAAAGACGTTTCTATTCCTGCGGCATTGAATATGCGGGCAATATTTTGGATCAGTGTTTTTTTTGAGGGCATATCGGCAATATGGGTCGGCCCAATTCCGGCATGCCGAACAAATCCCGGGCCCAAAAAGGTACCTCCGTGCGATGTAACCCCTGCGAGAGCATTTTCAGGCCCTAAAACATCGTGGATCACCTCAAGGTTTCCAATACCGTTTTGAAGGGTCAATGCCGTTCCCCCAGGATCGAGAATAGCACGGGCCGTATATGCGGCATCCCGAGTATTGCAGGATTTGGTAAAAACGATCGCCAGTTCAACACGATGGGACAATTCTTCAGGACGATTAGTAATCATCAGGTTGAAAGTGCTTGAGGAACCATCCATGTTTTCCACCTTCAACCCGTTTTTTCGAATTGCTTCCACATGATCATGGTTGATATCGATAAGTGATACCTCGGATACTTTTGACAACATTGAACCAAAAAGCGACCCCATGGCTCCCGCACCGATAATGGCGATTTTCAAGGCAAAATCCTCCAGTTGATTTGATTCCCACTATTTTTCAACGGAAATTTTTTATCCGGTAAATGAGATATATTTCATATTTCGACTTTCCACAAATTTCGACAACGGGTCAAGGAGATTTTTTAATGATGGATATTTTGCATAAAAGTTCTTGATCGAATGGGTTGTTTTCATGCACACTAACTCCCGACAATTGAAACCCGGGACCTTAAACCCTGAAACTCAAAACAACGGCTTATTTTTATGACATGATGGACGAACCCCTTAAATCCCTTTTTATCGTTGACCCCGAACTGGCAAACAAGGTTGTGGCATTGTTAACATCTCAAAATGCCGATGTTTCGCCAAAACATCTTGAAATGCTTGCGGAGGAATCTTTTCGGGGTATGAATCAGGAGATATCCTTCGGATACGCTATTGCTTTGGGATTTGCAGAAATTTTGGGCCATGGAAAAGCCTCGAAAATTGAGATTTTTAGCCGACTGATCCGAAAAACATCTCAAAAAGGTCCGACCCTGGGCTTGCTGATGGCAAAACATCTTCCCCCAGTACTGATCCACGGCAACAGTCAGTTATTGAAAAAATTTATATCAACCGTTTCCGTCATGGAATCCAAGGGAACATATACGCTGAAAACCGCTTTGGAGCTTCTATCGGAATTATTGTATACGGAACAACAGGCGGCGGCAGCAGCATTTCTGGAACTTCTCTCGGAAACTTTCTCGAAGGATATCACTTATAACCAGTCGCTTCATTTATCCCATATGCTTCCCAACGCGGTTCGGTCATTTCCTCACGATACAAGAACCTGGCTTATCCCGGCACTTACCAGGATCATTGCCACCGATTTTCATTTGTCGGAGCCCTTTCTTGAAGGCTATGAAAAAGGTCTCAATTTGCTTTCCAAAGAAGCCTTGAACCGGTTTATCGACAGGGGGCTGAAAAAACTAGTTCACGGAAAAAATCCTGCATCAAAGTTTATCTCACTGGAATCCAGCCTGGGTTTGGAAACTTTTCAACAGTTACAGGTAACCGCTTCTTTTTCCCAAGTCCGCCATCAACTTGATCAATACCTTAAGGCCCGAACCGGCATGGCTTTATCGGTCAAAACCTTGTCCGACCTGCCAAAAATGTTTTTGGAAAATGCCGGACATTCAATTTCGGTATTTTCTGATGGACGATTCATTTATTTCCCGGACAAAATCGGTGTATATTCCTCCCATGATAAAAATATCCTCTTATATAAATACCTGACAAAACTGGAAGCCGGGCTTTATGAATTCGGGACCTTTGATTTTGATCTGGAAAAAATAAATGGTATCAATGGCTTTTCCATAGAAACAGCCGACCGGAAAGTTTCAGACCTGGAATGCTTTCCGGACTATTTTCCAATAAAACCCCTTGCACAAGATTTGTTTACGGTATTTGAGCACGGCAGGATCCATTTTTTAATGGGCCAAAAATATCCAGGCATGGTGAAACGCTCAATGCCCTTGCTGAAAGACGAGATTTCCCGGCTTTTAAATCAAAACGATACCAACAGCTTCGCCTTATGTTTGTACACAAAAATCGTCTTGGGTATTTTGCCTGACCACAAAATGACCAGCCATGAATCCGAACTGATAAACAACATTGCATCCATTTTTAAAGACACCATGTCCCAAAAACCCGATGTCGAAACAAGCGCTTTGCTGGTTCTTGAATTCTATCCCATTTTAGAAAAGGTTTACGGTAGTGCTTATACTCCTTTAAAAAGTCCTTTTAGCAGAAAAATCCGGCCTCAGTTGTATTTTTCAACCTTCAGTCGTTATGAAGAAATGGCGACTTCAATCAAGTCAAAATTGCAAGCTCAGGGCATAAAACTTTTTAAATCGGATATCCGAAAACGTCTGATTGAAAAAGGAGGGCGCCTTAGCCTGGATGATTTGAAAAACATGGCGTTAACGCAACCTTCCGGCCATGATGATATTGAAAATGAACCGGTTCGGATTGATTTTTCCGGTTGGGATTTAAGTGACCTTATCGAAGAATCCAATTTATCGGAATTTTCCCAGAGCGACTTTCCGGGTAAGGTTTTCCGGTACCGTGAATGGGATTGCCGTATGGGAGACTATCTCAATGATCATGTTAGGGTACTGGACAGGAATATCACTGAAAAAAAAGGCGATTTTTATCAGGAAACCCTTACAAAATACCAGGGACTGGTCAGCCGGATTCGGTATGCTTTCGAGTTATTAAAACCTGAAAGTCTTCAAATTTTAAAACCCTGGGTGGAAGGCGATGACTTTGATTACCAGGCCATGCTCGACTTTGCCATTGATAAAAAGGCAGGATGGCTTCCCTCGGACCGCCTTTACATAAAAAGGCTCAAACAACAACGTGATGTCGCAGTGCTGCTTCTGGTGGATCTTTCAAAATCGACTTCCAACCTGGTTTTTGAATCAACTCAAACGGTTCTGGACGTTGAAAAAGAAGCCATCATTCTTTTTTGTGAAGCCTTGGAAGTCCTGGGAGACAAATCAGCCATCGCGGGTTTTTCAGGCACAGGCCGCTTAGGTGTTGATTATTACCGGATCAAGGATTTCACGGAATCTCTGGACCAAAAGGTTAAATGGCGCATCAATGCCATGGCACCGCAGCGAAGTACACGAATGGGTGCGGCGATCCGCCATGCCGCCAATGAACTGGGAAAAGTCGAGGCCATGGTGCGCATTCTGATTTTATTAGGTGACGGCTTTCCCAATGATCTTGATTATAAACAAGGGTATGCCATCGAAGATACGCGAAAGGCCGCTTCCGAAACCCTTGCCGAAAACATCTCATTCAGGGCCATCACTGTCAATATTGATGATGATCATAGACTGGATGATCTTTACGGCAATGTTCATCATAGTGTCATTTCGGATGTACGAGAATTGCCCGACAAACTTCTTAGGATTTACAGTGCATTGACAAAGTATTAATGTATATTATTAGTTGAATTGAGGTGGTAAAAAAAGAGCGAAAATACAGGGATGGAAGATTCTTCGTCGGCCAAGTCTTTTAGCACTAACTGATAGACTTCGGTGTTGGCCTCCTCAGAATGACAGCGGGACAGGCGTGGTTTTTTGCAAATTTCAACTAAAACATGAGGGATTGAATGAAAATCTATGATGATATTTTTGTATGGGATGGCTGGGGAGGTCTTTTAAAGCTTGCCAGCGGCAAATGCCGGGTGAAAATATTTGATCTGAAAAAAGGGGAATCGGATGCCGTCGCTTTTTTAAAACCAATTATTGTGGTCATATCGGATGTCCCCGACAGCAAAATGTCGATTAAAAGCTGTGCGGGCCATATCGCCACGAGGCTTACGCAAAAATTCAGTATAGATCCTTTAAGGATGCTCTTTGTCGAATATTATCCGGCAATCAATTACGGAGATAAAAATCAATATCATATCCCGGAAAAATATGAACTGGTGGAGTTTCAGTGGCACGAGGACAGAGCCATCGCCCCCAAATGGCGTCTTTTAAAGCCCCCCATGCTCGATGTTGTGAAAGGCCTTTTAAAACCCGGTCAAAAATGATTCCAATAATTTTATCGGGAAAACGCATAGGTTTTTATCCCAAATGACTTTTCAATGAATTCGGCTTCATTGCGGGTATGGCAAAAATATGCGACTTTATTGCGGGCAATGCCCGACAAAATGAAATCTCCAGGATATCGATATTCCACCTCCTGTTTCCAGTCCGTTTTCACTCCCCTGGACTGAAGCTGCCACGGAGGTATATTTTTCGGATACGCCCCTTTCCGGTAATATTGGACCGGAACAATTCCCAGTTGCCGTGCATTTGTCTTTTCGATGCCGATGCCGTAGGGTTCGAAAGACATGAGGCGGTAACGCGATCGCCATTTCATCAGGGGCAAAATCTTATCCGGTGCAAGTCCGGAAAATGACACGGCGGGAATGCCCCTGGGCATGTGAGCGGACGATGCGATTATTTTCCCGGTTTTTATTATGTTTTGTATCGTATGGAATGCGTTTCGCGGATAAATATCGGATCCTGCAACAGCTGAAAAATAAGCATGTTTTTTTTCGGAAGGCCACGGGCCGTTGGGCGCTCTCGTCCAGTGGATGATATACCGGTCTCCTATGTTGATGGTTTCAGGCGGCAATTCGTCTCTTTTGATATGATAGGCAAGGGGCCGGCCTCTTTTTTCATAGTCGATCTGAAATTGAGAAATTACCACTCCTTGGTTTTTATTTATTTTTTCTTGAATTAGATTTTCCATATGGCCGTTGGCCCTTATGGAAACCGGAATCAAGACATCCGCTTCGGAAACAGCCGCACAATCACGGTCATAAAGAAGTTTTCGACTTTGACAATCAATTGTTTTCGGCATAATGGCCTTGAATCCCACAAGTGTCCGGTCAAGGTCGAATTGGTCAATGGTGAATTCCTTGAGCGTTTCAAATTCATGTTCATTCGTCGCCGGGATCAATACCACTTGCTTGATTTTACGGGTTTGAGCCAGATAAATCAGAAATTCCCAGGTTTGAATGCCTAAGGATGTGACAAGGCAAAGATGGTTCTCTTTGACCCAATCAACGGCATTAAGTGTTTTTTTCACCCATGGTGTAATCCTGCATGGCCTCAAGGGCTGTCTCGATAAAATAATGGCCGAAGTTTTCATTATTCAAACACGGCATACAAAGGAAAATGATCGGAGGGATAAAAGCCGGCGAACTTGTCCCTGATGACCCCCCATTTTACAGGCTTGAGATTTCCTCTGTACATAATCCAATCAATCTGATTTTCACCGGCCCGGCCTGAAAATCCGTGGTGTGTACCGGGATAAGGTTTATTAAAGACCGGTTTGAAATATCGAGTTGCAGAGGTATTAACAATATCCTGATTGTCGCCGGTAAATACTTTGTGGCACGGTTGTGACGGCTTGCAGTTGAAATCTCCCACAAGTATTGCCGGAATATCGAGGGGAAACTTTAAAAGCCTTTCCATTATGTAACTTGCACTTTCTACCTGGATCTGTTCATCAAAATCAAAATGAGTGTTGATCATAAGAAGTTGTCGATCATTGCGTTTAAAAAGGCCTATTGTACACTGACGCGGCCACTGGCTCTTGGGAGAACGGCTTGGAATGTCCGGCGTTGCGCTCAGGTAAAAATGTTCCCATTTAACGCAATGCCAGCTTTCCTTATAAAAAATCAGGTTGTTTTGCCAAAAACGGGGAGACGGCTTGCGCTTTCCAATATTATGATAACCGATAAGAATGGTCTTTAAAAAATCTCCCTGAAAGTCATTAACTTCCTGAAATGCCATAAAATCGGATAAAAATTCATTTAATAGAATGGGAAACCCGTTTTTTCGGAACTCCCAGCTGTTGGGACCATCATCGGCCAAGCCAAAACGAAGATTTAAAGTAAAAACGGATATGGTTGTCTTGCCCGCTGTTTTTTCGCTTTCATTCATAGTGGGGTGCCTTTTATTCAGCTTTTAGGGTAAAAAAATAACAGGTACTTCGAAAAATCAAGGGATAGTTGCTTAAAATTTTCAAAAGTCACATCTGAAAAGTTCAGGTTTTCTTGTTTTTTAAGCACCTCAAAGATTTTCAAATAATTAAATAAAATTCGATCCTCCCACTTGAGGCCAAGCTTTCGGGCCATATCCGGGATGTTTTCCCTGTTGCCCTCGATTTCAAGAAAGGTTCCAAAAGGCATGGTATCAAGGCAAAAATGGGTGTCTTCTGCGATCAGGGTCTCTCTCCATTTTTCATAGACTTGTTCGGCGCAAAACCCCAAGGATTTTAAAATGGATTCCATGACATCAAAATCGCTGACCTCTACTTCCAACTCCCTGAATATTTTAAAGTTCAAATCATCGAGTTCGGGCTCTGACTTGTAGGTCAAAGTGACACGCTTATCCTTGCGAAGCCTTAAAAGGGCATTTTTTTTAAGAAGGCTTTTGTCCCTGTCTTCAAAACGGATATTGACTTCAAAAAAACGGCCCAGACTTCGGGCGCCGAGCTTAATAATATTTTCCCTGACGGTATTTAAATCCGGCAAAAAAAATTTTACTTCTATTTCCAAAGAATCCATAAATAGTTAATCCTTGAGTTTTTCATTCATAGTCAAGGGCCCCGTCACTCCGGCGAATGCCGGAGTTCAAAATCAACTAAAAATTCTGAAGACCGATAGATCTCCTGTTCAAATTCTAAAACCCGATATAGTAAAATTTCTTTTTTGTGTCAATTTTGATAAAATTTTGCTATAGATTTTAAGTTTGAGGACCGGAGAAATTCACTTGAATTTTTTCTTGACATGATTTTTTTTTTCATATAACGTTATTGAATTATACTGAATATGAACAGGAGATTTTAACGTGAAAAAATATACTTATAGTGCAAAACAGTCTGATATCATTCAAAAATGGTATGTGGTGGACGCTGCCGGAATGGTGTTGGGGCGTCTGGCCAGTCAGGTTGCATCACGCCTGCGCGGTAAACACAATCCTTTGTTTACCCCTCATGTGGATTGTGGTGACAGCGTGATTGTCGTTAATGCCGATAAAATAGTGCTTACCGGAAGAAAATGGGACCAGAAAATGTACCATCGCCACAGCGGATACACTGGCGGCTTAAAAAGCATTACCGCAAAAAAGTTACTGGAAAAAAGGGCTGAAGACCTGGTCCGTTTTGCCGTCAAAGGGATGCTTCCAAAAAATCGCCTTGGATCAAAAATTTTAAAAAAACTGAAAGTTTACACGGGAGGCAGCCATCCGCATGAAGCCCAACAGCCTCAAGATCTTAGCCTGAACCCAACTGATCAAAACTAAGGGATGCCCCTGTTAACCATAAACTAAGGACCATGACCAACGTCGGGAAATTTTATTAAATAAACGGGGAACAAGTGGAGAAAGAAAACATTTACTACGCGACAGGAAGACGCAAAAGTTCGGTTGCCAGAACATGGCTTAAGCCCGGCAACGGTAATCTCATTATCAATAATCGGCCCGCCGATAAGTATTTCCGAATTCAAACCACCTATAAAA
>Ga0105096_10001288_pt1 | contig 10197 bp, 11 predicted proteins | sample PPLLak3cmMay2015_FD_87036 | JGI IMG/M metagenome (GOLD analysis project Ga0105096, IMG submission 87036) | Freshwater sediment microbial communities from Prairie Pothole Lake near Jamestown, North Dakota, USA - PPLs Lake P7 Core (1) Depth... | ecosystem: Environmental > Aquatic > Freshwater >...
AAACCGTTCAAGTCATGGAAAGGTTGCTCCGAAATCACACGGAAGATATTAAACCCGAATGGAAAGAAACCCTGGTACATGCTTATCTGGCTGTGGAAGAACCCCAAAAGGCTCTTGTGCTCATGGAAGAACTTGTGGCCCACTTTACCGGAGAAAAAAAGCTTCAATGGCAAGAGGCTATCTTATATCACTATCTATCCATGAATATGCATAAAAAGGCCTTTAGGATGGCCGAGCAACTTTCGGAAACATATCCTCTCGAAACTAAATGGTGGAAAGCCCTTGCGCATATTCATCTTGCCCAGGATCAATATCGGGAGGCACTGGCGGCCATGACCATTTACGGCTATATTCAGCCTTACAATGATAAGGAAAAAAAACTTATGGCCGAACTTAGCCTAATGGCGGGAATTCCGGCCAAAGCGGTTTCTTATTATGAATCTTTGGATACGCAATCTTCTGAATCGGATATCATCATCAAAATTGTTCAAAGCTATCAAATGATGAACCAGCCTAAACAAGCTTTAAAATGGGCCGAAAAAGGCCTTTTGCAAAACAAATCACCTGAATTGATGATGCAAAAGGCCACACTTTTGTATGAACTTGGACAATTTGATGAATCCATCGACACTTTCGAGTCCGTTATAAAGGGAAAAAAAGGTGATATCGGCCTGGCCTGGATGATGATCGGCTTGGCGGCAGTTCAAGAAAACAACCTTGACAAGGCCGTCATCGCTTTTGAAAATGCCTCAAAATATGAACGCCATCAAAAGACAGCATTGTCTCATTTGGAACAGATAAAACAACTTAAACGATCTGAATCATGATTTACCCAAAAGCTTTTTGAGTATTCCTTTTTTCGTCTCTTCAGGTTGGGGAAGACCCAGATGGCGGCAAATGCAAACTTCAACCTCATGTTCCGACACATTTTCTCCCTCCACCACAATCTCTTCCGCCACCATGACCGCCGGGGCCACGGGCAGGTCCAACTCGAAGTATTCATCGGTATGATAATCCGCTTTGGGTTTGGAAATAACTTCAATGTCTAAAGGATATTTTTTGCCCAACCTGGGCATCATCTGTTTGAAGTTCTTTCAGGGCTTACCATTGGGTTCGTTGAGAAAAAATCGAACTTTAAGCATTGCTATCTCCTTTGATTAGTATTTGTGCTTGGCTGTTTCTTAACCTTATTTTTTGAGTTCACTCATGCGGTTCAGAAATGGTTGCGGCGGAAGAAAATCCACAAGACGCAGATCAGTTCGTTCATTTCCTTTCGTATCAATGAATACTATGGTGGGCACGCCTTTGACATGGTATTGCTGCAATAAACTTTCGTGATCGGGGTTGTTTCCTCTGGTAACATCCACCTTAATCATAACAAAGCGATCTTCAGCCTGCTTTACGACATCCGGATGATGAAAGGTCACGTTTTCAAGTTCCCGGCAGGGGGCACACCAGTCAGCATAAAAATCGATAATGACCGGTTGGTTTTCCTGTAACGCTTGTTGAAGAAGCTGTTCCGAATAGGGTTTCCAGTCAATCCCCGGCCCTTTGAAGGCCCAGGTGCTGATAATAAATGTTGCCATAACCAGACATCCGATACCGGTCAATGTCCTGAGGAATGGAAAGGCCCGAAATCCCTCTCGGTTTTTATCGATCCAGCCAAGATGCAATCCGGCCGCCAGCAATACCAACGGGGGCAGAAAAACTTTAAAAAATGCCGGTAATATAGGCCGTATGAAGTAGATCGCCATACCCACGAGAACCCATCCCATGAGCTGTCGTACCCATAGCATCCATCCCCCGGCCCGGGGAAGTCGCTGCAACTGGCCTGAAAACAGGGCCAGCAAAAAAAGTGGAAGACCCAATCCCAGACTGAGAGTAAAAAACACAATAAAACCCAGCCATGCACTTCCCATTCCGGCAACCCAGGTCAGCAGTCCCAGAACAAAGGGACCTATACAGGGTGCAGCCACCACTCCGAGTGTAAGTCCCATAAAGAAACTTCCAAAATAACCGCTCTAGGATCTGCCCGCCACCTGGGGCAAGGCACCCGGCAAGTTCAGTTCGCAAAAACCGAAAAGACTGGTGGCAAAAAAGACCAGAATGCCGGCGAGCAGGAACAATACAATCGGATTTTGCAGCAAAGCTCCCATGAGACCGCCCGTAAGCGCCGCCACCACTCCCAGAATCGAGTTGGTAATTGCCAGTCCCATCAGATAACATAATCCATGGGCGACCAACTGAACCTGGTTTGGTTTTTCCCGGGCTGTCCGGCCGCCAAAAAAGGAAACCGTTATTGGGATCATCGGATAAACGCAAGGCGTCAAATTCAGGGCCAGTCCCCCGAAAAAAACACCCAGAAGTGTCCAGAACATGGCCCATCCATGAAATGAATCAACAGAAACAGGCCTCGGGGCTGCCTCCGAAAATGTGGTCAAACCTGTCAAGCTGCTTTCTACAGGAAGTCCCAAGCCCTGCCATTCGGGAAGGCCATAGGGGTCGCGATAAACATTTTGATAACCAAGCTTTACGGCCACCCGGGCCGCCGAGTCACTGCGGACTCATGCCAGGCCTTCTCAGTAAAACACGATGTCACGCTGCTTGTCTTCGCCCAAAAAAGTCTCCAATTCATCTGCTTTTTGCCGGCGCGCCCACCAGGTAGGTTCCAAGGGAAAGTTCACGGCGCCTTTGATATGCCCGGCGCGATATTCCCATTCCTGGCGGGTGTCAACCAGCAACAGGCTCGATGGAGCTGTCTGGTAACGATCACGAAGTTTCTCCGTGGTGATTATTTTGTAACCACCCGCATTTACTTCTGCCATAACATCTTCCCAGGTGGCCTGTTTTGGTTCAAAAGGTCGATGTGCATACCAAACGGCGGCAACTGTTATCATCATGGCAGCTAAGGCTACAAAAAATGATATTTTTTTTCTCATCTGATCACATCTCCTTTAACAAGGATAAATGCACCGGTTGAAAGGGTGGGAGGAAAATAATGTTCGAGCCATTGCGCGATTTTTCCGCCGCCTGGGAGATGAACGGCCGTTTTTGTGGTTAAATTTTGTACAGCAAGTCCTGAAAACAAGGACTTTGCTTCACGCACGGTGTGCCAATGAGCGCCGCGATAGTCTCCGCGCCCACCGTTTCTGCCTTTTTGCAGCCAAAGAAGACTTTTACGGTTGAGCAACCCGATGGCAAAGCTACGGCGTGTGACACGAATTATTTCGCGGATAGCGGTGTGTATGTCCGGAACAAAACAAATGGCGGCAACGGATATCACCATGTCAAAGGCCGCATCGGCAAATGGAAGCGCTCCGGCATCAGCAACCACATATGAGGCTCTGTCCGAATCATGTTGACAGGCATACCGAACCCGCTTTTGATTAATGTCTACACCAACAACTTTTCCTTTAATCCTTGAGCCCATTCCCCGAGTAAAAAATCCGGTGCCGCTCCCAATATCAAGAAGGGATTCTCCAGGTCGGGGTTTCAGAGCATTGAAAAGCAGTTCAAGTTCACAGTGCCCGACCCACTGTCCCCGGGGTGTATAATACCATTGGTCATATTGTTCAATATCCATAATTATCCGGAATCGTTCCACCCGGCTAAGCCGGGCACAAACCGACAAAAAAAGGTTTCAGTGTTCAGGTTCCAGGAAAGGTCCCGGACTGTTGGATCGTCTCTCTGAACACTGAAACCTGAAACCTGGAAACTTTTTACTTAGAAGAAGTATTTCCCCATAATGGATCGTTTCCAAACCGTTCGAACCACCACTCTTCCGGGGACAGATGCCTGTTGACCACATCTTCGGAAAAAGAATATTGATATTGATTGCAGTAGGCCAAAATCATCTGATAGGCTTCGATAATCTTTTGAGCCATTTGCTTGCATTGCTCTTGGTTTTCCAGGGATTTATCCGGGTGCCATTTTGACAGCATTGCCCTGTAATGAGATTTGATCTGTTCCATGGTGGCCGATTCAGGAAGTTGCAAGAGTTGTCTTGCTTCGGTGATTTTTTGATATTTATTCATCTTTCAGCCTATAACTTTCCTTCCCGTTTGAGTTTTGAAATCAGGAAAGTTGCTCCTCTCAAGGATAACCCGAGCCTTGCAGAAAGCTGTGCTTCATTTAAGGGCCCTTTTGATTGAATTAACCCAAGAACCTCCTGTTCAAGCTCTTCAAACCAATCTTCGAACAAGACCAGCAGGTCCGGATCGGTGATTGCGGAATGCTGTCTGGATTGAGCTACCTTATCCACCAGGCTTTGGCACATCTGTGTTGGGTCGACACCTTCGCCCATACACTCGGCCAGTCATAAATGAACCAGGCTCGATACCTTATCACCCTCTGACTGACCAATCAGATTCATTAGAAAACGCTCGCGGGCTTCATCATCAAGGTCTGCCAGAAGTCTTTCCAATGCCCGGGTGATTTCCGCCAGAGCCTCTTCGGGGTTCATGCGGGAAACTATTTTGAACAGCTCATCCATGGGGTTTCGTGTACCTCCATTCAGTTAAAAAGTCTTTCTTGCCTCCAGCAAATCCGTTGCGATGTCGCTCAGGGTTTGGACAATATCCAGAATTCTGCCATCGGAAAGTTCATAGTAGATGAATGGTCCCTCACGTTCCACCTTTACGAGTAAGGAGCGTTTCAACTCTTTCAAATGGTGGGAGACCAGAGGTTGCGATAACCCCAGTTCCTCTACTATGGAAGAAACCGATTTTCTTCCACCACTGATAAAAAGTAGGATCCTCAGACGGTTTCCGTCAGACAAAGTCTTGGCCAGGAAAGCTGCGCTCTTCAAAGTGTCCTCAATGGATGTGGGCTGTTCCGGCTGCGTATGACCCGGCCTGCTCATATCAATAATCTCCTTTTGTTGCCTGCCGCCTTATGTTCACGCTTTAAATCCGTTTGTTTTATCGTGGAAATGGATATAAACTGCATATCAGTATATAAACACCTGCTTATGTGATGATACCGGATTTGTCAACAGAAAAAAAATGACCGGTTATAAATGGGGGCTTTTTTTAGGGATTTATGGCCTCAAGCCGGCAATGATCATAAAATTTGACTTTAAAATGCCAAAAAAATAGACGTGGCTGCGGCTAAGAAAGATTCTTCGTCGGCCAAAGATTATGTGCCACATAGCAAATTATGACATTGGCCTCCTCAGAATGACGGTTTCTAATGCCTGGTCCGCATCTTAAATAGACACCAATAGACGAAAGCCGGAATGACGATTCGAATTAACGGGCCGGTTAAAACGTCATTCCGGCGAGGGCCGGAATCCGGCAATATTTTTACGCTTCTAGCTTAGCATCCATTGTGATGGTTGCATTCAACAGTTTGGATACCGGGCAACCGGTTTTGGCGTTATTGGCTGCCGTTTCGAAAGCTTGTTTATCTGCCCCCGGAACCTTTGCCGAAACATCTAAATGTACTGTCGTTATGGTAAACCCCGCATCAGTTTTCTCAAGCTTGACAGTTGCTGAAGTGCTGATTTTCTCTGCCGTCAGTCCGGCACTTCCCAGTTGGCCGGAAAGGGCCATGGAAAAACAGCCTGCATGAGCAGCACCAATCAATTCTTCGGGATTAGTGCCGATGCCTTCCTCAAATCGAGTGCCAAAAGAGTATTGTGTATCTGAAAGAACCTTACTATCGGTCGATATAGTTCCTTTTCCGTCTTTTAAACCACCTTTCCATACAGCTGATCCTTTACGTTTCATGATTTCCTCCTTTTCAAAAGTTATTTTCAAGGCTTTTTATTGTCATCGGACTTATTGAGTTTGATAATAGTTCCATAGTTATTTATTCGAACGCTTGTTCCGAAAGGGATAATATTAAAAAACGGATACCAAATTAATATGGGGATTGTAAAGATGATTTTCTTTGGAGGTCCTGGAAGAAAACCGTTTTTGGTGGGGGCGGATTATTTATCCGTGAATTTTTTCAGCCTGTGCCGAAGGGTATTGCGGCTGATACCCAGCATTTTCGCCGCTTTTACCTGGTTGTTCCCGCATTCTTCAAGTGCTTTTATGATGAGTGTTTCCTCCACCATATCGATGATGTTGGCATGGATATCCTCTTTTGAAAGTTTGAGGATTTCCGGAACGATGTTTTCCAATTTATTTCTGAGGCGAGCGAGTAGTTGGTCACGATTCATGCTTTGTAATTGATGTTCATCCCTGGGTTCCAAAAAACCAAATTGTTCTTCTGAAATGATATCTCCCGAACAAAGCAAAATTGCCCGCCGAATGCAGTTTTCAAGCTCCCGCACATTGCCGGGCCAAGAATATAAGCTAAGTTTTTTACGTGTATTTTCAGAAATGTAATGAATGGACTTGTTATATTCCGCAGTGAAGCGTGACAAAAAATAGTCCGCCAGGGCGTTGATATCTTCGGTTCGTTCTCTTAAGGGCGGAAGATTAATAGAGATGACTTTCAGGCGCCAATACAGGTCCTCCCTGAATGTGCCTTCCTCGACTTCTTTTTTAAGATCCTTATTGGATGCGGCAAGCATCCTAACATTGACCTTGATGGTTCCGCTTCCGCCTAGCCTTTCAAATTCTCCTTCCTGAAGCACCCTGAGCAGTTTTGCCTGCAGTGGTAAAGATAAATCGCCGATTTCATCCAAAAAGCAGGTTCCGCCATCACAACGTTCCAATTTGCCTATGTAAGTTCTTTCCGCTCCTGTAAAAGCTCCGCGTTCATATCCGAACAATTCACTTTCAAACAGGTTGTCCGGAATAGCCGCGCAGTTAATGGCGATGAACGGATTTTGGTTTCGTTTGCTGTGATGATATATGGCTCTTGCCACCAGTTCCTTTCCGGTGCCGCTCTCGCCGGTGATCAGGACAGGTATATTTTTTTCGGCGATCTGGCCGATAAGTTTGTAAACATCCTGCATTTTTTTGCTGTTTCCGATGATTTGCAGGGAGCCTTTGGCTGAGGTTGGCGGAAGACGCAATGCCGAATCAGGAAAACCGACCATTTCTTTCATCTGCCGATTGACTATCAAAGCTTCACTTACAACGCGGCTCAGCTCTTTTCTTTCAAACGGCTTGATCAGATAATCATAAGCGCCTCGTTTCATGGCCTCGATAGCCAATTCGGTGGTACCGTAAGCCGTCATGATGATCACAGGTGTTTTGATCTGAGAATTCCTGATCTTGATTAAGATATCAATACCGTTTAAATCCGGCATTTTGTAATCAAGTAGAATCAAATCAAAACTCTCACTTTCAATTTTCTCAATTGCACTCGTGCCGCTTAAACAAGCCGATACCTCATAACCTTTTCTTTGGAAGAACCTGCCTAAAAAGTGGATTAACCCTTCATCATCGTCAATGAGCAATATTTTTTCCATTTTCCTCAAATATAGATTGGTTTAGTTTTAACGGAAGATAAAGTGAAAAAAGGGTTCCCTTGTTCATATGGCTTTTTACCCGGATATCTCCGCCATGACGCTTGATAATATTTAACACCAGAGGCAGGCCCAGGCCTGTGCCTGATGATTTCGTGGTAAAAAACGGATCAAAGATATTGACGATTTGATCTTCAGTAATACCACAGCCGGTATCACCAATGTCAATTCTGATACACGGGGTTGTTTTATTGTTTAAATCGAAAAAATCCCTTTGAACAATCACGAAAAGTTTCCCATGATCCCCCATGGCTTCTATGGAATTTACAAACAGGTTAATCAAGGCTTCTTCCAGTGATTTTTTATCCCCGTTGATTTTGGGTAAATCCTTTTCCATGTCTATCTCCAAAGAACATTCCTGTTTATTGACCATCGGCCTGATCATGACAAGCACATTTTCGACAAGCTGTGAAATATCGATTTCAGAAAAGACAAGGTCCTGTGGTTTTGAAAAGTCCAGGAAACGATTGATGGTCGCTTCAATTCGCTTAATCTGCTTCATGGCAATCCGGTAATCTTCAGTATATTCCGCGGAGATCTCAATTTCAGACCTGACCGACTCCAAAAATAATTTCAGTGAAGTCAATGGCGTTCTGATTTCGTGCGCCACGGCCGCCCCCAATCGACCAATGGCGGCGAATTTCTCCGAACGTTCGGCAACTCGCTTAATCTGTTTTAAGATAATATCGGTTTCTTTGAGGCGCGCTTCTTTTAAATCGACTTTTTGCGCAAGATGATTCTGACGTTCCTGGAGTTTCACAGCCATATTTTCAAAAGCCCGGGAAAGCATTCCGATTTCATCTTCACGATTGATATTAACAACCACTTTTTCAAATTCAGAATTTGCAATAATATCTGCCGATCGGCTGAGCGCGCGAATAGGTCTGACAATATGATAGGAAATCACCCAGGTAAGCATGAAAGCGGATCCGATGCATAATAAAACCGTAAGATAGATATAGCGTTTCAATGCATCAAAGCTGTGATATGCTTCATCGCGGTCCTGTTCCACCACAATATACCAATCCGTACCTTCCACTTTTTGAGATGTTCCCAGAACTTCGATGCCGCGATAATCCAGATAAGTTTTATAGCGGTCTCTTCTGCTGAATATGTTTTTAAAACTATCGGATTGGGAAATGTTTTCCTTTAATATTCTTTGGGGTTCCTTATGGGCCAGAAATGTACCGTCCTTATCGACCAGATAACATTCGCCGGTTTTACCCAGAGAAACATTTAATATAAAATATATGATTTTACCGGTCCCGACCGTACCGTACACCGTGCCCTTTATGTTACCGTCATCATCAATGATCGGAGCGGCAATATTAAATGTGGACTCTTCTTCTTGAGGCGGATGGGATATATTTGACAGGTATAGATTTTCTTTAATGTTGCCGGCGTATACACCTTGAATTTCGGTGTCGATTTTTCCGTGGTAAAAGGAAAATGCAATTTCTCCATCGGCTGAAACCACCATATGTTTTTTATATACCCCATAATTTTTTTGAATCAGGTCGAGATAGGGTGCTATGATTTCAGGATCCATGGATTTAAGAATAGATGTGCCGGCAATTACCAGCATGTCGGCCTTACGTTCGCTAAGCCACCGCTCCAGAATGGCGACCTTGTCGACAGCAACATTTTCGAGCTGACGCATGACCATGTTGACGATGAGTTGCTCTGTGGTTTTAATGGAAAAGACACCGATAGCCGCAATGGGAACAAGAGCGACCAGAAGAAAAATTAGCATCAGCTTGGTTTGCAGGTTAAAAAAAAATTTATTTTTTAATCTTTTTAAAAACATCATCGAAAAAAAGTCATCGGTTCCGGTGAGATGGAATCTATTTTAGGTTTTTCCCAAATGCCTGATGAGACAAATTACGTTCCCTGGGCCGGAAAGTGCCGTCTGCTTGTTCTTTCCTTACCACTTTTTGATACAATTTGAACATCTTGATTGCCTGCGATTCCTCGCTGTAAAATGTTTTCCAGGCGTAATCGAGAAGTTCTCGGAGTTTTTCCGGTGTCATGTTTTTAGGATAATACACTACTTTGTCCGCAGAATAATCGTTCCAGTCATAAGAAAAAATTCGATTTTGGCATTGAAGCTCTTCATAGGCCTTGGTATGGGGAAAAGGCGTCAGAACCGTAAATTCAGCCAGGTCCAGCTCAATTTCCATTAAAAAGTCGATCAAACTTTTGATAAAGTCTTCAGTATGATCATCCAGTCCGAGCAGGATAGTTCCTTCCACAGCAATACCGTGATCATGGTATTGTTTGATCCTTTCTCTGATAAGGTCCGAGGTGTCAAAAATCGCCTGGTAAACATACCAGGCACCGGCTTGTGCCGCCAGGTCCAGGATTTTAGGGTTGTTTTCGATGGGATGGCTGCACCATTTTTTTTTGAGAGGAATCATTTCTTTGAACAGGTTTTCTTCCCATTGGGTATCCTGTGCCAGGGAATTATCCACCAGAAAAAGACGGTTGTTATCGATGCATGCCATTTCCTCTATGGTTTTATGAATTGGTCGGGGTCTGAATTTGCGACCTCCGAGATAGGCAACGGCGCAGGGATAACAATGAAAACGGCAACCCCGGGAGGCATGGACCAGGTCAAACATCCTGACTCCTTTGTAGCTGTACAATTCATTGTTTAATATATCCCGTCTGGCCGTACCCACCATTTCAATGGGTGGATGGTCGTCTAAAAAATTATAAAGTTTTTTTAAACGTCCGTTTCGAAAGTCTGCAAATACTTCTTCCATGCGACC
>Ga0105096_10001289_pt1 | contig 10194 bp, 10 predicted proteins | sample PPLLak3cmMay2015_FD_87036 | JGI IMG/M metagenome (GOLD analysis project Ga0105096, IMG submission 87036) | Freshwater sediment microbial communities from Prairie Pothole Lake near Jamestown, North Dakota, USA - PPLs Lake P7 Core (1) Depth... | ecosystem: Environmental > Aquatic > Freshwater >...
AGTGAACTTAAAAAATTTTGTTTATTTACTTTTTTTTTTCAATTTTGGCCCAAGTGTCACGCAAAGTAACGGTTCGATTGAATACCGGAAAATCCACTCTGGAGTCTTTGATATCAAAACAAAAATATCCCTGACGTTCAAACTGACAATTGCTTCCGGGTTTCAGGTTTTTCAGGCTTGGCTCAATCCGGCAATCCGTTAAGACTTCAAGAGATTTTGGGTTTAAATAATCTTTAAAATCCTTGCCGTCTTTTTTATCCAAAGGGTTGGGTGCCGTAAAAAGACGATCATAAAGTCGGACATGGGCAGTGAATGAATGACCTGCGGATACCCAATGAATAGTGCCCTTGACTTTACGTTTGTCCTTGGACCAACCGCCCCGGGTTTCCGGATCATAAGTACACCTGAGTTCGACAATTTCTCCGGAATTTTTATCCCTGATGACTTCCCGGCAAGTAATATAATAGGCATACCGAAGGCGGACCTCACCTCCCGGATACAACCTGAAAAATTTCTTAGGGGGGTTCTCGCGGAAATCATCGCGATCTATATAAAGTTCCCTGGAAAAAGGAACCATCCGTTTTCCCATGCTTTCATCCTCGGGATTGTTAATGGCCTCGAGTTCTTCCACCCGATCCTCAGGATAATTTACAATGACCACTTTCACGGGATCCAGCACTGCCATGAACCGGGGGGCACTCCGGTTTAAATCCTCTCTTATGGTAAACTCAAGAAGTTCCATATCCACAATACTGTCGCGTTTGGCGACTCCGATTTTGTCACAGAAATTACGTATGGACTCCGGTGTATAACCTCGCCGCCGAATACCTGATATGGTCGGCATCCGAGGGTCATCCCATCCTGTAACATGATTTTCTTCCACAAGCTGTATTAATCGTCGCTTGCTAAGCACTGCATAATTCAGATTAAGCCTGGCAAACTCGATTTGCTGAGGATGGCATTCGGTTTCCAGCGTATCCAGTACCCAGTCATAAAGGGGACGGTTGTTTTCAAATTCCAAAGTACAAATGGAATGTGTGATTTTCTCAAGGGCATCGGAAAGACAATGGGTAAAATCATACATGGGGTAGATACACCACTTATTGCCGGTACGGTGATGGGTAACATGCTTAATCCTATAAATTGTGGGGTCGCGCAAGCTTATGTTAGATGAAGCCATATCGATCTTGGCACGAAGCACATGTTCGCCGTCCTTGAACTCGCCGCCTTTCATCCGCTGAAATAAATCGAGATTTTCTTCAACGGATCGGTTTCGGTAAGGGCTGTCTTTACCCGGTTCTGTAAGAGTACCGCGATATTGACGAATTTGTTCCGGACTAAGGCTGCAAACATAAGCCTTGCCTTTTTTAATCAGTTTCAGGGCAAACTCATACAACCGGTCAAAATAGTCGGATGCATAATATTCACGTTCATCCCAGTCAAATCCGAGCCATCGAACATCCTCCTTGATAGATTCCACATATTCGACTTCTTCCTTACTCGGATTGGTATCGTCGAAGCGTAAATTACAAAGCCCTTGAAATTGGGATGCAATGCCGAAATTTAAACAAATGGACTTGGCATGGCCGATATGAAGATACCCGTTCGGTTCAGGAGGAAACCGGGTCCTGATAAATCCATGCTTTCCCGTTTTTAGATCATTGGCGACAATTTCCCGGATAAAATCATATGAAGGCTCATTATTAATCATATAGTAAAAACCTTTCTAAAAATTGATACATGAATATTTTTTAATTTATATCTTTGAATTAATTTTAGATTCAACTATATAAAAGGATCTAAAAAGATTTCAAGGTTTTTGTATCTTTTTACGGATTTATTCTTTTTCTTAAAAAAATTTGATGGTTCATAAAAATTGGGGTTCCTCTTCAAGCGCTATATATTTTTTTAAAGTTTATACCACACTTTATCAGAAAAGAGGCATTGTTAAAAATTGACAATGAAAAGGTTTTTTACCAATTCAGGCCAAACAGAAAACACGGAAAATTTCCCTGAAATAACGCGACATGAAAGATTGAATTTGTTGTTTCCGGATCTGATCGATGTCATGGATATCGCCATGTGGGAACTTGATTTAAATTACCGGGTTGTCGCATCCAACAAAAAAGCAAAAAAAATTTACGGAGACCATGTCATCGGAAAATTTTGTTATTATGCGGCCGCCGATAGGGATAAGATTTGCCCCAGATGCCCTGCAAAAATGGTTTATAATGGTTGTGAAAGCGGCAGGTCGGAACATCAGCGTACGGATATCACAGGGAAAAAAATCTATATCGATCATATCGCCACTCCGATTAAAAATAAAGACGGGCAATTGATCGGATGTTTAGTTATCATTATTGATATCACTAATCGTAAGCTAATGGAAAAAGAATTAAAAAGACATCGCAACGCGCTTGAAAAATTGATTTCTGAGCGAACAAGGGCTTTGAAACAAAGTGAGGAGAAATATCGTCGCCTATATAACGAATCCAAAAAAGCAGAGGCTGTTTATTGCTCATTGCTTAATTCTTCAGCTGATGCGATTATTATTTATGATTTGGAAGGTCGAACTCAGCATGTCAGCTCAGGTTTTACCAGATTATTCGGGTGGTCTTTGGATGAGCTGAAGGGAAAGCGTATTGATTATGTTCCCGAAGCCGAATTGGAAAAAAGCATTACCCATATCAATAATGCCATCCAGCGAGGGATTTCTTGCCCTGGTTTCGAGAGCAAACGATACAAAAAAGACGGCCGTCTGGTCGATGTCAGCATCAGCGCATCGGGTTATACCGATCATGAAGGAAAACTATCCGGGCTACTTGTGATTCTTCGTGACATTTCCGAACAAAAGCGTTTGGAGGCACAGCTTCGTCATTCTCAGAAAATGGAAGCCATCGGGACTCTATCAAGTGGAATTGCACATGATTTCAACAACATTTTAAGTATAATTCTTGGAAATAGTGAATTGGCCTTGTATGGTTTGCCCAAGTCGAAATCGTTATATTCATTTTTAGAGGAAATCAGAATAGCAAGCCTCAGAGCAAAGGATGTTGTAAAACAGCTTCTCAGTTTCAGCAGAAAGTCAGAGGAAAACCGCTTTCCGATCAATATCGTGCCCATTGTCATTGAATCTTTAAAGCTTCTTCGATCCTCCGTTTCTGCAAATATCGAGTTCAGACAAAATATTTCAAGAAATTTACCTACCATTTTAGCGGAACCCACACAGATTCATCAAATAATGATCAATTTATGCACAAATGCCGTACATGCAATGGAAAAAACCGGGGGTTATTTGGATGTCACGCTGGAGAATAAAGAAATATTTTTGGAGAATTGGGAATTATACCCGGATCTGAAAGAGGGTAAATATTTAAAGTTATCCATCAGTGATAATGGACACGGCATTGCACCGGGTCACCTTGAACGTATTTTTGAACCCTATTTTACAACAAAAGACATCGGAAAAGGATCGGGTATGGGGCTTGCGGTAGTTCACGGCATTTTAAAAAATCATGACGGTGTTATTAAAGTCAACAGTATTCTCGATCAAGGAACGACTGTTGACATGTTTTTCCCGGCAATTGAAGCCCAGGAACAACCAAAGTCAAACCTCAATCAAAACTATCCGACCGGCAATGAATCCATCCTGATTGTCGATGATGACGAACTCATTTTAAAAATAGAAAAAAAAATACTCACATGCTTAGGGTATCGAGTGGAAACCTTCACCAACCCTGTTAATGCCCTGGAAAAATTTCTTATTGCCCCTGAAAGTTTTGATCTGGCCATTGCGGATATGGCCATGCCTAAAATGACAGGTGATAAATTCATTCGAGAGTTATTAAAGATAAAACCCGACCTTCCTGCAATTCTATGCACGGGCTATAGTGAATGGATGGACGAAAATAAAGCCTTAGAAATGGGAATAAAGTGGTTTCTTATAAAACCAATCGATATGCAAAAAATGGCGGTAGCTGTAAAAGAGGCTCTAAATTATAATAAATGTTACACTGAATTTCTAATCCCCTTCTGAAATAAACCCTTCCGGATCAAACCCCTGCTTCAATAAATTCTCCAACGGTAAAAATTTTGGTGAAGGCAAATCACACCAAGAAAACCAGCCCCATTCATGACACTTATCAGGTTCTTTAAGTTCCGGAATTCCATGATCGTATTCTGATACGACAAACAACGTGACATAATGTTTTTCATTCTCACTGAAAATATCATTGGTAAAAGCGCCGTAACGTATATTTTTAATCAATAGACCTGTTTCTTCAAAAACCTCTCGTGTTGCACAGTCTTCGATTGCTTCATTAAATTCCAGATGTCCGCCAGGCAAGGCCCAGGTTCCGTCTCCATGGGACATTTTCCTTTTGCCGAGCAATACGTTATGGTCTTTCATGATGAAAACAGCAACGCCCACAAGTGGTCTTTTGTTCATCCTTATCCTTTTCTAATCTTATTGTTATTTTCCGGATCGTCGTTTGACAGTTAAAATCCCATGAAAATATGGCCGCTTGCTGTCAAACCCGACAGAATTAAAAAAGATGACTTAAAAAAAGCAGCGATATTAATATCGCTGCTTTTTTATTCTTCATTTTTATTAAATGATTATTAACAGCTACTTTTCCAGTTCTACAATCACAGGAACCGCCCGAGTTATGGTATCGTAAACCGGAGAATACGTCGGCCCCAACTTAACGATTTCTTCAAGCTTTTCAGCTGGAGCATCCGCATCAATTTTAAAAAACATCCGTACCTGTTCATAACCTCTGTGAACATCATCGGATAGTCCTAAAAAGCCACGAAGATCAATATCTCCCTCCAGCCTGGATTCCACCGATTTTAGCCTTATGCCTTTTGCTGCCGCATGATAGACTATGGAAGTTGTCACACAAGCTGCTAATGCGGTAAGGAGATACTCCACCGGATTGGGTCCCTGGTCATTTCCCAGAAGCAAGGCAGGTTCATCCGCACTCAATTCAAATGGCGTATTATGATCATGATCTTTTTGCGTGCCATAAAAGTTTGTAATCGAAGTTTTATTAAGCCCACCGTTTATCCATTTATTTTTAGCCCGGAACTTGAATTTTCCAATAACTGGAGCATTCTTTACTGCATCTATCGTTCCGAAAAGCTGATCCACATCTACCCCGTTAACAATTACGGATTCCGCTTTTTGAGTTTCAGCCATTTTATTTTCCTCCTTGGGATACAAGGTTGTCATTTTTTATAACCCGGCTTTTGCCTTTTGCGATGGTTGGCCCCTAAACCGGAATAAACTATTAGAAGTTGATTCGACATGTTTAGCCCTTTTTTCATCATCGATTTCAACAGTAATATATTTAACCCTGGAAGAATTTCTCAAGACTTCCAACTATCCATTTTGTTGGTGGGGGAAAAATTTATAAAGTCTAATTCAAAATCGAATCAAATTATAATCTAAAATTGGGGCATTAATTCAAAATGTCAAATGTGGGGAGGTTCTTTTTTTACCTCGAGCATGGCTCGTATCCGTCTTTCTTCGGCCCTGGCCTTTCGAAGTTTGGTTGCCAATGCCTCGCGTTTTTCAAATGGGGTGTTTTCCATTTCATTTTCCAATTTTTCCACTTCTTTGATGACACGGTAAAGATCCAATGCTATCAGACGAATACTCATAGGGTAAAATTTTTCCTTTAACAAAAAAACTTAGATGTGAAAATACTTTCCGGTTCAAAAAACAACATCTCCGAATATCAGCCTCTATGTGGATATGGCAACCTTAAACTTGCGATTAAAATCGACCGGATTATATGATAGTTTTGCCTTTCGAAGTCCTTCATCGCCAAGGTCCTGCATGCGGTTTACCAATTTGAAGGTTTGTTTATCCTCTTTGGAAGCCCGCGAAACAAACATCTGGTTGATGGCTTGATAGGACCCTTGGTATGATGGGTTTCCTTTTTCAAAATGAATCAGTAAAATATCGTCGGTGAGGTTCTCAGCTAAAGTATAGGCCACGATTTTTTCATCCACGACAATTGCCCCTCCACTAATTTGCTCAAACTTTTTCCAGGCATTTAATACCTTTTCGATCACGCGGTTTTCCGAAGCCAATGCATCGTTGAGTTCACAATCTCTCCATTGGCACCAGTCCGACTGCATAGCAAGCACATGATCAATCATCTCTTTTCCGAAAGAAATATAGTGATAATCTTGTTTTTTCATAAATTGGTTCAGAAGGTTTTTCTTTTTATGAAAACGATTCCCTTTTAATTCCATCAAGTCTTGGGCACTATAAAGATAATCCCACTGGTCACGATCATCTTCAGAAAATACCTGATCATCTAACCGGTTTCTCCATATTTCCAAAAGTAATTCAGGAACCCTTACAAATTGAAAATTTTTCTGTTGAAATTTTAAAAATGACTCCTTCCAATTGATATCCCTCCAATTTCCTATAGGAGACCAAAAAACCGTTTGAGGCTTTGTCTGTTTTATCCAAACCAGATTTTCATCCCATGCCCAAAAAAGCCCGTATTCTTGCGCCCACCCCCAAAGATTGATAAAGCTGTAATCGGATGTCTTAACCGGGCAGGAAGCCAGTCGTTTCAAATAGGTCTCCTGAAGATCAAAATTGATTGGTTCAAATGTAAAATGCATATAAAAATTCCTTCACTGCTTTATAAGCGGTTCAAATTTTAACATGAAAGATATAAAATCGGCTGCGTTTTTGGCCACAAAATGAACCCCGGTCCTGCCCGCCAGTTCAGGATCCGCCCTAAAGACCGGCCCACCGACGATCACGCGGGTTTTTGACGGCAGATTCCCGGTAATTAAAATGAGGTCATCTTCCGTATCAAACTGCAAAACCGTCATTCCTAAAAAATCAGGAGTAAGTCGGAGACACTTTCGGATTACTTCCTCAGGCTTAACTAATAGCCCGAGGGCTTGAACCTTTAGACCCATTACTTTTGCCCAAAGATGAATCAACTGCAATCCGTGGCCCCAGCCGTCATCTAAAGTAGCGGTAACCAACAATGGTGGAATTTCCCACAAACCTGAAATGCGATTTTTTTTCTTCCAACGAATTATTTCTTCCGCAGCGGATTGAAAACCCGTTCGTGTCGGTCTTCCGATAGTTTCCCATTCGGATAGGAGATTAATTAACCTGTCCCTTAAAACCTGATTTTTATTTTCCACCGTTTTGTGCCGTCCCTTATGTTTTGTTTATGATTTCATCGAGCTGTTGATAAACTCAAATGCTCGCTTTTCACCCAATGACTTTCAAAATCCAATTAAATATGACAAAAAGCCCGTAGTGTGTCAAATATTAACCTGGTAATGTATCATATACAAAATATCAGTCTTTGGTTAAAAGTAACTTGATTCAATGAATTCTTGACCCACTATTTACCGATGAGTACAAGAAACCTTTTTTAGAGAGTTTTTAATGGGATATTGACATGTAGTCTATGGTTTTACAAATTTTTAAAATAGGCTGTATCTATGCAGGAAACTATAAAATTCAGGGAAAGTTTGGAAAAATCCATTGATTTGAAAAATGGATTGACATTGGAGTTGTGGGATAAATCGAGGTCAATGGTGGGTGATCGTTGGAAAATAACCGTCATTGCACAAATTGACGTTCCGGTGGAAAAAGCCTTTTTAGAACCAAACGGCAACCAGCAGGAAAACTTAGATGATATGAAAATGCTGCTGGGTGAATCCGTGCGTTTCGAAAAAAAGATGGAACGCTTTTTTATCGATGAAAAAGAAAAAGACGAGGTCACACAAGAAATTATGGATTCTTTGTTGGAAAGTCTTTTGCCTTATCTTTCTCACCCTTGGTTTTGCAAGCGATTTATCGCCATAGAATTTGCCAGGGCCAAACAAAAAAAGTTATTGTACAAACAACAGCAGGAACAAAAAGAAAAAAATGGTCGAAAGGTCTGATAAAAACGATTTTTTACTGAATCTTGAAAAATCTTAATTTATTGCGAAGGGGCATTCGATACCACCGATGGAAAAACCGCCCATTGTCTTGTTCGGTTTACCAACCGCTACAGGGTTATATCTATTATCGATTCTCATTGTGCCGGACAGGATGCCGGACAGATATTGGATGGCACAGACAAAGGAATTCCCGCGGTAGCAACACTTGATGATGCCATAAATTCAGGTGCTGGAGCTTCCGGCCTCGTAGAAATTCTTAAAAGATATATGAACTGATCTGAGCAATCAGTATTTAGCGGTTAGGGATTATGATCTGCTGCAATTCGAAATCCCAGGTAGTTTTGTCTGGTACTTGCCACTTGGGAATAACGGCTGGAACAACGCGCAGCCGTTGAAGGATGCCGCCAGGACCCGCCGCGAACTACCCTGAGCGAATCACCTCCCATATAGGGTTCGATAATGGGCAGGTAGCGATCATAGGCAGCCCCTAAACCGGTATCTGCAACCGGATTATGAAGATTGTGCCGTCCATAGGCCTCCTCATCATAAACATCTCTTACCCATTCGAAAACATTGCCGCTCATGTCGAATAAACCCAGCTTGTTGGGCATGCGCGAACCCACAGGTCTGGTCGAGCTGCCGCTGTTTCCACGATGCCAGGCCACCTCCTCCGGGTCCATGCTCCCGGAGTAATTCATCGGCCTCTCGTTATTACGACAAGCATACTCCCACTCCGCCTCGGTAAGGAGCCGAAAGACTTCCCTACCTTCCAGTCCGTTCAGCTCATCAATATATTTCCCGGCATCATGCCAGGATACGTTCTCCACCGGATGGTCAGTATTTCCCTGAAAGAATGAAGGATTTTCTTTGAAAATTCGCAGCCATTGCTTTTGAGTTACCGGATACCTTCCTATCCAGAATCCGTCCAGGCAAACCTTGTGCACCGGATACTCATTGGGATTGCACTGCCGACCCCAATCAATGCAGCCCATTTCAAAACATCCGGCTTGTACCCAGACAAATTCCATTCCTGTCTCCGGTTCAACCCAAATAGTACCGGAAAATTCCGGCATCAATCCATCTTTTCCGGTCCACTCCCGAAAAGGAAAAAACCTTTCGTTAGATTTCTGTCCGACCAGCATCGCTGCAATTATCATGGCTCCAAAAATAGTAACAATCAATATTTCCTGAATTTTCATTGCGCCCTATCCGAACTGCCGCCACAATCCTGAAAACATTTCAGATGATACCAGCACCAAGAGCCAGGGCGATCGCCAAAAGCAAAAACCCTGTAAGCCATTGGATGGCATTCATCGTAACCTTGTGCATCCAGCGTTTGCCTATCATCACCCCGGCAAACGCCGCCATGATCGCAGAAATGCCAAATCTCAAAACAAGATCTCTATCCGCGTTTCTTCCAACCACAAAAATCTTGAAGATGTTATTGGCACCGTGTACAACGGCCGTGGCCGCCACAGCTACATGCACGGGAAAAAAAAGCGCAAAAGCCGGCATCAACAAAGTGCCGAGGCCAAAGCCTGAAAAAAGGGGCAGCCCCGATACCAGGAAAGCGGATATGCAGATAACAATATAGATCATCTTTCAATAACCTCCGGATAAAGTTTCGCTAATCCGAGCATGTCGACTTCATGGGGTAGGATAAGAAAATTTAATCCGGTCTTTGATGGACTGATAAATATCGGACACAGTTTTAATGCGCGGATGACCCACCGGTAATGCCTTTTGAAAAATACACACCGCCTTGCCGGATAATTTCAAAGCACCCTCATAATCTCCAAGGTCTTTAAGTACCAATGCCAAATTCGAGTAACTCCGTGCCGTTGTGGGATGATCCGGCCCGAAGTTTTTCTCATCCGATGCCAGCGCTTTTTCCAACAGCTCTTTGGCACCCGCATAATCGCCAAGGTCTTGAAACACTGTTGCCAGATTCGAATACCTCAACGCCGTTGTGGGATGATCCAACCCAAAGATTTTCTCATCCGATGTCAGCGCTTTTTCCAACAGCTCTTTGGCACCCGCATAATCGCCAAGGTCTTTTAGCACCGATGCCAGATTCGAACAACTCACCGCCGTATTGGGATGATCCGGCCCGAAGTTTTTCTCATCCGATTCCAGAGCTTTTTTGGACAACTTTTTTGCACCCTTATAATCACCAAGGTCTTGAAGCACCGATGCCAGATTCGAATAACTCACCGCCGTTGTGGGATGATCCGGCCCGAAGTTTTTCTCATCCGA
>Ga0105096_10001291_pt1 | contig 10190 bp, 9 predicted proteins | sample PPLLak3cmMay2015_FD_87036 | JGI IMG/M metagenome (GOLD analysis project Ga0105096, IMG submission 87036) | Freshwater sediment microbial communities from Prairie Pothole Lake near Jamestown, North Dakota, USA - PPLs Lake P7 Core (1) Depth... | ecosystem: Environmental > Aquatic > Freshwater >...
CGGGATACCAACGCGCTGCGGACCGCCGCCGGGCATACCGTCGGCTTCGCCGGTGATGCTCATCAGGCCGCCCATGCCCTGCGCCATGAAGTCGTAACCGGGCCTGTCCTTGTACGGACCGGTCTGGCCGAATCCGGTGACCGAGCAGTAAATCAGGCCGGGGTTGAGTTTGGCGAGGTCGTCATAACCCAGACCGTAGCGCGCCAGATCACCCACCTTGTAGTTTTCCACCAGCACGTCGACGCCTTTCGCCAGTTCCCGCACCAGCTGCTGCCCCTCGGGCTTGCTCAGGTTCACCGTGATCGATTTTTTGCCGCGATTGGCAGCGCAGAAATAGGCGCCCTCTTTGGTTTCCTTGCCTTGTTCATCTTTCAGGAAAGGCGGGGCGTAGGCGCGCGAATCATCACCCTTGCCGGGCCGTTCCACCTTGATCACCTCGGCGCCGAGATCGGCGAGGTTTTGTGCGGTCCACGGTCCTGCGAGCACGCGGGACAGGTCCAGTACTTTGATATGCGATAACGGTCCGGCCATGATGATTCCTGAAAATTAATTAAAAGGGCAGATCAAACCCGAAGATCATTTAACGCCGATGAACGCCGATAAGGTCTACAACAAAACAGTAATTGGTTTATCGGCGTTCATCGACGGTTACAAAAAATCAACGCCCTGTAAATCGCGGTTTTTTCTTGTTGATAAAGGCATCGTAACCGATGCGGTAATCGTTGGTGTCGAAGTAATCGAAGTTGGCGTCGATTTCGGCGTCGCTTAGCGGCGCCGGTTGCGGCGCCAGGCGACGGATGAACTGTTTGTGCCAGCGCGCCACCAGCGGCGCACCATCAGAGATGCGCTGCACCGTCGCCTGGGTTTCCGCCGCGAGTTCCGCATCCGGCACCAGCCGCGTCAGCAAACCCTTGGCCTCCGCTTCCTCCGCGCCCCACATGCGGCCTTCGACCAGGATTTCCAGCGCCACCGCGCGCCCGACCAGCGGCAGCAGCGCGGCCAGTTCGTCATACGCGATGGCAAATCCCACACGGTTGATCGGCACACCGAAACGCGCGCTGTGTCCGGCGATGCGCAGGTCACACTGGCAGGCCAGTTCGAGGCCGCCGCCGGCACAGGCGCCGTGGATCATCGCCACCGTCGGGTGCCGGCATTCCCCGACCGCGCGCAAGGCGCCGTACACCAGTTCGCGGTGATAGACCTTGCCCTGTGCCGCGGTATTGCGCACCGTTGCAAATTCAGCCATGTCGGCACCGGCGGCAAACGCGTCCATGCCGGCACCACGCAACACCACGCAGCGCAGATCATCGTCGGCTGACAATTGCTGCATCACCGCGGTGAGGTCACGCCACATCGCGACGGTCAGCGCATTGCGTTTGGGGGGATTGGACAAGGTGACGGTGGCCACTTTGCTTTCGTCAACCTTCAGCAGAATTTCACCACTCATCGTGTAATTTTAAACGATGACACTGCGGACATAACCCGCGGCCATGAAAAAGCCGACGCCACAGACCAGACCGACAAACATGTTGCGGCGGGCCAGGCGGTAGGCAATGAAGGCCACGGCACAGGCCAGCAGGCGATCCATCAGCGCGGTCTGTGCCAGCAGGCCCGAGGGCGCGACGATGATGCGCGCGATCAATCCGGCGACCAGCGCATAGGCTACGCAGGACACCCTCTCGAACATCGCACTTTGCGGATTGAGCCGCCCCGACAGCAATACGCCGAGCCCGCGCCACAGCCAGGTGGCGAGCCCGCAGGCGAGTATCATCAGGCCAATGTCAGCCGCGGCGGGCATGCGATCTTTGCAGCAGGAACGCGGCCGTGCCACCGATGAATCCCGCACCGAGCAGGCTCCAGCCGGGTGCTGCGGCATGCAGCAGCAACGCGACGGCAGCACCGCAAACCAATGCCATGATCGACGCCTTCGAGCGCGCCTCGCCGACCAGGGTCACAAAAAAATACAAAGGGGTCAGCAGCGCCAGGCCGAAGCGCGCCAGCGGCGGCAACGCGCCGATCAACAGTTGGCCGATCACCGCACACACGGCGGCCGCGCCGATGCACACCATTGAAAATCCGATGAAGTACTGCCAGCGCGCTTCCAGGTCTTCAAGGTCACGGTCTTCGAAGCGACGGATCGCCACCGCCCAGGTCGTCATCGATACGAGCTGCGCCACCAGCAGGAACTGCCACAGCCCGCGCGTGGTGCTGCCGCGGCGCATCAGTGGCATCAGGGTCAGCGTCATCGGAAAAAACCGCGCGGCGCTCAGCGACACTGCCAGCAGCGTCGCCACCACTGCAGCGCCGCCGGCCTGCATTTCCATCAGCACCAGTTGACCGGGCAGCGCCCAAATGGCGAATGTTGCCGCCAGTGTCAGCCATACCGGGTAGCCGGCATCGGCAGCCAGCGAACCATAACCGAGGAATCCGGCGCCCAGCACTGCCGCGGGGACACCCAGTGCTTCGCGTGCGCCGGTGGCGAACGCGCGGCGGTGCTGCGCAATCAACGCCGCGGATCTCGTGGCTTGGGCTGGGTGCGCGGCGCCGGCTTGTTCACGCCGGAATCCAGATATTCGGTGAGTTTGGCCAGCTGCGCCGATGACTGTTTGCGCGCGGCCTCGACATCACAACCCGCCCAGTCATAAAAGCCCTTGCCTGCCGCGGCGCCAGTCTCACCGTTTTTGACCATGGACTGCAACATCGGATTCGGAATGTGGTTGTGGAACAGCTCGGGCACGATGGAAGCCTGCGCGCCGGCATGGATGCTGAGACCGCTGATGTCCTTCTGCTCGATCAGGCCGGTGATACACATGCGCGGCGCCAGCATGCGGCGCGCGGCATGGTCGATGTCGGCGGCGCTGGCGACGCCCGCTTCGATCAAATAGTAGGCTTCGTGCAGGATCGCGTGCTGCAGGCGGTTCACCAGGAAACCGACGATGGGTTTGTACAAGACCACTGGTTCCTTGCCCGTACGCCGCAGCGCTTCGGCCGCAACATCCACCAGCGCCGGGGGCGTCTGCGGCCCCGCCATCACTTCGACCACCAGCGCCTGGTCGGCGGGCATGAAGTAATGCAGGCCGAGAAAACGCTGCGGATGTTTCAGCGGCTTCGCCAGTTCAACCAGGTCGAGCCCCGAAGTGCCGGTGGCAATCATGTAATCGGCGCCGGGCCAGGCTGCCTCAAGTTCCTTGTACACCGCCTGCTTGGTGGCGACCTCCTCCGGCACCAGCTCCAGCACCAGATCCGGCGGCATCGCCGGCAATTTGTCGACGGCGCGTACACCGGCCGGCAGGTCCTTCAATGACGCGGCGCGGCTGCTGCGCACCGTCGTTTCAAAACCATGTTTGGCAAACGTGCTGGCCACACCGCGGCCCATGACGCCATAGCCGTAGATCAGGATCGAATTGATTTTTTTGGTCATTGCCAGAGAAGCCCCGAAATGTGTCTTGAAATTGGAGGGATGGTTACTGAAGCCGTATTGGATTACTGAGCGCCACATAGGCTGATGCGCGCATGGTGCGGCTAGGCTAACCAAGTTGCATCGTGTTGCCAACTGCCGGGGTATCAGCGCCGGCGCCTGCCTTATTTTGAGTTGACACTATGTGGATATGGGTTTAACGTTTTTCCGGGTTTAAAGCATAAAAAAACACCAAGCGGGAACGCGTCCGGCGTATCCCGCAAAACATCCGGAGGAGTTTCTGATGAAACGATTGTTGATCGCCGTCGCCTGTGCCGCAGCCCCGTTCGCCGCGCACGCGCAAGGTTTCCCGAACAAGGCCATGACCGTTGTCGTGCCGAACCCGCCGGGAGGGATGAACCAGATCCATGCCATGCCGCTGTCGGCGGTGGTCGAGCGCCTGACCAAACAGCCGGCACCGGTGGTCAATCGCCCGGGGGGCACTGCCGCCGTGGGTACTGCCTTTGTCGCAAATCAGCCTCCCGACGGGCACACGCTGCTGATCACCACGCCGAATCTGTATCTGGTGATCGAAAAAGACAAACTCTACGGCATCAAGTCACCGTACACGCTGGCGCAGATCCAGCCGGTGGCGCTGATGAGCGCGGATCCGCTGATCATGGTCGTGCACCCGTCGGTGCCGGCAAAAAACGTCAAGGAGTTCATCGCGCTGGCCAAGGGGCAGAAAGGCACCAGCACGTTTTCCTCCTCCGGTCCCTATGGCATCACCCATGTGCCGATGGCCATGTTCCTCGATGCCGCAGGCCTGAAAATGCGCCATGTGCCGACCACCGGCGGCGGCCCGGCCATCACCCAGTTGCTGGGCGGCCATGTCGATGCCACCGGCGGCGGCGTCGCGGCAGTGTATCCGCACGTTGTCTCCGGCAAGATGAAGCCCCTCGCCAGCTTCGGCGCAAAACGGCATCCGGCGCTGCCGGACGTGGTGACCTTCAGGGAACAGGGCGTCGAAGCGGAAGCCTATCTGTGGGTGGGCGTGTTCACCGCGGCAGGCATCCCCGACGCCACACTCGCGCAGTTGCGCGACCTGGTGCGCAAGGCCGCAGCCGATCCGGCCTTCAAGGACGCACTGGACAAAGTGAAAGTCGTGCCAAACTATCTGGATACCGAGGACTTCAAGGCATTTTTCGCTGCCGACTACAAACGCATGGCCAAGGCTGTGCAGAGTATCGGCAAGCTCTGAGCACTATGGCTTATACTACGGATTAATCATAAGCATTTGATTTAATTCATTATTTTGCACGGCGCCCCCGGGCGCCGTTTTTTCTGGAACACCATCATGCGCATCAAAAAAATCCAGGCCATCGCCGTCAGTCTGCCGATGATCAAGCCGGTGAAAATGTCGTTCGAGGAAGTGCGCAACGCAGAAAATATTCTCGCGCGCATCGAAACCAGCGACGGCATCATCGGCTGGGGTGAAGCCGCTTCGGCGCCGACCATGACCGGTGAAACCCCGGGCAGCATGGTAGCCGCGGTGCGTTACCTCGCCGACAAACTCGAAGGCATGGCGGCGGACGACATCGCCGCGGCGATGCATCGCGCCGGGCAATATCTCTACGGCAACAACGGCGCCAAGGCCGCGATTGAAATGGCGCTGTTTGATGCGCTGGGCCAGGCCAAAGGCAAACCCGTTTATGAACTACTTGGCGGCGCGCGGCGCATGCGCATCCCGGCACTCCGTTTGATCGGCACCGGCAGCACCGAAGGCGACATTGCGGAAACCAAAAAACGGCTGGCCGAAGGTTATGTCGCGATCAAGATCAAGGTCGGTGTCAGCACGCCGGAGGCCGACGCCGAGCGTGCACGTGCGGTTGCTGCTTCGGTCACCGAGGACGACATCCTGATCTGCGCCGACGCCAATCAGGCCTGGACGCCGGATGAAGCCATCCGTTTTGTCCACGGAATCGCCGACACCCGCATCGAATTTTTCGAACAACCCGTCGCTGCCCACGACGTCGCGGGCATGGCGCGCGTCGCTGCTGCCAGCCGCGTCAAGATCGGTGTCGATGAAGGCCTGCACAGTCTGGATGATCTGCAACGCCACCACGACATGAAGGCGGCCCACGGCGCCAGCCTGAAAACCATCAAGTTGGGCGGCATGCAGGTGGTGCACGATGCCGCGATGCTCTGCGAAAAACTCGACATGAAGGTCAACCTCGCCTGCAAGATCGCCGAGGCCGGCATCGCCAGCGCCGGCCTGCTGCATCTGGCGGCGGCGATTCCGTCACTGGACTGGGGCGTCAGCCTGTCCAGCCCCTACCTGTCTGACGATCTCGTGGCCGAACCCATTGCGCTGGATGGCGGTTTCGTCAATGTGCCTACCGGGCCGGGGCTGGGGATACGCGTGGATGAGGCGAAAGTACGGCGCTACACGCGCGAGGTCTGAGCAAAAATAAAAAGCTATTTATTTTCAAAAATACGAGCTGACACTCGCGAAAATCACTTTTTTCCCTCGCGTTTATTTTGATGGGCTGCGTTCGTGGAGTCAGAATTTCGTGCTTTTGATCCAGTCGATCAAAAGACGGTTGACCTCTTCGGGTTGATCAAGCGTCGACAAATGACCGCACTGCGGGATGATCTCCAGTTTGGCGTTTTTGATGCCCTCTGCGATCTCCGCCGCCAAAGCAGGCGGTGTGATCAGGTCGTTCTCGCCACAGAGAACCAGCGTCTGACACGTAATACTTGCCAGTGTCGGCCGACTGTCTGGACGCGCCATGATCGCTCGCTGCTGGCGCTCGAAAACCTCTTTGCCGAGACTTGTGGCCATCGAATGGATGACACCGCGCACAGCGGGCAAGTCCATTTTCTCGGGATGCGAAAGACGTGGCAATAATTTCTCCGTTACTGCATCAAGATCGGTTTTTGCCAATTCGATCAGTGTTTCGCGCGTGGCGCGGGCTTCTGCAGTATCGGGTCGGGCCGTAGTATCCATAAGCACAAGGCAGGCTACGCGCTCAGGTGCCTGACGCATGATCTCAAAAGCAACATAACCACCCAGTGACAGGCCGAGCAGGATGAAGTGTTTTGCTGAGGCCGTCTCGAGTACGCTGGCAGCCATCTCACTGATATTTTCGCCAGTTGTCAGGTCACCCACTTCGACCGTGGCCATAGTCGACAAGGCTGGGATTTGTTCCGTAAAAAGGTTGGCGTTATTGAGCAACCCCGGTAACAGCACGATATGCGGATTCAATTTTTTCTCATGTGTGGCATGTCGGCGACCCGCTATCAAGAAAACCGCTCCTGATCCGTGCATCTTGCATTCTGCGGGAGATCAAGAGGAAAGTTATCGATTCCTTGCACCACTCCTGCCTTGAGGCTGCCTATAGCAGAGCGGCGCGTTTCCTTTTCGCCGGAAGCTTTTTGAGCTTGGCTTTCCTGCGGCGCAATCCGCCCTCGCTTCCGGGCTGGACAGCGACTTTTTGCTTTTCAGATTGCATCGGATCAATAACCGCGCCTATGGCCCGTTTCACCAAATCGACAACACCTCGACTAAAACCTTTTTTTCCATCGCGCGAGCCTCAAAAAATTCTGCTGATTCCGTGGCTCAATAAGCATCCGCGGGTTGCGCCGTGGACGCACGCACAATGCCACCTTCATTTTCCCAGACCTCCAGCGCGTTCTGATGTTCCCGTGCTTTTTCCCGGAGATTGCGCCGACGGTTGAGATACGCGGATACCGCTACGGCGCCGCTGATCAACGCCAAAGTCGCTATAGAACGTTTGTTGAGCCTCATGATTGCCTCGTTCATCGTTAATTTGTATGCCACGCGATCGCAAATTGCAAACTGTCATTCACGGCTGACACTGGATACCCAGTATCGGCCGTTCATCCCGGACGATCAGTGTGTTGACGTACATAGTGTGCGAGTGCGAACAGGCGCCCCTTTGGGTCGCGGAAATGTCCGCTGACCCTAAAGCTTCAGGCAAGCCGCGTGATGCCCCGGCCTAATTTCCCGCAGTGGCGGCACGGTTTCCCCGCACTCCGCCGACGCCTGCGGACAACGCGTCTGGAATACACAGCCTGATGGCGTGACCTTTCCACCGGGCACTTCACCCGCGGGCACAACCCGCACCCGCTGCGCCTCCAGTGCCGGATCCGGGATCGGCACCGCCGCGAGCAGCAACTGGGTGTACGGATGCAGCGGCTCCGCGTACAAGGCATCACGGTCGGCGATTTCCATGACCTTGCCCAAGTACATCACCATCACACGATCAGCGATATGGCGCACCACGGCGAGGTCGTGGGCAATAAAGAGATACGTAAGACCCAGTTGCTTCTGCAGGTCTTCCAGAAGGTTGATGATCTGCGCCTGGATCGACACATCCAGCGCCGACACCGGTTCGTCGCAAATGATGAATGACGGCTCCAGTGCCAGTGCCCGCGCAATGCCCACGCGCTGGCGCTGCCCGCCCGACAACTGATGCGGATAACGTTCGGCCATGTAATCAAACAGGCCGACCTGATTCAGCAGCTCACGCACCCGCCCCTGTGCCGCCGCGGCATCCGGTTGCAATTTGTACACCAGCAAAGGCTCGGCAATGATCTGGCCGATGGTCATGCGCGGATTCAACGAGCTGTACGGGTCCTGGAAAATCACCTGCACCTGGCGCCGGTAACGCAGCAATGTCTCGCCCGTCGCCTGTGTTACCTCTGTACCATCGAACAGGATTTCTCCGGCCGTGGCCTGTTCCAGTTTCAGCAAAGTGCGGCCGACCGTGGTTTTTCCACAACCCGATTCACCGACCAGGCCCAGGGTTTCGCCACGGAAAAGGTCGAAGGACAGATCATCGACGGCGCGCAATGGCGGTCGGTCCTTACCAATATCAAACCAGGTTTTGAGTCCGCGCACCTGCAGCAGTGCTGATGTGCGATCCACGGTTTTGGTGATGCCCGTCCCGCGGCCGGAGGACGAATCCACTGCCGCCTGTTGCAGCAGTTCCGGAGCACGCAGGCAGGCCGACCAGCGCTGCGGCGCGACCTCCAGCAGTTCCGGCAGCGCCTGCACACAGGCGTCGATCCGCAGCGCACAACGCGGCGCAAAACGGCAACCGGGCGGCGGATCGAGCAAATCCGGCGGTGCGCCGTCGATGGTTTCCAGCCTTGCACCGCGCGGCCGGTCCAGCCGTGGCACCGAGCGCAAAAGGCCCGAGGTGTAGGGATGCAAGGGCCGGGCAAACAATGCCCTTGCGCTACCCTGCTCCGCCATGCGTGCTGCATACATCACATTGACGCGGTCGGCATAACGCGCAACAACACCGAGGTTGTGGGTAATCACCACCAGCGTGATGCCCAGTTCGCGCGTCAGGTCCTGCATCAGACCGAGCAGCTGGGCCTGGATGGTTACATCCAGCGCGGTGGTCGGCTCATCGGCGATGATCAGCCGCGGATTGCAGGACAGCGCGATGGCGATCATCACGCGCTGGCGCATGCCGCCGGAGAACTGGTGCGGATACTGTTCCAGCCTGCGCGCTGCATCGGTGATACCCACCCGCTGGAGCAATTCCATTGAACGCTCGCGCGCCGCCTCCGCGCTCATGCCGAGATGGATGCGCAGGGGTTCGGCCATCTGGTAGCCGATGTTCAGCACCGGGTTTAGCGAACTCAGCGGATCCTGGAAAATCATCGCGATGTCGCGGCCACGGATTTTGCGCATCTCCGTGTCAGACAGACCCAGCAGGTCGCGGCCTTCAAACAGAATACGGCCACGAACCTCTGCCCCCTTCGCCAGCAGGCGCATCACCGCCAGAGCCGACACTGATTTACCGCAGCCGGATTCACCGACCAACGCCAGCACTTCGCCGGGTTTGACCTGCCAGGACGCGCCTTCGACCGCACGCACCGTGCCGCGCGGTGTAGCGAACTTTACTTGCAGGTTTTCGACTTCCAGCAGCCACCCGGGCACAGCGACCGGGCTCATGTCGGGCGCAGCGGCAGCCTGGGTCATGCGGGCATCAGGCCAGCGCAGCAGCCAGTACGCGCGCGACGTGAACGGCCTCGCGTGCCGCACCGTCATGGATCTGGTGCCGGCAACTGAAGCCGTCCGCAACGATGAGAGTGTGCTCTCCCGCTTCGCGCACCTTGGGCAGCAGCGACAGTTCCGCCATGCGCATGGAAGTGTCGTAGTGTTTGGCCTCGTAACCGAAACTGCCGGCCATGCCGCAGCAACTGGATTCAATGAGTTCAACTTTCAGTTCCGGCACCAGCGCCAAGGTCTTGTACACCGCCGGCATCACCGCGAAAGCCTTCTGGTGGCAATGACCGTGCAGAAGGGCTTTCACTTGCGGCAGGGCTTTGAGTTTCAGTTTCAAGCGCCCGGCGTCATGTTCGCGGGCAATGAACTCCTCGAACAGCAGCGCCTGTTGCGCCAGCGCGGATGCGTCCGCTCCCGGCAGCAGCGACAAAAATTCATCACGCAGCGAAAACAAACAGGATGGCTCCAGCCCGATCACTGGCACACCACGCGCAATATAGGGTTGCAGCGTGGTGATCATGCGTTGCGCCTCGGCGCGCGCCTCATGCACCAGACCACCGGCGAGGAAAGTCCGGCCGCAGCACAAGGGCCGCGATTCACCATCGGGACGCGGCATGTGTACGGTATATCCGGCGGCCTCCAGCACTTTGACGGCAGCGCGGGCGTTTTCCGGTTCGAAGTACGTGTTGAAGGTGTCGACGAACAAGACAACTTCGCGGCCACCAGTCAAAGGAGCAGGTGACG
>Ga0105096_10001292_pt1 | contig 10188 bp, 4 predicted proteins | sample PPLLak3cmMay2015_FD_87036 | JGI IMG/M metagenome (GOLD analysis project Ga0105096, IMG submission 87036) | Freshwater sediment microbial communities from Prairie Pothole Lake near Jamestown, North Dakota, USA - PPLs Lake P7 Core (1) Depth... | ecosystem: Environmental > Aquatic > Freshwater >...
AGCTGCCCGGAGAAACAACCAGCCAGTAGTTGCCGGCCGCATTGCTGGTGGTGCAGGTCGGGCTGCCGCCGCCAACAGGCGTGGCGCAGACCTGCACGCCAGCCAGGCCGACTTCGCCCGCCTGCTGCTTGCCATCGCTGTTGGCATCGAGCCGCGCGAACACGGCGGCTGGATCAAACCCCGCTCCGCCACCACCGGGGCGTCCGCCACCGGCGCCCGCCGCGGCCGCTCCGCCACCAGCCGCTCCGCCACCGGCCGCCGGTCCCCCTGGACCACCGGCTTCCGTCGGTTTCGGCACTCCCGCCTTCTCGCCCGCCTGTTCGGCCGCGCTGCGCTGCGCCGCGCGAGTCTTCGCGCGAGCCGCGACATCGGACGAATCCTTATCGAGGGGCGTTTCGGAAACCTCGGGCAATTTCACTAGCTTCTCGTACTTGCGGGGATCCATGACGACCAGTTCTTTCGGAGCGAGACCTTCCTTGATGCCATCGGCTCCTTCGACGATCGATTCATTTTCGATCGTGACAAAACTATCGTTGCTCGACCCGATCCTAACGCGCCGCGGTTCCAGGCTGATTTGATCTCCCCGGCTGGCGTTCTTGACCAGGCAGTACAGTTCGTTGCCGTGTTCGAAGATCGACTGCACGGGCACTTGCAGCGCGTCCGGACGTTGTTCGACATACACGCTGACCGCCGCGGAAAGCCCTGGCCGGATCCCCGGAGGGGGATCATCGATGCGCACGAACGTCGCATATTCCTTGACTTGCGAACTGAACCAGCTGCCCGGCTCAGCATACTGATTGACCCGGGTGACCTCGCCGTGCAGCGGAGGCGCTTCGCCAAACGCGTCGAGCTTGATCACGACTTGCATTCCCGCCTTGAGCAGCGTGACGCGCGACTCGTTCACCTTGGCCTTCACCTGCATCTGCGACGGGTCGGGCAGGCGAATGATGACCTGGCCTTCACGCACGTTGGCGCCAGGTTCGAGGACGAATTCGCTGCCGCTGCCGCGGCTGCTTTGCACGTTGGCGTACACGACCTGACCATCGGCGGGGGCCAGGATTTCGCACTTGGCCATCTGATCCTCGATGTCGCGCAGCTTCTTCTTTTCCAATTCGTTGCTGCTCTTTTCCGATTCGAACTTGGCCGACGAGGTCGCGATGTCGCTATCGAATTGTTTGAGATTCTTTTCCTGCGTGTACTTGCGAAGCACGGTCAGCCGCGTGGTGGCGGCGTCGAAGTCCTTCTGGGCCTTGTCGACGGCGAACTGATCCCCTTCCAACTGCAGATTGCTCACGACCCCTTTCGCCGCCAGACGCTCGCCCGAGACGAACGAAAGTTGCGCCGTGCGCAGGTTTTGCTTGGCGACAAAGACCGCGCTTTCGGCCTCTTGTTCTTCCTGTCGAAACGTCCCTTCCAGGTATTCGATGCGGGCGATCTTGGCCGCTTCCAGCGTGTTGTCGGCCTGGATCACCAGGGCCTCGCTGGTGTTCAGGGCGATCAACTGCGTATCCCGCTCCCGTTCGAGGGCCGACGCGTCGAGCTTGACGATCACGTCCCCTTTTTTCACGTGAGACCCCTCGGGAATGACCCACAACACCTGAGTTCCCGCCGAATTCCGCGATTTCACCTCGCAACGAATTTCGATGTTGCTGGAGCTTTCGACTTCCCCTTGTTCGAGCACGATGTGATCGAAGGGCCCGCGCAGCACTTCCTTCGTGACCGGCCCCGTGGACGCCTCCGCCTCGCCTTTCAGAAAGAACCAGATCGCGACGATCAAGATCGCGGCCACGATCAACACGCCCAGCACCAGCACCAGCGTGGAGCCGCGACGGCCGGCCGTACGCCCAGCGCGCGAAAACTGCCTGGTCAATCCGAAACGAGCTTTGAGGTGGGCCATTCGTTCAACCTCTCGAGGACAGAATCAATGCGAGGTCCCGGCGCCATCGACGCACGGCCAGATGCCACCAGCCGCCGCCTGGGCCCAGGAACAGTAAGTCAGGGCGAAAAAATAACTTTGACAATTGACCTACATGAAAAAGAAATCCCGCTCCTGATGCGAAGCATCGCTTCAAACAGACTTTACCAAGGAACGGGAATTCTTTTTCATTGAATTCGGGGTAGTTTGCTGAAGATTATCGGTTTATGGAAGCACCTCTCGCGTGTGGGCTGGCAATCGCCAGCCCACACGCGAGAGGTGCTTCCATAAGTGGGTCAATTGTCAAAGTTATATTTTCGCCCTGCCCAAGCCATCAGTATAGCGGGCCACGAGGCGCCTCGCGATGCAACGCGGCGCCCCGTAGTAGTCCTAGTCACGGCCTAGCCGCCGATCCGCCGCGCGGATCCAGGACGAAGTGTTTTTGGCGGAGCGGTCGGGGCTGGATTGCGGATTCCCACCGGCGTCGGGCGGGTCGACCGTACCGGTTCGATCGCCGCCGCCGGTAAGATCGTCACCGGTTGCGGCTGGTCGGACGGAGTCTGCGGCGTTTCGCGCTGCAGCGCCTTCACCGGCGCCACCTGAACTGTCCGCGGCAGTTCGAACGGTTTTTCGTCGTCCGGCTCCGGCTCTTGTTCCGGCTCCGACGGCCGTGACGCCAGGGTCGGCTGGTCGGACGCGGTCTGACGAGTGGCGGTCGAGCTTTCCGTCGCCCGTTCGACCGTGCTGGATTCCGTCGGTCGGCGAGCCAACGTCGGTTCGCGAACAACCTTGCTGGCGGTTCCTTGCACCTTCGCTTCGTTCGCTTCGTTGGCTTCCTCCGCTTCGTCCGTCGACGACGGCAAAGCGGCGGCCACACTGGTCTGGCGAGGTCGCAAGGCCAGCGACGGAGGCGCCGGCAAGGAATACGAACTTGGCGGCGCGGGCGCCACGATTTCCTTTTCCTTGGCCGGAGCGCGAGTCGCCGCGACCTTGCTGGCACTGGACGAAGACTTCTTCGCCAGCGAATCAGGGGACGCTTTCGCGGGCGCCGACATCTGGTTCAAGCGGGCCTCTTTGGGCGAGCGCGGAGCGGTGTTCGTCGAAGGTTTTTTAGCTTGGGCGAGGTTTTCGGCGGACTTCGCCGTCTGGTCCGATTCGCGCGACTTACGGGCCGTCGGTTTTGCGAGCGACTTATCCTGGGCGACCGAAGTCTTCGCCGCTTCGGGACGCGCGGGTCCCTTCTTCGTCGAATCATCGGGCTCCGACTTCACCGGCCCCGGCGGCAGCAGTTCGGCGCCTTCCGCCCCGTGCTCGCCCTCGAACTCATGGTCTCCCATCATCCCGCGCACTCGTTCGATGAATTCGGGACCCAACGGACCTGGATCGATCCAATGGCCGGAGTCGTCCAGTTGCATCGTTCCCATGTCGAGGTCGAGCCACAGGCGTTGCAGTTCGTAGTTGATCCAGATGCTGAGAAAATCGTTCTGAGCGTTCAACAGATCGTTCAAGGCGCTGACCGAGTCGCGGGCCGCCGTGACACCGGTCGGCTGCCGCAACGCCTCGTTCAAGACGCGAATGTCTTCGTTCAGGTCGATCTGTTCGATCGCCGCGAGCACGGCGTAACGTTGGATCTCGAAGTTGAACTGATTGGTTTCGATGGTGCGACAGATGGAACGCAGCCCGCGCGACAGGCTGTCGAGCGAGTTGTAGAAATTCCGTCGAGCCTGCTGATACTCGATGAGGGACTGGCGGTACGTATTGCGTTCGGCGATTCGCACGATGGGTGCGTCGAACTGCAGTCCGGCGCGCATGCGGCCCGTCGTTCCCCGCAGTTCGAGCGGATTCTGCCCGACGTTCGACAGGTCGCCCGAAAAGACGACGTTCAGCGTGCCCTCGAGATTGTCGGCGTTGAATTCGATCAGGCGCCACGAATCGACCAGGGCGGCTCGGGCGTTCATCAAGTCGTGACGCAGTTGACTGGCGATCTCCATCGCCACCGGAGCCTCGACTTCGACCGGGATCAGTTCGATCGTGAAGGTGCGAATGCGCGCCTGGCAGAGTTCGAGCGCCAACACATCCAGTCGTAAGTCGGTGAGCAGGTTCTGGCTGGCCAGCACCGATTCTTCGCGAACCTTTTCGAACAGTTCGGCCGATTCCAGCTTCGGACCCGCCTTGCGCAACGCTTCCACCCCGTTCAAGAAATCCGCCAGCTTCTGGTCGTACACGGCGAATTTCTTGCGCAAGCGTTCGAATTCTTCTCGCAACTCCTCATCGACCTCCTTGAGCCGCTCGACGTCGAGCACCACCGGATTGATGCTGGGGATCGGCAGCAGCGGACAGAGGCAATCCTTTTGCTCGTCGTACTTCTTTTGCAGACGTTCGAGGGCCGCCACGCGGCGGGGAATTGCTTCGTCGAGTCGCTTCAGGTCCGCGACGATCACCGCGAACGACTCGCCCACGATCGACTTCTGAATCTCGCCCACCGGTTGCATGTCACGGTTGAGCTGCGCGAGGTGCTTGCTCAGTTCATCGGTCCATTCGAGGAACCGTCGCACGAGTCCCGTATCGTCGTCGCGTTCGTCCTTGACGCGGGCCAGGATCTGGTCGTTCGTATCGCCGACATCCTCGATCACGCCGTCAATCCGCTTCTGCTGGTCTTGCAGTTGCTGCGAGATCAGTTGGAACTGATCGAGCATCGGATCACTGAGTTCGATGCACACCGTGGGAGGCAGGCCGAGGGTCCCCTTGTAGGTGTCGAGTTGCGCCTCGAACGCGTTGCGGGCGTTAATCAGGCGGCTCTCGGCCAGCACCAGCGCCTGGCGGCTCTGGGCGACTTGCAGTCGCTGCTGGGGAATCTGCTCCTGCCGGGCTGGAACGGTCGTGAGCAATTCGCGCAGACCGGTTTCAAGACGATACAGATTGGTGCGCAAGCGCGCGATGTTGTCTTCCTGGTTGCGAATCTGCTGTTGCGACTGGAGCAAGCCGATGAAACCGCCCGCTTGACCGGCCCCCGCGCCGGTCGCGCCACCGCCGCCGATTCCTCCACCCGCCGTGGCCGCCAACCGACCGAAGCCCCCCGCTCCGACGCCGCTGAATCCTTCCAAGCCGGAGCCCCCCAGAACGCCGCCGCGCCGCTGCGGTCCGTCGGTCGCCTGGGCGCCTCGTCCCGTCATCAGGTCCACGAAGAAAGCGCCGCGATAGCGTTCCATGGCGCGGACGTTCGCCAGCAAGGTTCGTTCGGAGATCGTGAGGCGCTCGAGGATGCGGTCTCGGCCGGCGCCGCGCAGCAGCGGTTGCAACAGCGAGAAATCGAGCAGCGTCGTGCCGGCATAGTCGTTGGGTCCGGCGAACTGCCACACCAGCGAATTCGCGAAGCCGGCCACGAGATCGCCGCCAGTCGCGAACGAGCGCTGCATCGTCCAGGCGTTGGTATTGCGGCCAGCCGAATAGGTTGAGGCCGTCAGCAGCGAACGACTTTCGCCACCACTCCCGCGACGATCCGCTCCATCCCAGGTCGAGAAGAGCTGATAGCCGGCGAAGAACTGTGAGTCGAAGCGAAAGCGTTCGAAACTGACGTCCAGCGCCGACAGGTAAAGCTCTTCGAGCTCCCCCTGGTAGTTGCGCGAGTGAATGCGGCCGAGCTGATGAGCCAGTCGACTGTTGAGCCTCAGGACGCCATCCTCGTCGACGGGCAGATAGTCGTACCACGCCGGGTTCTCGACGTCGGAAGTCTCTCCCGAGTAGTGCCAGCCCGGGTATCCCTTCATGCCGTACACTTCGTGCATGTACTCATGCGAGGCGGGATCGTCCGGAGGCAACGGGGGGACGTCCGGATCAAACGGATCGAACATCCGCGAACGGGGATCAATGTAGATCTCGTAGTCCTGCAAGTCCCAATGGGAATTGTTGGTTTTTTCCTCGATCAGCGCATACGCCTGCTCGTCCGCCTGACGCCGATAGTGCGCTCGATTGCAGCCAGCGATCACGCCGATCAGCGCGCTCAGCACGATCACAACTCGCGTCAACCGCGCAGCGGCGAACCCGGCCATGATCGCGCGTGGTGCGCTGCCGGGAGCCGGGTGACGAGGGAGGGGGGAGCCTCCCTGGCGTCGAATTATTTGTCGACGGGTATCATCCATGATTCGTCCTGTTCTCGACTGCTGGACCGTGACCTGCCACGCGTCGTGGTGCTGGATCCCGTGATCCCTCGCCGTCACGCCGCCTTGCGGATGGGCGGATCGAGATTTTCTGGCAGCGAGTCCGTGGTCGCGTTGAGCGTTCCCAGTCCTGGCAGCGAGCTGCCTGCAATCCCTACATCCGGCGCAATCCGGATGGTTTCGTCGCGCATTCCGGCCGTGGCTCGAATGAGTCGCTCGAGCAGGGAGCTGGTGGCGCGACGCTGGTCGCGCGTGAATTGCCGGTCGATGGGGACGGCAATGACGCTAAGTTCCGAATCGATCTGAGTGATCAGCTGCGTGCCCGCCTCGGTGGTTCGCAGCAATTGTCGCCGTCGGTCCTCGACCGGACGTTCGACCGCGACGAGTCCGCGATCCCGCAAGTCGTAAACCAGACTGCTCAACTGGGCCGGAGACAGGCAGAGGAGCCCGGTCAGGTCACCCTGCGGTACCCCCGCGGGAGTCGCCTGCTGGCAGGTCCAAAGGACCAGGAATTCCGAATCGCACAGCTGAAACCGGGCTGTCGCCTGGCCCAGGATACGCCGCAACTGGCGACCTGCCAGATAGGCGTGTTGGATGAGCGACACCCAGTTGGGGGTCGCGGATTGATCCGTGATCAGGGACAGGACAGCGTCCGACAGGCCAACCAAGTTTTTTTGTTCCGACATCGAATCGTTCCCCGAGGCTAATTGTTCCACTAAGAGACTTTTCGGAAGGTTGACGATTCGACTTGAACGATTGTGTCGACCTTGCAGGCCGAGACTGATGGGGATAGGGCAGGTCAGGCCAAGTAACCTTCGCCGGGTGGGATGGTCGATGGACTTTTCTTGACGGCCTATCTACCCCAGCTTATGATCCAACGGGTGACTGGCCCGCGAGCTGCGAAACGGAAAGTAGAAGAGACGGAAGAGGATACGGAAGTCGAAGTAGTTGAAGGCGTGGGTGAGTCCATCGAGTCGAGGGTCAAGCTCGAGCTCGGAAGTCCGATCGATCGTCCGAAACGTAACTGTCGCCGAGCCGCGATTTTAAGCGACGCCCCCTGAGCGAGTTTTCGCTGATGGATTTAAGTCTGCCTCTTCAGATTCTGGGCGTGCTGCTGACGATTTTTTTCATCGTCACACTGGTCCTCAGCGCCAAGACGTGGAAGTGGTTTCACATCACGTTGGTCCTGTTCGTCTTCGGCGCGGCGGCCACGTTCGTGGCGTATGCGGCGATGAGCTTACGGACGCGCACGGCCTGGTTGGCTGTAGTGCAAAAGTTGGAGGCGGACGTCGACAAGTCGCACAAGGAACTCGCGATTCTCCGCGAAGGAGACATCGAGAAGCCGGACGATTCGCCGATGTCGAGCCTCCGGGCCTTGAACGAGGAACTCAACAAGCTCTATCTGCATCGCGGTCGGGTTTGGAAGAACTGCACCTTGGCGGAAATCAACCAGGCTCAGGCTCGATTAAAGTTCACCACGCAGGCGCCCGCCGCTCCGGTCCTGGATGGAGCCGCCGCGGCGGCTGACGGCGGACCGAATCGGATCGAAGCCAAATCGGTGCTGTATCTGTTCAAGGATCAGGCGGTCGAGAATGTGCATCGACCGGGCGAACAGCGTGTGGTTCCCGCCATCTATGTCGGGGAAGTTGTGGCGGTGGAAGTCACCGATGGGGACGTTTCGGTCACCCCGACGCTGCCGCTGGATCAGCAGCAGGCGTCGCACCTGGTGCAAGACGGCCAGACATGGACCATCTACGAAATGATGCCAATCGATGCGCACGAGGCCCTGCAAGGGCTGACCGATGCGCAGCTTCAGGCTGTCATGCCGAACAACCTGCAGTTGCCCGCCCCCGTCTATCAAGAGTTGCTGCAGCGATTCGCGCGGGACGGCCAGCCTCCCTTGGATTCCGATCCGCCCGAACATCGCTGGGCGCGCGTGAAGTTTCTGGCGAAGCAGAGTGTCACGGTCGACAGCCCGACCACTCAGATCGAACGCGATTCGAAGTTCTTCGACGAGCAGGGGCAGGCGCTGTTGACCAACCTGCGGGCCGGCAAGGTAGTCGAGTTCGAAAAAGGTCAGGAAGCCATCCTGCATCAGCAGAAGGCGGATGAACTGGTCAGTGCGGGAATCTGCGAAAAGGTCGCCGAGATTTACCGCCGCCCGCTGCAGGATTTCGCGCACCATTTCCACGAAATCGACCAGCGAGTCGCTTATCTGAACGATCGTATCAGGGAAGTCCAGCGCCAGACGGCGGTACTGGTCGATGCCAAGGACAAGGTCACGAAGCAGATCGAGTATCGAACCAAGGAGAAGTCCCAGCTGGAGCAAGACCTGGCCAAGTTCCGCGACGAACAGATGCGAATCACTTCGTATCGCAAGCGCTTGGAGGCCACGATTGAAGTGACGAGCAATCGGGTCGCCGAGGCGGACAAGCAGTGTTTGGAGCTCGCGGATCAGTTGGCGGAAGGGCAGCGGCGCATGGCGGAGGAAATCGACAAGCGCACCTTGCCGGCGCCCCCTGCCGTCAAGCCGGTCACCGCGACTCCGGCCACCGGCGCCACCACGTCGATTCCGTCGCAGACGGCCGGTGGTCAGCGAGCCAGCTTGGCTCGCGCTGCCTCGCCTTAACGCCTGGAAATTCGTAGGATGGGCTTCCCAGCCCGTCACTTGAAGAACGGACGGGCATCCTTGACCGCCGCTCCCCGGACGCCATAGACTGGCCGGGCATTTTCTTGACCAAGATTGATTATCGTAGAGGAGGCGGATGGTGCCAGGCACGTGTGTGATCGGCTTACAGTGGGGCGACGAGGCGAAGGGGAAGATCGTCGATCTGCTGACGTCTCGCTTCGAAATCGTCGTTCGCTATCAAGGGGGCGCCAACGCCGGACACACGGTTGTCGTCGAGGGCCAGACCTACAAGTTGCACCATATCCCCAGCGGGATTCTCAATCCGGGGGTGATGAACGTCGTGGGGCCGGGAGTCGTCGTGAATCCCCCCACGCTGCTCAAGGAAATCGACGGGCTCACGTCGCGCGGTATCCAGGTCACCACGAATCTGCGACTTAGCGATCGCGCTCACGTGGTGTTCCCCTGGCACATCGTCGAAGACCAGGCGCTCAACGAAAGCACGGCGGACGGCGAAAACATCGGCACGACCCTGCGCGGCATCGGCCCCTGCTACCGCGATAAAGTCGGTCGCTCGCACGCCGTGCGACTCGGTGACTTGTTTCGCCCGGACTTCGCGCAGAAGGTCGAACGCATCGTCGCCTCCAAGAAACGCATTCTGTCTGGTTGGCAACTGGCGGCCACCGAAGCGCTCAACGCCGCCGACATCATCGCGGAATACAACGGCTACGCCCAGCGCTTGGCTCCCTTCGTGGCCGACACGACGCACTATCTGCTGGACGCCGTCGAGGCGGGAAAGCAGATCTTGTTCGAGGGAGCTCAGGGATCGCTGCTGGACGTCGATCATGGCACTTACCCGTTCGTCACGGCCAGCAACAGTTCGGGTGTGGGGGTCTCGGCCGGTTCGGGAGTGCCCGGCCGTTGGATCGAAAAAGTGCTCGGCGTCGCCAAGGCCTACACGACTCGAGTCGGTGGCGGGCCCTTTCCCACGGAACAGGAAAACGAAATCGGCCAGCGTATTCGGGAACTCGGCAACGAGTACGGAACCACCACCGGTCGACCTCGCCGCTGCGGCTGGTTCGATGCAGTCGCCGTCCGCTATACGGCTCGCCTGAGCGGCGTGGACGGACTCGCCATCATGATGATGGACGTGCTGAGCCAATTGCCGGAAATCAAGATCGCCGTGGCCTACGAACTTGATGGCCAGCGCGTCGACCACTTCCCCAGCCACGTGGATGACCTGCGGCGAGTTCAACCGATTTACGAGACCGTGCCTGGCTGGATGACCGACGTGAGCGGCGTGCGCAAGCTGGCCGCTCTGCCGGACGGCGCGCGACGTTACCTGGACCGCGTGAGCCAACTGGTGGGGCGCCCGGTCGAGGTCGTTTCCGTCGGACCGGGGCGCGAGCAAACGATCCTGGATTGAGGGCCCGCGAAAGAATAAGTTGGACAATCTTAGGAAAGCACCGGCTGCAGGCGGCTGGTCTATG
>Ga0105096_10001293_pt1 | contig 10177 bp, 12 predicted proteins | sample PPLLak3cmMay2015_FD_87036 | JGI IMG/M metagenome (GOLD analysis project Ga0105096, IMG submission 87036) | Freshwater sediment microbial communities from Prairie Pothole Lake near Jamestown, North Dakota, USA - PPLs Lake P7 Core (1) Depth... | ecosystem: Environmental > Aquatic > Freshwater >...
CTGTTTCTAATGATCTCTCAAATATATTTGATGAAAGTCTACGATTATATCCGAGAGATTTCCTTGTGTCATCTTTTACGAAACCAAAACAAAAAATGATCAATCAAACAATGGCATCCGAACTTAAAAAGTTTAAACCCTCACTCGGGACTGATGTATTCAGACGCTCATGCGCCACTGATTTTTTAAGCACCAAAAAAACCATAAATCAACAGACCGCTCTGGCTCAACAAATGCTTACAAGTGTAAAGATGCTTACTGAATGGTATGACAGGTTTAATAGCAAACAAGTAGTTGAACAGAAAGAGGAAATAAAAGAGGAAAAGAAAGAGGAAAAAGAACCTCAAAAACGTAAGCATCCTGAACCACCAAAAAGACCAGTCGGTGTTAAACCAGTTGAGCATCCTATATCCGAGAGACCTCCAAGACCGCCAAAACCAGTTCCTGTTGTTATCCCAAAAGTTAAAAAACCAAAGATGACGACCGAAGAGATAAGATTGGCACATCTTGAATCAGCATCAAAATATCGTGCGAAAAATAGAGCACTGTTAGTTAAAAAAGAACTTGAAAGACGATATGGTAAAAAATAAAACTGATTTTATTTTATGACAGATATAACCATTAAAAATGACAGATATATCACTTGCGGACGAACTCACATTGATTGACGAAACACAAGTCATCATTGTTCCAGCGATTCAACAATTGGCTGAACCAGTTCCTGTTGTGATACCAAAAATTAAAAAACCAAACCAAACTGATGATGAAAAAAGAAAAAAAAATAGAGAAATAAAACGCAAATGGCGAAAAGAAAATCCAGATATTGTTGCTGAACGCAACAGACAATATTACAAAGAACACCGTGGTAAAAAATAAAACTGATTTATACAAAAAAAATAAAATTAATATTTAAATGAGTAGCACATATAATCCATACTTTGGGCAAACCACACTGGGAACATCACAAGATGTGCTTGACGTTCTGCTTCAACTTGGTATCACACAAGCCGAATTAAACCAAATCGCAAATATTGGAACCACATCAATATCAAATTCAACTTGGACTCATCTTGGAGGTATAAATCAAGCATTATCAAGCACATCGCATCCTATTTTTGATTACATATCAACGCAGGTTAAAGTTCGAACTCCCGAATTATACTTCAGCACTGGCGCGGGCTACATAAAACAAGAGAATATAAACGACGGAACCGATATGACATTACTTGGCCTGACCAACTTGGGTGCGACTGGTGTGGATTTACGCACATTAATCACAACTGGAACCCACGACAAACTTACGATTTGCGGAAATGGTGTTGGCAACCTTACCGAGTTTAAATTACACGGAACCAATCTGTCATTCACTCCTATTGGTGTAGCCACGACACGATTGAGTATCAATGCCGTGGTTAATGGTTCAGGTGAAGTTTTACAGGTTAATGGAAACGCTGACATCACGGGCACGATTGTTTCAGGAGGAGCAATTACATCTGGCGATATGATTACCGTTAAACCGCAAATATCAAAAGTCGCAACCGCATCTGAAACTTGGACGATTATTGATTTTACAAATTATGCGGAAGGTTGTTATATGGTATATACATCAAGAGATGGATACTGGTGGGGAGCCGTGGATATAATAGTCCGGGATGCTTTAACAATTTATCGCACACCATTAGTAAGCAACAACTTTACGAGTTCTGTGGTAGGTTCGTGGGCTTACACTGGAGCGACTGCTGTGAATAGTGGAGGAACATATAAAACTTCGGTATTCAAAATGGCACAAAGTTAAGGAGGGGGCTGGGCGCCCCCTTGCCCCGCCATAACAGGTTGAAATTATTTGTAATTTTGATAATTTTGAACCACACGTCAAGGCACGATGGGGCTGGGCACCCCATCGCCCGCCGAGATGGATGAGGCCAGTTTGCATAATATATAGAGAATAAGTAATTTGATTGATTTCACTACCAACTGGCCTCATCCATTAACTCATACCGAACTTTTCATTTTTTCATTTTTTTTAGTTTTGTTCAGTATCCTCGGTATAGGGTTAAGTCGTATTATATAAGAGTATAAGAATTATACAATGTTATTTTACAACTTAACCCTATACCGAGATTTGAGTTTTTGGATACAATGTTATTTTACAACTTAACCCTATACCGAGATTTGAGTTTTTGGATACAATATCACCTCGGTATGGCTTGGGGGGTTCAAAAGGGGGGCGGGCGACCGCCCCACTTTTATTAAAATCCACTGAAAATGCCGACCAATCATATTCATTTTGGACAGACTGAAAAAAGGAAACATATCAAAATAAGAGTTAAGGGAATTACCATACCGACAATGACTGAAAATATTTCGAGAAACAATAAAAAAAATAATGATGAAATCACAAAATCTCCACAACTCCGCGGCGTCAAAGCATTGATAAAACAGTATGACGAAACAATGTTTTAATTTTTTATATTTAATCATAAATGGACAAGAGCAAATCAACCAAAAAATCCAAATCGGCAAGTCCCGTCAAATCCAAAACTCCTCAAACACCAAAGGCGTCGGATAAAAAGAAAGTTGATGAAAAAAAACAAAAAAAATAATATCATATGTAAATATGGCTAAATGTAAGAAATGTGGCTTGGTTCACCCACGGTTCCAAAACGGAAATGTAAAAAGGACGTGCCCAAGTGGGGCTGGGCGCCCCATACCCGCCAAGGGGGGTTCAAAAGGGGGGCGTAAGACCCCCTTTGGCGGAGCATTTAAAGATGCTTTCACTGGTGCGGACAGATTACCAAACTCCGTCAAGTCAGTATTAAGTAAATACGGAGATGAAACAATAAAATCAATAAAAGTGTGTCGGCTTCCAATTAAAAAAGCATTGATGTCAATCATTAATGCTATCACACTGGGTAGCATTAAATCACAACAAGAAAAATTACATTACGACAATCTGGTGCATTTATATATGGTAATAACTCTGGAGAATGGAACCACCGTATCACTTGAAAAAAATGAAATTATAATGTCAAGTATAAATCCAACCATAAAAGAAGGAAGTGAATGTGTAAATGTTCCGATAAATAAAAATATTTTGCTTGGAGAACTTGTTCAAAAGGCTATCAATAAGGTGGGAAACGATATATTTCACTATGATATTATTAACAGTAATTGTCAAATATTCACCATTGATGTGCTTCAGGCAAATGGATTATTAACGCCCCAATTGAGAGCATTTATACAACAAGATGTGGCAACAATTGTCCAAAACATACCAAAACCCGCAATGTGGTTGGCTGGTAAAGTAGTCAGACTGGTTGAGAGATTGCGATATTTGACTGGTGAAGGTAAAGGGGCTCTGCCCCTTGCCCCGAGTTTTAGACAACCTATAAGAATACCACGCCCCCCGATTTTTAAACTCCCGACACCTCAACGCTTATTGTTGAAGTGAAAAGCGCTGGTCAAAGTTAATGAATAATCGTACAATTGTATCCAACAAACCAAGCACATTCATTGATAATGATGATTTTAACACATACGGAACCTTTGGATGAGTTTCTTTAATAATTTTTTGTTTCAGTATCTCTTGAACCCGTTCAAGTGTGTCGTCCGTAAATAATCCGAACCGTAAATGGTGGAGATTTGCCATTGCGGTGTATATAATATCTCCAACTATATCTTTTTCTGAACCATCATAATTGAACTGCTTATCAAAATGAACCGTCGCTATGGTTGAAATGTTATTAATCAGTAGATGATTATGGCATTCCGCAACTATTGACATCACGTTATTCACAGTATCACAAAAATATGACTCTTGTTTCTTAAAATTGATTACTCCTCGGGGGGGCACCCTGCCCCCCTGCCCCTGGGGTTCGGGGGGTTGTAAAGGGGGTAAGCATAGCGTCCCACTTACTCGGTCTCGCTTTCGGTTTCCGTTTCCGTCAAGGCATTGACTGGTGATGGAGGTGTTAATTGCTTGACCAACTTCTTGATTATCTTCTTCCTTGGTTTCAAGTGTTCTTTGATTGGCTCGCATTTGACCTTTTTCTGGACTTTTTTTTTCTCTGAAATCTTGTGGGACGGACTTTCAGGCACTTCTGCCTCAACTTTACGGGGTGATGGAGATTTAGTATTTATGGTAAGTTTTGGCTTACTGCCACCAGATTTTAGCAGTGGTTCAATCTGTGAAAATACGTCATTCACATCAATATTCTTATTTCTGTATGCTTGGGATAGAGATTTGATGATTGCCTTGAATATTTTAGGCTCAACGGATACCATCGCTGGCAAAACCATATCATGAAAATATTGGTAAATCATTTTCGTGCGGTCGCTTCTGAGTTGTGTCTTTTTGGCGGAAATCATAGAATTAAATTCCTTGAGGCCGACGAAATATGTCGCAAAATATTGAGCAAGAAGGGACATTTATTATACAATATAAAAAAAGTATTGATTTTTTTTCTTAATTTTTTCAATCAAGTCATACGTGGGCAGATAATTTGAGAACCTGTGCCAGCAATCCATCTTTGTGAAGTTTGTAGATTATGTCCAGTACGTTTCTCGGTATGGACTTTAAAAAGGTTTTCAATCCGCCTCTACCACGTGGGTCAAAAACTTTACATTTTTTTTTGTCGGATGATTTAATAATGATTTTTTTTGATTTCAAAGCCATCTTTCTTAAACGAGATGCTGGGTCAATATTTTTATTTTTGCCTTCTCCAGTTGAGGCGGAAATGTTCATTGGGGGCTCAATTATAACTGGAACTTTAATGTCAGGTGCTTTGATTTCTCGGAATTCGGGTTCCGATTTAACTGGCTCTGGTAATCGTAAATATTGCGGAGGTGGAGCATCTTTTTTTTGAAACCCGCCGTTTGATTTATTAAATGTGTTGCCTCGGTTCATTATCCTTTGTATCATCATTTATTTTTTTTTATGTGGATATGACAAATGGCTCCACGTAAAGCGATTAAGAAAGTTCCTATCAAACCTCCATCTGGGATTAAGCATAAGGCTCCCGCCAAGCGTGTTATGAAGCGAAAAGGCGGGATGATTCCTATGGCAATCGCAGCACCTCTCCTCGGTGCTTTAGGCGCCCCTATCGCAAATGCTCTTGGTCAACAGGGCGTGCGTTTAGGTAAATATGCCGTGGGCAAAATTCGCAAGGCCATTGGTCTTGGAGTGATACGCAGCGGTAGTTCAAGGATGCAAGGTGGTCAGACCCGCAGAATTGTTGTCCGTGTTTAATTTCACGAACTAATAAAAAAAATAAGGTATAGAAATGGATAAAATTCAAGAATATCGTGGTTCGGGCGAATCTAATTTTGAGAAAAAGTTCTACCACAACTTAATGCTGGTTCATAAACTTATCGGCAACAAGATAACCACAGGCTCGGATTTATACCGACTTGGTAAAAAATTGATTGGTGATAAGTTCCGCGGTATATTCACAAGACGTGATATACCGAAATTGAATGAAGGAGAATCGGCCATACTGAACGTGCCCTCAAATGAGCACTGGATTAGTATATTTAAGAAAAATGGAAAATTATACGAATTTGACAGTTTCGGTCGTGATATGCTCGGAAATGGTTATACTGACTTTAATACCAAGGATGACAACTTTGATGAACAAAAAATCTGGCAGTCTGATTGTGGTCAAAGGTCAGTCGCACTATTGATGTCAATTTAAATACCTTTGGTTAATGCTTTAACTTCAAAATAATACTTTGTGAGAGCATCATCTTGTGTGTGCTTGCGGATGGTTTCAAAAAATACATCACAAGACGTTCCGTGAGTCACAACCGAATTCACGAGATTTTGTAGTTCAACAACCTCTTCACATAATCTACGCTTGTAGTCATCAGGATATCTACTTTTGAGTGGCTCCCTTTTACAAGCGTCAAGAAACTCCATCAAAGAATGATGACTCAAATCATTTCCGAAACGCAAAACATCCATACTGGATTCAAGTTTGTTATGGCTATCTTTTTCGTTCCAAATGTGAGCGGTGATATACATTTCAAATGTTTTTTTCTTGTGGTCAGGCACGTGAGCAATCACGATTCCAACTTTCGGTAGATATTCTGGAAAACGCTCATATACAATCAATGAATTTGCAAGACGCATTCCTGCGATTTTGTGTTGGATTTGATACTGAACCATCGCAGTAAGAAATGCTTTCTGTTCTTTGGTGATTGGGGTTTCACGAAGAATTGTTTTTTTGGGCGATTTGGCTTACATTTTGTTTATATAAATCATTTGTTTATATACAATAAAATCAGTTGTAGTTTCTATTACGTGGTTTAGTGATATTATCATCTAAACCTGTCTTCAGTTTGTTTTGTATATGGAGATTCAATTTTTTGTGATTTGAGTATGATACCCGATGCATCCACTTTTGGCAAGGAGGGCAGAATATCATTGCGGAATACATCTTGCGGATAACCTCTGTGCGGTTTCGCTGATAATATTCTCTGAAATATTTTAACCTTTTCTCGGCCGACGTGAGAGCAATTGATGGAGTTTCAGCAACACAAGTCTCGGACATTTATATAAATCATTTTTTTATAACTGAATTTTTTTGTATTTAAATAAATGCTGTATATAAATGCCACACACAGAACAAAAGTTTGGAACAATTTGGTATTCAACAGCGAAGAAAGATGAGCATCCCTCGGCAAATGAAATGATGCTTGAAAAGGCAACCATCATCGGTCATTCTTTTTTCGCATCTCTATTTGGAAATTATACTGATAGGTTCGGGAATAAACAATTGAGTGTATCTTATGCATCATACAAAAACATTAAACAATTTCTGAACAATTATTTAAATATTGACAAACCTGTATTTATGTGTGAGCATTACCCTGCCAATGTAAAAATCGCTATGTTTGGAGACTTGGAATGGCCGTTAGACAAATGGTCAAAATCAAGCATTAAACTTAAATTTGTTGATGTTGTAAATCATGTGCTTGAAGATTTGGGTGTTGAAAAATTGACCGACGAAGACTTAATATATACCACAGCCTGTGATGAAAAAACAAACAAAGGAAGTCTCCACACATACTGTCATAAGTTTCACTTTTCAAATCAAGAACAGCAAAATATTTTCTGGTCTATGGTAGGAGCACACATATCAACTCTTGATGAGTCAGCATTCTTTTATCTGAAAAAAAATAAGAAAGGGGATTTCGCGAAAACTTGTTTTATTGATTTTTCAGTATACACTAATGGTAGAAATATGAGATTATTTAATAGTTATAAACTGGAAACCGATGGTTCATATGTTCGGCCGTTTATGATTGAGGATTCAGAAAATGTTAAACCAAAGTATGCCTTGGCATCTTTCATACATTCTGACAGCATTAATCTCTCTGACCGCCTACCAAAGAGAGTTGTAAAAGTAAAATCTAATACTGGCGTACCTCTTGATTATTTACAAAAATTGGTAGATGAATATGGAATAGATGATGCCGAGGTTGGAAATGTTGTATTTGCCACGGAGCACGGGCAATGTATTATGCTCAAACATACTGGTAGTCAAAGATTGTGTAAGTTTTCGGGTGCTGAAACCAGAAACAAAGCATATCTGTGGGTTTCAAAAAAGAAAATAGCATACCGTTGTCATGAGGTTGGATGTAAGGATATGGAACAGGTGTTATGGGAGGATACGCAAATTAATGATGACAACATTAATGAAAAATTAATTTTGGCGACCGACGTGTCGCTTGGTGATGTGTTTCATTCTGAATATTCAAAATTTATCAAGGTTGGAATTTCAGAAAAAATTTACATATGGAACCAAAAAACACTACTGTGGGATGAAAGTGATATGAAAAAATCAAAATCTGGTTTAATTAAAAATTTATTGTCATCCACTATTGTCAGTAAAGCATCTAAACTTGCCAACGAAAAACGAGAACTAACTGACAGTCTAAATCGTGAAATATCACAAACTACTGACGAAAATAAAAAAAATGACCTATTATCTGAACACGAAATAAACGAAGAAACTATAAAAAAATTATGGAAACTCGTGCTGAATATTCAACAAAATGTAATGTTAAATAACATCATACAACTTAATTTATACAAGTTCTTTGATGACACATTTGAAGATAAACTTGACAGAAATCCAGACCATATGCCACTTGCGAATGGACAGGTCATTGATTTAAGAACACTTGAAACAAGACGCAGGACAAACAATGATTATTGGTCATTCGAATGTCCAGTGAAATATCTCAAATATACATCATTTGACAACATTAAACGATATTTATATAATTTGACAATGGGTGACGAAATGTATGAACAATTATTTCAGCAACGACTTGGATATATGATGACTGGACATATCACAGACCGCACAATGGATTTGGCTACCGGGAGTGGTTTAAACGGAAAATCTGAATTATTTGAACAGTTAATGAGCACCATACTGAACAAATTTTATGTATCGTGTAATGCCGACGTGTTTTGTAAATTGGATACAAAAAATGAAAGTTCAGGTAAGGCCACACCTGAATTAATTCCACTATTCAAGGCACGCCTCGCTGTGTATTCGGAAGGCACCGCTACAATGTCCCTAAATGAGGCGAGAATCAAAGCGATAACTGGTGGAGACAAAATAACTGGACGACAATTATATGGTGAAATGTTCAAGTTTAACCCAATGTTTAAGGGTGTCATTTTAACAAATATTCTCCCAAACTGGAAACCATCTGACCCAGCAATGGTTGATAGAATTAAGGTATTACCGTTCAAGGCAAAATTCCAAAAAGGAAACGTCGAAACTGCCAAATTTTGTGAAATGATGAGAACTGAATGGATTGACGAAGCATTCACATATTTTGCTCAAGGTGCCAATGCTTGGTATAAAACAAAAACATTCGTTTGGCCTAACACGTGCTTGAAAGCAATAGATAAATATATTAATGATAATGATACAATAAACGAATGGCTGGATGAAGAATGTGAAATAAATATCAACGAAAAATATGAACCGAAATTGGCATATAACCATTATAAGGTATGGTGCCAAGACAACAATTCAAATCATCTTTCACCACAAGAGTTTGGAAACGCTATAAGAAATAGATTTGGAGAAAAAACCAGAGACCCTCAAGACAAAAAAACAAAAAAACGAGTTTGGTATTACAGGGGATTCGGCGTTAAAAAAATCATCATGGATTGGGATGAGGGGGACGCTGTCGCTTACCCCCCCATGCCCCCCACAAGTATGAATTAATAGTAACAATCCACAAAAAAAAATATTTTATACCGAGCACAGTATTATGGCTCGGATTGGCTGGACTTGAGCCCCCGGAAAGTTCCGTTGGCTATAGATATCATATTCTATATTTATAATTCCAGACTAAATCGAGTTTATAGGGGAATTGTCCAGGACACAGTCCACAGTTGTTGTATGCTTATACTACTATACTATATATATATTTTCAGTTTAAAATTAAAGTAAAATATATATAATAGAGGAGAATGATATAATACAGTATAAAAAAAGTGTGGATTGGAATGTGGACAGGATGTATTGACATCCGAACCCCAGTCCACAACTGATTTTATTTAAACAAAATGCTGTATATAAAGAATGGAACCAAAAGTTATGTATCCAGACTACCTGTATGGTAAAAAGTATCACGACGGAATTACGAACCTGACAGAGAACCATAAATTTGAGAAAGGAAAATATAAATTGAAATTGTTTATGAAAGGGGTAAAAGAAGCGTACGGTATGACCGAGGATGATTTAATTTCTCAAGGATGGCATTATATGGGTGGATTGAAAACCAGAGATGTAGAAGGAAGTGCTGTGTGTAATGCTCATAATGAGACTCATTATCGTCATTTCAAATATATCTCCAAATTGAAAAATATTGATTACCTAACGGCAAATCTTTTAAATTATGATGTGGCACCAGCAAATTGTAAGTGTGTATGTGGACACAACATTCGTAATGTATGCTTAATATCAAACCGAGATAATACAAAAATAATGTATGTCGGTTTATGCTGTATTCATCAACTTGACGAATATTTTGAACAAAAAACAAAAGGAACCAAGATGGGGCAAAGCCCCATACCCCAGAGAGCACGAGAGGTGAGCATAGCGAGCCTTTCGTCTCCCTTTAGTAGAAAATGTTTTGGTTGTTC
>Ga0105096_10001294_pt1 | contig 10174 bp, 8 predicted proteins | sample PPLLak3cmMay2015_FD_87036 | JGI IMG/M metagenome (GOLD analysis project Ga0105096, IMG submission 87036) | Freshwater sediment microbial communities from Prairie Pothole Lake near Jamestown, North Dakota, USA - PPLs Lake P7 Core (1) Depth... | ecosystem: Environmental > Aquatic > Freshwater >...
AAGGGTGATGATTACCTTTACGCTGGTACAGGAAACGACTCAGTAGACGGTGGCATCGGTGATGACCTAATAGTTGGAGGTGTGGGCCCTGGAAATGACCAGTATAAGGGAGGTGCCGGTTCAGACACTGTGTCGTATACCGGCGCACTTAGTGGTATTACAGTTAATTTGTTAAAAGGTTCTGCCAGCTCAAGCGATAACGGCAATTCTGCAGAGATTGGCACAGATAAACTGAATAACATTGAAAATGTGATTGGTGGCAATCATGACGATACGTTGATCGGCAATGCTCTTGCCAACAAAGTAAATGGCGGCGACGGTGATGATTTAATCATCGGCGGAATGGGCAATGATTTGCTCATTGGGGGATTTGGTGACGACACGTTTAAATTTTCTAAAGTGTCAGAAATCGGACTTCAAAAGCATGATGTAATCGCTGATTTTCAAAAACATTTTGTAACCGATGACTTCGTTTCTGGAGACCTGATCGATCTATCGGCTATTGATGCAACGAAAGGATTAGGCAAAAACGATGCGTTTCAATGGATAGATAATTCAGCCTATGTGACAAGAGATAATGCCAATGGAGCCTTGTGGTTTAAGAACGGCGTCTTATACGGTAGTACAGATAAGGACGTCGAAGCTGAATTTCAGATAGAACTTACGGGGGTCACAAGTCTTAACGTACACGAAATTGTGCTATAAATTTTTCCAATAACAGTAAAGCCCTCTTATGAGGGCTTTTTTTTGGGTAACGCGCAAAAAATTGCAGGAAAAGATTACTATGTTAATATGGTTTCGAATCAATACTAATTTGCATTCTTCACTTGAACAGGAGTGAAATTCCGCTGCGACAAACAGCGCCATCTTTCGCCATATTCTATATATGATCAATCGCTTTAACCAGTAAAGTGACAAGAATGTTCTAGCAAAAAGAAAACATAAATAACTTTAATTATATATATATTGTAAAAGTTTAATTTATTTGTTATCTTTTGTATAAACCGTAATGCATTTTTTTGACATTTTCTAATATTATGAAGTCAGTTTTAACGGGTTGAATCATGTATAAATTAACTATTGAAGATAAAACTTATTCTTGCCAGCCGGATGAAACGGTACTCGATGCGTTATTACGCGAAAATGTTAATATTTCCTATGCCTGTAAAAAAGGCACCTGTCATAGCTGCATGGTTCGCAGTTCCGATACGCTGCCACCGGAAGCCGCTCAGTCCGGATTGAAAAATACCCTGAAAAATCACAATTATTTTCTTGCCTGTCTGTGTCATCCGGAACAGGACATGGTCATTAGACTGCCGGATCAATCGGAATTCTATACGGAAGGAACGGTTGTTATTAATGAAATGCTGAATAGAAATACGCTGCTCCTGATTATAGCCTTTCAGGATGCGTTTGAATTTAACGCGGGACAATTTGTTAATCTACAGAGAGCTGACGGCTTAACCCGCAGCTATTCGATTGCCAATACCCCGCAAGAATCCAATACCCTGGAATTTCATATTCGCCGCTTGCCAAACGGCAGATTTAGTGAATGGTTACATGATGATATAAAGGTAGGGGATACCATCGCCGTATCCGAACCGCGGGGGCATTGTTTTTACCTGCCCGAAAGAAGTGAGCAAGGCATCCTTCTGGTAGGAACCGGAACAGGCCTGGCGCCACTGGCGGGTATTCTGACCGATGCACTTGCGCACGGTCATTCCGGTCCTATTTATCTGTTTCACGGCAGTCGTGAAGTTGAAGATCTTTACCGGATTGATGAAATGCGCCAACTTGCCAACCAGCATCAAAATTTTTATTATATCCCCTGCCTATCAGGCAAACATGTCCCCGAAGGTTTTACCCATGGACGTGTCAATGAAGTTGCGTTGGCTTCGCTTGCTAATCTAAAAGGTTGGCGTGTATTTCTCTGTGGTCATCCGGAAATGGTTAGTCAAATGAAAAAAATGACCTTTCTTAAGGGCGCTTCCATGAAGGATATTTACGCTGATGCTTTTATAGTCACACCAAGGTGAACGATGTCGCTATCACAAAAGAGTCTCTAAATATTCTTTCAATACTACGGCATTATTGAGACTGGTTTCCTTGGAGCTAAACAGGAGAGCGGCATTTTCATTCCTGATCTTGGCGATAAGTTCATGTACCGCTTCAGGATTATTTTGTAATTCAGTAACGTATTTGCGCTGGAATTCAGGCCACTTTTCCTGCTCATGTTGATACCAGTGACGAAGCTCATTTGTGGGAGCCACATCCTTGGCCCAGAAATCGATTCCAGCCTCTGCCTTCGAAAGCCCTCTGGGCCATAGGCGGTCAACGAGGATGCGTATCCCGTCACTCTTCGCCGGTAGTTCGTAAACCCGTTTAAGTTGAAGTCTCATCTTTGTCTCCCAAGTTACGAAGAGTTGCCGTTTATCCAGAACATACATGGTTATACAATCTAAATTCGATCCATGGCTTTTTGTTGCTCAAGTACGGCCAATGAACGTAAGCTTTCCAGCACCTGTTGCAAGACAACGGAATCACTATCGCGCGGAAAAACCATATAAGCGGGTAATCTAAATTGTGGGCTGCCAGGCACCTGAAATAATTTTTTGGCCTGGATTAAAGGCTCAGCCAGGCGCATAGGCAAAAAACATGAACCGCCATTGCTGATGATTAACTGTACTCCCAACCAGCCGATATTTACCAATTGAGGCGGACTTTCCAGGTCAGGATAACTGCTATTGTGAAGTGCGTAAAATGCCGGCCCCCAATCTACATAAATGTAATCCTCATTCGGCCAGGGTTTATCCGGATCGGTGGTCAGTAGTGTCAGTGTTTCATCAAATAAATGCTCAATCAGAAGGCCGGGATTATGTTGTGGTGTGTACATCATGCCCACATCTAGTCTGCCTTCGATGAGTCCGCGCATTAAATCTTCTTCAAAGCCAATTTCACTACGAATGGAAATATCCGGTGCCTGCTTTCGCATTGCGCCAAGCCATTGAGGTAACAAGTCTTCCCATAATGCGATTCTCGCTCCCACTGTAATGCTTGCACGAAAACGACTTGGCAAGCCGATATCATGCCGCGCCTGTTCCAGTGTTAATAACATGGATTTGGCATGACGCAAAAAGCGATATCCTGGGAGCGTTAACGCGGCACCGGAGCGATTGCGCACAAACAGGGCTACGCCAAGATAGGCTTCCAGTCTCTGTATGCGTGTACTCACTGTCGATTGGGTAACATGCAGTCTATTGGCCGCTTCCAGAAAGCTGCCATTGGCGACTACACTCAAAAAAGTTTTAATCTGATCTATGTCCATAAATTTAGTATCGGATATATCGATATTAATGTCCAATAAATATCGTTTGTCGAATATATTTCGACTCGCTACTATATTGACAGGAAGATTAATAAATCTCTTGTAACAATGTTTTTAGCGCTAATCGAACAGGAAACCAATAAGACGGATCGTCTGAAAAATGGGTATTGGCAAATGATTCGCGTTTCTTAATGCCGGTGTTCCAACTTTTATCTGGAGAAAAGATATGTCACAAAATAACTGTACTATCTGGTGGGGTAAAAAAAGTAAAGCCACCTATGGAATATTGAAGGTTGAAACCTCTGTCGATAGGTCCGTGACTATTGTTTGCCGGAAGGTGTCGAGTCATGTGCGCATCTGCCACTTTTTTAAAAAAGTTTTCCATGAGCAGCGACCTTTACCAACCATAAAAAGCTATGGCATATTGCTGCCATTGCTCTATTTATTGAATGGTTGCCTCGCTACACCAATCAAACCGTCGAACTACAAGTTGGATGAGATACAGACGATCCTTGTGGTGCCGGTTGAATCGCCACCGCTCGAGGTGATTCCTGATCTGATTGAAACACGATTTCCCGTGTATAACCAGTATCAGTATCAATCCATGCCGTACTACGCGTTTCTGGATAAAAAGATCTACAAAAATCCCGGGGGAATACTCATCGCTGGACTGGTAAGTGATGACGATAGTGTGTCACTAGAAGAACCTCACCACAGATCGGCGTCAATGGAAAAATCCGCCAGCCTGGAACCTGAAGCGTCGCTTTCGGAAAACTGGACACCAACCTTCATATTGGCTCAGGAAGCGGTCTCGCAGTTGAATGGGGGCAATATCAAAGCAATACTGAGCGAGCATTATTATCGCCTTCCAATTGCCAGTGGAGACCGTAATGCAAATCTCGGTAATTGGAGTGAAGCCATCAGGCAATGGTATAACCAGCCCCTGTCGTCCATTAATTACCGGCAATCTGGCTTGGAACACATTGATGCCGTATTAGAAGTGGGTATTGAGAGCTACAGGATTTTTGACGCGCAAACGTCATTGCGGGTGTTGATCAAGCTGATCGACCCCAACACCCGACAAGTCATAGGGAGAATCAGCGAGAAAACCTTTTCTGTTGAGGACTCGCCACAAACGTTACTCAATCATGAGGCCGAAAAGTTCAAGCAACTCATGACCGGGATGGGCACACAATTGGTTGCTCGCGGGTTTAGTGGCCTAGGGCTAACGCTGAAGGCGTCTTTTCAGCCCTTCAAACCTAATTGACTGGTTAAACCCATGAACATAATCTACAACGAACGTCTGCAAGGGTGGCGCTTCATCCTGTTTAATATAGTGCTCGGTTTGGGACACATGGTCGTACTGTTCGGTGCCAGTTCCTATATTGCGCTACTACCTCATGTTGCCGGTGATTTGGGAGGGGGGCGACCGAGCTTTGGTACCTGGGGACAGACGTATTTCATCATTTCCCTGGCGTTGGCTTCGCCTATTGCACGCTGGCTGTCGGGTATGTTGGGTAATTATCGCTTGTTCATTGCGGCGTTTGTTGTGTATGCCTTTGCTTCCTATCTGTGCGCCATCAGCCAGACCTTAGGTTTGTTTCTTCCGGCACGTATTCTACTTGGATTTTCAGGTGGAATTGCGCTCTTTCTTGGTCAGCCCCTGTTGTTGAAGGAGTACCCCGAGCATCTGAAATTATTGGCATTGGGAATATGGGGGCTGATCACGCTTATGCCTTTCACCATTAGCTTTCCAATAGGCGGCATGATAGCCGACAAACTTGGCTGGCGTTATCTGTTTTATCTGAATATCCCTTTCGCCTTGGCTATTGCAGGGATTACCGGTGCATTGCTTACCGGACAGGGATTTAAGCTCTGCCGTACTCGTTTCGACGACATCGGTTTTGTGCTTCTGGTTTTGGTTATTGGCAGCATGCAGACTATTCTGAATCAAGGTAACGATTTTGACTGGCTGGATTCGCCATTTCTATGCGGCATGCTGATTAGTCTTATCGTAGCGTTGCCCTGTTTGATTATCTGGGAGCTCAGTGAACGCCACCCGGCGTTTAACATGCGTCTTTTCGCTCACCGTAATTTTACGATAGGTGTAATTGGCCTCTCGGTAGGATTTCTTTCAATCCAGGTTCTACTCTCTTTACTTATTGTCCAGCTTCAAGTAACGCTAGGGTATTCGTCATTTCTGGCGGGTATGGTTTATCTGCCCATGATCCTGCTGGCTGCACCCGTCACGGTGTTGATGCACGTTTTGCCTAAAAGCCTCGACGCCCGCTTGCTGGCCTGCCTCAATCTGCTTGGTTTCGCGTTCACTTTTTACTGGCTGGGTTTGTTCGATGATCCCGGCTCATTCGAGCAAATTTTTTGGCCCATGGTGCTGCTCGGTTTTTTTCTGGGTTCTTTTTTCACGCCACTAACCAGGTTGACTCTGCACGGATTGTCAGGCGAGCAGCAGATGCGCGCAGCCGAAGAGGCGGGGTTTCTACGGTTAGTTGCCGGTGCCTTTGGGATCACCTTGCAAGGCGTTGTGCTGTTTCGTCGCGCTCCCTTTCATCAGCTTCATTTGGCGGATAATTTCGGGGGACGGCGGTTTGCTTCAATCAATTTTCTGGAAGATTTTTCTTCGAGATTAGCAGCCTCTGGCCTTGATAAAGGATTGGTCAATGGCAAGCTCCTGAATCTCATGAAACAACATGCAACCATTCTTGCCTTAAACGACGCCTTTCTGCTGGCCAGCTACCTCTTCCTTGGTTTGGCTGCTCTGGTGTGGTTTGCCTATCCCGCCCATCAGCCGCTTAATCCAACTTTGATAAAAGAGTTAGGGGAGGACATTCGTGCGGAACAGATAATGGAAGAACCATGATACGTCATTTCCTGCCAAAGAAATTACCTGTCATTGGGTGCTCGACCGTGTTTATGCTCATGATATCCGCTTGCGCCTGGATGCCTCCAGCCGATAAGCCTGTCGAGTTTCTGAAAACCCCCGCTCTGGAAGACACGCTATCAAGAGCAGGACACGATGAGTCACTTGCTTCTTCTGAAAATTGGCCACATGAACGTTGGTGGCGAGAATTTGGCTGCTCAGAACTCAACGGCCTCATGGCTTTAGCTCTAAAGGAGAATATCGGTCTCAAGGTGGCTGCCGCCCGGTTGCGTCACGCACAAGCCTTGGTCCGCGTGGAGGGTGCAAGGCTGCTGCCGTTTCTGGATGCGGGAGCGGGGATCGAAAAGGGGCGTTTTTCGGCGAATGGTTTCAATGTGGCACTGCGGGGGGGAAATTTTGTTTCTGCTTTTATAACCCCCTTGAGCTTGCGCTACCAGTTTGACTTCTGGGGGAAAAATCGCGCTGCGCTGGAAGCGGCGCTGGGCGAGGCGGCTGCCGAGAAGGCGGAGCAGTCCGAGGTTCTGCTTCAGCTGACTAGCTCAATTGCACGGTCTTATATACAGGGGAGGGCCTTACAGCAGCAGCTCGATCTGGCTGAGGCCATAGTTGATTTACGGCGTGATTTGCTCAATATGGACGAGACCCGGTTGCGGTTGGGTCTGGATTCCGTCGATCAGGTAAAACAAGCCACTATAGAATTAGAGCAGGTAAATAAGCGCGAAGCGGGCATACGAGATCAATTAAATCTACACCGGAACCTGTTGGCTCAGCTGACCGGTAACGGACCCGATTCGACACAAAATCTTTTCACCGATACGGCGATTAATCCGGAAAGGATGCGATTGCCTGCGAAGCTTCCGCTGGAGTTGCTTAGCCACCGCCCGGATCTCGCCTCTGCTCTGCACCGTGCCGAGGCGGCAGCGCAACGGGTCAAGGTAGCCAAGGCCAGTTTTCTGCCGACAATCGATCTGACTGCATTTGTCGGCTTGAATGCCCTCAGATTGACGAAGGGTGCGAGTTCTCTGGCCAATCTTCTATTCTCGGGTTCCAGTTTCTCCTACGGGATTGCTCCGGGTCTGCGACTTCCTTTGTTCGAAGGTGGACGTCTACGCAGTGAATTATCGGCACAACGGGCGGAATACGATGGTGCAGTCGAGCTTTACAATGACACTTTGTTACATGCCGTGCAGGAGGTTGCCGATAGTCTGAGCCGTTGGCGGGAGACTGGTTACATACTCGAAGCGCACAGACGTTTGTTAGCTGCGCAACACGAAAAACTGGGGCTCGTTCAGGATCGTTTTCAAAGTGGCCTGGATGATCGCCGGGCGTTGCTGGCACACCAGCATGTCGTGTTGGACCAGGAATATACCTTGAAGACTTTGGAAGCTGATGAGTTGGTTGCCATGGTGGATTTGGTGGAAGCGCTGGGTGGTGGATACGTGAACGATCTACAGATTATCCAGCAGAAATCTGAGCAAAAACTGTTCAGTTGGTTGCCATGGTAGATTTAATTTAAGTATATAAATCGAAAATAGAATCCGATACTGCCAATAATCACCCATGAAAACGCATCCAAAGACTATTCGTGCCCGCCGCAACCGCTATCTTTTGTTAGTTATGCTGGTACTGTTTGTTGGTGCTTTGACTTATGCCGGTTATTGGTGGCATTACTGCCGTTTCCGGGTGGTCAGCCATAATGCCTTCGTCACCGGCAATCTTATTCCGGTAGAAGCCGATGCAACGGGTATCGTCACCCAGGTATTGGTCGAGGAAAGTCAATATGTGAACAAGGGTGATCTGCTGGTTCGTCTCGATGAGCATCGCGCACAGACCGCTTTAGGCCAGAGCCGGGGCGAACTGGGACAGGTAGTTCGCGAGATCGGCGCTGTTTTTTCCACACACCAGCAGATGTGTCAAAAACTGATTGCTCGCTCGGCTCGGCTTGCCCGGGTTCGTCACGATGTGTCTCGGTTACGGCAGGCGCTTCCTAATGGTTCAGTATCCGAGCAGGCTGTACAAAATGCCGAAGACCAGATGATGGCCCTCGAAGCCGAGATGCGGGAGGCCGAGGCAGAACTCAAAGCCATAGAAGCGAAAGTGGGCGGCACCAGCAGAAATCTGCACCCGGACGTAGAAGCGGCCAAGTATAAATTCATTGCCGCCTATCTTGAATACTCAAGACAGCAAATCCATGCGCCCGTTTCAGGCTATGTATCCATGCGCAAGGTTCAGGTCGGAAATCGGGTCCAGCCCGGTGATTCGCTGATGACACTGGTGCCATTGGAGCATTTGTGGATAGAGGCGAACTTGCCGGAGACCGAGATGGTGCGGGTGCGTCCTGGTCAGCCGGCAGAGATTTCCGTCGATCTTTACGGGAAGAGCCAGATTTATCATGGAACTGTAGAAGGGATAGTACCCGGCACCGGCAGTGTCTTTGCTTTATTGCCGCCAGATAATGCAAGCGGAAATTTTATTCATATCGTAGAACGCGTTCCGGTGCGTATAGCGTTGCAGAAAGACGAGATAATGAAAAACCCGATTCGCCCGGGACTTTCCACCATGACTTCAATCAACGTCAAGGAATCGGACCAGCCACTTGGCGCTTCATTGACGGAAGTATCTTCCCCGGAATATAGAACTGACATCTATGTTGATGAACTCGCTGATGCTCAAGCCAAGGCTCAAAAAATTATTAAGGATAATCTGGTTCAAAAAGTTGATCCACCAGAGCCAATGTGTAAATCTCACGAATCGGGAGCCGCAAAAAAATCCGGCGTATCTCGATAATGCTGATTTATCTTTGCCGGTGTGGGCTGTAACATCCTTGTTTGCAGCAGCCGGCCCGACCCGATCAATTAGGGAGGTACAATTGATTTTAGCCATTCAACGAAAAGCCGCTTTTGGTTTAATCATGTCAGCATTGTTATTGTCATTTTAATGTTCAACTCGCTATTCGAATTATTGCTTGAGCTGATTCATGTTTCATTCGAATTTGTTGAACATTGGCTTGACAATATAAGAATGCCGACACACATACAAATACCTGCAACCAGTATTCAAGCAGGGCGCGATTATCCGCCCAGCGATAGGGATCACAACCGATAGTGGTTACAGCACTTAAATGGATAGCCCTTTTGTTTTATTCTCGAAGCAGATGAGTCGTTGCCGAAAGACTTGGGAGCGAGCAAAAAAGAATTGCGCTTAGTTTTAAAACTCTGGACTTGATCTGACAACTTCAAATATTAATCTGGATTGAACCTGAAATTGACTGTCTCAGTTCGACCCCTATGTATAGTGCCTAACTATGTATAGATGAGTTTGATTTTGCCTTCTACTCTTAGAGCTTCAAGACCTTACTGGTAGCTTACTATACATAGTTTTGATGAGCAAATTGCGCAAAGTAAGAGAACCAAGTATAAGCTGCATCAAATACGTAGCCGCATTCAATAAATCGCATCAACCTTGCTGTTATTTTGCTATCCAAAACCAGATGATGAGAGAAATTCATTGTAGCTTACTGAAGTGGTCAAATTTTCACTTCTGAAAGCAAGTTAAACTATGTCAAGTTAATACGGTCAGAATTTAATAATTTGCGATTTAATTCAATCGTTTAGATCAATGAAAATCTGCTTCTATACATAGCTGAGTACTATACATAGGGGTCGCTGTACTAAACCGCTAACGCGGTAGTTGCGGGCTTCTCGTCCTCACTGGGATATTTACAAATTGCTGCACTCGGAGAATGATGGCGATGCTGCTTGCAGCATTTCAATCACTTTCCCGATCAGGAGATTTGCCATGACTCATTTACGTCAGCGGATGATCGAAGACATGGGTATCCGCAACCTCGCCGATAATACCCAATCGGCCTACCTGCAACAGGTTATCGCCTATGCAGAACATTTTCACCGCTCGCCGGAAGAACTCGGTCCGGAAGCGGTTCGTGCCTA
>Ga0105096_10001298_pt1 | contig 10169 bp, 6 predicted proteins | sample PPLLak3cmMay2015_FD_87036 | JGI IMG/M metagenome (GOLD analysis project Ga0105096, IMG submission 87036) | Freshwater sediment microbial communities from Prairie Pothole Lake near Jamestown, North Dakota, USA - PPLs Lake P7 Core (1) Depth... | ecosystem: Environmental > Aquatic > Freshwater >...
ACAAAACCACCCAAAACATCAGTTTGCACCTTATTGGTGGCGGGCCTGATGAAGAAGACATCGCCCAAAAAGTAGAAAATTCTACCGCTAAAAGCGCCATACACCTTTACGGGCGGTTGCCCAATGCGGAGGTAAAAGCCTTGGTGCCACAGTTTCATTGCCTGGTTTTAAATAGCCGCGTAGAAACCTTTGGGGTGGTTGTGTTAGAAGCTCACGCGGCCGGTTTGCCAGTAATCGCAACGCGTTGTGGCGGCCCTGAAGAGTGGTTAGAAGATGCAGATATAGCCATCGCTATTGATGATAATGCCGGACTTGAAAAGGCGATGGTTGAAATGTTGACCCGAAAAAACCAAGCCTATACATTTACTAAACATCTTCGTTGCTCCCCAATAAATGTGGGTGATCAATTGCATAAGATTTATGCGGAGGTTTTGGCTGAAGCTGAGCTCAAAACAGTCAAAAAGCGCTAGAATTTTAAAACGTTCTCCACCGCCTCCGCAAATCTATCCACCGGCAAAAAGCCTTTTTCTAAGCCGGCAGCAAAGGGCACGGGCATGTTTAAACTGCCCACGCGTATAACAGGGGCATCTAAATGGGCAAAACAGTTTTCCGTTATCAGGGCCGAAATATCGCTGGCAATGCTGCCGAAAAGGCAATCTTCGGTAAGCACAATGGCGCGGCCAGTTTTGCGCACGCTGCGGTAAATGGCTTCTACATCAAGCGGTACCAAGGTGCGCAAATCGAGTAAATCAGCTTTTATTTCTGGGTGTTGATGTAGGTAGTTTAGCGCCCAATGCACACCTTGCCCGTAGGTAATAATGCTGAGGTCTGCACCCTCATTTAACACGCTGGCCACACCAAAGGGCAGCGTATAATAATCATCCGGTATGTCTTGATGGATGGAGCGGTAAAGCGCTTTGTGCTCAAAAAACAGCACAGGGTTGGGGTCGTTTATTGCGGTGTTTAGTAGGCCCTTGGCATCGTATGGAAAAGCCGGATAAACCACTTTTAGTCCGGGAGTGTGCGTAAACCATGCCTCGTTGCTTTGGCTGTGAAACGGACCGGCAGCCACTCCGGCACCAGTGGGCATTCGCACCACCACATCAGCATGTTGGCCCCAGCGGTAGTGCACTTTGGCCAGGTTATTTATAATCTGGGTAAATCCTTCGGTTACAAAATCAGCAAACTGCATTTCTACAATAGCCTTGTAGCCGTTAATGCTCAGGCCCAAACCGGCACCCAAAATGGCGCTTTCGCACAGGGGCGTGTTGCGCACGCGGCCCTTCCCAAACTGCTGCACAAAGCCATCGGTTGCCTTAAAGGCACCGCCATATTCGGCAATATCTTGGCCCATCAAAACGAGGTTCGGGTGGCGCTCCAAGCTTTCGCGCATGGCATCGGTTATGGCGTCTAGCAGGCGCTTTGATGATTTTTTTTCGGTGTCCGGCAAAACCGCTTCAAAGGCAAAAGGCGCAAAAACATCGGCCAATTCGGTTTCTGCATCAAACGTAATTACGGGTTGTTGGTCGGCCCACTCCACACTTTCTGCAATGTGGGTTTTAATCTCTTTTTGAATATTGGCAAGTTGCTCTTCGGTACAAACCTGATTGGCGACTAGCCACGCCTCATAATTTTTCACGGGATCTTTTTCGGCCCATTTTTCAATCAAGCCGGGCGGGTAATATTTCGTTCCGCTGGCCTCTTCATGGCCGCGCATGCGGAAGGTGATGCACTCTAAAATAATGGGGCGCGGGTTTTGGCGAATGCTTTCAGCCAATTCGCTTGTTTTTTCAAAAACTTCCAGAATGTTATTTCCATCAATGCTATGCGCTTCTATGCCGTAGGCTGGGCCTTTTTGCACAAAACTGTCAAACACAAATTGTTCTTCGCGCGGGGTGCTTAGGCCCCAATAATTATTCTCCACCACAAAAATTACGGGGAGTTTCCATACGGCAGCAACGTTTAGCGCTTCGTGAAAATCGCCTTCGCTGGCACCGCCATCGCCTGTGTAAACCAGGGTGGCCTTGCCGTTTTCCTGCAATTTATTGGCTAGCGCAATGCCATCGGCAACGCCCAATTGTTGGCCGAGGTGGCTGATCATCCCCACAATTTTATGGGCTTGGCTGCCAAAGTGAAAACTGCGGTCGCGGCCTTTGGTAAAGCCGGCCATCTTGCCTTGAAATTGGCTGAATAGGTTGTTTAACGGCACATTGCGGGCAGTAAAAACCCCGAGGTTGCGGTGCATCGTTAAAATGTACTCGTCCTCATGCATCGCAAGTGCGGTGCCTACGCTCAAAGCTTCTTGTCCGTAGCCGCTAAACCATTTGCTTATACGGCCCTGGCGTAGCAGGATGAGCATTTTTTCTTCAATTAAACGCGGGGTAACCAACTTTTCGTAAAGCCATTTAAGCTTGGCTTCATCTATCTTTTGGGTAGGGAAGGTAAAGGGCGTATCCATTTTTAGTTTTGGGATAAGGGGGCGGTAAAGGTACATTAAGGCACAATCCACAAAACTGTTTTTAATCTTTGTTGCGCCAGCTAATGGGCTAACTTTGACCTCCTTCTCAAAAACAAAAATAATGGCACAACTAACTATACCTCAAGTTGATTTAGCTGAATTTAGCACAGGCGATGCTGTGCGCAAAGGCAAATTTGTTCGGGCACTTGGCCAGGCCTATGAAGAAATTGGGTTTGTGGCGGTTAAAAACCACGGACTTCAAGATGAAATTATTGAAGAATTATATAGCCAGGTGCGAAAGTTTTTTGCCTTAACCGAGGCACAAAAAGCGCAGTATGAAATTGCCGGTTTGGCAGGGCAGCGCGGCTACACCAGTTTTGGTAAAGAGCACGCCAAAAACCACAATGCGGGCGATTTAAAAGAGTTTTGGCAATTTGGCCAATGTGTGGATGATGACGATACGCTGCGCGAAGTTTATCCAAAAAACGTTTCGGTAGCTGAATTGCCCAGCTTTAACCCCATGGCCATGCGGGTGTATAAAACCTTAGAAGATACAGGCCGCCAAATGCTGCAAGCCATAGCGCTTTACCTGGGTTTGGATGAGCATTATTTTGATGATAAAATCCACAATGGCAATTCAATATTGCGCGCCATACATTATCCCGCCATCACTACAGACCCTGGCGATGCCGTGCGCAGTGCAGCCCATGAAGACATTAACCTGATTACCCTATTGATGGGTGCCAGCGCAGAAGGTTTGCAAGTGCTGAATAAAAAAGGAGAGTGGATTGGCGTTACCGCACTGCCCGAGCATATTGTGGTTAACGTGGGCGATATGCTACAGCGATTAACCAACGACAAACTGCGCAGCACAACCCACCGCGTGGTTAATCCGCCAAAAGAAAAATGGGCCCAACCACGTTTTTCAATCCCGTTTTTTCTGCATCCCGTTAGCGAAATGGATTTGAGTTGTTTGCCCGAATGTGTAGATGCCGAACACCCAAAACGCTACGATGACATTACAGCCGGAGAATATTTGGATGAGCGCCTTGCGGAAATCGGTTTAAAGAAATAAGTATGCGCATTGATATTATTACGGTGCTGCCGGAGTTGCTGGAAAGTCCGTTTAAAGCCTCCATTTTAAAACGTGCGGTTGATAAAGGCATCGTGGAGGTGCATCTGCACAACCTCCGCAACTATGGCCTTAATCGGTATAATCAGGTAGATGATTACCAATTTGGCGGTGGTGCCGGCATGGTTCTGATGATTGAACCCATCCTAAATTGCATAAACGATTTAAAGGCCCAGCGCACGTATGACGAAGTGATTTACACCACACCCGATGGCAAAACCTTTGCGCAAGGCGATGCCAATCGGCTATCGCTAAAAGAAAATATCATCATCCTGTGCGGGCATTACAAAGGGGTAGATCAGCGCGTACGCGACCATTTAATTACCGCTGAGTTTAGCATAGGCGACTATGTTTTAAGCGGTGGCGAGCTTGCCGCAGCCGTAATGAGCGATGCCATTATCCGCCTAATCCCTGGGGTGTTGAGTGACGAAACATCGGCACTTACCGATAGCTTTCAGGATAATTTACTGGCCCCACCAGTGTACACCCGCCCGGCAGATTTTAATGGGTGGAAGGTTCCTGAAATATTAACCAGCGGCAATACCCGCTTGATTGAAGAGTGGCGCCACGAACAATCCATTGAGCGCACCGAGCAACGCAGACCCGATTTATTGCAATGAGTTTGCACATCAGCAGCCCGCAAAACCCACGCGTAAAACATTTGCTCAATGTGCAGCAAAAGGCCGCTTTTCGCAAGGCAGAAGGCGTTTTGGTAGTTGAGGGGGGGCGCGAAGTTGAACGTGCCATTGCATCTGGCTACACACCACAAGAAATTTGGATGGTGGAGGGCGAGCCTATACCTCGGTTTGTTGAGCGCCATAAAAACATCTTCATAACGTGTACTGCGCAGGTTTTTAGCAAAATCAGCTATCGCGAAGGGGCTGCCGAAATCGTGGCGGTTTTCACCATTAAAACACACGCGCTGCAAGATCTTAAGCTACCTGAAAATCCGCTCTTGGTTGTGGTTGAGGATGTGGAAAAACCCGGAAACCTCGGTGCCATTTTGCGCACGTGTAACGGGTTGGGGGCAGATGCAGTTCTCGTTTGTAATCCGAAAACTGATATTTACAACCCCAATGTTATCCGCAATAGCTTAGGCGGTTTTTTTGATATCCCTGTGGTGGTTTGCAAAAACGAAGAGGCCATTGCGTTTTTGCATGAAAAAAACATTCAGGTTTTCTCGGCCTACTTAAAGGCATCCATACCTTATCATACCGCAGATTACACTTCGCCAACGGCATTAGTTTTTGGCTCAGAAGCAAATGGTTTAACCGATGTATGGGTAAATAATACTAAGCAGAATGTGCTTATACCGATGCATGGCGTGGTAGATTCGTTAAACATTTCAGTAGCTGTTGCCATAATCTTGGCTGAGGCCGTGCGGCAGCGCGGTTAGCATAAAAAAGCCCCGAATTTTCTTCGGGGCCTCACACCAAACCAATAAACCTAAGCTACCCGTGTAGGGTAGCTGCAAAGGTTGTAAAAAGTGTTGGTATTACAATTTGATAGTCAGGGGGTTAGATAAAAATATGTGTAGGAAAGCGAAGCGTAATTGTTTATTGTTCGCGATTTCTGTTCAATAAATAACAATCTCGGCAGATGTGTTACAATTAAGTTTTTAATACTAAAGTATATTTTGTGACCAACATCCATTTGAAATAATTTTTCTTTTTGAAAACTACCATATGTCAGGTAGCCAGACTAACCATACCATTACATTTGGTGAAAGTTGTAGCATCATGAAAAAAAATCTCAAGCGTAACATCCTTTTAGTCATTCTGGCCATTGTTGTTATCATCCAATTTATACCCGTTAACCGCGAAAATCCAACCGTAGATCCAACCAAAGATTTTATTGCCGTTTCTGGCATTGATGCCGCTTCTGCAACCCTGTTAAAAAGTGCCTGTTATGATTGCCACAGCCACGAAAGCAAATACCCTTGGTATAGCTATGTTGCTCCGGCAAGTCTTTGGGTTGCCAACCATATTAAAGAGGGTAGGGCAGAACTAAATTTCAGCACGTGGACAGACTACACAGCTAAAAAGAAAGACCACAAACTTGAAGAAGTTGGGGAAGCTTTAACTGAAGGTTGGATGCCCTTAAAAGATTATACTTTCATTCATGCAGAAGCCAGATTAACAGACGCGCAGCGCACTGAATTGGCCGCGGTTATTTCAAAAATTAGAATGAGTGCTTCTGCCAATACCACAACTCCAGCCACAACTGAAGGCGAGGCGTATGAAGAAAATGATGCCGATTAAAGCATCACTTTCAGCCCTCCGATAATCATTCTCGGCATGCCGGGTAGCAATCCTGCCGGGCGCATAGCAGCCAAATACGTTTCATTGGTGAGGTTTCTAACCGCCACAAAAATTACCATTTGATTAAACAAGCGGTAGCTGGTGCTAAAGTCTGTTATCAGCGTTGCCGGAATTTTTTGGCCTGCTGGAATTGCACCAATGCCTGCAACAGCGCGCACTTCGCTGGTGTATTTTGGGTTGATGCTCATCGCAAATCGGCCCTTCTCTAAACTTAACAAAGCACTTAGCTGGTGCTGCGGTAAATACGGCATCAAATCACCCGATTGCACGTTGCCCCATGGTTCATAGCTGCTGGTAAACGTGTTGTTAAACCGGCCAAAGGTGTAGGTATAGGTCAGGGCTAAAGGCAAACTCCAAGTAGCAGATTTTGGCAATAAATCTGCTTGCGCGCCAAACTCTAGCCCGGCCACAAGTGCGGCACCGGCATTAAAAAGTTCGTTGGTGCCAGCGCCTCCGCCAGCATTTAAATCGCTGCCCAGCAAGTTGCTATAATCATTGGCAAAACCGGTAATGGTTGTGCTAAAGCGTGCATAGGTTGCACGCCAGCCCACTTCGTAGTTCACGCTGCTTTCAGGCATGGTTCCCTTTTTTGTTCCGGGTGGCGCAAAACCTTTGTGAATACCTGCAAACAACGTGTTCATGGCGTTCAGGGTATACGTGGCGCCAATACCCGGTATCCATGAGTCAACCGTGTTGGTTGCTGATTTTAGGCTAGTACCTTCTCGGCCAAGGTCGTTTTTGCCATAATCAGTTTTGCTAAAAATGATGTTTTCGTACCGTATTCCGGGCAAGATGCTCCATTTGCCATACGTAAAGGTGTATTGAATAAAACTTGCAAAAGCGCTGGCTTGGTCTATAGAATTGTTTGCCGTGCCGGGTGTGCCACGCTGCGAAATAAACGTTCCCCAATCGGCCATGCCGTAAAAATCAACCCATTGAAACAAGTCCATTTCATCTTTGTGTAGCCGCACACCGGCTTCTACCAAATGTTTTGTTTCGCCTTCGGTTAGCTGCCAATTGGCCAAAAATTGGATGCCTTGTGAGGTGTAGCTGCGGTTATTGGCCTTTACCTGAAGGGCATCGTTGTTTAAACTGGTAGCGCCCGCTAGAATTTGCATCGCATTGCTTAGCGAGTCCGGATTTTCAAGTACTGCTGCAATGCTGTGGGTAACACCAAAATCATCCGTCATCTTATCAAGCTTATACCAATTGCGGGTAAAGGTGTTTTTGTACGCGGTTGCCGAAAAAGAAAAGGCGCGGTATGTGGCGTTATAGCTGGCATTTAGCTGCATTTGGTCGGCATTAAAAACATCGTTTTCTGAGGCAATGTACCTGCGGTAGGCGTTGGCGCCAAAATCTTCAGCAGTTAGGCCGGTGTAACTTTCGTGACTGATTTCTTGGTTATAGCCGGCCTTCACAGCAAAATTGTGTTGGTAGTTCTGGCCAATATCCGGCAGCACATACCGGGCTTTTACAATAAAATCGTTTTTGTTAAAATTGATGGGTTGGCCGCCATCTAATTCTTTAAAGCCATCACTACTTTGATTTAAACCTTCAACAGAAATACCTGCTTTTTGGTTGCCAACTGAAGCTTGTGCATATAATTCGCGGGTGTTAAACGTGCCGGTGCTTACCCGCATGTTTACCGTTGTGCCTTGCGTGCTTATGGGGCTACTCACAAAATTTAGTACTCCACCCGTAGTAAACGGCCCGTATTTAATAGTGCCGCTGCCTTTTATAATTTCTACCCCTTGCATACGGGCAGTGTTGGGGAAGTAGTAAGCGGCTGGTGCAGCATAAGGCGCGGGGGCAGCCAAAATGCCATCTTCCATCACCGTAATTTTAGAACTGCGGTCTGTGCCTGTGCCGCGCATGCCAATGTTAGGGCGCAGGCCAAATCCATCTTCTTCTTGAATAATAATGCCCGGCACATTGCGCAAAACGCGCATGGGGTCGCTATTGGTAAAACGCGCCAGCTCGCGGGGCGAGATGTACGTGCTGCTACCGGGAATGTTTTTTAAAGCGCGTTGGCCGCCAATAATTGAGGTGCCGTTGACCACGATTTCGGGCAGCGATTCTACCCACTCATCTAAAATAATGGTGAGGGTGTGACCATCAGGGCTGAGCTCAACTCTCTGCGTTTTTTCTACATAGCCCAACAGTTTTATGTGGATGGTTACGCTGCCTTCAGCCACATCATCGAGTTGAAAAACACCGTTTTTATTGGTGTAGGTAATTGTATTGAGCTCTTTCACAAGGATGGCAACATCACTTAAAGGAGTGCCGCTTTGGTTGGTAACAAGGCCACGTAGGGTGGCAGCATGAGCAAAATGGGCGAGCATGAAGGCGCTCACTAAAAGGAGTGTGGAGATAATTCTATGCATGGCGGTGCAGGGTCTGTACTTAATTGGCGCCAAAAGTCTGAGCCTTTGGTGCCGGCAAAAATGATTTAAATCATTTATTTAGACCAATTATAAATAAGAATTAAATCAAAGATTAAAGCGCATGGTTAATGTGCTAAGATTTAGATTTTTGGGAGGAGATATTTGGCGGTAAACGATTCTTCGCAGCGCACAAAGTCTGAAAGTATACCTTGAAAAACGAGGTTTCCGCCTGCTTTTCCGCCTTCAGGGCCGAGGTCAATAATCCAATCGGCACACTTGATAACATCTACGTTATGCTCAATAACGATAATGCTATGGCCACGATCTAGCAGCGCATTGAATGATTTGAGGAGTTTGTTTATATCGTCAAAATGCAAGCCGGTAGTGGGCTCATCAAAGATGAAAAGCGTGTGTTGCTCCTTGTTGCCTTGCGCCAAAAAGCTAGCGAGTTTTACACGTTGCGCCTCGCCACCACTCAGCGTGCTGCTGCTTTGGCCTAGGGTTACATAGCCCAAACCAACATCTTGCAATGGCTGCAGTTTGTCAACAATTTTGGTGAAGTTGTTTTTCTTGAAAAAATCAATGGCATCATCAACCGTAAGCTCTAAAATGTTGAAGATGTTTTTGTCATCCACCATAACCTCAAGCACTTCGTCTTTAAAACGTTTGCCCTCGCAGGTTTCGCAAAGCAGGTGCACATCGGCCATAAATTGCATTTCTATAACTACTTCGCCCTCGCCTTGGCAGGTATCGCACCGGCCACCATCAGTATTAAAGCTAAAGTGTTTGGGTTTGTACGCGCGCACTTTGCTCAATTTTTGGTTGGCAAAAAGAGTGCGTATCTCATCAAAGGCTTTTAAATAGGTTACCGGATTGCTGCGGCTGCTTTTGCCAATCGGGTTTTGATCTACAAATTCAATATGGCTAACGAGGTCGAAGTTGCCATCTAGGCTCGTAAATTTTCCGGGTTTATCACCAAAACCGGTTAGGTTTTTCCGTATGGCCGGGTACAAAATATCCGTAACCAAAGTGCTTTTGCCGCTTCCGCTAACCCCCGTAACTACTGTAAAACAGTGCAATGGAAAGCTTGCATCAATGTTTTTAAGGTTGTTTTCGCGGGCACCTTTTATCTCGATAAACTTACTGGCATTTCTGCGCTTTTTCGGTAAGGGTATCTCGGCTTGCCCGTTAAGATACTTGCCGGTTAAACTTTTTGGGTTGTTAATGATTTCGTCAAACAACCCTGTGGCCACAATTTCGCCACCATGGGTACCGGCACCGGGGCCAATATCCACAATGTAATCGGCCTCGCGCATAAACTCTTCGTCATGCTCAACCACAATTACGGTATTGCCTAAATCGCGAAGTTCTTTAACCACACGTATCAGGTTCTCTGTATCTTTTGGATGCAGGCCAATGCTGGGTTCATCCAAAATGTACATGCTGCCCACCAGGCTGCTGCCAAGCGATGTGGCCAAATTTATGCGTTGGCTTTCGCCACCTGATAGCGTGTTGCTAACGCGATTAAGATTTAAATAACCTAAGCCGACATCCAACAGATATTTCAGTCGGTTTTCAATCTCAACCAACAAACGCTTGGCAACTTTTTGCTCATATTCAGTTAGGGTAAGCTGCCTGAAAAATTCCTGTAATTCGGTGATGGGCAAATCAACCAATTCAGAAATGGCTTTGCCACCAATTTTTACATAGTTGGTTTCAGGCCTCAGCCTGCGGCCTTTGCAATCTGGGCACGTAGTTTTGCCGCGGTAGCGACTTAACATTACGCGGTACTGAATTTTATACGCTTTCGATTCTACGAATTTGAAAAAGGCGCTGATGCCTTCAAAATAGCTGTTTCCTGTCCAGAGTAATTC
>Ga0105096_10001299_pt1 | contig 10169 bp, 4 predicted proteins | sample PPLLak3cmMay2015_FD_87036 | JGI IMG/M metagenome (GOLD analysis project Ga0105096, IMG submission 87036) | Freshwater sediment microbial communities from Prairie Pothole Lake near Jamestown, North Dakota, USA - PPLs Lake P7 Core (1) Depth... | ecosystem: Environmental > Aquatic > Freshwater >...
ATTAAAATATGCGAAACTGGCAAGGTATGTGAAACTAATATCTGCTAGAAAATAACTATCTTTGCAACATGACTGGAGAGACAATAACATATTCTAATTATGGCAATGGTGGTTGGACTTCATTTTGGTCATACGTTCCTGAGTGGATACTTGGAATGAATAGCTCCCTGTACACATGGAATAAGGGAAGCCTATACAAGCACGCTACAAACGCAAGAAGGAACAACTTCTACGGTAAGAACTACCCGTCAACTATAACAACACTAATAAATCAAGATCCATTATCCAATAAGATGTTCAAGACACTTAGTCTTGACAGCACGGCTCCATGGGATGCAGACATAACTACAGACATGTCGAATGGATTTATAGACGAGTCATACTACAAGGAGAAGGAGGGCATGTGGTACGCCTACATACGACGTGATGACAACACTATCGACACTAGGGCGTTATCTACACAAGGAATAGGAACGATGTTGTCTTACACATCGCCTACGATGCTATTTAGTTTTAACATCGGAACGTCTATTAGCGTAGGTGACAAGGTGTATAGAATAACAGCTGGATCGCTCGTGCTACTAGGAACTGTTAACACACATGCAGCCAATTCAATTACACTTGTTACGCCAGTGGTAAATACGCCAGTTGCTGGTGACATGATCGTGTACGTTAAGAACTCACAGGCTGAGTCGTTTGGCGCACGTGGATACTACATGGAGGCTAAGCTTACCTACCCATACATTGAGTCTATACCAGATAACGTAACTATCGGAGAGGTAGAGATATTCTCGGTTAGTTCGTCCACCTTTATAAGTAACATGTAATGGAGGCTAGGATGATCATAGAGTCAGACTACGACTCAATACTTACGCCATGGTGGGAGTCATGGAACTGGACGCCACCAACTAGAGACTCACTGCCAGAGAACGGATGCGGAGGTATTATAGTGTCACACGATGGAATGGATATATGTGCTGGCTTCATGTACTTTACAAATAGTAAGATGGCGTGGCTAGAGTTTATTGTATCCAACAAGGAGTACAAAGAAAAGAACAGGAAAGAGGCTATAGAATTTTTAATAAATTATCTATCAGCTATTGCAAAAGATAAAGGGTTTATGTATATTTACACTTCATTAAAGAGCGCTCCGCTAATAAAGAGATACGAGAACTGTGGATTTATTGGAGGAGACGCTAACTGTAAGGAGCTAGTAAAGATATTATGATAATAAATAATAATAAGAAAATATGCCAGTAGCAACAACAGCGATTATAGCAGGCGGAACAGCCTTAGCTGGAATGGGAATGAATATCGGTCAAGCGGTAAAAGCAAACAAGCAAGCAAAGGCAGCTGGACAGGCAGCAGCAGCAGCGTCTCAACGAATGAGAGATATTAAGGAACAGAATATGTTTGCACAAGTTCAGGTCCCTACGCTAGGATTTGAGATGGCTCAACAAGGTATTAAAAGTTCCACACAGTCGGCACTAGGCGCAGTTCAAGGAGCTGGAGCTGAAGGAGTAATTGGTGGAGTTGGTCAGATAATGGGAGCTACTAGTGAGGCTGAGATGGGTCTTGCTGCACAAGCTAGTGAGGCAAAACTTCAAAGAGACATGGCACAAGCTGGAGCTGGTGCGGATATAGAAGCTAGAAGAGGAGTTAGGGAATCTGAAATGTATCAAGATGAAATTACTGGTGCTCGTGCTGCGCAAACAGCAGCAGAGACTGCAAAGGCAGCTGCCATAGAAGGAGCTGTTGGTAGTTTAGGTACTGCCGCTGGTAGTTTTGGTAAGCTGATAGGAGCTGGATATAAGTCAACTACTCCTACTGCTCCACTGATGAAGAATACTGGAGGAACTCCTACTGTTCCAACACAAGCACAAGCAGCTGCTAATAATCCAGCATTAAATTCTGGCGGATTAGTTGGTTGGAATCCATATGTAGTAGGGCAAGAATCTAACTATGCCCCTGGATATAATCCAAATGCTAGTGCTCTTGGAGGTAATCCTATTGGATTACCATCTTACATTCCTAATAATTATGGGTTTTAATAAATAATTATGGCAGAGACATATTCAGGGTTCGTAGCCCCAAAGAGAGTAGACTGGGAAGCATTAAGCAATAAGTTAGCCGAGAAGGTTACTGGAGTAGGAGAGGCTGTACAGAAGGAAAGAACTGACTTAGATAAGATCGCATCTGACAACATCACAAAGATGAATGAGATCGATCAGAGTAAGAATCAGACATTCGGTGACATGGTGTTAACCTTCCAGAATGATGGAAGAAACCTAGTGAACGCATGGAACGCATCCTTAAAGGCAGGTCAACTATCACCAGCAGAGTACAGAAAAAAGATCAACAATCTAAACGAGTACACTGGCATCCTTGCTGGATCAGCTAAGACATTCGATGCTAGAATAGAAGAGGTAATGAAACGTCAGAAGGACGGTACAGCATCTACTTTTGAACTAGAGTTGCTTAACGACTTTGGTTCGTTATCTGAGATGAAGGATGCAAAGTTCAATATATCTCAAGACGGTTCTATTATGAACTCTAAGATAAACCCTAAGACGGGTGAAATAACTGGAGAACTAAAAGATGTTAGGGCGTTAAACCTTCCTCAAAATATTCAAGACAATAAGATTGTAGTTACAGACTCTGTAAAGGAACTTACAAAGAACTGGAACATGGTAGATATATTCAAGGATCTAGGTAGAGGTGGAGAATTAACCACATCATCTGTTAAGAATCATAAGGATTATAAAGACATGAAGGCAACTGTTGTGAAGTCTATACTTAATAGTTCTAGATCTACACTTGGAGTGCTTGCTGATAATGGAGGTATGATACCAGTTTTCTATACTACAGATGAAGACTACAAAAAGAAACGAGCTGAAGAGATTGCTGAAATAACTGAGCAGAATAGAATTGCTGGTAGAGAAGTTAAGGAGCCTACCAAGGAGCAGTTAGCTGAGATAGACTTCAACATGGTAAAGAAGACCATCGGCCCTGACGGAACTATAAACCCAGAACTTACTCAAGCTCAGAGAACACGAGCTGAAGAGATGGTAGGTATTGAGGTAGACGGACAGATGGAGACTAAGGTAAGCGGACAAGCTCGTCAGGCATATAGCGGCGGAGGAACTAAAGAAGAACAAAGATTTGATACGTACGAATCACTTAAAAATAATTGGGAATTATCTAATACTAACCCAGTAGAGTCAGGAAAAAAATTAAGTGCTATGACTCAAGGTAGGTATAAAATTCAATGGAAACAAGGAGTTGGGATAGAAGTATATGGACCAAGTCAATACGGTTCAGGATATGATATGAAAAATCCTATTGCAACAGGAATAACTAAAACTGAACAATTGTCTCCATATATATATGGTAGCACAGGAGCAGCAGGGTCTGATGCTGCTATAAGTCAGTTTAACAAAGAAAGAGAAGCCTATCAAAATAAAGTAGGTGGCGGAACTACATCAGGATCTACAAGTAAATATAACGACTAATAATATGAACGAACAAGCACTTCAAGACTCTTATAATTTATTTAAATCTAAGGGATATAATAAATCATTTGATGATTACAAGAACCTATTAAGAACTAATTCAGGTGCACTTAATGATTCATATAACCTATTCAAGTCTGGTGGATATAATAAATCTATAGACGACTACAAGACACTAATGGGCGTTGGTGGAGCTACGCCTGTTGTAAAAAAAAAAGAGTCTACTTCGAAGGCTACGGGATTGCTTTCCAAACAAGAAGACATAGTTTCTTCGTTGGTTACAAAAGCCAAGAAAGAGCAAAAGTCTTCGGCATCATCTGCATCAGGAAAGCCTGATCAAAATATATTTACTGGATATCCTGGTAAGGAAGATAAAAAATATAAGTTAGATACATCTACTGGAGCTCCAGTTTGGAATGAGTATAGTGAGACTGTATTTAAAAATAATAAACAAATAGAAAAATACGAAAAACCTATTACTGACCCAGCTAGAGTATCAGCACTTAATAAACAATTTAATAAAAATGCAGGTGTATCAGATGTTGAAGAAGTTTTTATTGGATATCCTGGAAAAGAGACTAATAAGTATAGAGTATACAATGGAAACTGGGAGAGAATGCAACCTGGTAAAACAAGTTGGACTACATTAACTGATGCTGGATCTATAAATTCTTTAAATAATCAATACAACAAAAAAGTAAAACTACCTACAGTATTACAAAATACTGTAGAAGATAACGCCCCTAAATTTACTGACATAAATTCTAAGTTAGTATCAAAAACAGAGGAGAATGTTGTGCCTTACTTACAAAATAAGTATGGAGATCTAGGATTTTCATTTGAACAGACTGGTATGGGTACAGACTACGTAAAGGTTACTGCTAAAAATGGCAGCACAATGGAAGTAGGTCTTGATGAATCAAACCCAGAAGAGGCATTAAAATTAAGAACATTTCTAGATCTAAATAAATCAGATGAGTCTCCAAAAAATAATGATATAAAATATAACATTAAAAACATAAAGGATAAGCATGGTAATAAAGGATCAAAATATAATACTGAATTAGAAGACTATTATAAATCAGACAAATATTTAAAGTCTATTAAAAATTTAGATTTTTATGACGCTCAATCTCATGTTAAATCAAGACTGTCTGATTATAATGTAGATTTATTTGTGTATGAAAATAATCCAACGAAGAAAAAAGAAGTACAAAAAGAAATACAAGACTTTTATAATTCAGATGCCTATAAGTCATATAAAGAAAAAAAATCTGTAAATACAAAAGCACAAACAGAACAAATTGATAAGCTTTATTATTCATTAAAGGAAGCAAAAACTACTGATCAAAAGAAGGTTGTTAAACAACAAATAGATTCTTATTTATCTAATAATTTTATAAAAGATCAGACTAATAGTTATAACATACAATTAAATGATGTAAGTAATTCATCTAAAAAAATTGCAGCAGAAACTTTACAATATCAAAAAGATCTAAATGCATTTAATCAAAAAGTTAATGCAGGACAAGTTGATAAGGAGCAGTATGAATTAATGTCAGCTAACTTTATAAATAGAGCTGAAGATATAGATAATAAAAACTCAGAGATAAAGAAGAATGGAGAGGCAGTAGTATCTGAAATGAAAAAATTAGAAACTGTTGCTGGAAAGTATCTACTAACAAAAGAAAAGATTGGTGGATTCTGGGGAAATATGCTTAACTCTACAGTTGGTGGACTTAGTAAATTAAAATATGAAATAACAGGAAGACCTCAAGAGGCTATTAGATCAATGATTCAGGATAACTACGAGACAATGGATCCTGATCAAAAGAAATTACTACAACAAAAGGGATATAATAAAGAAGAAATTGAGCAAGTAATAATTAATAAAAATTTATTAAAAAGTAAAGAAGCTGCAAAACAAAGAGATGTTGAATTAATAGGCACATCAACCACAACAGAAGAGTATAAAAAATCAGCTGATCGTGGTTTCTTTGAGACAGCATTAGCTGGAGTAGCTGAATCATTACCAGCTATGCTTGTTCCAGGTGGAGCTGCTGTTAGAATATCAGCTTTAACTACACAGGCGTATAGTTCTATTGAGGATGAGATGCTTATGGATCCTGACTTTGAAACAACATCTGTTAAGGATAGATCTATAATTGCTGTTCCTTATGCTATAGGAATGGGTATACTAGAAAATATTGGTGTTACTGCAATTCTTTCAAAAAATCCATTAGCTAAGTCATTAGTAGCTAAGTCATTACTTACAGTTGCTGGAAAGATAGGTGGAGACACCTCTAAAAAAGTATTTGAAAATATACTTGAAAAAGAAATAAAATCAAATATTGCTAAGTTTGGATTAAAGGTAGTTGGAGGTGCGTTAGCAGAAGCAGAGACTGGTGCGACTCAATCTCTTGTATTAGACATTGGAATGAAGGGCCTATATAATCTATATAAAGATAAGACTGATGGTAAACTTTCAAAAGAATTAACTCAAGGTGATTACTTTGATACTCCAGATTCTTTTAAAGAAGGGGCATATATGGTATTAGAGGACGCTGCCGCTGAAGCTATTGGAGGTATGGTCATGACATCTGTAGGTGCATCATATGAAAAAATTAGAAATGGTGATATAAGTCTATATAATACAACTGATATAGAATTTTTAAAATCAATATCAGAGGATTCAGAGATTAAAAAAATATTTATTGCAAAGTTAAAGACTAAGATGCTTTCTGGACAATTGACAAAGTCAGAGGCACAAAGTCAGTTAGATGCTATAAATAATGTAGAAGGTCTATTTAATAGAATCCCTGATAATATAAATGGAGAAAATTTAAAAAATGCTTTAGGTCTTACGTTAGAAAGAAACAGACTAGAAAAAGAAATTGCTGGCAAGGATGAGAACCTTGTTGCAACACAGAAGGCAAGAGTTGTCGAAATAAATAATGAACTAAAAAAAATATCAGAAGATGCCACTAAAGAAATCGAGCAGCCCATCCAAGAAGTCACAGCAAAAGGCGGTGTCAGCGAATATCAAGGAGCTGGTGAAGGACAACAAGAAGTCGGGGTCGGCGAGGGGATCCAACGGGACGCCACGGTCGATGAAACAAATCTTGGCGATAGCAATATCCCAGGCCAAGTACAAGAAAAAATAGAGAATAAATCTGTTGAAGAATTAGAACAAAGACAATCTGAACTTGAAGGATTTAAAAGTTTCACAAAAGAAAGTAAAGAATATTCCGAAATAGAAAAAGAAGTAGAAAGGAGAGAGTGGCAATCCGTATTAAATGCTCCATTAGATCAAATAATAAGTATTGTTGATTCTATAATGAAAAAAGATAAGGATATGCCTAATGGGTATGGATCTTATATGGATAGATCAGATGCTAGACAAACTAAAGAAATTGCAGAAAAATACTCATCAGAAGTAACTAAAGGAGAAGCTAGAAAAGATTTTAAAGATGCTTTTTTTGGAAATCCTAGTACTTGGTATTCTGACGGGTTGAAATTAAGAGAATCTGTTAGAGCATTCACAGAACAAGGTGGTAGTTTTAAAGCCTTATTAAATGGAGTTCAAAAAGAATTTGAATCTGATGGTTTTACAGAACAAGATGCTGCTAGTGTTATAAATAGAAAATTAGATGAAATAACAAAAGTAAATAAACCGAAAGCTGTACAGCAAGAAAAAATAACAATAGATAAACCTACTATTACTACAAACACTACGGCAGAGGTTCAGAGAGTAAAATCTCTCGCTGCGGAAGCTGAGGATGGGGCTACATTAAATCTTGACGGTACAAAGTATGAAGGCGTAGGTCTTGTTGTACCAGTTGATAGTATAAATACAACTATTGAGGAACTAACTCCAGAGATGATAGCTGATTTCGTTGAAGAACGTCAAGATATGATCGGTGATGCTGGAGTTGTTAAGGCTGGGATATATAAGTTTCCTAATAGTAATCAAGTATCTATTGATCTTAATGTAGTTGTACCTGAGACGTCAAGAGAACAAGCTATTGAGTTTGGTAGACTTGCTGACCAGGAGTCGTTATTTGACTTAGGAACGTTTGAAAACGTAAAGACTGGCGGTACTGGAAAGAACCCTATGAAGTTTACTCCAGAGCAGCACAGAGAGATTGCAAAAGCACTAAAGGAAGGAAGATTGCCTAACGTGTTTGAGCAGACTACAGAGACTACAATCGAACAAGAGGTTGAGGCTATCGGACAGTTGCTATCTGGAACGGATCAAGAGATCGATCAGAAGGCGTCTACTATAGTTAATAAGAAAATATCTAAGGCAGTAGCTAGAGCAGCTAAGGCAGTGTCTAAGGTTATACCTGGTACTAAGTTTATAGTTCACGATACAGATGCATCTTACCGAGCAGCCACAAAAGAGGAAGGCATGAAGCAGTCGTCTAATGGTGAGTTCAATGTAAAGACTAATACTATTCATATAAATGGAACACAGGCTAATGCTAGAACTGTAGCTCACGAGGTGTTCCATGCTATCTTAATAAACAAAGTTAAGACAGATGCAAATGCATCTGCTACAACTAAGAGAATGGTTCAATCTATCGCATCTAAGATAGATGATAATCCAGAACTTAAAAAGAAGCTAGAGGACTTCATATCTAGATACGAAGAGAATATTCAGAACGAGGAGAAAATAGCTGAGTTGGTTGGTATATTGGCTGAGAACTATAACTCGTTCTCTACTAACGTCAAGGATATTATCACTAGATGGATAGATAAGTTAGCTAAAATTCTTAACTTAGACCCGTTCAATAGAAACGAGACATATGATATACTAAATACTATCGCTAGAAAGGTAGCTAAAGGAACAGTTATTAAGGAGGCTGATGTAAAGATAATACCATCTGCAACTGACAAAAATGGTAATTTAGAAAAACCATCTGAATCTTCTATTAAAAATTTAAAAAATAGAAAACAAAATATAGTCAAAGAGACAAAGGCTAGTGTAGTAGAAGGGTCTATTGTTTCAACTAGACTTCCTAAAACTGATGATGCATATAGTAATGATAAGTATATTGTAAGCATATCAGATCTAGAAAAGATCGCGTCTACAGATTCTGGAGCTGAGGCTCAATATATAAAAATAGCTAGAGAAATATCTGGATATAATATTTCTAAAATAAAGAATGTAGAAAATATTGAAGATGCTAGAAAAGTTATACTAGATTTTAAAGAATCTGTTAAATTAAATCTAAAGTGGTTATATAATTCATTTGGAAATGATGTAAGAGATGTATCTAAGTTATGGTATGATGGAGCCAACAAAATATGTAATAATATATCTTCTAACTATAATTATTCACTAGAGCAGGTATCTGGTGTTATGGCTGTACTAAGCCCACAAATGGATTGGTTTAGGAATTTATCTCTTGGAGAAAGAGTTATAGATATATATAGTAAGCAACAAAATTCATTATTCGATTCAAAAATGATAGAATATGTAAAAAATGCTACATCTGGAACTGGTAAAAATAAGGTTCCATTAATTAAAGATTCACAAGAATTAATATCTAGAGTAAAAGGAAAAAAATTATCTGAACTAAATAATAAAGATAAATCATATTTCATAAGAGCATTTGATGAAGTATATAATCCTAGAGAGTATAACAATATATCTCCTAATGGATTAGTAAATGGATTAGTTAGAAAAAAAGATGGTACTCCTGGTGCTTGTGGATGGGGAGCATTTCCAACAATAGAAAAATCAATATCTATATTAGAAGATGGATCAATTAAAAATATATCTTCTAATCTTGGTAATATGCATAAGGTTAGAAATTTCTTTAATAATATATCTAATCCTAATGATGCTAATGCAGTTACTATAGATACTCATGCTGTAGCTGCTGCATTATTGCTTCCATTATCAGGATCATCTAAACAAGTTTTATATAACTTTGGAGGTGCTGGAAATGTTAATACTGGAATGACTGGTACATATCCAGTATACGCAGATGCATATAGAGAATTAGCTAAAGAGCTAAATCTATTACCAAGAGAAGTTCAGAGCATTACTTGGGAAGCAGTAAGAGGTTTGTTTAAAGCTACATTTAAATCAAATAAAAATAATGAATCTAATGTAAATGATATTTGGGATAAATACAGTAATAATGAAATATCTTTAGATGAGGCTCATTCAAAAATAAATAATATAGCTGGTGGAATAAGTAAGCCAGTATGGTTTGAATATTTAGCTGATAATGATATTAAATCATTAGATAGTAATTCTGCTGCAATGGATCAAGCAAATCTAGATAATGAAGACCAAGTAACTCAAAGAAAGCAACTACCTACAGAAACATCTGCGAAGCTGACTAAGGATAAGGATGGCAACTTCGTGTTCCATCACTACTCCAACCAGAAGAGAGACGTTATCAAGCCTGGTACTGGAGAGAATATTATCACTGGCAAGGAAGAGGGTGGAGCCTTATCCGCTGTCGGAGGCCTTGCGATGTACTATACGATGGACAACCAAGTTGAGCCAGGTGTTGGTAACGTACAACACACGGTGCTTGTACCTAGCGACAAGGTGTACGACTTCAATAAGGACCCAGATAACTTCTACGACGAAGCTAAGAAGCGTTTTGAGGCTGCTCGTCCTTCACAATCATTCGG
>Ga0105096_10001301_pt1 | contig 10156 bp, 7 predicted proteins | sample PPLLak3cmMay2015_FD_87036 | JGI IMG/M metagenome (GOLD analysis project Ga0105096, IMG submission 87036) | Freshwater sediment microbial communities from Prairie Pothole Lake near Jamestown, North Dakota, USA - PPLs Lake P7 Core (1) Depth... | ecosystem: Environmental > Aquatic > Freshwater >...
AGGAACTAACGATTTACGCAAACTTGGTAATTTGCAAGGGACATGAAGAGCCGTATGAGGTGAGAATCTCATGTACGGATCTGTGAGGGCCTGAGGGGGAGGTTCCCTTGGGCTACTCGACTGAGCATCTGAGGGGGGGTGTTCCCTCGGGTGACTCGACTTGTTGTTCTCACGACCTGCGAAGCGGATGCTGAAAAGGCACTGGCTGAAGTCAGGGAGTGGATGGCAAGCTATTAACTCGAACTGAATCCTGAAAAGACCCGGATAGTCAACGAAACTGATGACCCGAACGGATTTGACTTTCTAGGCTATACCTTCAAAAAGGGCATGCGGTTGGTGCGCAAGAAAAGCCTAACGGCGATGCGAGACAAGATCAGATTGCATACCCGGCGCAGCCAGGGAGTAGGAATAACAACCGTTATTGCAAGACTCAAACCAATACTACGCGGCTGGTTTAACTACTTTAAGCACGTCAAGAAGGGTGAGTTAAAGGCAATGGATGGCTTTGTACGGCGCAGATTACGAAGTATTTTGCAAAAGAGTATCAGGGCTGTTTTTTCCGGCTTTGTCCACTTAATTTCGATAGGCAAATCAATGATAAAAAAACGTAATGCAACAATTATTTTAATGACTGTTTTCTGGGCTACACAGGTTTATGCAGATGGGCATAAAGTAGCAATTGCCAGTGCACATCCGTTGGCAACGGCTGCGGGATTTGAAATTCTGTATAAAGGCGGTAATGTGTTTGATGCGGCGGTGGCGGTTAGCGCGGCATTGGCGGTTGTTGAGCCCTCCGGTTCCGGTTTGGGCGGTGGTGGTTACTGGTTGCTGCATAGGGAAAATGACGGTTTTGAAACTCTGATCGATGGCCGGGAAAAAGCGCCACTGGCGGCTCACAAGGATATGTATCTGGATAAAGAAGGAAAGGTGATTGCCAAATTATCCCTTGATGGCGCTTTAGCCGCGGCTATTCCCGGAATGCCTGCGGGATTGGTGCACCTGTCTGAAAAATACGGGCAGTTGCCGTTGTCCGAAAGTTTGGCTCCCGCAATCCGGTATGCCCGGACCGGTTATGCGATTGGCGAGCGTTACCTGAAGTTACTGAAATTCAGATCGGAGTTACTCAAACAATACCCTTCGACTGCCGGGATATTTCTCAATGACGGCAAGTTGCCTAAAGCCTATTCAATACTCCGGCAATCGGATTTGGCCAAGACATTAACGCAACTGGCTGAATCCGGCAGGGACGGATTTTATGGTGGGAACGTAGCCGATAAACTGGTCAAGGGTGTCAAAAAAGCGGGCGGTATTTGGACAAAGGAAGATCTTGAGTTTTATCAGGTTGTCGAGCGGGAGCCGGTAAGAGGCCAATACAACGGCATAAAAATCACCAGCGCGGCACCGTCATCCTCCGGCGGTATCGTTTTGATTGAAGCATTAAATGTTTTATCGGGTTATGATTTGCAAAAAGCGGACGAAATATCCCGTAAGCATCTGATAACGGAAGCAATGCGCCGCGCTTATCACGATCGTACTTTATATCTGGGTGATGCTGACTTTATCGACATCCCTATGAAACGCTTATTAAGTGAGGATTATGCCGCCGGCTTGCGCAGCAGTATCCGGACTGATAAAGCCTTACCTAGCAATATGTTGTCAGGTGAAATTGAGCAACAACCCGAAGGCACCAACACTACCCATTTCTCAATTATTGACGATGAAGGCAACCGGGTTGCCGCAACCCTCAGCATTAATTTCCCGTTTGGTTCAGGTTTTGTAGCCCCAGGAACGGGTGTGTTATTGAATGATGAAATGGATGATTTTGCCAGTCTCCCCGGAGCTATGAATGGCTATGGCCTGGTGGGCGGTGTTGCCAATGCCATCGAACCCGGCAAGCGCATGTTATCCAGCATGACACCTACTTTTCTTGAAAACGATAGCAATGTTGCTGTGCTGGGTACGCCTGGCGGCAGCCGTATTATTTCGATGGTGCTGTTGGCCGCGCTGGATTTTGCCAAAGGCAACGGGCCTGATTCATGGGTGCAAGTGCCGCGCTTCCATCATCAATTTATACCCGATGTGATTGAATATGAAAAAGGCGCGATGACAGACGTTGAGATTAAGGGGCTTGCCGCAAAGGGCCATCAACTGAAAGAAGCACGTTACTCCTATGGCGATATGCAGGCTGTGCTTTTGAATAAAAAGACAAAGTCATTGGCCGCGGCCAGTGATAGACGCGGTGAGGGCAGGGCGCTTGTTGGGTATTAATGAAGTCTGAAATAGTAGAAATATGGCATGGTAAGGTAACCGTCGAAGATGCGCATTATCAAGCTTACTGGCGTGTCCTTGATGAAGCTGAGCAGATTCAAGCCGGAAAATTTAAAAATGCGTTGCTACACAAACGCTATGTAGAGATACATGGTCGATTAAGAAACCTGTTAGCCCAAACGCTTAACCAGTCGCCGGAAAAGATAAGGATAAAAAAAGCAGAACATGGCAAACCTTATCTTGCCGATTATCCTGAGTTGGCATTCAACCTGTCTCATTCGGCAGATAGGGTAATGATTGCCGTAGGCTGGAATTGTCGATTGGGAGTCGACATGGAGATCTGCAAACAAAGAATTAGCTTGTCAGGATTGGTTGATAAATGTTTTGCCGAAAAAGAAGCCGCCTACTGGAGTCAATTACCGGAAACCCAGAAAAACCAGGCCTTTTATCGTTTCTGGACACGGAAAGAAGCTTTTGTAAAAGCTACTGGACACGGAATTGCATTAGGGTTAAATCAGTGTGTCATTAATCCTGAAAATCCCACAGAGTTTTTAAGAGTGCCTGACAATTGCGGGCAGGCTTGGGAATGGCGTGTGCAGGATATTGTTTTGGGGGAGGGGATTTGCGGTGCGGTAGTGACGGATAAAAAATTTTCCGTTATTGGGCTAATGGATTTTGCTGCCATTTCCCCCTTTATTAAATAGCCAGAATCCTGAGGTATTATCCCCACGAATTTACCCTACCTCGAATGAGTCGAAGTAGCTTAACAAAAGAGCTTGCGCCTGTTCCAACATTGAGGCACACAACTCAAAGGCGACATAGCGGCAGGCTATTCGGGCGAGAAATATAACCGAATACGGTGAGTGATTCTGACTGCTGTTGACCTTGATATGTCGTTCGATTTCAGTACCTTTTAAACAAAGCCCCGTGAGCCAAAGCGCGAAAATGATGAGTGCGGCAATTAATAACTGGTTGGCGCGGCGTTCGGCATCAATCCGGCTTTCGCTTGTAAAATCCAAGCCATAATGCGTACTTTTTATGTCTCGCAGGCCTTCCTCAATTTGCATGCGGCTTCGGTAATAAGCCACGCCCGCGCCGCAGAAAACGCTTTTAGCGAGGGTGATACGACTAGAAGCCAAGGCTCTTGTTCGCGTTTGGCATGTTTACGACTGGCACTCGATTTGCTTGGTTGATGTTGGTGTTCGGTGTCGTCACCTTGCAATACCGAGCCGAACACGCGCACGTTTTTGGCCCGCTGGCGCAGCGCGATTTCGCGGATCGCATCGCGGTGGATTTGCAGGGCTACAGAAGATCGCATGAACGGGTTCCTTTCAGTTGGGGTCTGTGCATTATAGCCAATCAATGCAAAAACAGCAGCTTGAGGGACAGGTTTCATTTATCGAGACCTCGATATTCCTGCTGGTGAAAGTAACCGCGACGAGGTTGCGGAAGAATTATTTGGAGTAAAAAACATGCTTTTTACGCCTTCCCGGTATAAAAATAACCGCCTACAAAAGGTCAAAATTATGTGTAGGGCGTGCCATGCGCGCCTTTTCCGATGTTTGGATAATCTTGCAAGCCCTTGGCGTGCATGGCACGCCCTACTACAATTCGCCACGGAAGGCATGTTGTTGTAAGGAAGCGAAAAGGGTGTCGAGTTCGGCAAGCGCGGCTTGTTGTGCTGCTTTAATCGCATTGACGGCCTGCATGCGAGTGGCGAAGGTTTGTTGGAGGGTAGGCGGTGGGAGAATGAAAGACACGTCCTCCAACATCGTTTGATTGACTTTGTAGGTTCAATTCGTTGTCCGAGCAGAAGCCTCAATTTGGTTCCGAATAGCATCGGAGTGCCACAAATATTGAAGCTACTCACGCTCAATTTATTCCGGATTGGTGCGGGCAGCAATCATTGTGTCAGGAAAATTCACATCGATCATTGAGCATGTTGGAAAGTAGCCTTTCCCAGCTAGATGAACATTGCCGTTCCCACGACAAATAAGGAAGTCACAGACATTCACCGATTGGTGATTCGGTGGTATAGACTGAAATGTGCTTTCTTTCCATGCCATTGAATCAAATTCAGCACTCGTAATAGCAGATAGCGTCAGAATTTTTGCAGATACCAACCCAGAGTTTGATGGAGACAGTCCATTGCGAAGAGGTATCGAAAGGAGACTTTTCAAACGCACATTCGCCTACCCCTTGGAGTTTCTGGTGGCAGGTCGTAGGGCTCGTCGAAAACGACGGCATGACCGTCATAATGAGCTTTCAGTGCAATTAAAGGCATGTTTGTTCCTCTGTGTTTGGGTTTTCAGATAAGAATGAACTTTGGTTTATTTCTGTTTGCCAATCGTGTCTTAAGATTAGCATTGATTCAAGCATTTTCATCCCCGGCTGAATCTCATCTTCCAGCGTTGCAAGCTTTGCTAAAATTTCCCTCGGAAGTAGATGCTCCACAAACTCGTGTATTACTTCCTTATAACGGTTGAGGGAAAGGTCGTAACCACTGGCGGTAATGTCGGCCTTGGGTACACAAAAACTCTGTGAAGTGCGAGGGCGTTCCAGCTCCGAGGTTTCTCGTAATCCCCAGCGTTCCAGCACATCCGGCAGATTGTTCTTCGCATGTTCCGCTTCAGTCAAAGCTTCGGCAGGCGTCACCCCGAGCTTTTCCTCCGGCAGCAACGGCTGGCGCTTGTCGTCGAGGCTCCAGCCGTCGGCCAGCATATTGTAGAACCAGACGTTATCGGTGCCGCCGGAATTGGTCTTGGTGAATATCAAAATCGCCGTCGATACCCCGGCATAGGGCATGAAGGCGCCGGACGGCAGCGAAATCAACGCATCCAGTTTTTGTTTCTCGACCAGCATTTGCCGCAACTGCTTGTGTGCCTTGGAGGAGCAGAACAGCACGCCGTCCGGTACGATAATGGCCGCACGGCGGCCGGGTTTTAACAGGCGCAGGAACAGGGCGAGGAACAGCAGTTCGGTTTTCTTGGTCTTGACGCTAGCCAGCAGGTCTTTGGCATTGTTCTCGTAATCGAGTGATCCCGCAAAAGGCGGGTTGCCGAGGATCAGCGGGTATTTTTCCTCGTCGCCGGCATGATGCAACATGGCTATGGGGTATTCGCCGCCAACTTGGAATGGTTCTGTCCAATCAGGAGATATACTGCTGGCACTACGAATAGTGTGAACAATGTGCCGATGGCTATGCCGGTAGCTATTACCAGCCCTATGTTGAAACGCGACAGAGCTCCCGCGCCGGTTGCGAAAATCAGAGGCAAAACACCCAGCACCATTGCAGCGGTGGTCATTAAAATAGGCCGTAGCCGGATACCGGCAGCAGCCTCTATCGCTGCGCGTTTGGACATGCCTTCCTTTTGCTTGATATTGGCGAATTCGACGATCAGGATGCCATGTTTGCTGATTAATCCCATGAGGGTGACCAAGCCTACTTCGGTATAGATGTTAAGGGTCGCACCTCCGATCCCTAAGGCAATGAAGATGAGCGCACCCGCGATAGACATGGGCACTGATACCAGAATAATCAGCGGGTCGCGAAAGCTCTCGAATTGCGCGGCCAATGCCAGAAAAATAATGACCAAAGCGAACAGGAAAGTGAAGATAAAGCCACTGGATTCCTTGACCAGTTGTCGCGATTGTCCTCCATAGTCCACCGAATAGCCGGGAGGCAGTACTTTTACTGCGATACCCTTCAAGGAATCGATGGCGTCCCCCAGCGTAACGCCGGGAAAAGGTACGCCGGAAATAATGGCTGCGTTTAATTGCTGAAAGTGATTGAGTGATTGCGGCACAGTTTTCGTGCTGATGGTCGCGATGGTTGATAGCGGTACTGCCGCTCCGTCAGCCGTGCGAATGTGGTAGTTACGCAACTGATCGGCATTGAGCCTGAAACTTTGCTGTACCTGGGGGATCACCCGGTAGGATCTTCCTGTCATGCTGAAATAGTTGACATAGCCTCCACCGAGCATTGATGCCAAAGATGAACCCACATCCTGCATGGTTAGACCCAGCAGAGCGGTTTTATCACGGTCAATTTCCACTTGTGACTGGGGTTGATCGTATTTAAGGTCAGTGTCCAGGAATATAAACATGCCGCTTTTTTGCGCATCCTGCATAAATTGCTGAGTGACTGTGTTCAATTGATTAAACGGCTCGGTGGTGCCGATCACGAACTGCACTGGAAGACCGCTACTGCCCGGTAATGGCGGCGGTTGGAACGTAGCGACACGAACCCCGGCGATTTCGTTCATTTCTTGCTGAATAATAGGTTGAAGTTCAGTGGCGGTCAGTTTTCGCTCATCCCAAGGCTTGAGGACTGTACCCGCGATGGACTGCCCGGGCGCATTTAGCTGAAAAACGTGATCGGTTTCCGTGTGCTTAATGAATTTCTTATGAACCTGGTCGGCATAAACCAGACGTTGCTGGAGGGTTGCATCCGGTGCTGACGTAGATAGGGTAATAATGACGCCTTGATCTTCCTGCGGAGCGAGTTCACTATTGGCGCTGCCATAAAGAAAGTAAATACTGGCGAGTATGATGAGGGCAAATACAGCTGTCACTGGTAAATAGTCAAGTGATCCATGTAATGAATGTGAATAGACACGTTGCATTGCATAGACTTTGCGATCGATAAAGTCGACGATGCGTTCTTCCCAGCCGGTACGATCATGAGTATGTGCTTTGAGTAACCGGGAACACATCATTGGTGATAATGTCAGCGCCACAATGGCGGAAACGGTTACCGCGCCGGCTACAGTAAAAGCAAATTCAGAGAACAAGGCGCCGGTAAGTCCGCCTTGCAAGCCGACAGGAACATAGACTGCGACTAAAACGATGGTCATGGCGATAATGGGACCGGTCAGTTCCCGGGCCGCCAGCAGTGAAGCAGGGATAGGCTGCATACCGTCTTCAAGATGCCGGTTAACGTTTTCAACGACAATGATGGCATCATCAACCACCAGTCCGATGGCGAGTACCAAGGCCAGCAGAGTCAGCAAATTAATGGAGAAACCGAACATCGACATCATTGTGAACGTGCCGATCAGGGACAGGGGAATTGCTATTACGGGTATCAGTACCGAACGCGGCGAACCCAGGAATGCGAACACTACCAGCGTTACAATCAGCAAAGCTTCGACCAGGGTATGGACAACCTCATTGATAGAGCTATCAACAAATTTCGACGAGTCATAGACAATTTTACCGCTAAGTCCCTCCGGCAACTGAGCTTGAATTTCAGGAAAAACTTCACGCACCCTGTCGATTACTTCAAGCAGGTTGGCGCTGGGCGCTACCTGGAGGCCGATATAAACGGCCTTGTTGCCATCAAAGGCGACGCTAAATTCGTAGTCATCAGCGCCCAGGGTGACATTAGCCACATCTTTCAGACGGATAATCGCGCCGTCCTGTTGCTTGATGATCAAATTCTCGAATTCTGTGACGGAATGCAGGCTGGTTGACGCAGTCAGGTTGACTTGCACCATTTGACCTTTGGTTGTACCCAGTCCTGCTATAAAGTCATTCTGTGTAAGTGCTGCGCTGACATCGGATGCTGTGAGTGCGTAGGCAGCCAATTTGTTGGGGTCTAACCAGGCGCGCAGGGCAAAGTTCTTCCCTCCCAGCAACTCTGCAAGCTGGATCCCTTCCACCGCCTGTAATTTGGGCTGTACTGAGCGTATCAGATAATCGGTGATGTTGTTGGCGGGCAGGACTTCGCTGGAAAAACCGATATACATGGCGTCAATCGTTTCGCCGATTTTTACACTTAGAACCGGACGTTGTGTTTCCGGCGGAAGTTGATTAAGTACGGCATTTACCTTGACATTGATTTCTGTCAGGGCCTTGTTTGGATCATAATTAAGCCGCAGATTGGCAGTTATAGTGCTGAGACCGTTCTGACTGGTTGATGTAATATAGTCGATACCGTTTGCCTGAGCGATGATATTTTCCAGCGGCGTAGTGATAAATCCCGCGACAATGTCCGGGTCAGCGCCATAGTAAGCCGTGGTGACAGTGACTATGGCGTTTTCGGTGCGCGGATACTGCAAAACGGGTAAACCACTCAACGCGCGCAGACCCATTACCAACAGCATCATGCTGACTACCGTAGCCAGGACGGGCCTGCGGATAAAAATATCGGTTAAATTCATGGCGGATTATTGGTCGTTTGGTTGTGGAGCGGCTTCATTGCTGGGTTGAACTGAATTGTCGACCGTAACAGGTGAACCGTTGCGTAGTTTTATTTGACCGGAAGTCACTATCGTTTCGCCTTCATTAACACCTTTAAGGATCGCAATCTGATCACCGCGTGTATCACCTGTGGTAACAAAGCTTTGTTTGGCAATGAGCTTAGGTCTGCCTTTTTCGTCTTTACCAATGTCTTCCACCCGATAAACGGTAGCTCCGAAAGGGTTAAAGGTGATAGCCGTGCGAGGCAGAGTAATATATCGTTGCGTTAGGCCGGTTGTAACATTTATGGTGACATACATGCCGGGTAGTAGTTTGTGTTTGGGATTCTTGAGTGTGGCTCTTACCTGCACATTACGGGTGTTGATGTCTATCTTGGGATTGATAACTGTAATAGTGCCAGTGAAATTCTGCGTTGGATAGGCGTCAGTGGTGAGAGTCACTTTTTGACCGGTTTTGAGTGAAGCTAATGCTTGCTGCGGCAGAAAAAAGTCCACAAAGACTGTGTCGAGTGCCTGAAGGGTACCTATCACTGTACCTGCCTCAAGATATTGACCAACATTCACGAGCCGAACACCCAGTCGGCCTGTGAAGGGGGCACGAATAAGCTTTTTATCCACCAGCGCCTGCTGTTGGGCAACATTGGCGACGGCCATATCAAGATTCGCCTTGTCTATGTCAAGCGTCTGCTTGCTGATGGTCTTTGCACGGAACTGTGCCTGATTCCTCTTGTAGGTGATCCGAGCCAGTTGCGCTGAAGCTTTTAGCTATTCCAATTTGTCAATATCGTTGTCGGCGCGTAGTTGCAATAAAGGGGTACCGAGTTTCACGTTATCGCCCTGTTTGAAGTGGATTTCCGCCACAATGCCTGGTACTTCGGCACTCAAATTAGTACCCTGAACAGCTTGTATGCTGCCGACTGCTTCCAGCTTCGGTAACCATTCCAGAAACCCTGCTGTTGTGGTGGAAACGGTTTGCAGCGGTTCGCCCTGAGATAACATAAACTCCTTGATCATGCGGCCCTTGAAGTTAATGAACCAAAAAATGCCTCCGAGTATCATGCCGACCACGATGAGCATAATGATCATGCGTTTAATCATTTTTGTTTCCTGCCAGGAGTTTGTTTAAACATTAAGTGTCGCCACGTTTTAAATCGGTTTAATGAATAAAGTTCAAGGTTCATGGCAAAAAAGCAATGGTATTACGCCTAGAATTTTGCACTTATCAGTATCACTTTTTTCATTCTTTTTTTGCTCTGCCAATAAGGTGGCAGATAACTTTGTACGGTTCCACCATCCGCCGCCCAGAGCCTGAAACAAAACCGCAGTGTCTGCATAACGTCTGGCTTGTGCATTTATCTGGCCGATACGCGCCTGTTGGTAATCGCGTTCCGAATTTAGTAGGGACAGATAACTGACAGCACCGATTTGGTACTGGAGTCGAGTCAATTCCAGACTATCGAACGCCACTTTTACGGTAGCATCCTGCGTCTTCAATTCGGCCGCGTCAAATTCCAGTGCGCTCAAGGTATCGGCAACGTTTTGGAATGCCTGCAAAACAGTGCTCCGGTATTGAGCTGCCGCCTGTTCGTATGCTGCCAGTGCGGCACGCCGTTTATGAATTAGTTCTCCGCCATGAAAGACAGGTTGCAACAGGTTACCGCCAAAGCTCCAGATAGCACTGCCGG
>Ga0105096_10001302_pt1 | contig 10155 bp, 6 predicted proteins | sample PPLLak3cmMay2015_FD_87036 | JGI IMG/M metagenome (GOLD analysis project Ga0105096, IMG submission 87036) | Freshwater sediment microbial communities from Prairie Pothole Lake near Jamestown, North Dakota, USA - PPLs Lake P7 Core (1) Depth... | ecosystem: Environmental > Aquatic > Freshwater >...
AGGTATTCGCCGTCACTTGAAGCGGCCTTCAAGATTGCCGAAGTATTCGGCGTGACACTTGACGAGGTGTTCCAGTACCGGACCGGTAAGTGAGAATCGCCGTCCTTGTCCGTCCATATATGCGCTGTTTTAGTAAGAAAAAGCGATACCGTTCATGGCGGACTATACGCCATGAACGGTATCGCTTTGAAGAGCTGGTTAAACTACTTACACCTTAAAAATTGTACTGTGCCTGGAGGCCGAAAGTACGATGCGGTTCTATGTCGGCAAACCAGAATGCGCCGGCATCAAACTTTCTGAGCAGACGGTTATCCGAATGAAACACATCCTGTCCATAGGCTGACAAGGTCCAGTTTTTAAGCATGTAGACAATCGAAAAATCAAAGGTAGCGTGTGACTCGATCTGGTCACGTTTGTTACCGGTGTAGTCATAGGCCGGGGTGACCCAGAAATCATCCGTGTACTTGAAGTTACCGGTTAAGATTATTTCACCTGACCCTGCTGGAATGCTGTAATCACCGCCGAGATTAAACGTCACATCCGGCGCATAACGATAGTGCCTTACATCCAGCAAACTCACTTCCTCGCCATCCACGATGGTATCGTAATCGTCGTATTCGCCATCCAATAAACCAAGTGCCGAGCGAATGGTTAACTGGTCAGTCGCCGCGAAATACAATTCAAATTCCAGACCCATGGTAGTTGCGTTCGCGGCATTTTCCACATAGCTCGATGTGCTTATGACGCCCTCAGGTGAGGTGAAAGAGACTGTAATGTCTTCCTGCTTGTCATTGTAATCCATGTAAAACGCCGTGGCGTTGAAACGCAAGCGCCCATCAAGAAGTTCGCTGCGCATACCAATCTCGTAGTTGTACAGTTTTTCCGGATCATAGGGGCCAATTTCGAGGGCTGTATTGGCTCGACCTGACCAACCGCCACTGCGGAATCCGCCTGCGAAACTTACATAGCCGAAAATGTCGTCACTGAACTGACGGTCAAAAATTATGCGGGGTGAAAAATTACCCCAGTTTTCCGACGGGTCACGGCATGCCTCCACCAAACTGGCTGGGTCAGGACATTCCAAAAAGTAAGCTCCGGTAGCATCCTGACCGGTGCGGGTAAAGTCTTTTTGTTCATAAGTGTAGCGTCCACCGACGGTCAACCTGTTTTTTTCCGACAATTGAAAATAGAGCTCGCTATAAGCAGCATAGGCATCCAGCTTCTGCGTAGAGGTGAGTGTTTGTACCAAACTACCCAAATTGACAACCGTTTGCGGCTCTAAACCGTAATCAGTATGGAAATAATAGAGACCGGCAACATAATCAAATTTGGTATTGGTATCGCTGACCAAACGTAACTCCTGGCTGAATTGTTCATACGTTTGTATGCGATCCACCACGAAGAAAGGGATAAAGTTACCGCCTATATAGAAATCGGGTATACCTGTTACTTCGGCAGTCAAACGGTCATCGACGTTGTGATACCCCGTGATAGAGGAAAAATCCAGGGTGTCATTTATTGCCCAGTCTATTGCCAATGTCGCGATGTCACTGTCGATACTGGCAATAAATGGTTGCCCGGTGACATCGGTGTCGTAGTCGTAGAAATCACGACCGTAGGAAGCGACGAAATCTGCGGTCCCATCCGTGCATGTGAACGGCGGCAATATACCCAGAAGTCCAAGATCACAGAATGTATTGCCAGGTTCACTGAGATTCGCCACGGTTGGATAGGCGGAATCATCATTCACATGGTCGTAACTCAACAGCACATCGACATCTTCATTGGGGGTGTACAGCAACTTGAACCCCAACGTAGTCTGATCCAGGCCATCTTCTGTTTTTCCGGTAATGACGTTCTTGGTATAAAGGTCGGCATTCTGATCAATCGCTGTGATTTTCATAGCCAACTTATCTGCAACAATGGGGAAATTAACCAAGCCCTTCAGTTCCCAGGTGTTAAAACTGCCCCAACCTAAGCTTGCCTTTCCACCGAACTCACCGGTAGGCCTGCTGCGTGTGATATTGATCGTGCCACCCATGGTATTCCGACCGAACAAGGTGCCTTGAGGACCGCGCAGTATTTCAACCGACTCGATGTCGAACATATCCACCATCGCGCCGGTTCCTGTGCCATAGGCAACTCCATCTACCATCAAACCAACTGCCGGTTCAAACGTCCTTTCGGTTTCGGCAAAACTGATACCTCGAATAGCGCCGGTCAAGCCGCCACCACCAAACTGCATTCTGCCGAGTTCAACATTCGGGGCCATTTCATCGAGACCCTCAACCGTTGCCTTGAAAGCGCGTTCAATCTGCACTCCGCTTATCGCAGTAACTGCAATAGGTACAGTCTGGATGCTCTCCTCTCGCCGGCGGGCAGTGACAATGATTTCTTCAAGCGCGCCTGCGTCGCCCGTTTTTGCGTCTTCATCCAGCGCATAGGCAAAATTGCTGAAGGCGATCGATGATAAGACTGCAGGAACAGAAATTCCCAAGACTTTCATCGCGAATTTAATTTTTTTCATACCCAGTCTCCCACAAAGTTATTGGTTTAATTTGAGTTCAACACTGCACAACACCCACACTTAAATTGATATTTCGATCTAATCATTTTGCGATTTTCTGATGATTAATTTATCACCAGCTTATATTCACGCACAGATACTCCCACATAACAAAAAAACATTCAAGCTGGTTTTTTATTAAAATAACCGATCAAACATCTCAATTTGCAGATACAGATGTCTCGATTGCCCTGGATTCAGTATAGCGTATTGCATACAACCCACCCGGACCTCGCCTTACAGCCCCATCGCCTGTGCGAGCTTTTCCCGATGGTGAGTGGCGCCCCCGAGCATCAGTTCGGATGCCTTCGCATGCCGGAAATAAAGATGCAGACCGGTCTCCTCGATAAAACCGACCCCACCCATCACCTGGTGAGCCAGTGCCACCAGTTTGCGATAAGCATCACTGACCCAGCCCTTGCAGATCGCCATTTCCTGATCGCAGTCCCTGCCTTCGGCGACCAGCCATGCGGCCTTCCAGGTGATAAGCGTCGCGGATTCCAGGTAGGTCAGCATGTTGGCACAATGGTGCTGCACTGCCTGGAAACTTCCGATGGGGCGCCCGAACTGTTCGCGATTCCTGGCATGCTCAACTGCCATTGCCATCGCCGCGCGACCACCGCCGACCATTTCCGCGCTTTTGGCTACAGCGGCTTTTTTCATCGCTGTCTCCAGTATAGTCCAGCCCTCTCCCGGTCGACCGAGCATGGAGTCGCCGGACAGGTAAACACCCTCAAGCCTCACTGCGCAGAGCCTATCGGAGGCAATCGTCTCCAGAACTTCAACTTCGAGCCCGTTTTGCTTCCCGTTGACCACGAAGAGCGAGATGGTGTGCTCTTCTGTCCGCGCAGCGACAATCAGGTTATCGGCGATATGCGCATACGGAACAAACAACGCCCTGCCATCCAGTATCCAGCCATCGCCCGAAGGCCTCTCAATAAACGGCACGCCTGCTGCCTGAAAATGGTGAGTGTCACCGCAACAGGCCACGCTGACGACCCGTTCGCCTGTTGCCATGCCGGGTAATAACGCACTTTGCCAGCGCTCGTCCGCGGCTTCCGCCAGCAACAACGTACTGAAAATGGATGATGCAAAAAATGGTCCTGGCAACGCAGCAGCACCGATTTCCATTGCCAGTACCGCCATTTCCAGCATCGACAAGCCACTGCCGCCGAATTCCTCGGGCACCAGCACACCCTGCCAGCCAAGTTCCGCCATCTCATGCCACACATCAAAGCTATACCCGACATCCGTCGCCAGCCATTTACTGACGGCGTGCAGATCACAGCGCCGGCCAAAGAAATCCCTTGAAGCCTCACGCAACATGTTCTGTTCAGGATTGAGATCAAGATCCATTGTGGCTAATTCCTGGGAAGGCTGAGCCCGCGCTGGGCGATGATATTGCGCTGGATCTCGGACGACCCGCCATAGATCGTCTCTACGACAGCCTTCCGGTACAATTGCTCGGCCTTGCCGCGCAGGCGCACTTCGCTTGAGTTTTCGGTCAGTTGTCCGAATTGCCCCAGGATTTCCAAGGCTGCGTCAGCAAGACGTTGCGCATATTCAGTGACGAACAACTTTTCCATCGATGACTGATAAGAAGGTATCGTGTGCTTATCGAGCATGCAGGCAAGCTGGTAATAGAGCAGGCGGCAGGCCTCTAGCTCCATCCGCATTTGCGCCATGCGCTGCCGGATCAACGGATCCTGCGATGCGGGTTTACCATCGACCGTGGCCGTCTTGACATAGGCCAACAGTTCAGCAAAGAAGTTCTCATACTGGCCATAAAGGAACATCCGCTCGTAATCCAGGGCCCCCATGATGTAGCGGAATCCCATGTTCATCTCGCCCAGCAGGCGGTCTTTGGGAACCCGGACATCATCATAAAATACTTCGTTGGTCCGCGAACCCGCCATCGTGCGCAGTGGCCGAACGGTGATCCCCGGTGAATCAAGATCAACGACCAGGATTGAAATGCCTTTGTGTTTCGGTACGGTCGGGTCGGTGCGCACCGCCAGCCAATGATAGTCGGCCACGTGGGCATGGGTGTTAAAGACCTTTTGACCATTGACCAGGAAGTGATCGCCCTTGTCCTCTGCGCGCATTCTCAGACCCATCAAATCCGATCCTGCGCTGGGCTCTGTATAACCCAGGCAAAATTCGATCTCGCCCCTGGCCAGCCCCGGAAGAAACTTCTGCTTCATCGCATCACTGCCATCGCGCAGGATCATCGGCCCGCCCATGTGGGCGCCGGCGAAGGCAATGACAATGTCGGCCTGCGCCAGTACATCGCGGATCAGGTAGCTGACCATCTCTGAGGATTCAAGCCCGCCGTATTGACGCGGCCAGTTCGGCACCAGCCAGCCGTTGCTGGCAAACGGCTTGATAAATGCCCGCGAAAGCGGCCCCCCGTAACAGGTTTCGTTGGCGGCCAGTTCCTGACGCAGCTCGTCGCTTGCCTCAAGCTCAACATACGCTGAAACTTCCGCGACGATTTGCTGTTCTTCTTTACTCAGTCCAAAATCCACGTGTCACATTCCTTTGGCCATTGACCCCTGGCGATATCCGGTCAGATCGCTAATCAAAATCATGCTTCTACTTGGACTCGTAGATATCAATGACCTGCTTTTCCAGGTACTCAAGGACGTGTTCGATTCTCTCTTTCTTGTGGTAACGCATGGAGCCTGTCGCCATCCCCTGCATGGTCAGGAAGACAACATCTGAACCGAGTTCGAGGGCGGTACCCTTATCTACCCACAACGGAAAAATAACCTTGAGGGTTTCAAGAAACTGCCGCTCGAAGGCTTTCTGCTGTGAACGAAAGATCTTCGCCAGCTCTGCATTCGTCCGCGACGCTGCCAGCAGTTCGTGATAGGCAAAAAACGAAGGCAGATTAAAGTATTCCCATGTTGCCCTGATGGCTTTTTTGACCACCGCACTGGTCACGCCGTTACCGGTTGTCGCGTGCACATCGGCAATGATGCCCTTGTATTCTTCGAGCCGTTTTTCCTGCAGGTATAAGACGGCTGCCTTGATGACCGCATCTCTCGAGGGGAAATGGTGGAGCATGGCGCCACGCGAGACGCCTGCTTCCTCGGCTATGCGGGAGGTCGTAGTGTTTTTATAACCATCTTTTACAAAGCACTGAATCGCAGCCTCGAGAATGGTTGCACGTGTCATGGCGCTCTTTTGTTCTTGCCATGACTCTTTTCCAGTGTCCGCCGGTTTATCGAAGACTTTTGCTATTTCCGACACTTCATTACCCTCTCGACCGCAGCCCTTAGTTGGTTCCCAGACAAGGTCTTTTCAATCGTCAAAAACCTTTATCACCGTCTTGCCAAAATTTTTGCCTTCGAACATATGGCAAAAAGCTTTGGCCGTGTTTTCAATTCCATCAAGTTTGTATTCAATGGCTTTCAACAAGCCGCTTTGAAGCCACTGCGTCAGTTGCTGGCGAGCTTCAGCATAACGGTCGTGCTTGAAGTGGCACATAAAGCCCTTCATCGTTGCCTGCTTGGTCACCAATTCAAACAGATTGCCAGGACCGGGCACTGCTTCGGTCGCGCCATAACTGGTGATGGCACCGCAAAGAACAATACGGGCGCCCTCGGCAAGATTTGCCAAAGCCGCTTCCAGCATACTGCCACCGATACTGTCGAAATATACATCGATGCCATTCGGACAGGCTTTGGCTATCGCGGCGGAAAGACCTTCGTCACACCGGCGGTTTATCGCCTGATCGTAACCAAGCTCATCAACCAACCGGCGACATTTTTCATCGCTGCCGACGATTCCAACGGTGCGGGCTCCCATCAGTTTGGCAATCTGGCCGACCACAGATCCCACGGCACCACCCGCCGCACTGACCAATACCGTTTCTCCCGGTTGAGGTTTACCAATGTCGGTCAGTCCAAAATAGGCAGACATACCGGTGTCACCAAGGATACCGAGATAGTAACTGAGCGGAAACGGCAGCTTGTCGGGTAATCGGGCCATAAAATCGCTGCCATCACAGATCGTGTATTGCTCCCACGACAGGCGCGCCATCAGCAGGTCACCGGGTTTAAAGCCGGGCCGCCGCGATTCGATGACCTTTGCGAGCGTCAGTCCCATAACCGGCTCACCCAGCTGCATCGCAGGCAGGACATTGTCGCCGCTGCCCTCGTTCATCCAATTACGGAATCCCGCATCGAGCGAAATATAAAGATTCCTGACAAGAAATTCGCCGTCCTCGAGCGCACGCAACTGTGTTTCCACAAGACGGAAATTTTCCTCGCGCGGTGCTCCTGCGGGTCGCGATGCAAGCACAATGTGTTTATTGGTAATCTGCATACTTCTCTGTTCCCAAAGACCGGGGCACACCATAAGCAGCGCCCCGTCTGTCGCTTACTCTAAATCTATAACAACCCGATTGATCTCACCGGTGAACCCAAAGGGTGTTGCATAGCGTTGTGAAACCGGTGTACCGGTATCTACCCCAACGTCCAGTGTCTCTTCCAGGGAGAAAATACTGGGTACGGTCTTTGCCATTGCGGTTTCACCAACTTCACTGCCATTGATGAGCAGTTCCGCTTTGCCCTGGAATTGTCCGGTCCTGGTGAATTTAAGCGCCACTGTGACAGCGCCGTGCGGTACCAACTGATCGGAGGTGACCGTGTACCAGGCATCCGCGAAATAATTGTAGTCGTAGATCAATCGGCCGTCCTTCATATAAAGAGCGTAACCAGCCTTGTTGCCACCCTGGGTCAGGATCACGCCTTCGGCACCGTCGGTTGGTACGGTAAGTTCAGCGGTAATGGTATAAGACCTGTTCTTCATCGGCGGCGACAGGGCTTCGGTTATACGGCGGGCGCCTGGCGGATAATAGACAAAATGATTTCCCTTGGGTCCGAAACGCACGAATACCTCGGTGATGCGCTTCAGCAGTTCATCATTCAGTGGATAAACATTGTATTTGAAAAACTCGCGGTCCAGCAGGCCCTGCAACGCGCTCAGTTTTCCCGGATCTTGGGCCGCCAGATCACGGCTCTCGGCAAAATCTTTGGAAACATCGTAAAGCTCCCAAACGTCTTCTTCATAAGGGACACTGGCACCGATATTGTCCCACGGCATACGCTCCCCATGACGCGCCACCGCTTTCCATCCTTCGGCGTAGATGGCACGATTACCAAACATTTCGTAATATTGGACGGTGTGTCGATCTGCGGCACTGGCGTTGTGAAAACTATAGTTCATCGCGACCCCGTCAAGTGGCTGTTGTTTTACGCCGTCAACAACCTCGGGTATACCGATACCGGCAGCTTCCAGAATCGTCGGCATGATGTCGATGATATGATGATACTGCTTACGAATCTCGCCCTGCGCCTTGATACCTTTCGGCCAGCTGATCACCAGGGGACCCTGTTGGCCACCACGGTGGACCTGTTGTTTGAACCATTTGAATGGTGTGTTCCCCGCCATCGCCCAACCGGCATGGAAATGCGGGTAGGTATTGGGCCCACCCCATTCATCAAAGCGCTTCAGGTTTTCCTGATAGCTTGTTGTGGTCAGGCCATTATATTGCCGTGCCTCGCTGTAGGTGCCGCCGAGACCGCCTTCGGCGCTCGCCCCATTGTCAGATAACACGATGATCAAGGTATTATCAAGTTCGCCGATTTGTTCCAACGTGCTGATGATCCGCCCGAATTCATGATCCGCGTGGCTCAGTTGGGCGGCAAAAACCTCCATCTGCCGGGCATACATGCGCCTGGCGTCCGCCGGCAGGCTGTCCCAGGCGGGAATGATGTCCGGTCGGGGTGGCATCTGCGTATCCTCCGGTATCACGCCCATCTCCTTTTGACGGGCGAAGATCAGTTCACGCGCCTTATCCCAGCCCATGTCCATGCGGCCCTTGTATTTCGCGATCCAGTCTGCCGGAGCGTGATGCGGCGCATGCACCGCGCCGGTCGCCCAGTACATGAAGAAAGGCCGCTCCGGGCGGGCGGATTTGAGCCCGGTTATAAAATAAATTGCCTTGTCCGCCATATCCGCACTGAGGTGGTAGCCGGGCTTTTCATGTGCCGGCTCGACCGGCGTGTGGTCGGCCCACATGGCAGGCTTGAAATTATTGGTGTCCGCCGACATGAATCCATAAAAGTGGTCGAAGCCGTCACCGCTCGGCCAGTGATCAAAGGGGCCGGCAATGGTCACATCGCCAGGTGGCGTGTGATCCCATTTACCCAGGGCCATGGTGGTATAGCCCCGCTGCTGTAACACCTTGGCTACAGTTGCGGCACTTTTTGGGGTTCTGCCGTTGTAACCCGGAAAACCCATCGCCAGGAGAGCATGACTTCCCATACCCACGGAGTGATGATTGCGACCTGCCATCAGTGCTGCGCGCGAAGCCGAGCAAAGCGCAGTCGTGTGGAAATTGTTATACCTCAGGCCATTTTGCGCCAGGCGATCTATGGTCGGTGTATCGATCAGACCACCGTAGGTTCCGGTATGGCCGAAACCCGCATCATCGATCACCCAGATCAGGATATTTGGGGCGCCGTCCGGTGCTTCGTTTGGTTCCGGCCAACTGGCGACCGAAGTTTCCACCGTGCGGCCTATCTTGCCTTTAAAGACATCGTCGTCAGCCGCTGTCGCAGGGACCATCCCAACGAACAAGAGCATACTAAAAACCGCCGGGGTGAAATTTTTAAACATCACGCGCATGATGGATAATTCAAGAACACCATAATGGAGTTTGGGCCAGGCAGAATGTGGTTATGCATGCTCATTTTCGATCCTTTTTATGCTTACTGAACTTATTCTTGCACCCGCCGACAGCTTACAGACGACATCAGCGATAAACAAGCTGATCTGTTTTTTTCAACCGATGTTGTAACCACCATCGACCGGCAAAGCAATGCCAGTGACAATGGCGGACTCGTCCGATGCCAGGTACAGGACTGACAGTGCCACGTCCTCAACCGTCACCAGCCGTTTCATCGGGTGCACCTCCGCGTGCATTGCCATCACGGCATCGACATCCTCGCCTTCCGGAACCGTGTTCTCCATCATGGGGGTACGGATGACACCCGGATGGATGGAATTGCAGCGGATGGGATAGCCGCGTTCGGCACAATGCAGGGCCGTTGTCCGTGTCAGGCTCCAAACCACTGATTTACTGGCCCCATAAGCTGGAACCAGGGATATGGGCCGTAATCCGGCACCCGAAGAAATGTTGATGATGGAGCCAGCTTGGGTGGTTCCCTTCATTGCCGCTACCGCATATTTGCAACCAAGAAAAACACCATCTGAATTTACCGCATGAATCCGCTGCCAATCTGCAAGCGAGGTATCTTCAATACTTGCCAGGTGCAGCAGACCGGCGTTGTTCACCAGGATATCCAGCTGGCCGTATTTCTCGATAACCCGTGACATGACCCGTTGCCAGTCGGCTTCACTGGCAACATCATGGCAGAGAAAAAGTACGTCAGGACCGATCCCGGCCGCAGCCCTGACACCAGCCTCTTCCTGGATGTCAGTAATGACCACCCTGGCGCCGTGATCAGCCAGGATCTTTGCCGTAGCGCGTCCCAATCCCGACGCTCCGCCCGTTA
>Ga0105096_10001303_pt1 | contig 10154 bp, 8 predicted proteins | sample PPLLak3cmMay2015_FD_87036 | JGI IMG/M metagenome (GOLD analysis project Ga0105096, IMG submission 87036) | Freshwater sediment microbial communities from Prairie Pothole Lake near Jamestown, North Dakota, USA - PPLs Lake P7 Core (1) Depth... | ecosystem: Environmental > Aquatic > Freshwater >...
AGCGTCTCGGCGCTCAGATCGATACCGGTGAAGCCCATTGCGTGGTCAAGGGCGGCGCACATCTTACGGGCGCAGCGGTGATGAGCAGCGACTTGCGCGCATCGGCGAGCTTGGTGATCGCCGCCATGATGGCCGAAGGAGCATCCGAGATCCTGCGCGTCTATCACATCGATCGCGGATACGAGGCGATCGAGAAACGATTGACGGAGCTGGGTGCCGAGATCAGGCGCGAGCGGACCGAGGAGTTTTAATGTCGTTCGTCGTCCGGCGTCCGGCGTCCATCGTCCTTCGTTGGTCGTTGGTGGTCTGTGGTCTGTGGCTGGCTGTCAATGCCTACGGCCAGTCGTCGGTGTCGTCCAAAAAAGATCAGCTGAAGAATTTGCGACAGTCGATCGAGGCCACGCAGAAGCAGCTCGACAAACTCGCAAAAGAAGAACGCAACAGGACACGTTCGCTGACGGCCTATCAGCGTCAGCAGCATCAGGTCTCGTCGTTCATCGCCCAGCTTGAAGGAGAGCTCGCCCGCCTGAAGGATTCTGCCAACATCCTCAAGGAGCAGATCAGCGAGACGCGTGCGGCACTTGATGAAGCAGAACGGTCGTACAACACGACGGCGCAGAATTTAATGAAGCTGAAGGTCGAACAGCGAGGCCTTCCACAATCGAGTGTGACGACCGATGTGGTATTTCGCGAGCTGAGTTCGTCGCTCAAGCGGTATCGCGCGCAGATGCTCCAGCTGAAGGACTCACTTGAAGCGGAAGAGGATCTGCTGACGGATTATTCGTCCACGCAGCAACAAGTCCTCACCACGAAGTCGGTGGAGGAACGTCGCCTGGCCACGACCATCAAGCGGAACAACAAGGAACTCGAGAAGATCCGCGCCAACAAGCAGGCGCTTGCTGCTGAACTAAAGCAGAAGAAGAACAGTGCCGCCAAACTTCGGCAGATCATCAATCAACAGGTCGCGGAGGCGCGTCGCAAAGCCGACGCCGCCCGTGCACGCGAAGCCCAACGTCGCAAGCGTGCCGGACGTCCCGCAGAACCGGAACAACCGGCCCCTTCCGAGACCGTACGTGGATTCGGCCGCAACTCCTTGCCATGGCCAACGGGATCGCAGAAGATCCTGCACAGTTATGGCGCCTACAAGAATCCCAGTACCGGAACGACGTTCGAAAACCCGGGCATCGACATCTCCGTACCGATCGGCAGCAGCGTCAAGAGCGTCGCCAGCGGCACGGTCTCTTCAGTCTCCTTCCTTCCGGGCTTCGGCTCACTGGTGATCATCGATCACGGCAACGGCGTGCGGTCGGTCTATGCCAATCTCGAGAATGTGCGCGTACAGCGCGGCGCTAGTGTGAACACGGGAAGTGTGATCGGCAGCAGCGGTGAGAATCTGGATGGGCCGTTGGTCCACTTCGAGATATGGAACGGCCGAGAGCGGCAGAACCCGCTTATTTACCTTCGGTGAGCTTGCTCACTTCATTCACGTAGGCACGCACACGATCGGCAGACTGTTGCTGCTTCGTTTTGCGATAGCTCTTTTCAAGGGCGACACACAAGCGGTCGCAATACTGCGCGCGACGTTTACGGTCCGGAACCTGAAGCCATGCGCGCTGTTCGAACGGACGGCGCAGTGCATGGATCACATTACGTGGACGTTTTGCCGTATCGGCTTCGGCATTGGCGATGAGCTTGTTCAGGCGCGCTTCATACGTTTCTTCGGTGATCTTCACGGAGTCGAGGCCAAGCTTCTTGATGCGGTGTTCGATCTGTTTGTTCAGCGCAACGATGTTGGCCGAATCGAAGCTGAACGTCTGCATGCGCGTGATCATCGACGGTGCCAGACGCACCCAGATACGTGATGCGTCATCGGAAAAGCCCCCTGCCACCAACGCTTCAAGGAGTGTTGAACATTGATCGTACGACATGTCGGTATCCACGATCATCAGGGCGGCACGCAGGGCAAGATCGCCCAACATATCGTCGGCGTGTTTGACGTTGCGCAGCATGGCCTGGCGGATGAACTGTCCCTGGTTGTAGACGCGTTGATAGTCGCCGGCGCTATAGGCCTGGCGCGAGCGGAGGACCCGCAATGTTGACGGTGCGTTCTCTTTATAACCAAGGATCTCCAGCAAGCCGATGGCTTGGGAGAAGCCGAACTCAACCCAGTGATGGATCGGCGACACGCCGGTGATCTCGCTGATGGCCTTGTGATAGGTGTTCCGTCCGCGGTTGGCGCGCACGTTCGTGAGCTTGTTGAGGTTGGTCGTGTCGTCGAACCCGGCGTCGGCATAGGTATCACGCGGGATCGAAATGATCTCCACGCAGCCGGAGTCAAGGAAGAATCGAACCAGATGATTCGCGTCGGCGTGCATGGTATTGTCGCCAAGGCGCGAATCCACACCCGTGACCATGATGTTGATCACGCGCCCCTTGGGCTTGGGGAAGTCGTTGTTGCGGAGGGTGACGGTAGAGTCTGTTACGACGAATGTTTCGTCTTCGTTCTGCGAGCCAGTCTTCGAGCTAGACGTTGTGCTAGTCTTCGAGTTGGAGGTGAGCTTATGCTGTGATCCTGGGATCTCCGTAGCATCATCAGTTGTGTCGCTCGAGCAGGAGACGAGGACAACGAACGAGATCAACGAGAGAAGGCGGATCAATGCTCGAGGGCTTTTGCTTCGTTCCACAGGGCGTCCATTTCTTCAAGGGTCATCGACCTCAGCTCGCGCTGATCTTCCAGGGCGCGGCGTTCGATGTGCTGAAATCGTTTCATGAAGGTGTTGATCGTGCCATGGAGCGACTCTTCGGCGATCACACCTTCGTGGCGGGCAGCATTGATCAGGGCGAACAAGACGTCGCCAAATTCACGTTTTGTCCCAGCGGCATCACCGGCATCGATCTCGGCCTTGAGCTCACCGAGTTCCTCGTCGACCTTGGCCCACACGTCGCGTCGGTCGTGCCAGTCGAATCCCACGTTGGCGGCTTTCTCCTGGACGCGCTGGGCGCGCAAAACGGCAGGCAAGGCCTTCGGAACGCCGTCGAGGATCGACGTGCGCCCTTAATTCATTTTGAGGCGTTCCCAATTCTGCAGCACCTTCTCTTCATTCTCGGCGATCTCGTCGCTGAAGATGTGAGGATGGCGGTTGACGAGTTTGTTGAACTCCTGCTCCACGACCTTGCGCAGGTCGAATGCACCACGCTGATCGGCCATCACGGCATGCATTACCACATGCAGCAGCAGATCACCAAGTTCTTTCGAGAGCTCTGCATCGTCCTTGTTCTCGATCGCCTCGAGCGTCTCATACGCTTCTTCGATCAACAGGTGAGAGATGCTCTCGTGCGTCTGCTTCATGTCCCACGGACATTGCTCACGCAGGATCCAGACCAACCGAATGAAGGCATCAAGCTGTGACGCCAGGTTGGACGGGTCGGCCGGATATGGGACAGGTGTCGGCATGGGGAACCCGCAAAATACGGGAAAAACAGCCGCCTGCAGTCCCCTAGAAGATGAGGATGGTTGCCAGGTACGCCGACAACATCACGGCGAAGGAGATCGCCATCCGCAGCATAAAGGCCATATTGCCTTCCGTAAGGGCCAAGCCCAGTTTGACTATCATATTGGTCAGCACGGCGATGAAGACCAAAAGATTCATCATTCGTGCGTCGATCAGCGATCTGTTGAACTGGTCGGCGCTATTGAGCGTAACGGCATCAACATCAGCCAACGAGCCGATGGCACTGGTGACGTAGAGGGCGCCGGAACCATACATCTGGTAGGCGATTCCACTGATGAGCGCCACGCCGGCGAGGTAGACGGCAAACTTCAGCGCCGGCATGAGTCGCAGCGGATTCTCCAGTGCAACCGGCGGCGACGATACGTTCTTCCTCATCATCCCGATCAGTATTGCCATGACAATGCCAGCGACAAGCGCCGCTATGGCTGGGATGGCGAAAGAGGATGCCAGCGCAGGTGCCACGAGCGACACCAGGACGAAGATCCGGGGAAACTGAACGGCATTCGATAACGTAGCGGCCTGCCATGCAGCCGTCATTCGACTCGGGTCAAGCTTCACCTGTGCGGCAAATGCCGATGTAGTGGCTGTCGTGGAGACAAGTCCACCAACAAGAGCCGTCAGCCATGTCCCGATCGTGCCACCGATGAATTTCTCAAGAAAATACCCCACAAAAGAAACGCCGCTAACCAGGATCACGGACAGCCAGAGACCGCGGGGGGCAAAAAAATCATACGGCCCGAAGCGTCCCTCGGGTAACAATGGGTAAATGATGAAGATCAACGCCAGGAACCGAACAGTGTCGGCGAACTCTTGTTCAGAAAGTGTCTCGTGAAAGAACTTCTTGACGGCGGTCTTTGAGTCAAGCAGCAGCGTGATGCCGATCGACAAAGCAATGGCCAGAGGAAGCATGCCGCCGCCTGTCGGTCCGCTGATCGCGTAGCTTAAACCAAACACGATCAGTACCGCAAGCTCGGTGGTGACGCCACGATTTGGCAGATCTCTGCGATGAGTGACCAGGATCACCATGATCGCCGCGATCAGGGCTACCGTCAGCCACGGTTCGGCCGTACGTGCACTCATCCAGCCCAGGGCTGCGGAAAGTACCACATCTCGAAGTCCGAGCTTGGATGTACCATTAGCCCCCTCCCTCTCCGCTCCGATCAACAAACCGATAAGGAGGGAGATGCCCAGCGTGATCCACGGGCCGAGATCGGTGACGGTAAAGAGGCCATCCATGGCCGTGCCCTTAGGCCAACGGCGTGACGTACTTCTTGTCAGCGCGCTTTAGTGCATCACGAACCCACTGTCCACGTTCTTCGGCAACACGACGGACGGCAAGGCGCTCGGCATTGCACGGTCCGTCGCCATTGATCACACGCTTGAATTCATCCCAATCCGGATCGCCATAGGCCCACTGTCCGGTCACCGGATCCTTCTTCAATTCGCTATCCGGAATGGTAAGGCCCAGCTCGAGGATCTTCGGCACATACTGGTTGAAGAACTGCTGACGCATATCGTCGTTCGTGGCCATCTTCACTTTCCACTTGACGAGCTTCTCGGTGTGGACCGAAGATTTATCTGGCGGACCGAAGAAGTGCATGATCGGACGCCACCAACGGTTGAGGGCTTCCTGGACCATCTGGCGCTGAACGGGCGTTCCCGTTGCCAGCGTCACCACATTGTCGTAGCCATACTTCAAATGGAACGACTCTTCCATGCAGATGCGCTCGAGAGCCCGGCAATACGGGGCGTACGAGCCCTTGGAATTCGTGACCTGGTTGATGATGGCCGAAGCGTCGATCAGCCAGGCGATCACCGCCGTATCGGCCCACGTCGGCGCGGGATAGTTGAAGACGTTAGAATATTTCGACTTGCCATTCAGCAGGTCGTTGATCATCGCTTCGCGCGACTTGCCGAGTGTTTCGGCAGCACTGTAGAGCAGCTGGGCGTGGCCAACTTCATCCTGCACCTTGGCCATGAGGGCCATCTTGCGCTTGAAGCCAGGCGCCCGTGTGATCCACGTGCCTTCCGGAAGAGCGCCGATGATCTCGGAGTGTGCATGCTGTTCGATCATGCGGATCAACTGCCGACGATACTCGGCGGGCATCCAGTCGTGCGGTTCGATCTTCTCGCCGCGCTGGATCTTGTCTTCAAATGCCGCGAGTTTCTCGGGGTCTTCCTGGACCTGATCAACCGGCCCTTCAACAATGCTGATGTTGCCGTACATATCGACTCCTCTGATTTACCACGTAGTTGTTGTTGTCTTGGAATACCGGAAATGATAATACCCCATCGGAGTAAAGATATCCGGGTTCGTCACGGCATCCTTGTAAATGCTCGTGAACTGGAATTTAACCATTGTCCCCTTCCCCGTCTTGATGACCAGGACCTTGTCCGGACTCGGAGCGATGGTGTGCGTCGTGATGTCGTAGACGAACATGATGTTACTGCCGATCACATTCGGCGGAACAACACGTCCGGCATTCGTCGTATCGTCGGTCTTCAATGTCGATTCTGCCGGAACGGTCGTGAGATTCTCAAAGCGCGACGCAATCATCGCCCCCTTCACCACACCTGATCCGGCTGTCCCGGAATTGAGGAAGACGTCGATCTGTTTTGTGGCAGCACCCGGCAGATAGGCCATGCGGATGTCCCATTTCGTGGTGGCCGATTCCGACGTCGGGACGATACTGTCACCGTCGATGGAATAATAGACCCACCCGGCCGCGCTATCGGCATGGACATTCGACTTGGTGATGACCTCGGCCGTGGTTGGACCCGTAGTGTCATCATCCGCACAGGCGGCGAGGACTACGAGCGAAAGCACAGCTAGTGTTCGTTTCATTTGCATCTGATCGTCTCAACAATGTACCGCCCGATCTTGGTTCCGTGTTCGTTGCCGGCGTCGCATCCGCGGCGGTAGTGAATGCCGCCATATAACCGGCTGATGCTGGCTTCCTGCGCTGCCTGGCGGAAACTGGAGAACGAACGGGCTGGTAACTCGAATTCAACTTCCGTACTGTCAACAAAGGCGTGGTTGTCGCCAAAGAAATGCGTCAGCACTTCAGCAGCGGCGGCCGTGATGGTCGAATGTCCACTGGCATGTTCAGGGAACGGCGGCGTCTGGAGCAATGGCTCCCACTTGGGATCCATGTATCGGTGGACATACGTCACCGGTCGGATGAGGTTCAAGCGGAACTTCTCTGCCCAACAGGCCGTGAATCCATCAAAGAGTGCGAACGCGGTCAGCGAATACACTTCCATGCTTCGGATCATCGATGCCTGCTCCTGTTGGAGCGCCGTCATGGCAATGTTCATCCAGTGGCCGCCCGGTGAGATCTGTCGGCTGTTGAAGATGAAGTGTCCGTGGTACTCGGTCACCACCGGATTGTCGTTCCAATGATAGGCGATGGCCTTCTGCTCCGGCGTTAGCCCCTTCGTGACATCGACCACTTCCACCGCTGCGTTCCAGAAGTCCGATCCCCGCTCCTTGGAGAATGGGATGTGGGGAGGCACGGAGAACTGACTCTTCGACGTAAGGGCGATCGTTCGTACATCACCACAGTATGGGGAAAGGGGCTTCCCAAAGTTTGGAGGTGTGGGCTCCCAGCACGAATCACATTTGGGCCATTCCCAATCGGGCAGGCCTTGTGTACGCGTGTAGTTGTCGGTCTTGGCGTAGTTGTTGATCGCCTGTCCGACCTCGACACCGAACTGCTTCGACCGCTCGAAAACGTCGACAGGGACCTCAGCGCTCAGTAAGGCGAACTGCTGGGTTGCGAGACTGTCGGTCATGTGAATACGATAGACCAACTTTTTCGCAGCGGTCTGATAGGCCGCCACGGCTGCCACGCGCCAATCGTAGGCGACGTCGGCCTTCGGCGACGGGCACGCGCTGAAGCCATTCAGCACGCCGACAAGGCTGCGGTAGCCCGGATGCCCGGCATATGCGGCTTGATAGCCGGCCAGATTCAGGTAGGCGTGGATGCGCGCCGCGATCGGCGGGCCGAATCCATCTTCCATGATGGTCTCGATCGCCGTCCGATTCCATTGGTGAACCAGCGTGGCACCGTCGAGCGATGCAGATGCCGGCAGAACAACGCTTGATCCGATCCACCAGGCCACAACGGCAAGGAGACCGACCCGAACCTGCTTGGTGCACTTCATACTACAAGTTACGGACAAGACAATTACGGATGAAAGCGTCTGAATTACCGCAGTAGGAAGGTTTTGGCCGGTCCATCATTCACGGCAACCACGATCAGCGTTGACCCATCAGCCCGGCGTACGGGTACAAGCCTGCGTCCCATGAGCGGCATCACGAATCCGGACCTCTCGGCATCGAGCGCCGTGAATGCCCCCTTGCCATCACCGAGAAGAACACAGCCGATGCCCGAGTCATTTCCGACAACATCACCGTCCGGTGTCCGGTCGTTCTGGCTCAGGACAAGGTCAACATGTCCGTCTGCGTTGACATCTGAAGCGAGGATACCATGAACGGGCGCCACCTGTGCCATGGCCGGCAGCGGCGTAAAGGCGAACGAACCATTGGTGTTGAACAGGATCCCCGAGGCGAACTCGTGCAGGACATATCGTACCGCCGTATCGATGGACGCCTGCGGGATGATGTCGTTCAACGATGCAACGGCATAGGAGTGGTAGGTGTTGAATTTTCTCGTCAGCACGGGCATGTGCTGCGTCACGATCATCCGGCCACGCGTCGGGCGCTCACGCTGCGTTTCGGCAGACTCCACGAAACTGACGATGGGGTCGATGGATCCATTCTCATCAAAGTCCCCTACCGTCATGCAGACCGGCTTCGTGAAGGATGGTACGTATCGCGTGTTCAATCCCACGTTGCCAACAACCAGATCGAGATCGCCATCTTCATCAACGTCCGATGCCGCGATGGCCGACCATAGACCATTGGTTCCGGCAACACCAGATGTGGGCGTTGCATCGGCGAGGGAACCGTTCGTGTTCAGGTACAACTTCGGTGAGCTCCATTCGGTGGTAACGGCAAGGTCGGCATCACCATCACGATCGGCATCGAACCACACGGCATCGGTGACCATTCCTGCTGAAAGCAATGCAGGCGCCTGCTTCTCCGTGACGTCAACGTACCTCCCGTCATCATTGCGATAGAGTCGCGATGGTTCGGCAAGTGGGAACCGGCCCGGAACAACGCGTCCACCAACGAACAGATCAAGATCGCCATCCCGATCAACATCGGCAGCACGCACACACGTCCCGCTTGTTCGATGCGACGGCAGCAATGAATCTGCGCGCGTGAATCGCCCCTTTCCATTGTTCAGATACAGTCGATCGGCAAGTTCCGGATCGTCAGCATCGAACTCCGTACCGCCGGTCACGATGTAACAGTCAAGGTCGCCGTCACGATCAAGATCGATGAGGGCAACGTCAACATCCTCGCCGTCGTCGACATCACTGACGCCGGACTCAGGGGCTTCACGGAATGCACCCGTTTTCGTTTGAAGGTAGACCTTCGTTCGCGAGTACTTTGCACCGGTCAACACAAGGTCATCGAGTTTGTCGCCATTGACGTCACCAACAGCGATCCCCGGACCGAACTGACTCGTGCGATACGGCACCAGACGCTCACGCTTGAAATCATCATAGCGGTTCTCGCGATGCATGAAGGGCACGACGGTATCCGGCACTGCTTGCATGAGTGATGGTAAGGGGGCCGGCATGGCCCACATCACGGGTTCGACCTGTGAAAGTGTGATCGTCTGATCGGCCTCGAATGAGCCGAAGCGCGAGCGGGTACCGGTAGACCACACAACGTGGATGCTATCGATCGTGCGTGATGCTCCCAATCCGACGAACATCGTGGGGTCGCTCGATGAGAGATAGCCACGCGCCGGATAGTTCTCCTGAACGATGCGGCGTCCGTTCGACCATAACGTCACACGCGCACCAACACCCGCATGATTCGGCGCTTCACCGCGAAGCTGGATGCGAAGCCAGTGTCGGTCGGCCGTGCCGGACTCCACCGTCATGTTCTGATACAGAAAAGCAACCGTGTCGGTATTGTTGATCACGAGGTCAAGGTCGCCGTCGTTGTCAAGGTCGGCATAGGCGGCACCGTTGGAAACAAGGCTGTCAGACAGGCCCTGCTCTGCAGACACGTTGGTAAAGGAAAGTTCACCGGTGCGCGTGAAGAAATAATTCGGCAGCCGTGACCGCGGCATCTGGAGGTAGACGTCGGCAGGCACCTTCTCCATGCGGACGTTCAAGTTGTAGGCCCAGTCCTGGTCTCCGATGTCGCGCTTGATCCCGTTCGTCACCACGATGTCGGTTGAACCGTCATTGTCGAAGTCTTGCGCCAGGACGCACCACGACCAATCGGTAGCAGCCACGCCGGCGAGGAAGGCCGCATTCACGAACCGGCCAGCCCCCTGATTGAGATGCAGGGCATTGTTCATGCGCTGCGTGCTATCGAAGAATGGTCCATAGATGGACATCATGCCGATCTGCGACATCCGGCGTTCGGGTTTCTCCAGAAGCATGTCTAGCGACATGATGTCGAGACGTCCGTCAGCGTGTAGGTCTGCGATCTCGCTGCCCATCGACGCCCACTACATATTCTGCAGCGAGCTGCGAGACCGTTCCGAGAAC
>Ga0105096_10001305_pt1 | contig 10146 bp, 4 predicted proteins | sample PPLLak3cmMay2015_FD_87036 | JGI IMG/M metagenome (GOLD analysis project Ga0105096, IMG submission 87036) | Freshwater sediment microbial communities from Prairie Pothole Lake near Jamestown, North Dakota, USA - PPLs Lake P7 Core (1) Depth... | ecosystem: Environmental > Aquatic > Freshwater >...
AACTACAAAGTTGAATTTGATTCAGCTGGTACAATCCCTTACTATAAAACAGTTTCGTACCGGGTTATAAGAGAATTAAATAGTGTTATCGATACTGTACTTGCCTATGTAGATTCGTCAACATTTGGAGGGGGTGCTCTAGGGCCAATTTTGGATGGTATCTCTATAATGGTCCATAATGATGATGTGGTTATTGTTGATCAGGAAAATACAGATTGGGTAGTAGGGTTTAGTACTTTAACTATGCCTGTAAGATTGGATACAAATTTTACTACACGAACTGTTGCTTGGCCGGCTGATTATGAATTAGAATTTCTTGGTGCATACACTCAAACAAGTTCAAATGGTGTTCCAATTGACTTCAAGGTTAAAAATGTTACCAGCGGTTACTACACCAGCGCATATATTTATGATGCTGCTCCAATCGGTCAGCTAGCTTTTGGAGATAAGATAGGTATTCTTGAACAGTTAGGGAATCAGGTAAAATTTACATATTTGATTGGATACTATGCGCCAACAGATCCTTTTACACTTTACCCGGCAGCTGGTGATATTTTTAAAGTAGCTACAAAAAAACCATTTATGGGTGGTGACTATTTTACTTTTACAACAAAATCTGCTAGCATTAATTTTGAAGATGCTAAAACAGAACTCGATCAAATTAGCGTGGTACCAAACCCTTACATTGGTGCAAATGTTCTTGAAAGAAGATTGCTAAACTCATCTGGAAGAGGGGAACGAAGAATTGATTTTATAAATCTTCCAGCTCAATGTACGATTCGAATTTATACAGTTACCGGGGCATTAATTAAAACTTTGTACAAAGACTCTTCACCATTAGATGGCAGTATTACCTGGAATTTAGTATCAGAAGATGGAATGGATATAGCTTACGGGCTTTATATCTTTCATGTTGATGCACCGGGTATTGGTGAAAAGATCGGCAAATTTGCGTTAATAAAGTAGAGGCGGAGAATAAAGATGAAAATAATTATAACAAGTATAATCGCAATTTTATTTACAGCAAATATATTTTCTCAGATTTTTTCTGAAAATTCTAAACGTGGTACAACTGCTGCTCCATTTCTTTCAATCGGACAAGGTGCCCGTGCCATAGGAATGGGTAGTGCACATGTGGCAATAACTGATGATCCAAGTGCGCTTTACTGGAATCCTGCAGGTATTACAAAGGTGCAAGGTTTTGGTTTTGTCGTTGATCATACTAATTGGATTGCAGATATCAGCTATAACTACATGGCTTTTACCTATAACCTTGGCGGTTTTGGAACCGTTGGTGCAAGTTTTACGATTTCTGACGTTGACGAAATGAAAGTTACTACTGTAGAAGACCCGGATGGAACCGGAGAGGTTTTTGGAGTTACTGATGCGGCTTTTAGTTTAGCCTGGGCGATCGATATAACTGAAAATTTTTCAATTGGATTTAATCCTAAATATATATACCAAAGTATTTGGAGGATGTCAGCATCTACTATAGCATTGGATTTAGGCGTTCAATATATTACTCCTTTCGATGGAGCAATATTGGCAATGTCTATCACAAACTTTGGACCGAAGATGCAATTATCCGGAAGTTCTACCCAGGTAATATATGATCCTGATCCTAACACTACTGGTAACAATAGTAGTATCCCAGCTAATATTCAGACCGATACCTGGGATTTACCGCTCACATTTAGAGTAGGCCTAGGATATCAACCGCTTAAAACAGAAGACAACACAATAACAGTTTCACTTGATGCGTTACATTTAAGTGATAATTACGAAAGCCTTAATCTTGGTGCTGAGTATTGTTACGATGATTTTATCTCTCTAAGAGCAGGATACAAATCATTGTTTTTAACTGAATCTGAAGAATCATTTTCTTTAGGTTTTGGTTTAAGACAATTGCTAATTGGTAATATTGCGCTTAGAGTAGATTACGCTTATCAGGATTTTGGAAGGTTATCAAGTATACAGAAATTTAGTTTCGGAATTACTTTCTGATCATAACGGAGGCTCTCTTTCTTTATTCCTTTTTGAGAGAGAGCTTTCTATTTTAACTCGGTGGTTTTATGAAAACATCAATTAAAATCTTACTCATTGTTCTAATCATCTCGTCTGGTTTTTTATCAATTGCAAAAGAATTTAAAGGAGCTGAATATAGGACTAAAGACACTTATCTTTATGGCAGGTTCGAAGTAAGAATGAAATCAGCTCATCGTGAAGGTATGCTCGCATCTTTCTTTACTTATTTTGATGGAATTGGGATTTGGAATGAGATTGATCTTGAAATTATGGGGCGCTATGATGATGATGTTCAATTTAATACTATTGCACCAACACAAACAAACCACGTTGGCCACGTTCCCATAAGTTCATCGCCGCATCAGAATTATCATATTTATGCTTTTGAGTGGACTCCCGCATATGTTTCATGGTTTGTTGATGGCGTTGAGGTTTTAAAGCAAACTGGTTCACATATTCAAACTCTCACTCAGGCTCAGAAAATCATGATGAATATCTGGAATCCCCAGTATGAAAACTGGGCTGGTAAATTTTATCCTGAAGCTTTACCTGCTTTTGCATTTTACGATTGGGTTAGTTATTACGCTTATACACCGGGTTCAGGAAGTTATGGAACGGGTAATAACTTTACTTTTTCCTGGATCGATAATTTTGACTCCTGGGACACAAATAAATGGGATAAAGCAACCCATACTTTCCCAGGTAATAATTGTGACTTTATTCAAGAAAATGCAGTATTTCAAGATGGCAAATTAATTTTATGTCTTACAAACAGTACAAATCTTGGTTACCAAGATGTTCAGGCTCCATCAATTTTATGGGCAAGAGCATATACTAATAAAGTTGAAATAAGATTTTCTGAAGAAGTAAATGAAGTGATTGCTGAAACTGTTTCAAATTATTTAATACCAAATGTAACTATTAATTCTGCTGTGCTTCTCTCAGATCTTAAAACAGTTGAATTGGATGTAACCGGTATTAACACAGGTCAATCTTATATCTTAATAGTATATACAATGAAGGATAGAGCTCTCGTTCCAAATACTATGGGTTTAAGATCTAAGTCCATCATTCTTGCTGAACCATTGGGATTCCCCGTAAAGATAAATTGTGGTGGTCCCGCTGCTTTAGATTATTTACCAGATATAGCGTTTTCTGAAAATAGTGAATACGGATATTTAGATGGTGGAACATCATCATTTCCATCTATATCCATAAGTGGTACTACTGAAGATAGCATTTATCAGTTTGAACATTACGGTCCTGTTAAATATGTTTTTAGGGTACCGAATGGGAGTTACTCACTTTTCTTGATGTTTGCTGAAAATTTCTTCACCGCATCCAACAATAGAATATTTGATGTTTATATTGAAAACAATAGAGTGCTTGAAAACTTGGATATATTTAATGTTGTAGGGCAGAATGCTGCTCACAGAGTTTTTGTTTCTAATGTTATGGTGACAGATGGTTTGCTTGAAATTCATTTTGCCGGGCAATTAAACGAACCTGTAATAAACGGGATAGTTATTTATGCTAATTCCTCAGGTGTACTAGATGATAATGAAAATATTCCTGGTACATTTAAAGTTGAACAAAATTATCCGAATCCGTTTAACGGGAAAACCATTATTAACTATTCTTTAGCAACAGCTGATAATCTAAGTTTTGAACTCTATAATATTCTGGGTGAAAGTGTGTTTAAAAAAGATTTAGGATATACTTATCCTGGATTTCATCAGTTTGAACTTGATACTATTGCCTTATTTCAAAGTCCACTTACATCCGGAATTTATTTCTATGTTTTTACCGGATCGAACAAAAGAGAGACTCGGAAATTTGTTTTGCTAAATTAAAATTTAGTATGATTAGTAAATCATTGATACTATTACTTCCATGTAATCAGTTGGATCTCTTTCTATTATTTAAATCACCATCATTTTTACTTAGGTAATCAATACCAAAATAAAAGTTGGAATTATCATGAAATTATTAATTAGATATTTCTCGTTAACCTCATTGCTGCTTCTTTTTCTGAATGCAAATAATTCTGCTCAGATTTACACAACAACAAAAGTTGATGCAAAAGTAAAAGAACTTCTCTCAAAAATGACACTTGAAGAAAAAGTCGGACAGATGACTCAAGTTACCCTTCAGGCTGTATCAAAAGTTAAGGGAACAAAGGATAAACATCATGAATTAGATGAGGCTAAACTTGAAGAAGCAATTAAGAAATATCACGTTGGTTCAATACTTAATGTTTATGATATCGCCCACACAGCGGAGTATTGGCATGAGATATTAAATAAGATTCAAAATATTGCAGTAAAGGAGACTCGTCTTGGTATTCCTGTTTTTTATGGAATTGATGCAATTCATGGGGCAACTTATACAAAAGGTTCAACTCTTTTTCCGCAAGCTATTAGCATGGCCGCAACCTGGAATACTGAAATTGCCGAACAGAGTGGAGAAATTACATCGCTTGAAACAAAAGCCTCAGGTATTTCCTGGAATTTTTATCCGGTCATGGATATTGGTAGACAACCACTTTGGTCAAGATTATGGGAAACTTTTGGTGAGGATGTTTATCTTGCTTCACAGATGGGATCTTCATACATAAAAGGTGCACAAGGGGATGATATAAGTGCACCAAATAAACTAGCAACTTGCTTAAAGCATTATGTTGGATATAGTTTTCCCATTAACGGGCTTGACAGAACCCCTGCTTGGATTTCTGAGAGAATGATGCGCGAGTATTTCCTTCCCACGTTTGAAGCAGGAATTTTAGCGGGTGCTCCTTCAATAATGGTTAACTCATCTGAAGTTGATGGAATACCCGGTCATGCAAATTATCATCTACTTACAGAAGTCTTAAGAAATGAATTAAACTTTAAAGGACTGGTTGTTTCTGATTGGGAAGATATTGAAAGACTTCACACAAGAGATAGAGTTGCCGCAACACCAAAGGAAGCAGTTAGATTGGCTGTGATGGCAGGTATTGATATGAGCATGGTTCCTTTTGATTTTAGTTTCTACATTTATCTTTTAGAACTTGCAAAAGAAGGAACAGTTCCTATGTGGAGAATTGATGAAGCAGTAAGCAGAATACTTGCTGTAAAAATGCAGGTTGGACTTTTTGATAATCCATATCCAAATAAAGAATTACTCAAAGATTTTGCAAATGATGAATTCACAGAAATCAATTTAAACGCTGCCAGAGAATCAATCGTTCTAACGAAGAATGAAAATAATATCTTACCTCTTTCTAAAACAACAAAAGTACTTGTAACAGGACCAACAGCAAATATGCTTTCAGCTTTAAATGGCGGATGGACGATAACCTGGCAAGGGAATGAAGAAAACGCTTATCCTCAAGAAAAGAATACAGTGTTGGAGGCTATCAAAAATAAAATTGGATCTGGAAATGTTAATTATGTTGAAGGGACTAGTTTTGATAAAGATATAAACACTAACAAAGCAGTTAGCGAAGCAAAAAATTTTGATGTTGTTGTAATCTGTTTGGGTGAACCTGCATACTGCGAAACACCAGGAAGGTTATTTGATCTTACACTAAATAAAGCTCAATTGGAATTAGCCGATAAAATTATTGAGACCGGAAAACCAGTAATACTTGTAATGCTTGAAGGAAGACCAAGAGTGATAACTGACATCGCACAAAATGCTGCAGGAATTTTATTGGGATTTTTACCCGGTATGGAAGGCGGCGATGCAATTGCAGATATTCTTTTTGGTGATGTTAACCCGAGTGGTAAACTACCAATAACTTATCCTAGAAGTTCTAATGGAATTACTCTATACGATTATAAGCCAATTGAAAAATTTGATGATAATGATTATAACCCACTTTATCCCTTTGGTTTCGGGTTAAGTTACGCAAGTTTTGAATATTCCAATCTTAAGATAAGTTCTCAAGAAATTACCGAAAATGAGGAGTTGTTAGTTCATATTGATGTTAAAAACATTGGAAATAGAGCTGGCAAAGAAGTTGTTCAACTTTATTTAACAGATATGTATGGCTCTGTTACCAGACCAAATAAACAGCTTAAAGCATTTGAAAAAGTGTTGTTAAATCCAGGTGAAATTAAGACAATTGAGTTTAAATTAACCAAACACGATTTTTCATTTATTGGTCAGGATAATAAACGAATTGTTGAACCCGGTGATTTTAAAGTAACAATTGAAAATCATACGGTTAATTTTGGTTTGAAATAGAGATTTTAAAGTAAGAATTTTTAAACGTTTATTAGTGAAGATACTGCTTACGTTGCGGATATGTTCCTTTTTTATTGAAATTTATATCAAAAAGAATTAAAGTATTACAAGTGAAAATTAATCTATTAATAGTAATTGCATTGATTTTATTTCCTCTCGCAGAAAACATAAAACCTCAGCAAGTTTACATCAATGAAATAATGTCTTCAAACGGATATACAATCCCTGATGAAGATGGAGATTATTCTGATTGGTTTGAACTATTTAATAATCAGGATACAGAAGTCGATCTTACCGGGTTTGGAGTTTCGGATGACATTGGTAATCCGTTCAAGTGGATATTACCATCAATGAATCTTGCGCCAAAAGATCACCTGTTGATTTTTGCAAGCGATAAAAACAGAACAGAATATGTTAAGCATTGGGAAACTGTAATTGATTGGGGTGATGTTTGGAAGTACAAGTTAGGCACAAGTGAACCGCCAGCGAGCTGGAAGAACTTGGGATTTGATGATCAATTATGGACCTCCGGACCAAGTGGATTTGGATATGGTGATAATGATGATTCAACAATTGTTCCAAGTAATATTAATTCTGTTTATATCAGAAAAGTATTCACTGTTGATGATGTTACCAACATTAATATGGGAGTATTGCATGTTGATTATGATGATGCTTTTGTTGCATATTTAAACGGAGTGGAAATAGCAAGAGCAAATATTGGAACAGTAAACATTCCACCTGCCTATAATGAATCGGCAACAACTTTTACGGAACCCCTTATTGTTTATGGTGGAAGACCGGGTACTTATCTCATTCAGAATTCTCAATCGCTTTTGCAGAATGGAGATAATGTTTTAGCAATTCAGGTACACAATTACGGCACAGGTTCTTCGGATCTTACATTAATCCCTTTTCTTTCCTTAGGTTTGGATATGGTTCCGCTAAACCCAAATGGTACAAATCCACTGCTTGATCTCCCGAACAAATTTCTACATACTAACTTTAAATTAAGTTCTTCTGGTGAAACAGTTGTTTTAACTAATCCACAAAATATAACTATTGATGAAGTTGGTTTTGGAGCGATAGGACCAGATATTTCTTATGGAAGACAACCCGATGGCAGTAATTCATGGCTTTTGTTTTCAGAGGCAACACCCGGCGATAGCAATATAACACAAGGATTTACCGGATTAGTTGACCAACCGATATTATCAATAAGCAGCGGATTCTATGCTTCTCCAGTTACAGTATCATTAAATCCTGCTTCTGTGGGGGATGAAATTCACTATACTTTAGATGGGTCTGAACCAAATTTAACATCACAAATGTATACGCAACCAATTTTAATTAATGCTACAAAAGTTTTGAGGGCAAAATCTTTTAGAACAGGATTATTGCCCAGTAAAACTATTACAAATACTTTCTTTATTAATTTTATTACTTCATTAACAGTCGTTTCTCTTTCTTCTGATCCGGCAAATTTATTTGATGAAGAATTCGGGATTTATACATTAGGTGATAGTGCAGAGGCAAACTTTCCCTATTTCGGTGCAAACTTCTGGAAAGATTGGGAAATACCTGTTCATGTAGAACTATTTGAGACTGATGGTACAAAAGGTTTTGGGATTAATATGGGCGCTAAAATATTCGGCGGATGGAGCAGAGGCAATGCTCAGAAATCTTTTGCGTTATTTGCTCGAGGGAAATATGGAGAAAGCATATTAAACTATAAATTCTTTGATGAACTTCCTTTTGAGGAATACGAATCCTTCGTATTAAGAAACTCTGGTAACGATTGGGGATCTACAATGTTTCGTGATGCATTTATGACAAGTTTAGTTGATGATGTTGATATTGATAAACAAGATTATCAGCCTGCCATTTTATTTATCAATGGCGAGTACTGGGGCATTCAAAATATTCGTGAGAAAGTTAATGAGCATTTTATAGCGCAGCATCATAATGTTAACCCGGATAGTGTTGATATCCTTGAAAATTTCGGACAGGTTGTGCAAGGAGATAGCACAGAATATCTTGAGTTATACAACTTCATTCAAAATAACAGCATGGCAATTCCGTCAAACTATGAATATGTAAAATCCCAAATGGAAGTAGATAATTTTATTAAATATTTTGTGTCTGAGATTTACTTTGATAATCAGGATTGGCCCGGAAGTAATATTAAGTATTGGAAAAAAACTACAAACGGTAAATGGCGCTGGATAATGTTCGATACCGATTTTGGATATGGAATATGGAATTCAAATGCATACCAAAATAACACGCTTCAATTTGCATTAGAACCAAATGGACCAGGCTGGCCAAATCCTCCTTGGTCGACTTTATTTTTACGAAAATTATTGATTAATAATTCATTTAGGTATGATTTTATTAATTGTTTTGCAGATTACTCTAATACAATATTTAATGCAGCCAATGTAGTTAATAAAATCAATAGCCTATCATCAGTTATTGCACCTGAAATATCAAGGCATTCAAACCGGTGGAATCAGTTTACATATAATGAATGGTTAAATAATGTTCAAGTTTTAAGAACTTTCGCTTCTAACCGATTGAATTATATGAGAGCACATTTTCTGCAATATTTTAATCTTGGAGGAACCGCACAAGTAAATCTTTCAAATTCTGATACTTCGATGGGGCACGTCCATATAAATTCACTTGATATAAATACACCAAGCTGGAATGGAATTTACTTTTTAGGTATTCCTATTAATATTTCCGCACAGCCTAAATCAGGTTATCGTTTTGTAAGATGGGAAGGTTCAAGCACATCAACAAATGATTCTTTAAATATAACTTTAAATGGAGTGCTAAATTTAAATGCAGTATTTGAAATTGATCCAAATTATAGCACACCGAAAATTGTAATAAACGAAATCAATTATAATTCATCGTTAACATTTAACGCTGAAGATTGGATTGAGCTTTATAACAATGGTTTAGGCAATGTTGATATTTCCGGATGGATATTCAAGGATTCAGATGACGCACATAGTTTCATCTTTCCTCAAGGGACAGTTTTAGACTCCAATTCATATCTTGTATTATGTATAGATACAAGTTTATTCAAACCTCTTTTCCCAGATGTTAACAACTATATAGGAAATACAGGGTTTGGATTAAGCGGCAGCGGTGAACTTGTTAGACTATATGATAATCAAATGATCTTAATTGATTCATTGGTATATGATGATGTTGCACCCTGGCCAACACAACCTGATGGCAACGGTCCAACGCTGTCATTAAAAAATCCCGACTTTGATAATGCAGTCGGTGAGAACTGGGCTGCTTCTTTAGGCTATGGTACACCAGGAAAAATTAACGATACTTATGTAAATGTTGAGGATGAAGAAGAAAACTTACCAACAGAATTTTTATTATTTCAAAATTATCCTAATCCGTTTAATCCAGTTACTTATATCAGATACGCTATTCCAAAAGCTTCAAATGTTACAATTAAGGTTTACGACATAATAGGGAATGAGATAACTACCTTAGTTAATGAGTTTAAGAGCCCGGGAAATTATTTAATAACATTTGATGCAAGTAAATTATCAAGTGGAGTTTATTTCTACAGAATCCTGGCTGATAATTTTATAAGTACTAAAAAATTACTTTTACTGAAATGAAAAAAATATTTATATCACTATTGTGCATCACCATTTTAACAGGTGTCAACATAGCCCAATCAGAAAGTGTGTCTTTTACATCTTCTATTGATGGTTCATTGATTACTTTCAATTCATCAAACTTGCCAATTGTAGTTATCAATACTAATGGGCAGGTAATTCCGAATGATTATAAAATAACTGCTGATATGGGCATTATCTATAATGGAGAAGGAGTAAGAAATTATTTAACAGA
>Ga0105096_10001306_pt1 | contig 10145 bp, 9 predicted proteins | sample PPLLak3cmMay2015_FD_87036 | JGI IMG/M metagenome (GOLD analysis project Ga0105096, IMG submission 87036) | Freshwater sediment microbial communities from Prairie Pothole Lake near Jamestown, North Dakota, USA - PPLs Lake P7 Core (1) Depth... | ecosystem: Environmental > Aquatic > Freshwater >...
CGATGGCTGACGGCGTGATTCCGCAGCCGAGCCAGGACGTGCTGCGCGCCGCGGGGCGCTGGCTGAAGGTGAACGGCGAGGCTGTCTACGGCGTCGGTCCGACGCCGTTCGGGGGCGAGCTGGGGGAGCCGAGCGCGAAGGGCACGAAGGATCTGCGAGGCACGCCGCTGTTCCTGGTCCGGGACGAGTACCGGGTGACCACGAAGCCCGGCAAGCTCTACATCACGTTCTTCATCGAGCCGCGCGTGCCGTTCGAGCTGCCGGCGATGAAGACCGCGGTGAAGCGCGCGTACTTCCTGGCGAGCGGCGCCCCGCTCAGCCTCGCGGTGAAGGACGGGCGCACGTCGTTCACGCTGCCGCGGCCGATCCTCGATCCGATGGGCACCGTTGTCGTCGTGGAGTTCGAAGGGGAGAGTCTGGTGGGTGGAGCCCCGGGTCTTTAGACCCGGGGAAGACGTTCGCCGACGACTTCCCGGACAAACCGCTCGACGTCGGCCATCGTGCGCGCGACGGGGACTCCCCCGGGGGGCCGCCAGTCCACGTCGTGGTCGCCGAAGAACGCGATAACCGGCTTGCCGTAGCGCACCGCCAGCGTCATCTCGGACTCCGTGCCCTCGTTTCCGGGAAGCACGACGACGACATCAGACGAGAGGATGTTGATGTGATTGCGGCTGCGCGGGTCGGTGCCGGTGATGCCGCTGAGCGGCAGGTGCGTGAGGATCGCCAGTTCAACGGCTGAGTTGGGATAGCCCTGGCGCGGAACGGCGATCCCGTCGGGGAGATCGGCGGGCAGCACGCCGATGACGAGGCCAGCCCGGGGGTGAACGCCCACGAACGCGCGGCTGACCGCTTCCATCGTGCCGACGCCGCCGCCTGTAAGGAGGTGCACGCCGAGGGATGCAAGCCATCGGCCGAGCGGCTCGGCGAGGTCTTCGAAGGTCTGCGTGCTCGAGCCCATCACACCGACGACGGGGCGGCGAAGGTGGTCAGCGGTCATGATTCGCCCGTACAAACGACGGCCACGGGATTCTACAACCCCGTGGCCGCGATGGTCTGCGAAATGCGAGGACTACTTCGCGGCTGGCTCGACCGGGTGCACGCTGATGAAGCGCCCGCGCCCGCCGTGGTCCTCGAACTTGACGACGCCGGTGACCTTCGCGAACAGCGTGTCGTCCTTGCCGAGGCCGACGTTGAGGCCGGGCTGGTATTTCCGGCCGCGCTGCCGGACCAGGATGGACCCGCCAGACACGAGGTTGCCGCCGAACCGTTTCACGCCGAGGCGCTGGGAGTTGCTGTCCCGGCCGTTGCGCGAGCTGCCCTGTCCCTTCTTGTGTGCCATGGTGGTGCTACCTGCCTAGACCTGGATGCTCGTGATGCGGACAACCGTGAGATCGGCGCGGAACCCGTGGGTGCGGCGCTCCTGCTTGCGGCGCTTGCTCTTGAACACCCGGATCTTGGGGCCGCGCGGGTGCTCCTCGACCACGCCCACCACCTTGGCGCCCTCCAGGTACGGGGTGCCGGTGTGGATGTCGCCGTCCTTGGAGACCAGCAGGACCTGATCGAAGGTCACTTCGCTGCCCGTCTCGCCGGCCATGCGGTCCACGGTGACGGTGGTCCCGGGCTCGACTTTGACCTGATGCCCGCCGTTCTGAACAATCGCGTACACGAGTCTTCTCCTCTGACTGGGACGGCTTCGGGACCTGCACGGTCCGCCGGGGCCATAGAGGGGCCATCCCGCACCGGCGCAAACACCAATGCTACCAGAAAACCCGCCGGCGAGGCTAGAGGCGCGAGAAGCGTTCCTACTTGAGCAGGACGCGGCTTCCCCTGATGGTCTGGCTGCTCAGCGTCGAGAGAAACGAGGGCAGCAGGCGGTCCATCAGCTCGAAGTACGACGACAGCGCCGGCGTGCTCTGCTCGGCGTTGTAGAGGATTTCCTCGCGGAACGTCTCCGTGTAGAGCGTTTCCCCGGTCCGGCCGTCGATGAACACGAACTTCGGCCGCAGGATGAAACCCTTGCGGTCCATGTAAGTGCGCACCGGCACCACGCTGCGCCGCCCGAAGGAGTCGTAGACCTCCTGCTCCTTCTGGACGTACCCCGAGCGCTGATGGGGCGTAAAGAGAACCGACCCGGTGATGATGAGCGGGCTGCCGAACTCCTCGCCGACCTTCTTCCAGTATTCCTTGTTCTCGAAGATCTTCTCGTAGGGCGGCAGGTCGGCCTCGGCGAGGGCGACGGTCTTGTCGGGGTCGCTCTGGGAGGCGCCAGGAGGGGCGGCCGGCGAGCCCTCGCCCGGCACGGGCTTCGCGGCCTCCGTGAGGGGCAGCACGTCGGCCTCGATGATGCGCATGCCGCCCTTGTTCTTGAGCTGGCTCCGCAGCAGGCGCACGGTCTCGAGGTTCGTGTCGACATCCTCGGTGCCGCCGGGCAGGAAGCCGGCCACGTACACCCGCGAGAAGGGCGACGCGTCGATCTTCGGGCGGATCGGCGTCTCGATCGGGACCTCGATGAAGGTCAGGCACCCGCTGGCGGCGAGCGCGACAGCGGCGCTAGCGAGCGTTCTGGCGGTTCGCACGGTCGTTGATTTCCTTGAAGAGGTCGATGTTCTGCTTGATGTACGTGTTCTTGGGATCGAGCTCGGCGGCCTTCTGATAGGCCTGCTTCGCTTTTTCGAACTGCCCGGCCTGCTCGTACGCGATGGCCAGGTTGTTGAACGCCGCGGCGTATGTCGGGTCGAGCTCGACGGCGCGCTCCCACCGGTAGGTTGCCTCGCGCCATAACCCGGCCCTGGCCGCATCGATGCCGAACGACACCTGCTCGACGGCCGCCTTGCGGTCGGCCGCCTGCGCGAAGGTGGCAGAAATGGCTACCCCGAGGACCGCCGATGCGATCAGTTTCTTCAACGCGGGCATAGACACCTTGAGCGCGACCACGCGCGGAAACGTCAACTGCAGGCAGGGCTGATCCCACTATAGCCCCCGGCCCGGCGGTGCGCAAGAAGCTGGTACGCGCTTCGCATTCGCACCTGGCCGTGAGCTTCCAGCTCGACCTGGTCGCCCTCTCCCTTCTCTGGACCGAAGGGGCCGGCCGGAAACCCTTCAGACATCCGGCGCCTCCCGATCCGGAGGCCCCGGACATCGCCGGTCCCGACCCTAGGACGCTCGACGACCTCGACGAGGTGCTGGCGCTGCTGCACGTGCCGGCGGCCGCTGGCCGGGCCGCGGACCTCCGCCGCCGTGCCGAGGCCGCGCTCGAGGAGGCCCGAGTACGAGGCATCCACGTCGTGCCGCGCAACAGCCCCGCATACCCGGGCCAGCTGCTGAAGATTCCGGACCCGCCGCCCGTCCTCTGGGTCCGCGGCGATGCCGGACCCTGCCGCTTCGAGGTGGCCATCGTCGGGTCGCGGTTCGCGACACCGCACGGCCTCGAGATCGGGTTCACGCTGGCGCAGGGCCTGGCCGGCGCGGGTTTCGGCGTGGTGAGCGGCCTGGCGAGAGGCGTGGATGCCGCCGCCCACAGGGGCGCGCTGCGGGGCGGCGGAAAGACTCTCGCGGTGCTGGGATGCGGCGCCGATGTCGTCTATCCTCCCGAGCACGCGCAGCTATCGACCGAGATCGCGGCCGCAGGGGCCCTTGTCAGCGAATTCGCGCCGGGCGTCCCGCCGCGCGGATGGCACTTCCCCCGGCGCAACCGCATCATCAGCGGCCTGTCGCTCGGCGTGGTGATTGTCGAGGCCGCAGAGCGGAGCGGGTCGCTCATCACCGCGCGATGCGCCCTGGAACAGGGCCGGACGGTGATGGCGGTGCCGGGCGCGGTGCTGAGCGGCCGGAACCGGGGCGCCCATGCCCTGATCCGGGACGGCGCCCGCATCGTCGAAGAGGCCCGGGACGTCGTCGAGCAGCTCCTGGCCGACTGGCACGACGAGTTCGGGCCGAGCTCGCCGGGGTCAGACCCGGGCACCACGTCCGGAGAGGGGTCAACCCCCGGCCCGGCGGGACTCCTGCGCGACCCGGTGCTGCGGGCCATGGCCCCCGGGGAAACCTATGGGCTGGAGGAACTTGCGGCCGAGACGGGGATCGATCCGATGACGCTGATGGCCCGGCTGACGCGCTTCGAACTGGGCGGATGGGTGCTGCGCATCGAAGGCGGCCGATTCGTGAAGGCCGGCGCGAACGTGCTATGTTAGCGGGTTAGTCGGCAATCCGGGAAAGATATGGCGAAACCGTTGGTGATAGTCGAGTCGCCCGCCAAGGCGAAAACGCTGGCGCGCTTTCTCGGCGACGCGTATCGCGTCGAGGCCAGCTACGGCCACGTGCGCGACCTGCCCGAGCGGGCGTCCGAGGTGCCGGCCGAAATCCGCCAGAAGCCGTGGGGCCGCATGGCCGTGGACACCGACGGCGACTTCACTCCGTATTACGTGGTGCCGGCCGACAAGAAAAAGCAGGTGGCCGCGCTGAAGGCGGCGGTGAAGCAGGCCTCGGAACTCCTGCTCGCCACCGACCCCGACCGCGAGGGCGAGTCCATCAGCTGGCACCTGCGCGAGATCCTCAAGCCGAAGATCCCCGTCCGCCGCATCGTATTCCACGAGATCACCGAGGAGGCGGTCAAGGAAGCGGTGGCGGGCGCGCACGACCTGGACGAGAACCTGGTCAAGGCGCAGGAAAGCCGCCGCATCCTCGACCGGCTCTACGGCTACACGCTCTCGCCGGTGCTGTGGAAGAAGGTGGCCACCGGGCTGAGCGCGGGGCGCGTGCAGAGCGTGGCCGTCCGGCTGATCGTCGAGCGCGAGGAAGCCCGCCGGGCGTTCCGCTCGAGCCGTTACTGGGACCTCGAGGCCCGGCTCTCGGGAGAAGGGCGCGAGTTCGCCGCCACGCTGGTGCGCGTCGCCGGCGATCGGCTCGCGACGGGGAAGGACTTCGACTCGAGTACCGGCGCGCTCGCGAACCCGAGCGTGCGCCTCCTCGACGAAGCGGCGGCGCGCGGCCTCGCCGACGGGCTGGAGCGGCACCTGCCGTGGGAGGTGACATCGGTTGAGGCCAGGCCCGGCGTCGAGCGGCCGGCCCCGCCCTTCACCACGTCCACCCTCTCGCAGGAGGCCAGCCGCAAGCTCGGGTTTTCGACCGAACGGACGATGCAGGTGGCGCAGCGGCTGTTCCAGGGCGTGGAGATCGGCGGCGGCGAGATCGAAGGCCTGATCACCTATCACCGCACCGACTCCACCACGCTGAGCGAGAAGGCGCTGGGCGAGTCGGCGCGCGTCATCCGCGAGATGTTCGGCGCCGAGTACTGCACGGGGCCGCGCCGCTACCAGACGCGCGTGAAGAACGCGCAGGAGGCGCACGAGGCCATCCGCCCGACCGACTTCCGGATGGCCCCGAAGGACCTGGAGCGGTATCTCGACGCCGACGAGTTGCGCATCTACGAGCTCGTCTGGAAGCGCACGATGGCATCGCAGATGCCCGACGCCAGGGTGCTGAAGACCACGGTCGAGATCACGGGGCGGGGGCCGTCCGGTGAGCCGTGCGTGTTCACGGCGTCCGGCAAGGCCATCGAGTTCGCCGGGTTCCGCCGCGCCTATGTCGAGGGCAGCGACGACCCCGAGGCCGAACTGGCCGACCAGGAGTCGATCCTGCCGGCCGTGACGCAGGGCGATCGCGTCGAGTCCGGCGCGCGCGCGGGCTCGGGCGGGCTCGCGCTGGCGGGCCTCGACGCGAAGGGCCACGAAACGCAGCCGCCGGCGCGCTACACCGAGGCGGCGCTCATCAAGGAGCTGGAGCAGGCGGGCATCGGGCGGCCGTCCACGTACGCGCCGACCATCGGCACCCTCGAGCGACGAGGCTACATGTTCAGGCAGGGCAAGGCGCTGGTGCCGAGCTTCTCGGCCTTCGCCGTCACGCACCTGCTGCGCGAGCACTTCGGCGACTACGTCGATGTCGGCTTCACCGCCGAGATGGAAGAGGACCTCGACCAGATCTCCAACGGCGAGCGCGACCCGGTGGCGTTCATCCGCGCGTTCTACCGCGACGGCGAAGGCGGGCACCCGGGCCTCGAGCCGATGGTCGCCCGCGCGGAGCCGAACATCGAGTACCCGGCCATCGACATCGGCGCCGACCCGGCCTCGGGCGAGCCGCTCCGGGTGCGCGTCGGGCGCTACGGGCCGTTTGTCCAGCGGGGCGACGGCGGGGCGGGCAATACGGCCACGCTGCCGAAGACGCTGCCGCCGGCCGACCTCACCGTCGAGAAGGCGCTCGCGTTGCTCAAGGCGAAGGCCGAGGGGCCCAAGACGCTCGGCGAAGACCCGGCGACGGGCGTGAACGTCTACGTGCAGCACGGGCGGTTCGGCCACTACGTACAGCTGGGCGAGACGCCGCCGCGCGTGAAGGGCAAGTCGCCCGACATGCCGAAGCGCGCCTCGATTCCCGCGAGCATCAGCGCGTCGGCCATTACGCTCGACGAGGCGCTGAGGCTCCTGAGCCTGCCGCGCGATCTCGGCGCGCACCCGTCGGACGGCGAGATCATCGTCGCGTCGAACGGGCGGTTCGGGCCGTACGTGAAGCACGGCGACGAGTTCCGCTCGCTCGAGGACGGCGACAACGTGCACACGATCACGCTGGAGCGCGCGCTCGAACTGCTCGCCGCGCCGAAAAAGAGCCGGCGGCGCACGACGACGCGCACCGTGATCCGCACGCTGGGCGCCCACCCGCAGGGAGGCGCCGAGGTGAAGCTGATGGAAGGGCGCTACGGCCCCTACGTCACCGACGGCGAGACCAACGCGTCGGTGCCGCGGACATCCGACCCGGCCGCGCTGACGCTCGAGGCGGCGGTCGAGCTCCTGACGGCGCGGGCCGGGGCCCCGCCGTCGAAGCGCCCGCGCGGGACCCGCCCGTCCGCGAAACGGAAGGCGCCGGCGCGCAAACGGAAGGCATGAACGCTGCAGGGACGTGGCCATTCATGCTCGCGTCCCCGCTCACGCAAGCCGGCAAAACGCAGCTCCAGGGTTCGGTCGGCGGCACGCGGGGCCCCACTTCGTCACCCCACGTGAATCTCGGCCCCTCCGCAGCGTTTTGCAGACTGACGCCGATCGGCTTGGTTCGAGGGGCCGCTCGATGAACGGCCACGTCCCATTGCATGGTGATTGACTCGTGCCTGGTGTGCGAATCCTAGGCGGAGGGCTCGCGGGCTGCGAGGCCGCGTGGCAGGCGGCGTCGCGGGGCGGGTCGGGCCCGGCGGCGGACGAGCCGTACGGAGCGGGCCGCGCGGGGTTGCCGGAACCTGACGAGCGGGCGGAGGGTTCCCGGGCGCCGCGCGTAGCGGTCGAGCTGGCGCGGATAGCGCAAGCCCGCGGAGAGAGCCGGAACCCGACGCCACGCCGAGGAGGGTTCCCGGCCTGCGGAGTCCGGCTCGGGAGTCACCGGGCCCGACCGGCGCTCGACACCGAATCGCGGTCTTTCACAGAGAGCAGCTGAGTCATGCCCAGCGTCAGAATCGTAGGCGGAGGGCTGGCGGGCTGCGAGGCCGCGTGGCAGGCGGCGTCGCGCGGCGTGCCGGTGACGCTGCACGAGATGCGGCCCGTCCGGCGGACCGCCGTCCATCAGGGCGACGGCCTCGCGGAACTGGTGTGCAGCAATTCGCTGCGCGGCGACAAGCTCGACAACGCGGTCGGCCTGCTCAAAGAAGAGATGCGCCGCCTCGGGTCGCTCGTCATGCGGGCGGCCGAAGCGACGCGCGTGCCCGCCGGCGCCGCGCTGGCCGTCGATCGCGAAGCATTCTCGGCCTTCGTCACCCGCGCCATCACGGAGCATCCCCTGATCACGGTCGTGCGCGACGAAGTCGCCGCGATCCCGCCGTCGCATGGGCCCGCCGGGCCGGTCATCATCGCGACGGGCCCGCTGACCTCCGACTCGCTCGCGGCCGCCATCGCGGAGTTCGTGGGGCAGGACTACCTCTACTTCTACGACGCCATCAGCCCAATCGTGTCGGCCGAGTCGATCGACACGAGCGTGGCGTTCCGCGCGTCCCGCTGGGATCGGAGCCTGGGGCCGGCTGGCGCCCGGCCGGCCGGCGACTCCCCGGCGGCGGACATCCCGCCGGCGGGCCCGGCGTGCGGCGTCGACGACGGGCAGGGCGACTACCTGAACTGCCCGATGAACGCGGCCGAGTACCGCGCGTTCTACGACGCGCTGGTGCACGCCGAAAGCGCCACGGTCCACGACTTCGACAAGGCGCGGTTCTTCGAGGGGTGCCTGCCGATCGAAGTGCTGGCGCATCGGGGCGTCGACACGCTGCGGTTCGGGCCGATGAAGCCGGTCGGCCTCACCGACCCGCGCACCGGGCGCCGTCCGTACGCCGTCGTGCAGCTGCGCCAGGACTCGCTGGCGGGCGATCATTTCAGCCTGGTGGGGTTCCAGACGCAGCTCAAGTGGGGCGAGCAGGAGCGGGTGCTGCGGATGATCCCGGGCCTCGGGCGGGCCGAGTTCGTGCGCTTCGGCATGGTGCACCGCAACACCTACATCAACGGCCCGACGGTGCTGCGGGAGACGTGGCAGACCAGGGCGTGCGACGATCTGTTCTTCGCCGGTCAAATCTCGGGCGTGGAGGGGTACGTGGAATCCGCGGCGTCCGGCCTGCTGGCCGGCATCAACGCCGCCGCGCTGGCCATGGGCAAGGCGCCGGGGGCCGCGCCCCGCACGACGGCGATTGGCGCCCTGGCCTACTATGTGTCGCACGCGTTGGCGGGCCACTACGAGCCCAGCAACATCACCTTCGGCATCATGGAGCCGCTCGAGTCGCCGCCGCGGAACAAGCTCGACCGCAAGACGGCCCTCTCGGCGCGCGCGCTGGCCGATCTCGCCCGCTGGATGGCCTCCGGCGGCGTCGGCGTGCAGCGATGAAGGACCACCTGAAGGCGTTCCTCGCGTACCTCCGCGGCAACCGCGGGGCGTCGCCGCACACGGTCCGCGCATACGAAGGCGACCTCACGCAGTTCCTCGAGTTCCTTCCGCTCCACAACGGGAAGCGCCGCGACGAGCAGCAGCCGGAGGACTGCGACATCGGGGCGATCAGGTCGTTCCTCGCCGAGATGTACCGCACGCATCGTTCCCGGAAGACCTCGGCGCGGAAGCTGGCGTCGGTGCGGGCGTTCGTGCGCTACCTGCGCCGCGAGGGGCTGATTGACGGCGACCCCGGCGCGCTGGTGGCCACGCCACGGGTGGAAGACAAGCTGCCGGCGCATCTCGAAATCGACGAGATGACCCGTCTGCTCGAGACGCCGGACATCGGCACGCCTCTCGGCCGGCGCGACCGGGCGATGCTCGAGCTGCTCTACGCCTCGGGGCTGCGCCTGAGCGAACTGGTCGGCCTCGCTCTCGACCACGTGAACCTCGGCGGGCGGATGGTGCGCGTCCTCGGCAAGGGCGGGAAAGAGCGCGTCGTGCCGTTCAACACCAGCGCCGAGCGCGCGCTGCGGGCGTACCTGAAGGATCGGCCCGAACTCGAGCGCGAGGCTCTTCGCCAGCGCCAGGGGCCGGGGCGGCCGGCGCCGAAGGACCCGCCCGCCAGGCCCGCGCCGCGCCGGTCCGCCGGCTCGGAGCCGCTGTTCCTGAACTTCCGCGGCGGGCGCCTGACCGGGCGCAGCGTCGACCGCCTGCTGCGGCGCTACGTGTCGATGTGCAGCGCGCGCTTCGGCATCAGCCCGCACGCGCTCCGCCACTCGTTCGCCACGCACCTGCTCGAGCGCGGCGCAGACCTCCGTTCCATCCAGGAACTGCTCGGCCACGCGCAGCTTTCGACCACCCAGCGCTACACCCACGTCAGCGCCGCGCAGCTCATCGACGTCTACCGCAAGGCCCACCCGCACGCGAAACGGTGACCGGCACTATTTCACGCGGGACCTGCCGCCGCTCAGACGCGGCGGAGGAGGAGGTACGAGGCGATGGCGGCCGCGAGGGCCGGGAGCGTGCCGCCCCAGGGGGAGGCGAGGTAATACGCGAGGGCGCCGAGGGCCCAGGCGGCAACGCCCGGTACCAGAACGCCGCGATACGGCCCGGACGAGTCGTACAGATCGGGCACGTGCACCGGAGCGCGGCTCAGCCGGAAGTGGGCGATCAGGACGCCGCCGGCCGGCACGAGCACGCCGCCGAGGACC
>Ga0105096_10001307_pt1 | contig 10143 bp, 7 predicted proteins | sample PPLLak3cmMay2015_FD_87036 | JGI IMG/M metagenome (GOLD analysis project Ga0105096, IMG submission 87036) | Freshwater sediment microbial communities from Prairie Pothole Lake near Jamestown, North Dakota, USA - PPLs Lake P7 Core (1) Depth... | ecosystem: Environmental > Aquatic > Freshwater >...
AGGCCATGGTTGTCGCGGCCTCTGAGGAAGCTGGCGCATACTGCTGGAGAGGCGCCAAAGAGATAGATCAGCAGCCAGGAGTAGCGCCGGAAGTTGCGAATGAGACCAAGGTAGCGCTCGCTGATATAGTCTGAGCGCTTACCGGGTTGGCCTGCATCTGCCCATGCCTGGTCCCAGTAAGACTCAGGCATGGAAAAGTTGTAGTGAATGCCTGCAATGGCCTGCATCAACCGCCCATAGCGGTGCCCCAGGCCGTAACGATAAACTGTTTTCATACGGGCCACATTGGAGCTGCCGTACTGGGCTACCGGTATGCCAGCATCACCGGCCACGATACAGGGCATGCTGGCCGACCACAGCATTTCGTCGTTGATGTGTTGGTAGGTGAAGCTGTGAATGTCCTCCAGCAATTGCAGGCAGTCTTCAATGCGGGTACTGACCGGAGTAATAAACTCCAGTAGCGCTTCTGAATAGTCCGTGGTGATGCAGGAGTGTGTGAGGGCAGAACCGAGGCCCGCCGGGTGCGGCGTCTGGGCCAGCTTGCCCTCGGCAGTAACGCGCAGGCTCTCCTTCTCAATACCGCGATTGATACCAGTAATCACCTCGCGACCGCCCGGTTGTGCTAACGCCCGCAACTGCTTCTGCAAATGGGAAGACAATGGAAACTCCTTGTGATTAGCAGGCTTGCCGACTGGCGCAAGGCGGGTGCCGGGCAAACCTCTCCCGGGGCGGCTGACCTGAAACGGTCCCAAGTGTATCTGCCAATGTTAGTGGAGTACAGTTGCGCTGCCATTGGGCGACCCGTGTAGATTCAGGTAATCCTGTCCATGTATTTCTGGAGTAGCTGGCAGGCAAAGTTGTTCTGTATCTCGCTGTCCTGGCCGGTGGCCAGCATGATACGCGACAGGATCAGGCCGTAGCGCATGCCGGCGAAGATCTGGTAATAGCTATAGTCCCGTGCGGAGAAACCGGATGCCTGTTCCCATCGTGCAATGGTCTGCTCATAGGTGGGCAGGCCTTCCAATCGCGGCATGCCCAGACCCTCCGCGAAGGTGGCATCCAGGTAGTTGAACCAGGCCAGATCCTGCACCGGATTGCCCAGCACCGCCATCTCCCAGTCCAGTACGGCGGCGATACCGTCCAGCGATTGCTTGAAGATAATGTTCCCCAGGCGGGCGTCACCCCAGCACAGTACGGTGGGTTCATCCCTTGGCTGGTTAGCCTGCAGCCAGTCGAGGGCCTGCTGGCAGATGGTGTGTTCTGCGCCTTCCAGGGCCCAGTCCAGATAATTTTTCCAGTAGGCCAATTGCTGCTGTAGGGGTGTCTTTCCCGGCTCGTGAAGTTTGGCGAAACCAAGCATCTGGTAGTCCAGTCGGTGGTAACGTGCCATGGTGTCTATGGCCGCCTGCCACAGAGCCTGGCGCTGCTGGATAGTGGTTTCATGCATCATCCAGCCATCCATATTGTAGGGGGGCATATCTGTGGGGATACGACCCTCGGTGCGCTTCATAAGATAAAACTGTACGCCCAGCAGCGACTTGTCGGTTTCGAGTCCACGCAGCTGCGGCACCGGTATATCGCTGTTGCGCCCTACAGCCTCCATGACCTCGTATTGCAGGCTCAGGTCATAATCCGGAAATACCGGACGCTCGATGGACGGTTGCAGGCGTGCCACGACGGGTTCACTGCATTGTCGTCCATCCCCCAGCCAGGTAATGTCAAACAGGAGCGTCACATTAGACATGCCGGTAGCCTCGGGAATGGAGAGTTCCGGTATTTGGATCGTGTGTCCGCGCTGCGTTGAAATCCAGGTTTCCAACTTGCGGCGGGTGCCGTCGATGTCTTCAATCAGTGGTGTCGGGCGAGTGTTATCCACGTGTGGCTCCTAGCCTGTCGTTATTCAAAGCCTTATAGAATACTTGCGCCGCTGCCCTCTGGCTACCGAACGTCCGATCACGAATATGCCTCGCAGACGACTCTCGGATAAACGGGGCGACCGGAATCCCTCACTCAGTGCCATTCAACACTTGTCCGTAAGCTGCAAGCTGCTAAAGTATGCGCCAATACTGAAGGGGGCTGTCCAGTGCGAATTACCGAGTGGCTGAAAATCTTGTCTGCCGAGAACGGCTCAGACTTATACCTGAGCACTGGGGCTCCACCGTGTGCCAAGTTTCAGGGCCAGCTCAAGCCAATAGCCAGTGATATTCTGCAGCCGGGGGAAATCAAGCAAATCGCCTACGAAATCATGGACCCGACCCAGCGTGCTACGTTTGAGCAGGAACTGGAAATGAATCTGGCCATGTCTATCTCGGGTTACGGCCGTTTCCGAGTCAATATTTTTCTGCAGCGCAACGAGGTGGGCATCGTAGCGCGCAACATTGTCGCTGATATTCCGCGCTGGCAGGATCTACGCCTCCCACCGATCCTCACTGAGGTGGTCATGCGCAAGCGCGGGTTGTTCCTGTTCGTGGGGGCAACGGGTTCGGGTAAATCAACTTCGCTGGCTGCGCTGATCGACTATCGCAACAGTAATAGCAGCGGCCATATCGTGACCATTGAAGACCCGGTTGAGTATGTGCATAGTCACAAGAAGTCGATCGTCAACCAGCGCGAAGTCGGGGTGGACACTCGCAGTTGGCACAACGCATTAAAAAATACCCTGCGCCAGGCCCCGGACGTTATTTTGATCGGCGAGATACGCGACCGGGAAACCATGGAGCACGCGATATCCTTTGCGGAGACCGGCCACCTGTGCATCTCCACGCTGCACGCGAATAATGCCAACCAGGCGCTTGACCGTATTATCAACTTCTTCCCGGAGGAGCGACGAGCACAATTGTTAATGGATCTGTCAATGAACCTGCAGTGTATTGTGTCACAGCGACTCATTCCAACGATGTCCGGCAAGCGCTGTGCTGCCATCGAGGTGCTGTTGGGTACTCCCATGATTGCCGATCTCATCCTCCGGGGGGAGGTGGATGGCATTAAGGAGATAATGCAAAAGTCAGAGAATGTGGGAATGAAAACTTTTGATACCGCACTGTTTGAGCTGTATCAGGAAGGGCTTATTAATGAAGATGAGGCGCTGCGCAATGCCGACTCGCTGAATAATGTAAGACTTAAGATCAAATTCGCCAAAGATGAGGCAGGGTCGAGCAGCGGAGGATCTATGGGTTTCAGTCTGGCGAGTCTCGACGATGAGCACACAAGCCCAAGCTAACTATGCGATGCCCTCTTCGCGCAGGGTCGGCATTACCTTATCGATGAATAGTTCCAGGCTCTGCCATGCCAGATCCGGATGAATGCCGCCGCACAGGGGGTGCAACATGATCGGCTGCGCGCTGACCATGTCCCGTGCGGCGTCGATAAGCTCCTTGGGGCGATAGACCTTGTAGGCACCGCTGGCGCGCAGGTCATCGTAATTGTCATAGTACTTATAGGGGCTGAAAACCCGGGCCTGTTCTGCCCATTTCGCGTACATATTTGTCTCGTGCTGAACATGTGGCGCTATTTTCTGCCAGTAGACCTCGGGATCCTCTGCGACAAAGGTCACCGTGCTGGGCGCTGCTGGCATCGGCCCAGGGTCAGGCTTGCCCAGCTTTTTAAGTTCTTCTCGATAATATTCAAATATTTCGGGTCCGGAGGGAATAAAGAAGTCCGCCTCGCGGGCCGCGCGCGCGGCGGCGGCCTTGCTACTTCCTCCCATCAGGAGCATCGGTCGGGGTTGGCTAAACGGGGCCGGGGTTATCGTGATGCTGCGGCCCTCAAAGTTAAACGTCTCCCCGCTCCAGGCGAGCTTAAGAAACGGACCAATTGCATCCATATACTTCTTGCGTACGCCCAGGTCTTTGTCGATGGCTTTAAACTCTTCCTCCCGGTAGCCGCCACTGAGAATAGGTATGACGCGACCGCGACTGATAATGTCCAATACCGTCAGGTCCTCCGCCAATTGCACCGGTTCGTGCAGCGGCGCTATCAGCGCTGAGATGAAGATACGCATGCGGTTGGTGCGGGCAGCGATAGCGGAAGCCAGTAATAGTGGCGAAGGACAGTAGCCATCGGGGGAGCCGTGGTGCTCTGACAGGTGCACGCTGCCAATACCTTTCTCATCCGCCCAGGCACAGATCTCAATCGCACTCTGGTAGAGGTCAGCCTGGGATACTTTTGCTAAATCAGGTTGGCGCATATCAAAGCGCAACATCACGTCAGCCATGGATGGACCTCATCATCAGTATTTTTCGCAACCGCGTAACAGGGAGACTATGTATGCAGACGCTGGATTGCGGCTATTGTGGCTCAGCTCTCCATCGCCAAGATTAACGTGACCCAGCGCTCGATATCAGAGTCATTGGCATTCAGAATCTGGAAGCCCGCCATCCAGGGATTCTGTTCATTCATGCTCGGCAAGCACCAACGAACCGTTGCCGCCAGGTGAAGCTTGTCTTTTTCGCCAGGCAGTTCAACGCCAATTTGCAAAATGGTGCCGACCGTGAGTTCCTCCTCCAGTATGACTTGCAAGCCGCCCCGGGATACGTTCAGGGATTTGCACATGATCATCCTGGCGGACGTATCCTGGCCTGGACGGGATGTCAGTAGTTCGATACAGATCGTACTTTCAATCGGTAGACGCAGATGTTTCCTTTTCTGTTCAGTCACAATGGAAGCACCCCCAAGTGATTATTGATCCAGCTTTTTTCGAACTTCGGTGACTTCATCCCGAAAGTTCGAGTTGGTTTCAAGAATATCGACCAGGCCCGTGTCTATGAGTTTGAGCAATTCCTCGCTGCTAACTTGCCGCATTTTGACGCCATTACGGTTCACAAAAATATAGTAACCTTCCTCTGGATCGTGCACAGCCAGACGCGCCATCAAGGGAGTCTCGCCGTCGTGGAATCCCAACCAGGTGCCCATCCGCAGCTTGACCTGTCGCTCTGGCTCCTGTTCAGTGAAAGGGCCTATGCTGGCGTCGTTGTCACGGACATTTTCGGTGAGATAGCCTGCGCTTGCGTCGCTGTTTTTCTCCTGACCGGCGAGCTGGTCAGCGCCAATAGATATATCTGTGGACTGCTGATCCAGAAAGCCGCCTCGCGACTTGATTTCCTCGGCCTGTTCAATGAGAAAGCCGCCGCTGCTCCAGGGCTTTTTGTCGACGGGGGGTTGTCTGCTGAGATCCCAGCTCTCTCTAGGCGCTTCTGTGCTGGAATTAAGCCCAAGCAGCTCTTGCAAGTGATGCTGCGAATCATTGTGCTCGGACGGCTCTTGGGCCGGAACTGGTGCCAGTTGCGATTCTGGTTCCAGCTCCAGCTCCAGCTCCGATTCCTGCTCCAACATAGGCAGCGGATCCGATTCTTGTTCAAAATTCGGCTTTGTTCCTGATGCTTGTGCCGGCTGCGGTTCTGGTTCATGGCTCGGGCCTGATGCAGGTTCTGCTTCCGTCAGCGCGCTAACCAGGGCGTCCAATATTTCCACGGAGTCGATGCCTACGGCATAGGCCAGACACAGGCTGAAACTTGCGCCGCTGTGCAGCGCTTTAGCCTTGCCCTCCTCCAGGTAGCGGCTAAACTGTGCATAACTTAGCTGCAGTACCTTGATGCCCGCCATATTGGTGAACAATAGCTGTTGTGATTGCGCTACTTTGAGCGCCAGTTGTACGCGCAGGATTCCCTCGTCGCTATCCACGCTGAACCACTGTCCTTCCTGCCAATTTTTTAGTGTACTCGGGCTTCGTTCTTCGCCCGCATTGACATTTTCGCCGTCTGCTATGAGCGGCGCGATGTGCTGTAGTTCAAGAGGTTGGTGCCGCAGGATTCGCAGGTGGGCCCGCTCGACCAATCCCATAGCTTCATTAACGGCCTCAGTGTCGTGGTGCAGGCTCAGCAGCCAGCGTCTCATCTCTCTCGGCAGCTGCGTTACAACAGCAAATATATGCTGGCGACGTGCTTCTTGCGCCTCGTCCAGACTTTGCAATGAATCCAGTAGTGTCTCTGTAGTGGCAGACATTTCTTCCCATTGCGCGCTGTCTGGCCCTAACTTCAACAGGAGCAATTGTGCGCTTGTATACCAGGGTCCTTTAATAAAATCGCCAATTTCTTCCGGTGCGGGATATTTCTCCAGTAGCGCATTGATCATCCGCGCGGCCTCCTGCTTGGCACTGGCCGTTCTCACTTTCCCTGTTTCGGTTTCAACCACCCGTTGGACCATACGCTGGGCCCGCGCCTGATCGCGTTCCGCGGCAGCGGAAAACTCTGCGCAGATACCCGCAAGGTCAGCGGAGCGATTATCAAACCATCTCCGGGACTGGTCGACAGCGCTGGTAACCTGCTGCTCGAGAATGGTCCCCACTCTATCCAGCCGCGATTGCCAGCCAATCGCTCTGGCCTGGATATTATCCAATAACTGATGTAGGGGATGGGCGCCGGGTTGCATGAACCTCGGATCCGTGATGGCAAGCGCAGCCGACAGTGGCTTGAGACGGCGAACCTGAGCAGCGATACGGCCCTCCAGTGGGTACTGCTTTTCCCATATCTCCAGGGCCTTGCCCAGCCAGCGCAGAATAGCGACTTGCTCCCTCGACGGCGTAGCCGGATCGCCGATCGCTTCGGTCTGACCCACGATGGCAACCCACGGCGAAAGGTTAAAATTCTCGATGCTCTTGAGGTACTCGAGCAACTCGTCAAGTTGCATGGGATGCGGGTTGCTGCCAATGCCCGGCGGTTCCGCATAGCGATCCAGCACCAGCTCAAGCAGTGAACAGGGGAGTGGAACGTGTTCCGCACCGAGTTTCAGTGGATTAGCTTCCCTATAATCATTGCAATGAGACAGCCCCACAGCAATACAAGAACGACCAGGCGCCATTTGGCTGGCGGCAGTTGCTCTTCGGATGTCAAAGAGCCCTTGATAATGTCATAGGAACCGCAGGCAGGGCATTCTCCAAGTGGACCACTTTTTACTCCGCGGTAGCTGCAATCTTTGCAGTAGTAAGCCATGGGGGTTATCGGGTGCTCTTCAGCAGTTGGTCGACGATGCGTTCCAGTTGCTTAAGGTTATTGCATTCAGCACTAAAATGACAGGCGCTTTGATAGCGCAGCATCTCCGAATCGCCACTTCCCCAGGCCCTGCGCGATTCGGGGTTGAGCCAGATCACCTGGCGCGCACGCTGGTAAATACTTTGCAGGATATCCAGTTTCGGGTCGCCGTTATTATTGCGGGCATCGCCGAGGATGATTACTGTGGTATTGCTGTTGATATCGTCCATGGCCAGCTTGGCAAAGTCCAGCAGGCTATTGCCGTAATCGGTGGCCCCGCCATATTTCCAATTGACCAATTCAATAGCCTTTTCGACAGAATAGTCATCAAAGTACTCACTGACTTCGCCCAGGTGGCTGGAAAAGGCGAAACTGCGGACTTTGGGCAGTACGTCCTGCAGGCTATAGAGAAACAGCAGCAAAAATTTCGCGTAGGCGGCTACGGAGCCACTGACATCACATACTGCCAATATCTGGGGCTTCTCCTTGCGCACCTGTCGCCAATAGGTATTGAACATCACGCCGTCATTAGCAATACCCTTGCGCAGGGTTTTCGCCATATCCAGTCGACCGCGCTTCAACAGTTTGCGTTTGCGCGAATGACGGGTCACCAGCTTTTTGGCCATTTTCCTAATCAACGCCTGCACCTTGTGCAGGTAAATGTGCTCAATATTATTAAGGCGCGTTTTGCTCAGGATTTCGTCCATGAACTGCCGGGTTTTACCCTCGGCGTGTAACAGATACTCGCGTTCCACATAGTCGCGCACCTGCTCGCGCAAAATATCGCGGTAGCGCTGCAGCACTGGCAGTGCTGGACTCGCTGTCTGTTCCAGTGAAATCACCGCACCGCGGATCTGGTCTTCGCCCATCGTGTCGAGGATCCGGCGTGTAAACTGGCCTTTCTGGGTAAACATCTGGATCTGCTGCAGGCCCACGCGTTCGGCCGCCTGGTTCATCGAAAGGGTCAGTTCGGTACGGTCATTGCTGAGCAGGTGCTGCATCAGCGGAGTTGTTAACAGGACTTGTAGGGTCGCGTTATTCTCAGCAGCGAGTTGTAGCACGGTAACCTGCGCGGCGGTGAAATTTTCCGCCTGACGGGCGGCATTGGTGGGCGTTGATGAGTCCGCTTGCTCACTCCCATTGGCCGGTATCTCCGCGGCGGTAAAGTCGGCAAGCCCCTGTTGAAAAAAACGGTCGAAGCAGTGCATAAAAATGACTTCTTCTTCGGGTGTCTTGGCCAGCGTCATTGCGAGCCCGTCGCGCAGCAGGCTGCGGTCGGCGTAACCCAGCGTGGCGGCGACATCTACGGCATCGAGTGTCTCCGCCGGGGAAACCCTCACTTCGTGTGAACGCAAAACTTGAATAAAATTGACAAGACTCGACTGCATGGATGCTGTTACCTGGCTCTATTGTCGGCCAGGCGATCTCTCACCAATGTGCGCAGTTCGGAATCTGCGGTGTCAATGTCATCTTCATATTTCAATAGTACATTGAGTGTGCTGCGCACCAGTTCTTCTTCAAGCTGCTCTGCATGTAGCAGGAGTAGACTGCGAGCCCAATCAATGGTTTCGGAAATGGCAGGTGCTTTCTTCAGATCCAGCTGGCGTAGGGAGTGCACAAACTCTACCAACTGGTGGCGCAGTTGTTCATTCACATGCGGTACTCGACTACGAATAATCCGCTCTTCCAACTCTACGGTGGGGAAAGGGATATACAAGTGCAGGCAGCGCCGCTTGAGGGCATCGGAAATATCCCGTGTATTGTTGCTGGTCAGGAATACCATGGGTGCGGTGCGAGCTTTCACAGTGCCGATCTCAGGGATGGATATTTGGTAATCTGACAGAATTTCCAGCAACAGCGATTCGAATTCGTAATCAGATTTATCGACTTCATCGATCAGCAGAATTGCACCCTTCTCCTGCTGCATTGCCTTGAGCAGGGGGCGTGGTTCCAGAAACTCCTCTGAGTAGAAGATATCTCCGAACTGATGCAGTTTGGCGACGGACTCCGCCAGGCCATGCGCGCCTTGCAGCAGATCACCCAGTTTTTCCTTGAGCACCTGGGTATACAGTAACTGTTTGCCGTATTTCCATTCGTACAACGCCTTGGCTTCGTCCAAGCCTTCATAGCACTGCAGGCGAATCAGTGGAAGATCAAGCAATATGGCAATGGTTTTTGCCAACTCTGTCTTGCCGACCCCGGGGGGGCCTTCGACCAGAACCGGTTTACGCAACTGGAATGCCAGGAATACAGCGGTTGCAATCTTGCGGCTACAGATATAACCGTGGGATTCGAAACCTTGTTCTATTTGCTCGACAGATGCGAGCTGCGGAAAGTCTAGTGTGTGCACTGGCTTACCTCAGTAATGGAGGCGCCATTGTACGCGATACAACTCGTGTGGAAACATGACTATCCGCCCGTTACATTCATAAAACGCACGATATCCGGTGTCGCGCCGAGGTTAAAGTGATGCCGATCGGGTTTGATTGTCATTGCTTCTATGATGATTTGCTTGAGCTTGGCCAGTGTGTAATCCGGGGCGCGCAATATTCCGCGTAGGTCCACCGAGTGCTCATTGCCCAGGCATAAAAGCAGGCGCCCCTCCGCTGTGACTCTGACACGATTACACAGGTGGCAGAAGTTATGGCTGTGAGGCGAAATAAAACCGATCCGTGTTGGCCCATTTCCAGCGCGGAAGTAGCGGGCAGGGCCAGCGTTGTCACGGGGGTCGCCCAGGGGATCAAGTGAGTACTGGCGAGAAATGATCGCACGCAGTTCCTCGCTGCTACAAAAACTCAGGGCGCGGTCATGTTCATCAATGAGACCAAGCGGCATTTCTTCGATAAAGGCGATATCAATGCCACGCTGCTGCGCGAAGCTCACCAGATCCAGCACTTCATCCTCGTTGCGACCCTTGAGAATGACGGCATTGAGCCTTATCTGGTCAAAGTTTTCCGCGATAGCGGCATCGATACCGGCTATCACCTGGTCCAGGTTTCCGTGTCGTGTGAGCTGTCGAAACCTGCGAGGTTGCAGGCTATCCAGACTGATATTGATGCGCTTTACGCCAAGCTGTCGCAATGTTCCAGCGAGGCGCTGCAGCTGGGAGCCGTTGGTG
>Ga0105096_10001308_pt1 | contig 10141 bp, 6 predicted proteins | sample PPLLak3cmMay2015_FD_87036 | JGI IMG/M metagenome (GOLD analysis project Ga0105096, IMG submission 87036) | Freshwater sediment microbial communities from Prairie Pothole Lake near Jamestown, North Dakota, USA - PPLs Lake P7 Core (1) Depth... | ecosystem: Environmental > Aquatic > Freshwater >...
GGGCGCGGTCTCGGTGGAGTCGCTGGCGCCGCGGGAGCTGCTGACGCGCTTCTTCGAAGTCAAAGGAGTGGCGCCGGAGCGCAAAGAGCGATTGTTGCAGGCGGCCGAGGAGATCATGGCTGAGGAAACAAGATGAGCAAACCCACCTTACTCGCCGTCTTCGCCCATCCCGACGACGAAGCCTTCGGCACCGGCGGCACGCTGGCCAAATACGCGGCCGAGGGCTGCGACGTGTATCTGGTGACGGCCACGCGCGGCGAGGCGGGGCAGATCGCCCTGCCAGCGCTGGCCACGCCCGCCAACCTGCCGGCCGTGCGCGAGCGCGAGCTGCGCTGCGCCTGCCAGACCTACGGCATCTACCCCCCCATCTTCCTGGACTACCTGGACGGCCAACTGCCCATCGTCCACCAGGGCCAGGCTGTGGGTAAGCTGGTCACTCTCATCCGCCAGCTCCGGCCCCAGGTGATCATTACCTTCGGCCCTGAGGGCATCTACGGCCACTACGACCATCTGGCCGTGCATCGCTGGGCTGCGGCGGCCTATGAGCTGGCGGCCGATCCCGACTGTTTTCCCGAACGCGACGCCTGCCAGCCCCACCAGGTCAGCAAGCTCTACTATCGGGTCATGCCGCAGGAGATGCTGGATGCCTGGAACCCCGAAGGCCGGCCCGCGGCCGTGATGATGGACGGCGTGCCCTTCCCCTTCGTGGGCTATCCTGCCAGCGAGATCAGCACTGTCATCGACATAGGCGACCATGTCGAACAGAAGCGCCAGGGCATCCTCTGCCACGCCTCCCAGGTGGGCGACGCCAGCCGCTACGCCACAGCGCCCGAAGAGGTGCTGGCCGATCGCTGGTTCCGGCAGGAGACCTTCCGACTGGCCCGCTCGACCGTGGGCCTGCCTGACGGCGTGGAGAGTGATCTTTTTGACCGATTGCGCTGAGCAGTCCTCAACAGCATACGCAAACGGCGCCTGGCTATTGGCCAGGCGCCGTTTTGAGTCTTCGTAAGCCTGTAGAGCCTGTTGGTCCAGCTAGCAGACGGACGGTCTGTTACCAGCTAGATACGCCCACAGCGATCAACGCCGCCGCGGCGCACGCGACACACAGGCACAGCAGCAGCAAGATGCCCAGAATCCACCAGAAGGCGCGCGCTCCGCTGCTCTGGGCCGATGCGCTGCCACCGAAGGGCGAACAGCCTCCACCAGGCGGTGGCGGCGGCGGTGGCGGAGGTGGCGGCGGTGGTGGGGGCGGCGGCGGTGGTGGTGGTGGGGGCGGCGTCACCGCATACTCAAACGCTGCCTTGACATCCCCGCGCCCTGTGCCCTGCGTGTTGGCGTCCAGCCCCAGGTTGATGGCCGTAGCCATCAGCCGCTGCTTGATCTGGGCCGGCGTGATGCCTGGCAGGGCCTCCAGCAACTGAGCAGCCGCGCCGGCCGCATGGGGCGTGGCCATGCTGGTGCCGGAAGCCGACGTGTAGCGGGCATCGACCACCGAGCCCATAGACGTGCCCTGGGCGCGCGCGGCGATGATGTTGAAGCCGGGGAAACACAGGTCGGGCTTGACGCGGCCATCGCTGGTCGGCCCGCGCGAGGAGAAGCTGGTGATCTGGTCGTTGTCGTTGGTGGCGCCGATGGTGATGACGTTGCGGGCGCAGCCGGGCGAGCCGACCGTGCTGGCGCCTGGCCCTGAGTTGCCGGCCGCCACACAGACCACCACGCCCTGGTTGACGGCCGCGTCGCACATGGTGGAGAGGGCATCGCTGCCGTCGCAGGGGCCGTTGGAACCCAGCGAGAGATTGAGCACGTGCGCGCCTGCCTGGACGGCCCAGTCCACGCCGGCCATCACGTCGCTGGTCATGCCGCTGCCGTTGTCGCGCAGCACCTTGGCCACCAGAAGCTGGGCCTGCGGCGCCAGGCCGATATAGCGGCCGCCGGAGGCTTCGCCGCTGCCGGCGATGATGCCGGCCACGTGGGTGCCATGGCCATTGCCGTCGACGCCGCCTGGCTTACTGTTGGTGAAGTCCCTCGCCTCCAGGATGCGATCGCCGAAGTCAGGATGGTTCGGGTCGATGCCGGTGTCGATCACCGCCACCTTGACCGCGGTGCCGTCGAAGCCCAAGTCCCAGAGGTGCGGCGCATGGACCTTGGGCACGGACACATCCAGCAGGGCATAGACCGGCAGGTCCTCCCAAACGCGCTCCACGAAGGGCTGTTGCTCCAGCTCCATCAACGCCTGGGGGGTACCGGTGACGGGCTGGGCTGGGATCAACTCAAACTGCGGCCCCATGGCGATCCCCACCTCGGCCGCTTTAGCCGTGTCGTTGAACGCCTGCATCGTCTCTGCACTGGAGTACTGGACGATAGCCTGTACCATCTGATCGGGCCCGCTGCTAGCCATACGGGTCAAAAAGGTCTCGCTCATGCGTGCCTCCTAACGAGCTGGTCGTACGATTGGGTGTTGTATCACCATTAAACGAGGCTGCGTGTGGCTTTACAGCGCGTACACCGGACGATCCTCTTCCACAGAGAGAATCCAGGGCAGGTCCAACAGACTCAGCCCCGCGGCGCCGCTGCACGTGACCGCAAAGGTGGGCGCCAGCGTCAGGCTGCGCCGGATGGTTACGCCGCGTGCGACCAGCGCCTGTTTGTGGCTGACGTCGATCTGGTCGACGCGCAGCAACAGCAAGAACTCAGCGCCGGGCTGGGCCTGCAAGGTCTGCTTGAGTTGTGGATCGATCTTTGCTTGAGTCATGGCAAGTCCGTTGGTGATGGGTCGGGAGGGCAACCAATTCTGGCCGCCGACACTGCTATTGTAACACGCATAGTGCTACATGACAACCGTGAAATTCGCGGCCGGCGCTGCATGGTCCATGGGAGTTGCCCTGGCGCCGGTTGGCCATGCAGACGGAACCATTCCACCAGGGTGGGCGTCTCAACACATGCCCCCGTCCATGTTCACGGGATGCAATCGAACTGATATGAGCGTCACAACGGCTGTTGTAGTTACGTTGTCTATGAGGAGCGCGCAATGGATCGTTTGAGTAGAAGCGGGCTGGTGGTGATTATGCTGTTAGGGTTGTTGCTGCCCGCAGGCGTCTCAGGCCAGGAGGCGCCGGCCCAACAGGCCGCGCTGCGCGTGGTGGAAGCAGATGCTGCCAGGCTGGTTTTCGAGATTGATGTACCCTTGCCCGCGGTGGAAGAGGTGCAGGCCGAGGGCCGGGTTTTTCAGCGCCTGAGCATTTCTGGCTACGTGTCCGCGGGCGCCGTTGGCCAACCTGAGTTACCCCAAACCAGCTTCATGCTTGGCATCCCGATTGAGGGCGAGGTCGAACTGCGCATCCTCGACGCCAAGATCGAGGAGCTGCCGGGAACTTACACCGTCTACCCCAGCCCCGCGCACGTGGTGCAGCGCGACCCGGACAGCGGCGCGGCCGATCCAATGGCCGGCGTGCAGGAACAGTTCACCTGGGACGCGCCGGCGTATACAGTTGACCAATTTCAGCCGGCCATGGTGGTGTCGGTGGACGAGACTGCCTTCGTGCGCGGCCAGCGCGTGGCTCGCGTGTTGATCCATCCCGTGCAATATAACCCGGCCCAGGGCGCACTGCGCGTCTATCGCACGCTGCGAGTCGAGGCGGTCTTCCTTGGCGCGGCGGTCGGCGCCCCGCACGCCCTTGCGCCCCCCGATCTGTTCGATCCACTCTTACAGGACCAACTGCTCAACTACGACCAGGCGCTTGCCTGGCGCAGCGAGCGCGGCCAGCCGCTGAGCAGCGGCCGCGCGCCCGACACCGTCTACCCTGGCGACACGTCACGCGTCTGGTTCAAGACCTCCCTGCGCAGCAGTGGGCTGGTCAAGGTCACGTTGGCCGATCTGCAGGGCGCCGAACTGGCCCCGCTGGCCGCGGGCAACCCTGCCTATTTGCAGGTCTGGACCCAGGGCCAACAGGTGGCCGCCCATTTTGTCGGCGACAACGACGCTCAGTTCGAGGCGAACGAGGCGCTGCTGTTCTATGCGCAGATCGAGCCGACCATTTATAGCGAAACTGACGTGTATTGGCTGAGTGTAGGAGATACGCCCGGCCTGCGCATGACCACCAGCGATGCCACGCCGGCTGGCGCGGCCACTGACACCACCACGTGGACCACGGAGCGTTTGGATGAGGACTTCATCTTCCGCAACGACCTGCCCCCCTATCCCGTCATGCCGTCCTACCCGCGCTGGTATTGGGCAGAATTGAACAACCTTCTGCAGCCAATCCATAGCATCTCTGCGACACTGCCAAGAGTAGTCACCAGTGGGTACAGCGCCAAGCTTAGGGTGCGTTTGCAGGGCGGTCTGAACAACCTCTCAGTCAATCCCGATCACCGCGTACGGGTCGAGCTGAATGGCCAAACCGTGGGTACGCTGACGTGGGATGGCCTTGCTGCTGTGCAGCAGGAGTTTCTGGTGTCAGCCACGTGGCTGCAGCGTGACCTCAATACCATCACGCTGGTCGTTGACGCGCTGCCAGGCGTGGTGATCGACCGATCCTTCCTCGACTGGATCGAGATCGACTATCGCCAGTCGCTTCTTGCGCTGAGCGATCATGTCTCGTTCACGGCTGAGGGTGGAGGTCGGCGCGAGTTCCAGGTGCAGGGCTTCAGGGCGCAGGACGTGTTGGGCTTCGATGTGACTATTCCAGTTGCACCTGTGCGCTTGATCGGCTTGCAGGCGACGCCGATGGCTGCTCAGCCCGACAAGGGTGAAGCAGCGCCGACTGCCGTAGTCAGCCAATACCAGGTCTATCTGCCGCTTGTCGGATTGTCCGGGCCGGCCAGCGGTGCAGTCTATAGCGTGCGTTTCAGCCGTACCAGCGCTGTCTCACGCAGCTACGAGGTGGTGCGACTTGCCGCCGTCAGAAGCGTAGCTCCGCTCAGCCGCGATACAGGCTCGGCTTGGCGAAACCCGGCCAACCGCGCCGACTACCTGTTGATCGTTCACCGCGACCTGTGGCCCGCGGCCGAGGCGCTGGCCAACCATCGGCGCAACCGCGGCCTGTCGGTGGCCCTGATAGACATTCAGGATGTCTACGATGAGTGGAGCAATGGCCGGCTGGACCCGCTCGCAATCCGCGATTTTGTCGCCTATGCCTATGGCAACTGGCAAGGGCCTGCGCCATCCTATCTGACGCTGCTGGGCAGCGCGCACTTTGACTACCGCATGCGCACCGGCCTGGCCACGCAGCCGATCCTGGTGCCCACGTATTTCGCCTGCGTCGATCCGTGGGTCTGCGAGGTAGCCGTCGAGAACGAGTTCGTGACCGTCAGCGGCGCCGATCGCGTGCCTGACCTGGCGCTGGGACGGCTGCCGGCCAGAACACTGGCCGAGGCGACGGTAATGGTCAACAAAATCATCAGCTATGAGAGCAGTCCGCCGCCCGGCGCGTGGAGCGGCACGCTGACCTTTGTCGCCGACAACGCTCGGGATGCCAACGGCGTGCCTGACCCTGCCGGCAACTTCGAAGCCATCACCAACGGGATCATAGCGTTGGTGCCAGCTCCCTACACGGCCAACCGGGTCTTCTATGACCCCTACCCCAATGACGACAGCGGTGAATCGTATCGCTACCGAACGGCCAGCGCTACGACCGACGCCATCGTGGCCGCGGTCAACGGCGGTGCGGTTTTCCTGAACTACACGGGCCATGCCAGCGTCACCACTTGGGCTCATGAGGCGCTCCTGCGGGCGCGCGACGATGGCCGCAACGACGTGACCCGCTTCAACAACGGCGCGCGCCAGCCGATCGTGCTGGATATGGCCTGCCTCAGCGGCAACTTCGCCGATCCATCGTTTACCGGCATCGAAGTCATGATGCTGGGTTGGGCAGGCGGCGGATCCGTGGCCGGCTGGGGCGCCACCGGATTCGGTGTGGCCACTGGCCATGACCAGTTGCATCGCGGCTTCTATCAGGCTGTCTTTGGCAGCGGAGTCCGCACGCTGGGACTGGCTACGGCCGCTGGCAAACAGGCGTTATGGGCGTCGGGGCGCAACCTGGACCTGATGGATACCTTTGATCTGCTGGGCGATCCGGCTCTGCGCATCAACTTACAGTGAAATGAGACCCTTCGGGTTTCTGTGCGCTGACAGCGACTCGTGGTCGACAACGAAAACTCGAGGGGTCTGCGCAACAATCGAGAGTCTCAGGCTTGACACACCTCTGGCCCTATGCTACCATCGCTCGCTGCCGCCGACCACAGTCATCTGGCTGAAGGAGAGAGAACACTACCCATGAACCGTATTTCAATGCGCATCATCCCACTTGTCATCGTTCTGTTAGCTTCGTTGTTGAGCGCTGCGCCGGCGCGCGCCAATGTCAGACTCAGCTTCTTCGCTATCGATCAAGGACCAAGCCCCAGCCAACTCGTCGTCAGGTGGACCACCGAGACGGAGACCAACACGGCCGGCTTCCTTATCCGGCGCGGCACGAACGCCGATCCGGCCCAGGCCGCCGACATCCATACCGAGCCGGCGCGCGGTTCTGCTACCACCGGTTTCGAGTACACCCACACAGATAGCGGGCTGACGCGCGGACAAGTCTACTACTATTGGCTGATTGAACTGGAAGCGAGCGGAGGAACCGCAAACCTTGACAACGGGCAGGCCACGGCCGGCGGCGGCACGGCCACGCCAACACCCACCTCACCGCCAGCCACGGCGACGCCCGTGCCCACCGCCACATCGGCGCTGCCTACGGCCACACCTGTGCCGCCGACCGCCACGCCACAGCAAGGAGGAGCGGCGCTGTCTGCAGCGACGGCCACGCCGCGGCTGCTGCAGGATGCCGCAACCGTTACCAGCCAACCGGCTGCCACGGCCACCAGCGCGCTGCCCAACAGCCAGACCGCAGGCGTCACGCCGGCAGCGCCTCAGGCAACGGCCACGGATGCTGCTGCCGCGCCGGTGGTTGCTGCTGAACTGGACCAGGCAGCAGAGGCCGCGGCCACCATGGCCGCCGATCTCGCCCAGCGCGGCGAGGGCCAGCAGACGCTCCCCCAGGACCCAGCGCCGACTCTGCCGCCGGTCGAGGGTGAGAGCGCTCCGACGGTCGATGAATCGAGCGCAAGCCCGGCGACAGATGCCACCGCTACGCCGCAGATGGTGGCCGAGGCCCCGCCCGCGCCGGCGGACGTACCGCAGGCCCAGTTGGTGCGGCCGACGGCTACGCCGCGGCCGACCGGCTCTTCCGACGGCGGCGACAATACCTCCAGCCTGCTGATGGTGATCGGCGGCGGCAGCCTCTGTGGGGCTGTGCTGCTGGTGCTGGTGGTGTTCTTCGTCTGGCGGCGACGCTAGCTCAGATACCAACAACGCCAGCCGTTGGGCAGTAACCAGTGGCTGGCTGACGATGTGACGAGATTGGATGATCTATGACGACTGACAACAACCGCCCACGTCCACTCAGGCTGGCTGCCTGGCTGGCTCTGCTGCTCACCGCTGCGCTGCTGATGGCAGCCTGTGGCCGCACAGACGAGGGCAGCGACGCCGAGCCGACCGGCACAGGGCAGCCGCGCTCAGCCGCCCCTGCGGCTGCCGCCAAACCCACTGGCCCTGTCCAGCCGGTAGACGCAGTGAAGCTTCTGGTGGACCAGCCTGGCCTGTACCGCGTGACGGCCAGCGAGCTGCGGGCGGCCGGCTTTGATCCCGCGCGCAAGGACCCTGCCCAGCTTGCCCTGACCCTGGCTGGCCGGCCGGCGACGCTCGCAGCCGAGGGCAGCGGCGACGATCTGCAAGTGATCTTCTATGGCGAGCCGCGCGATAGCCGCTATAGTCAGCAAAACGTCTACAGGCTGGGTTGGGGCGACCAGGCCCAGGACAGCGCAGCGCGCGCCGTTGCGCCAGCCGCAGGCCAGCCGGCGACGACCTTCACCGCCCAGCAGCGGCTGGAGGAGTCGCACCTCTACCTGTCGCAGTTGCCGGCCGGCAGCGACCACTGGCTGTGGCAGTCGCTCTTTGCGCCCGACACCTACACCACGACTTTCGACCTGCCCGGCTGGGCTGGCGGCGACGTCGATCTGGTGGTGTCGCTGTGGGCCAACACCGAGGACATGACGGTCAATCCTGACCATCGGGCGCTGCTGAAGGTCAACGGCCAGCAGGTGGCCGAGAGCGCCTGGGACGGCAAGGGCAGGCGCACTATTACCGCCACGCTGTCAGCCGACATCGTCCAGCCGGCCGGCAACACCCTGGCTCTGGTCGCGCCTGGCGACACCGGCGCCACGGTCGATGTGATCTTCCTCGATCGGATCGACCTGGCCTATAGCCGTACGCTGGACGCGGGCGGTGGACAGTTGCTGTTTACGGCTCAGGCCGGCGCGCCGCTGGCGGTGGCGGGCGTCGACGCGGCTCAGGCTCTGCTGTGGGACGTGACTGACCCCAACGGGGCCCAGCCAGTTGGCGGGGCCGAGGCTGGTCCGGCCGGGCTGAGCTTCGAGGATGGCGAGGTTGAAGGGCTGCGGCGCTATGCCATGGCCGATCGCTCGGCTTTGTTGGCGCCGCTGGCCATCCAGCCGGACAACGGCGTCAATCTGCGCCAGAACACCCAGGGCGCCGACTACATCGCCATCGCCCCTGCCGAGTTCATCGATGCCTTGCAGCCGTTGATCGACTTCCGGCGTGCTCAGGGCCTGCGGGTCGTCGTGGCGAGCATCGACGATGTGTATGACACGTTCAGCGGCGGCATGATCGATCCGGCCGCGATGCGCGACTACATGATCTACGCGCGCGACAACTGGCCCGGTCCAGCCCCGCGCTTCCTGCTGTTGGCGGGCGACGCCAGCTACGATTATCAGGGCTTTCTGCCCGGCTCGACCGCTAACTTCGTGCCGACCTATCTGCTGCAAACCCACTTCGTCGGCGAAACAGCCAGCGACAATTGGTTCGTCAGCCTGGACGACGAGGACGACCGGCCCGACATGGCCGTGGGGCGCATCCCGGCCCAGACAGCCGAGCAGGTGGCCGATGTGGTGGCTAAGACCCTGGCCTACGAACAAGACCCGGTTGCGGCTGAGTGGTCCGGCCGGGCTCTGTTTGTGGCCGACGACAAACAGAGCTCCTTCCAGGAGATCAGCGACGACCTGGCGGCCAACTTCCTGCCCGAAAGCTACGAGGTGGAAAAAATCTACCTGGGCCAGGCCAGCGATGCCAACGCTGAGGTGATCCAGCAGCTCAACCAGGGCGTCGGCGTCTTGACCTACGTGGGCCACGGCAGCATGAACGTCTGGGCGCAGGAGAAGATCCTGCGCACCGAGGATGCCGAGGTTCTCAACAACCAAGCGCTGCCATTCATGATGACCATGACCTGTCTGGTGGGCTACTTCCACCACCCGCAGGCCACCAGCATGGGCGAGGAACTGTTGTTCAACCCCAACGGCGGTGTGGTAGCGGCCCTGGTGCCTACCAGCGAGTCGCTGGCCAGCGACCAGAGCGAACTGGCCAGCAACATCTACACCCACCTGTTCGGCGACGCGCCGACGGTGGGCGAGGCGATCATGCTGGGCAAGCGCGACCTGAGCGCCGAGCGTGACCTGATGCAGGACCTGATCGAGACGTTTACCCTGCTGGGCGATCCGGCCCTGCGCTTGCAGCGGCCTGACTGAGCCTGTGACCGGACATGCAACGGCGCTGCTGTCGCTCGTCGACCGACGGGCGGCAGCAGCGCCGTGTTTTGTTGTCGTGGACTCCAGGGGGTCTACTCAGGCGGCGGGCCAAACGTTGGTTGAGTAGGCGTCTGCGCCGTATCGAAACCAACGTTTGGCCCGCCGCCTGAGTACTGCTCCAGTTTAGAAGTGCGCCAGGCTGCCGTCGACCTTAGCCCGATGGACCGCGCGGCGGAAGACGGCAAGGCTGATCGGCACCAACACCAGCGAAAAGATCAGCAGGGCCACAATGTTGGGCAGCAACTCGGCAAACGACGCATTCGTCAGCAGCGCCCTGCGCATGCCATCCAGCGAGTAGGTGATGGGCAGCAGCCAGGACAGCTTCTGGAGCCATTCAGGCATCAGGCTGACCGGATAGTAGACGCCGCCCAGCAGTAGCCCCAGCGAGTTGAACAGCCACGTCACCGGGTCGCCCCGCTTAAGCACCATGATGAAGCTGGCA
>Ga0105096_10001309_pt1 | contig 10135 bp, 5 predicted proteins | sample PPLLak3cmMay2015_FD_87036 | JGI IMG/M metagenome (GOLD analysis project Ga0105096, IMG submission 87036) | Freshwater sediment microbial communities from Prairie Pothole Lake near Jamestown, North Dakota, USA - PPLs Lake P7 Core (1) Depth... | ecosystem: Environmental > Aquatic > Freshwater >...
ATGGGTCGAAAATTGCCAGTCAATGTCAGATTTAATAGTACTAATTTTTAAATCCGTCTGTTAAATTGTTGAGTATTATATACCTCATGCTACACACTAATGCGTCTATCCAGAAAACAAAAATGGCCGGAAAAAACCAGCTAATATGTTACTCAAAACACATTTACTCGTAATTTCCGGCCACTTTATTGGATTATGGTAAAGCTTTTAGCTTAACTTACCATGACAATGCTTATACTTCTTTCCTGAACCGCAAGGACAGGGATCATTACGACCTACTTTATTGCTGGCCCGGACAAAAGGCTGTTCCGGTACCTTTTCTTCTTCGGCAACAACCTTCGACTCATCAAGATCATCCAGAGCCGGCGCTGCCGCATGTTCAAAGTGCATTTCTCTTGGCGCCTGCATTTGTTCATCAATTGCCTGAACATCTTCTTCCTGCCGGACCTGAACTTTGAACAAAATCCCTATCACTTCATATTTGATATGGTCCAGCAGACTTTCGAACATTTCAAAAGCTTCGCGTTTGTATTCCTGCTTGGGATCTTTTTGCGCATAACCTCTAAAGTGGATACCCTGACGTAAATAATCCATCGCTGCCAGATGTTCTTTCCAACTGGTATCCAACACTTGCAGCATCACTGATTTTTCAAAGTGCTGTAATACTTCCTTGCTGATCTGTTGTTCTTTTTCTTTGTGGTTCTGTTCCAGAATATCAATTATGCGAGTACGCAAGGCCGCTTCTTGCAGATTATGATCGTCATCCAGCATTTTCTGTACGGGAATTTGAACATTAAATTCCTGATGCAGATGCTCTTCCAGGCCTTTTATATCCCATTGCTCAACCATGGTTTTTGCCGGGATATACTGAGTAATCACATTGTTGACTACATCTTTGCGTATGGCTGTAATAATGTCGGAAATCTCATCAGCCGCCATCAATTCATTACGCTGAGCATAGACAACTTTACGCTGATCATTTGCGACATCGTCATAAGCCAGGATTTCTTTTCGTATGTCAAAGTTGCGGCCTTCAACCTTGCGCTGAGCACTTTCAATAGACCGTGTTACCCATGGATGCTCTATGGCCTCACCATCTCCCATACCCAGCTTTTTCATTAAACCGGCCACACGGTCAGATGCAAAAATACGCATCAAATCATCTTGCAGGGACAAGTAAAAACGTGTTGAACCAGGATCACCCTGTCGACCGGAACGACCTCTTAATTGATTGTCTATACGGCGCGACTCATGACGCTCTGAACCAATAACATGCAAACCGCCATTGGCAAGCACTTGATTGTGCCTGTCCAGCCAGGCTCCACGTACTTTTTCCTTCTCAGCGTCATCGGCATCATCGCCTAGGGCCCGCAGTTCTGCGTCCAGATTGCCTCCCAGAACAATATCAGTACCCCGGCCAGCCATATTGGTAGCGATGGTAACTGCGCCCGGCATACCTGCCTGTTCGATAATATGGGCTTCACGTTCGTGTTGTTTGGCATTAAGCACTTCGTGTTTGATGCCCTGTTTTTTTAGCAGTGCAGAAAGCCGCTCAGAATTTTCAATGGATGTAGTTCCTACTAAAACAGGCTGTCCACGACTGACACAGTCTTTAATATCATTTGCAACAGCGATATATTTCTCGTCAGCGGTCAAGTAAACTACGTCGCCCAAATCCTTGCGAATCATGGGGCGATGCGTTGGAATAACAACCACTTCAAGACCATAAATCTTGTTCAGCTCAAACGCTTCGGTATCGGCAGTACCGGTCATACCTGAAAGTTTTTCGTACAGGCGAAAGTAGTTCTGAAAGGTGATTGAAGCCAGTGTCTGGTTTTCACTGTTAATGGTGACATGTTCTTTCGCTTCAATAGCCTGATGCAAGCCTTCAGACCAGCGCCGCCCAGGCATTATTCGACCGGTAAACTCATCAACGATAATCACTTCGTTGTTTGCGACGATGTAATCAACGTCTTTCTTGAATAAGACGTGTCCACGCAATGACGCACTCAGATAGTGCATAAGGCGAATATTAACTGCATCATAGAGACTGGTTCCTTCAGTCATTAATCCATATTCAGGCATTAAACGTTCAATGCGCTCATGGCCTGCTTCGGTCAAATAGACCTGACGTATCTTTTCATCGACCGTATAATCGCCAGGTTGCTCGTCACTTTCCTGTCTGGTTAAAAACGGTATGATTTCATTGACTTTAGTATAAATTTCAGTACTTTCTTCAGTCGGACCGGAAATAATCAGAGGTGTTCTCGCTTCATCGATAAGAATAGAATCCACCTCATCAACGATAGCAAAGCTTAAATCGCGCTGTACTTTTTGCTCCAGGCTAAAAGCCATATTGTCACGCAAATAATCAAAACCAAATTCGTTATTTGTACCGTAAGTAATGTCTGCTGCATAAGCTTCACGCCTTGGCGCATGCTCCATTTGGCTGATGATGACTCCCGTCGTCATCCCCAAAAAACCGTAAAGCCTGCCCATCCATTCAGAATCGCGCTTGGCCAGGTAGTCATTCACCGTAACAACATGTACACCGCGTCCCGGCAAAGCATTCAAATAGGCGGCCAAGGTTGCCATCAAGGTTTTACCCTCACCGGTTTTCATTTCCGCGATTTTACCGTCATGAAGCATCATGCCGCCTATCAGCTGCACATCAAAATGACGCATGCCAAAGACTCGTGAAGAGGCTTCTCTGACCGCTGCAAACGCTTCTGGAATCAAATTATCCAGTTTTTCACCCTGTGTGAGACGATCACGAAATTCCTGAGTTTTTGCTTTTAATGCCTCATCAGATAATTTTTCGTATTCCGAAGCCAAAGCGTTGATCTTCTTGACCACCTTCTTTTTCTTCTTTACCAGCCTGTCGTTACGGCTCCCTACAACAAATTTAACCAGCTTACCCAGCATGTTTTTTTCCGGTGTGAATTTAGTAAATGATTGAATCAAAACGTTCGATTATATACCGTCTAATGGTTTTATTACAGATAAAACACCCGGCATTTTTATATTTGGCCCCAATAAAAGCAATGTTTAAGCCATTATTGACTGTGCAGAGTCATGATGGGGTTGGATTTTGCCTAATTCAAGCATCCATCCCAAACAAAATTCAGCGCTAAGCTTTGTATCGCAATACGCAAGGTACATCGCCATGTGTTGGTGCGGATCTATGATATATAGCGAGCGTCTGCTAGCTAGTTGCTGTATTGAAATCAAAATTAACTTTTGTACATTCAGTTGCTAACATTACATTCAAAAACATATTGACAAGCAGATGTAAAAAACAGAACCTCTGGTTACTTTAAATAAGCTAAACAAGCAAAAACCTTTTCTATTCACTTGAGGTTTTATGAACAAACTGAACTTATTAATACTACGACTTGTAATACTGACTGTATTTGCAATTAACTACTCTCAAGCAGATACCAAGCCACCAACACAACAGCAAATACTTGCGCCAGGCTATGGAACTCTGGAATTTACTGCACCGGAACCCGGATCGTACACGCTTCCGGCATTGGGTTCTGCCGCTGATGGTAAAGTGCTCGATACGCAAGGCAATGCCTTAACATTACACAGTCTAATGGGTGATAAAGTCGTCCTGCTTAGCTTTATTTATTCGACCTGTAGCGATATCAATGGCTGCCCGCTGGCGACTGCAGTCTTGCATAAAATTAAAAACCGTCTGAAAAAAGAACCGGAATTGGCAGAAAAACTAAGACTGGTAACGTTGAGTTTTAACCCTGAACACGATACCCCTGAAATGATGCAACACTATGCACAGGAGTTACAGGGCAATGGAGTCGAATGGCGCTTTTTGACTACTCAATCCGAACAGGATTTACAACCGATACTGGAGCACTACAAGCAAAACATTCAGAAAGTTTATGATGCTAAAGGTCAATTTACCGGCACTTTTTCTCATATCCTGCGCGTTTACCTTATCGACAAAAACAAACAACTACGCAATATCTACAGCGTTGCATTTTTACATCCAGATACCCTGATTAACGACATTAAAACCTTATTGCAGACTGAGCCAATACAGACAGCAACACATTTGAGCGAGCAAAAAAGTGTTGTCCGCCCTGATTTGTATTCGCCGGGTGACAATAAATCAAATTACGAACACGGTGATTATCAAACGCACTCTATCGCGTTAACCGATCGTGTTGGACAGGCTACAAATTTACTAAAAACCGTAAAAAAACCACCATTAGGCCTACCTGCCGTTCCCGTACCGGCAAATAATCCATTAACCAAAGAGAAAATCAGCTTAGGGCGAAAACTATTTTATGACCGTCGCTTGTCACTTAATAACACTTTCTCTTGCGCCATGTGCCATATACCTGAACAAGGCTTTACCAGCAATGAAATGGCTACAGCCGTCGGTATTGAAGGCCGCACGGTCAGGCGCAATTCGCCCACTTTATATAATATCGCTTATGCCCGGTCGCTGTTTCATGACAGCCGTGAAACGACTTTGGAGCAACAGATATGGGCGCCGTTATTGGCCCACAATGAAATGGCTAATCCGTCCATAGGCTATGTCATCGAAAAGATCAACAACAGTGCAGATTACAACGGCCTTTTTAAGGAAGCATTCGGCAAAGAACCCAGCATGGAAACCGTCGGCATGGCCATTGCCAGTTATGAGCGGACACTTAACTCCGCCAATTCAGCCTTTGATCGTTGGTATTACGGAAAAGATAAACAAGCACTGGACGCAAAAGCGCAACGTGGTTTTCAATTGTTTAACGGTAAAGCCAACTGCTCCAGTTGCCACTCCATTACCAGGAACCATGCATTATTTACCGATAATAACAACCATAACACCGGCATTGGCTATGCTGAAGCGATGGGTAAAACAGACATAATTCAACGTGTGCAGGTAGCGCCGGGAGTTTATGTAGAAGTAGCCGCTACAGTAATTACTGCAGTCGCCGAAACCAAGCCCAATGACCTGGGCCGATATGAAGTTACACAAAAACCGGAAGACCGCTGGAAATATAAAACCCCGTCGTTACGCAACGTCAGTTTAACAGCGCCTTACATGCACAACGGAACCTTTGCAACGCTACAACAGGTAGTAGAATTTTATAATCGTGGCGGCATAGCCAATGAAAATCTTGATCCTTTTATCAAACCATTGAATTTAACTGAGCCGGAAATAGCCGATTTAACCGCATTTTTAGAGTCGCTAACGGGCGATAATGTAAAGGAATTGGTTGCTGATGCGTTTGCTGCACCTATTGGAGACACAGAGTGAATAGGTCTTTATCTACTGTTTTTTTTAGCAATCTACTAACATTCCTGGTGATGATATGTTGAAAAATCATAGTTTCAAAGGCTCAATTTTCATTAGCTACCGACGTGCGGATTCGCCTGGCTACGTCAGAGCGCTCCTGAGCGATATGCGCAATACCTTCGGGGGTAAGCAAGTCTTCCTGGACATGGAGGACATTGCGGCTGGAAGCGATTTTCCAATTATTATCGATGAGGCGGTTAGAACTTGCGAATTGTTGCTTGCGCTTATTGGCCCAAAATGGGTCGAGTTACGCGATCAGTCTGGACAGCGTCGAATAGAAAATCTTACTGACTTTGTGCGTCTTGAGCTTGGTGCCGCTCTTGAATGTAAGATTCCGATAATTCCGGTGCTGCTAGAAAATGCCAAGATGCCGAAGGCAGACGAACTTCCTGACGAGCTTAAGCTGCTGAGTACGCTGCAAGGAATTTCTCTTACATATGATCGTTGGGACGACGACATAGCCCGATTATTCGTTGCCATAGAAAGAATTACAGTGGAACCGCAAGTCGAACGCCAGTATTCCGGTGCATTGGACAGGCTGGATCAGGGGCATTGGCAAGAGGCGTTAACTGAATTCGAGGAAATTGCCTCGATTCAACCGCACTACCTGGATGTTCCAGAGAGAATCAAGCCGTTGCGCGAGCTGACTAAGAACTGGTCTCGGCTCGGACCAAAGGCGAACAGGTGGCACGATTTAGCAAGCCGCTATCCTTTAATGCTTATGGTGATTGTTAGTCTGCTCCCAAACGCATTAGCGGCAGCATTTAACTATCTGTTCAACCTGGAGGTTATCGTGCATCCTATGGCTAGACGAGGGGTCGAGCAGGCGGAAAACTACTTTCAGCTCTGGGCGGTACTTGTGAATAGCATCGGGTTTTTGACGGGCATAGCAATATTCATCATTTTTGTCAGACCCGTAAGCCACTGCCTAGCTGACTTAGTCAGGGGCAAGGTTGCACCTCAAGAATCCTTGACATTTTTACGACGACGTTGCTTGCTGTTAGGGCAATATGCCGCACTTATCAGCGCGTGCATATGGATCGTGGCGGGGCCGATTTATCCATTAATGATTGGTGCATTGGAATTTCGCGACTACGTCTACTTCATCACTTCACTAGCCATGTGCGGCATTTTTGTCGCGACTTACCCTTTCTTGATTGTGACGTGGCTATGCACACATGTGTTCTACCCGGCATTTCTCAGTCCAGGCTTAGTTGCCTGGGACGATGTTGCTACTCTAAACCGTGTTGACTCCTGGAGGTGGCGGTATTTGGCAATGGCCGGGGCTTTGCCGATGATTGTGTTAGCGCTGGGACTCATCCTCGGTCCTTCAATTGTATCGCGCTGGGCTACAATACTTTTAGGAATTTGTGGATTTGTTGGTTTTTCTGGCTTTATTTCAGCTCTGTGGCTATTCCAGGCGATTCAGTCCGATATTGTCTTGCTGAAGGAAGCGATCTTGGCCTATAGTACCAAACTCGATAATCAAGAAGTCAAGCGCGGGTAAGCCGTAGCAGAAAATAAGTAATTTTGAAAATAGTCAATTAACATTCCTCCCATTGAATTTGAGAATAAACTATTCTTGCACCCGCTTCACGGCAAATAGTGCCAGTGCTAAAACAGTCAGACTGGGAATAAATGCCATTAATGGAGGATTCAGGTCATAAATTAATCCGATGTGTCCTACAATTTTGTCAATAATATTAAAGCCCATACCAATAACAACCCCAATCATCATTCTTCCACCTACACTAACACCTCGTTTAACGCCTATAACGAAGGGTGCCGATAACAATAACATGACAAAAGTTACCAGTGGATTGACTACACGTCCCCAAAAAGCCAGCTCAAAAACATGGGATTTTTGATTATTTTTCTTTAAAAATTTAATATAATTGGCCAAATCATATAACGATAAATTATTCGGGTTAACAACAACAATTTTTAACAAATTGGGAGCGATGGATGATTTCCAAAGTTGGCTGTCTTGCGTACTTGCAAGCATTTGTTGTGTTGAAATTTCTGATGTTTTGATGTTTTTCATGTTCCATTGCTGATTACCCAGAAAAACAGCCTCGTCTGCGTGCATAGCCTGGTGTAAATGTTGTTGATCATCCAGTTCATAAATACTGATATCAGCTAAATTACCGTCATCTTCTATTTGCCGGATATTGATGAACTTCTTGCCTTCACGGAGCCAGAGTCCATATTTGGCGTTCATAAGAACTTGCTTATTTTGAGCGGAAACCTTGATCAATTGAGCCATGCGCTCGGTTACTGGGGCAACAAATTCACCGACGAGTATTGAAATAACGACTAAAATTACGCCCGCCAGCATTACCGCTCTAATAATTCCAAAAATAGATAATCCCGCTGCTCGCATCGCAATAAGCTCACGATTATTACCCATCGCTCCCAATATAAATAGACTGCCTAATAATGCTGAGGCAGGAACTAATTCATAAAAAACCCTTGGTGAAGTCAGGGCAAGATAATAAAGGATTTCTTTTATGCCATAACTTCCTTCGCCCAAATCCTTCAACTCATCAGTAAAGGTAAACAAATTAAACAAGGTCAATAATACTAACAGCGCAACAAAAGAGCCTTTTAGAATTTCTCTGACGATATAGCCTGTTAATACATTCACTTAAGACACCTTCCTTCTAACCTTCATAATGAGCCACTGCCATCCATACAATCTTGCCACTAAAAAACCGCCAATTAACAACAAGAGTACATTAACTCCTGAACCGCCCAACCACGCAGGGATAGTCTCATTCGTCACCCAGCTCTGACTGACGCGGAGTAGATTTCCATAGCTGAAATAGATTAAAAAGCCCATCAGCATGTTTCCGTAAACACCACCACGAGGCGAAATTTGAGCCAAAGGAACCGCAATAAAACTTAACAACAATGCTCCCAAAGGAATAGAAAAACGACGCTGCAATTCAGCGGTATTGTGCGCCACTCCGGACCCCCACAATATATCGACAGGAAGCGCTTGCCTATTAAACTTAGCTGCAACAGGCACTTTTGTTTCTATTCTTACTGCGTATTCAGCAAACTGCTCAATCACATAATTTAAGGTTCCAGGCTGTCCTTGAACTCGCTCGCCATTCTCAAAAATAATATAGCGCCCATCAGGCAAGTCTTTCAGCCGCGCTGCTTCAGCATTAATAATGCCCACATTTCCATGCTGTCTGTTTTGCACAAAAACCTTGTGCATCTTTTTATCCGCGCTGATTTTTTCCACATAAAAAACCAGATCACCCTGACTGTATTCACTAAACTTTCCGGCTGCGATACCTCTCAGGTCGGAAGATTCCTCATCTTTTTGCATAAACGAATCAATCCTGGCTTGCGCCCAAGGTGCCGCATACAAAGACAAGCCTACGGCCAGCACACTTAGCGGAAAAACCAACAGAAATACAGCCCGATAGATGGTTCCAGATCCGCCTCCCGCTGAAGAAATAGCCGCCATCTCCTGATCCCGGTACATTCTGCCCAGAACCATCAATATCGCTATAAAAAGTGCTACCGGCAAAAACTCCACACTCGCAATAATCGTTTTGAGCCCGAGGATAGTCAGTAAAGTTTCACTTGATACTTGCCCTTCTATTGCCTCGGCAAGAATCCTGATAAATTGTCGACTGACAATAATAACCACAATCACTGTCAAAACAGCCAGCAGTGTCTTCAGCAAATCCTGGACGATCATTCTATCCAGTACAGTGACCAATTTACGTCGTCCCATTTTATAGCCTTTGGGCCAATCTGCTTCCAAGCTTGTCTCCCCCAATCAAAATCAATAAATTTGTGTCGAAACACATTAGCCATAAATTGCGGCATAATGAAAATTTTACCACAACAGCGGCGAGTAAGGTCCTTTCTCCACAGATAACAACTCTCTATGTGCATCGGCTCAGTGTAGGCACATGGATTTACACACCATGAAACCTGTTTATTAATCCATCTTTTTTTCTATCCATATTGATGGGCAAAAAAACTGCCCACCCTATACAAATCGCTATGCAGAACTGAGCTTGTAAATCCTGCCCTGCATGGATGTTCTCGCATGAGGTACTTAGGTACCTTCTTTCCAGGACGACAAATAAGCCTGCTGCTCTGGGCTTAAACTATCAATACTAATGCCCATAGCCCCCAGTTTCATTGTGGCCACTTGTTGATCAATATCTGCCGGCACCGGGTGCACGATGCTTTCAAGATTCGCACCCTGCTGCCACAAGTAAGCAATGCTCAAGGCCTGATTGGCAAAACTCATATCCATGACCGTTGCCGGATGGCCTTCTGCTGCGGCCAGATTGACCAAGCGGCCTTCAGCCAGCAGCCGAATCGTGCGCCCATCTTTAAGCTGATATGATTCTACATGGGCACGCGGGCGGTGTATTTTTACGGTCAGTTTTTCCAGTGCCGGAATATTGATTTCAACATTAAAATGACCGGAATTCGCTATTACGCAGCCATCCTTCATGACCGCAAAGTGAGTCTGATCAAGCACGTTTTTGTCACCCGTTGCAGTAATAATAAAATCCGAACAGGCGGCAGCCTCCAGCATCGGCATGACTCGAAAGCCGTCCATCGCTGCTTCCAGCGCTCTCAGCGGGTTGACTTCGGTGACGATGACATGGGCGCCGTGACCTTTGGCGCGCATGGCAATGCCGCGTCCACACCAGCCGTAACCGGCAACCGTGAAGTTTTTACCGGCCAGCAGTATGTTGGTGGCGCGAATAACCCCATCCACTGTACTTTGGCCGGTGCCGTAACGGTTATCAAACAGATGTTTGGTCATGG
>Ga0105096_10001312_pt1 | contig 10128 bp, 6 predicted proteins | sample PPLLak3cmMay2015_FD_87036 | JGI IMG/M metagenome (GOLD analysis project Ga0105096, IMG submission 87036) | Freshwater sediment microbial communities from Prairie Pothole Lake near Jamestown, North Dakota, USA - PPLs Lake P7 Core (1) Depth... | ecosystem: Environmental > Aquatic > Freshwater >...
AATATCTGACTGAAATGAAAGGTATTGCTGATGGAGTAAATAATTCTGGAATAAAACTTTTTAATCGTAAAATTGATTTGCTTGACATAGTAACTGTAAACTCCGCAATTGATATTGATTACTCAAAAGATGCTATGGGTGTAACACCAAATCAATTATCAGGACAAAGTTTCCTTAAGAGTGAAGATGAATTGAATATCCCAAACCGGCTTCATAAGTGTTCCAGTTTTCTTGCTAATAACTCATCAACCACAGATGGTAGAATTGTATTTGGACAGATTTTTATGTGGGGAGGATATACCGGTCCGCATTGGAATGTAATATGCGATGTAGTGCCTACAGAAGGTAATAGATTAGTTTATCAAACATTCCCTGGTGGGATACATTCGGGTTCAGATTTTTATATGAATGCCTCCGGTATAATGATAGGCGAGACAACCGTAGGGCAAACACCATTTAATATTGATGGTTCTCCTCAATCCAATCGAATCAGAAAAGCAGCTCAATATGCAAATAACATCGATGATGTTGTTAAGATTTTAATTACTGATAATAATGGGATGTACACAAACGATTGGCTGATTGGTGATACTAAAACCGATGAAATTGCAGTGCTCTTGTTGGGAACAAAAAAACATAAACTCTGGAGAAGCGGTAATAATGAGTTTTATGGTGACACGAAAGATTTTTATTGGTGCAATAACAATAATAAAGATCCTGAGGTTCGTAAGGAATATATAATAAATCCAAATAACGCTCCGTATGATTTAATATTTGCGCCCTGGAATAGAGATGTTGCATTCAATGATTTTTATAAAGAACACAAAGGAAAAATTGATGCAATAGCGGGAGTGAATCTTTGGGCGAGTTCGCCGATAAACAGACCTCATGCTTGTGACGGCAAAGTTACAACTTCCGATATGGCTGAAAATCTTGTGTTCCTTGCTCATTATGGTAAAGTGACCTTAAGAGAAAAGTTTGTTGGTGAGAATAACAGAATTCCTGATCTGCCAGGAGCAATTCCACGCTTAACTTTAGGGTATTCAGTAGTAAGTCCCATATTTATTGCAGAAAAAATTAAAGAACAGCGGAGTCAAACTGTTGATAAGCAAAGTAAGAATGAATATAAAATCAATTATGCTGAAGTTGTTGAAAAATATTCTTATGATGAACGAAAACTATGGATGAATACTGTTTATCCAGCGTCAGAATCAGAAAATTGGTTTGTCAGTGGTTCCGCTGCTTATTGGTCAATGCTCAAAGGAATTCCAAAATCTAAAAATGATATCCTCAAGTATTTTTAAGATCAATTTGCAGAACTTAATGCAAGATACCTTTATACAGTAAGTAGGGAAGGATCGATCAATCCGATTGATGCAAAGAGAATTTATACCGGTTTCAATAATTATCAAATTCCAAGAATAAAAGGCACATATCTTTTACATCAGTTAAGATTACTTTTAGGAAATGATGTTTTTTCTGAATTGATGCTAACAGTTCATGAAAAATATCGTGAAAAAGAAATGAGTACAGAGAATTTTATTTCTTACGTAAATCAAATTAGCGGAAAGGATTTAACTTCATTTATAAATCAATGGTTAAAACAAGATGATCTTCCAAACCCAGAAATTGAATCAGTTATTACTTATGCTGATGGAAAATATAAACTGCAATTGGAAATTGAACAACCAAATAAGCCATACAACTTTTTATGTACGGTGAAGCTTAAATCAGATAACGAGATAATTTATAAGCTGTTAGATATTAAAGATTCAAAACAATCTTTTAGCTTTGATGTTGTTAGTGATAGTATTGGAATGAAGTTTAATTCATTAAATGATATTCCAGTAAACCAGAAAAATTATTATACCTGGTCAAATATTTTTGATGATTGGAAAACAGTTAAAATAGTTTATGGAACTAAACGACAAATTGAAGCTAACCATACATTGGCATTAAGATTTAGCACTGCGTTAGCCGATAGATTTACTGAAGATTTAATTCCAGTCATTAAGGATTCAGAGTTGGGTGGGGACCAGTTAAGCAATAATGATTTAATAGTATTGGGAAATGTTGATGATAACAGTATAATGAAATTATTATGTGATCAGCTTAACATAAAAGTCAGAAAAAATATGTTTGAATGGAATGATAAAATTTATAATCGCTCGGATGAAGGTCTGTTTTTAGCTTTACCCAATCCATACAATAATGAAAAAATTATTTATTTATTTATAACAAACAGTGCGCTGGAATTACATCAAATGACAAAAGTTGTGAATAGAATACCGCAATGGGCGATATTTAGAGTAGATAAAATTATTGAACAAGGATATTATGAATCAGAAATGATCGGAAAATAAAACTTTATAATGCTCAGAAGTGAAATTTAAGTGTTAATGGGTATTAAAAAATGCAAAGATCTCTTAAAATCACAATATTCGCATACAAAAAAATACTGGCGGAGAGAGCGAGATTCGAACTCGCGGTAGAGTTTAACCCCTACGGCGGTTTAGCAAACCGCTGGTTTCAGCCACTCACCCATCTCTCCTTAGAAAAAATTCAATATAAATACAATAAAATCTAGAGTTCCCTTATTTAGTTTAGCATCCCGACAGGTCGGGATCAGCCACTCACCCATCTCTCCAAAGCTGAAAATTTGAAGGACAAAGATAATATCTTAAAGCTAATATTAAAAATATAATCTATAGCTTAATTTAAAGTTTACTCCTGCTTCTGGCATTATAACTTTTACACGAGATAAATGATTTCTGTATTCTTTGTTTAATAAATTTTCACCGTTTAGCGATACGTTGTGGATCATCGATCCGGTTTCCAATGAGTACTGAATAAAAGCATTAAAAACGGCATAACCTACTGTTGGAGTTTCAAATAAATCTACCCGGTTTTGAGCCGCCGCAATTTCAGAGCTGATCCCGGTTATGAAATTTCCGTTGAAATATTTTAACTGAATAATATTTTTTAACGGTGGAATTTGCGGTAGGGGATCATCGGTTTCCTTGAAATTTCCATAAGTATAACTAAAAGAATTAGAGAGTGTAAAATATTCAAATAGCCTTAATTCAAAATAACTTTCAAATCCATAAAATATGGCGCTAACACCTTCGGTTTGATAAATAGGAAGCAGAGTCTGGCTATTAATTTTTCCAGTATTTCTTGGAGTTATGAAGTATGAAAAATCATTCCTGAAGAAAGTTAACATTAAAAATATATCATCGGTTTTTAGATAAGAAAATAACTCTGCTCCAAGTCCACTTTCACTATCAAGGTTTTGATTTCCAATTTCATAAGAATATGCTGCCAAGTGAGGACCTTCTGAATAAAGTTCCTCAATAGTTGGAATTCTGGAAGTTTTATTAATGTTTATTCCCAGTGAAATGGTTTTGTTTATGGAATAAAGTGTTGAGAGAGATAGTGAATAGCTAAAAAATTTTCGATCGATTATTACTTCATTATCAGTACTTGGGTTTGAATCATCAGGATGAAATTTATCATACGAGATTCGAAATCCAGTTTCAAAACTAAAATCAGTCAACTCAAAAGTTTGAAAAGAATATCCAGAGAGCTTTAAAGATTTTGTTGGTGGTGTAAATACATATCCGCCAATATTAAAATCTCTTGCCTCAAATGATATTCCCGTTGTTCCAAAATCTAAAAGTCCTAGCTTTCTATTTGAAATATCTAAACTTCCCCGAAGATTGTAAATGACAAACTGAGCGCCAATTAAATCAGCCCTTTCATATTCTGTATGTTTATAATAATCACGCGATAATTGGAACTCTAAATTTTCGAATGATTCAGAATTTATCTGATAATTAATCTTTCCGTTTATCTGACGTTTAAGCATACTAATATCTACACCATTAGGATGTGCACCCACAAAACCGCCCGGAACTCCATAATCAGATTTAAATTCCCTAATGCTAACTCCTGTATAACCCCACCCATCAATGTAGCTAAGACCTGCACTAAAATTATCAGTTGCTATATCTGAATTTACAAGAGTGCCTATAGGTGTTCTAAGATCATCTGCACGTCTTTTGGTTGCCTCGCCTCTCAAAACAAATTTTCCTATTGGCAACTGGGCGACCATTCCGCCTAGATAACCAGAATTTACTGATTCACCATAGAACCCCGCATTTCCTGAAAAAGATCCTGGAATTTCTTTTGGGATTTCATCTCTTATGATATTTACTACTCCACCCATTGTAGTTGGGTTTTTTAATAAAACTTTTGGTCCACGAATAACTTCAATTCTATCAATAGTAAATGGTTCAATTGAGACTGCGTGATCGGGTGAAGTTGATGATAAATCTGTTGTTTGAATTCCATCCTCCGTAATTGCAATTCTATCACTGCCCAATCCACGAATAACAGGTCTTGCTGGTGCAGGTCCCATACTTCTGATTGCTAAACCTGTTTCATTCTTTAGAGTTGATGCCAGGGTTAAACCAAGTTCGCGTTGAAGTTCTTTTCCCTTAAGAACATTTATGAACTCGTTCATATCATCAAACTTTGAATTTGTGTGCAAACCCGTAACAACAACTGTTGAAGTTTCAAAAGGGAGAGTGAATAAATGAACTAACAAACCAGTATTAATTTCACTATCAATCTTTATGGATGTTTTAGTAGTTTTATAACCAACGTAGGATATCTCAATATTGTAATCACCAAATGGAATCGATTTAAATTCGAAAATTCCATTCTTATCTGTAACATCAAATTTTTCCAACTCAATTACTTTAACAATCGCATTTTCTAATGGCTGATCTAAAGAGCCATCCAATACAATGCCCTCTAATGTTCCCAACACTCTTGATTGTGAATTTAAAGCTGTATTAACAAAAAATATAAGAATGATCATCACCCAAAAAAGGTGATGATCAATTAAATTTAATCTAAACATTTACTGCACGTTTACATTTATTGGAAACGAAACAAACTCCGCAACGCCGGCTACCATTAGTCTAAATGTTACAGTTGTTGATCCTGTCGCTAAACCTTTAACTCTGATTACCCAGGGTTCGCCTGCTTCAGGTAAAATTTGTACAATTGATGAATTGGCAACTGTAAAATCTAAGGAGTGTAAAGGATATTCAGGTTGGTAGTATCTGTTCTGGTCATCATAAAACTCAATTTCAATATGATCGGTTAGTGAATCCTTCGCAACATCCAATGACCCTGATGATGTCAAATCAGTAGCCATAGCCAGAACTGTTCCATCATCTTCATAACTTAATCTTAATCCGACTGGTTCACCGTAAGCTGTTGTATCTTCTCGAATTATGACAGGGATCTTTGGTGTTTTTACATCAACGTGCCCAACATGCAATACTTGTAATTCAAGAGTAGTAGTAGCAGTAATTAAACCTTTGAGATGGAATGCCCAATCTGTAGGACTATCTTGTATAATTGATAGTTTTGAAGGATCAGTTATCAGCCAACCAAACTGATGATCGGCATCCGTTGGAGGATTTATAATATTTTTGTTGATATCCAAAAACTTTACCGTAAAGTGATCAGATAGCGCATTAAGTGGGGCATAAAGTGTATCCGGAACAGAAATGGAATTCCAAGTAGTTTGGATAACACCCTGCCATACAACAAGTATCGGTTTTGTTGTAGCATCTCTAACTACCCAACCTTCTGGTTCAAAATGTTCAGATGGTGGAATTACAGGATCTGTTTCATCACTGCAACTTATTGTGGAGATAACGATTAAAAATAATGCTAAAAAGATATAGGCATACCTAAATAAGAATGAAGTCATTTTCTTCTCCTTGAAAAATTAATTGTGATTATTTAATAAACGGAATTAGGAGATTGATAAAGGCGGCGCTCTTAGGCAAAAGCTAAAAATCTTTTCTTTTTTTGGTTTAGAAGAGACTGAAATTAAATCGACAATTTCGGGCTTATTTTGGCACTCTTGGATTGGATTATTAAATGATAATAGTGAATTATGTAACGAGTTGTATGCAAATTGAACCAAACATAAAACTTCGGAACCATAAAAATTATAATGATTATTTTGTTTTTTTTCTAGCGAAACTAAGGAAGAATTTGATTTTCCTAAATCAACATTATGATGGTGGAACACATAAGATGTTATTATTGTTAGATAACCTAACAACACAAAATAAGCGGATAATTTGGATATTTTATTGCTCAATTTTAACACAAAACAAAGATTATACTATTTAGTGAGTTTATCAAGGTAATTTAGTTAGGAAATAATAATTGATTCTTAAATTAAAATTGTTTCTCTAATCACCTTTTAATAATTTTCAACAATCAAATTTTAGAAAGATAAAATGAATAAGTTCATCGGAGTAGACTATTTTAACATTGATTCCCTTCTTTCGGAAGAAGAGTTGATGATAAGAAATACAGTGCGTGAATTCATAAGCGAAGAAGTAATTCCAATAATTGAAGAATATAATCGAGAATCTAAATTTCCTCAACAACTTATTCCCAAGATGGCGGAAATGGGTTTATTTGGTCCAACTCTTCCCACAAAATATGATTGTGCAGAGTTAAATAATGTTGCTTACGGATTGATTATGCAGGAGTTAGAAAGGGGAGACACAGGTATTAGAAGTTTTGCATCTGTTCAAAGTGCCTTGGTTATGTATCCTATTTTTACTTTTGGAAGTGAAGACCAAAAAGATAAATGGCTTCCATCTTTAGCAAAAGGAGAGAAGATAGGATGTTTTGGTCTCACTGAACCGGATTTCGGATCAAACCCGGGAGGTATGATTTCCAAAGCTGAAAAGGTTGATGGCGGCTTTATTCTTAACGGTGCCAAGATGTGGATTACAAATGGTACGATTGCAGATGTTGCCGTTGTTTGGGCTAAATTTGAAGGTGTTGTTCGCGGATTTCTTGTGGAAAAAGGAATGAAAGGATTTACTGCACCCGAGATGAAAGGGAAACATTCACTCAGGGCATCAGTTACTTCAGAACTGGTTTTTGATAATGTATTTCTTCCTGAAGAAAACTTGCTCCCGAAAACTGAAGGATTAAAGAACGCATTAATGTGTCTAAATCAAGCAAGATATGGAATAGCATGGGGTGTTGTTGGTTCAATGATGGCTTGTTATGATTCTGCCCTTAATTATGCAAAATCCAGAAAACAGTTTAGTAAACCGATTGCTGGATACCAATTGACTCAAAGTAAATTAGTATATATGGTTACAGAGATTACCAAAGCTCAATTATTGAACTTGCAGTTAGGAAGACTGAAAGATAAAGGAACATTGAAGTTTAATCAGGTTTCCATGGCAAAAAGAAATAATTGTGAGATAGCTTTAGATATCGCTCGAAAGTCCAGACAGATTTTGGGAGCAAATGGCATATTAGATGAGTATCCGGTGATGAGACACGCAGCCAATCTGGAATCTGTGATTACGTATGAAGGGACACACGAGATGCATACTCTAATAATAGGCGAAGATATAACTGGCATTCCAGCCTTCGATTAATTTTTCTATTTTAGTTTGTGATAAAAAAGGAAATATATGATTGATAAGAAATTTTTAGAAATGGGATTAACATTTGATGATATTTTACTTGTACCCGGTAAGTCATCAGTTCTCCCGAGAGAAGTTGATATTTCAACATATCTTACTCCTGAGATCAAATTAAACATTCCTATTATTTCTGCTGCAATGGATACAGTCACAGAAGCATCAATGGCTATTGCACTTGCTAGAGAAGGCGGCATTGGTATTTTGCACAAAAATCTTAGTATCGAAGACCAATGTCATGAAGTGGACAAAGTAAAAAGATCAGAAAGTGGAATGATTAGAAATCCAATTACTTTAACCCCAGATAAAACTATTGGCGATGCACTTGAAATTATGAGAAAATATCGTGTGTCTGGAATACCGGTGATTGATATAAATAATAAACTTGTAGGTATTCTTACTAATCGAGATCTAAGGTTTGAACCTAATAAAAAGCTTAAAGTTTCAGATCTAATGACAAAAGAAAATCTAATTACAGCACCGATGGGTACAACTTTAGAGAAGGCTGAAGTACTTTTGCAAAGATATAAGATTGAAAAACTTCCTGTAGTAGATAAGTCAGGCAAATTAAGAGGGTTGATAACATTCAAGGATATTCTCAAGAAGAAAAAACACCCTTTTGCTTGCAAAGACGAGCAGGGTAGATTGAGAGTAGGAGCCGCAGTTGGTGTAACTTACGATACTGTTGATAGGGTTAAAGAATTAACCGATGCAGGAGCAGATGCTATTGTTGTTGATACTGCTCACGGACATTCTATGGGTGTATTAAAAGCGGTAAAGGATATTCGTAAAAAATTTAAGTATATACAGCTAATTGTTGGTAATATAGCAACTTATGAAGCAGCACTTGATTTAATAAACTGTAAAGTTGATGCTATTAAGGTTGGAATTGGTCCTGGTTCAATTTGTACAACAAGAGTTATTGCTGGAGTTGGAGTTCCTCAAATTACTGCTATTGCGCAGGCTTATAGTGCAAGTAAGAAATTTGGGATTCCACTTATTGCAGATGGAGGCATAAAACAAACTGGTGATGTTCCAAAAGCTATTGCTGCTGGAGCAGATTCAGTTATGATCGGTGGACTTTTTGCCGGTGTTGAGGAAAGTCCCGGTGAAAAGATTCTTTACGAAGGTAGGAGTTTTAAATCCTACCGTGGAATGGGTTCGCTTAGCGCAATGAAAAAAGGAAGCAAGGACAGATATTTTCAGGATGCTGAAGATGACATCAAAAAACTTGTTCCCGAAGGTATAGAAGGAAGAGTTCCTTACAAAGGTCCACTTGAAGATACTGTTTATCAATTAATTGGTGGATTGCGCGCTTCAATGGGATATACGGGTAATGCAAATATTAAATCTTTAAAGACAAAAAGTAAGATCATTCGAATCACATTAGCTGGACTCAAAGAAAGTCATCCACACGATGTAATTTTGACACAAGAATCTCCAAATTATCAAAGTCATAAATAGGATAAGTATTTACAATGTTTAAAGTTCTTGTTGTTGCATATTATTTTCCACCTTTAGGTCTCAGCGGAGTTCAAAGAACTTTGAAGTTTGTGAAATACATGAAGAACTATAATTGGGAACCTACAGTTATCACGACAGGTAACGTTGCTTATTTTGCACACGATAAATCCTTAAGTAAAGAATTAAGTGAATCAAATATTAGAATAATTAGAGTATCTGGAAGTAATGAACCAAATTCTATTCTATCTAAATTTGGAACTGTTAAAGTTCCGAGTGAATTTTTTAGAAACATTCTGGATAAACTGAGCCAGACATTTTTTATCCCAGATAACAAGAAATCATGGTCAAAGCTGGCTGCAAATAAAATTGATGAGATTCTTTCAACTGAAAAATTTGATGCAATTTTTGTTACTTGTCCTCCGTTTTCTGCATTCGATGCTATCTCAAAAATTAAAAAGAAGCATGATGTTCCCTTATTTGTTGACTATCGAGATCTTTGGTACAAAAGTTACTTCGCATTTTATCCAACACCCTTTCATAAAATAATTCATAAGAATAAAGAATATTATGCGTTGAAGGCTGCTGATAGAATTCTTGTTACGAATAGAAAGATAAAAGAAAAGCTCCTTAAGACATATCCATTCTTAACCTTTGAAGATATTGTAATTGTCTCGCACGGATATGATCACGAAGATTTTGAGAAGATTCCTGCACAACCAAAACCCCAGAATAAAATGGTTTTAATGTATTCTGGAATTTTTATGGTTTATAGTTCTCCAGTTTTTCTATTAAAAGCTTTTAAGCAGTTAACTATCGAAAGACCTGATGTTGCCGCCAACATCGAGTTACATTTTGTCGGTTTCTTAAGAAAAGAAAATCAGAAAATTATTCGTAAACTAAAACTACAGGATTTTATTAAAGATCATGGTTATGTAAATCATGATGAATCTATTGCAAAGTTAAAATCCGCTGATGTGCTTTGGTTTATGGTTGGTAGAAGAAGAAATATTGATGCAATACTCCCAGGAAAAGTATATGAGTACATCGGAGCTAAAAAACCAATTCTTGCTTGTGTGCCTGATGGTGCTGCAAAAATGGCGGTTGAAGAATCTGGTGC
>Ga0105096_10001313_pt1 | contig 10127 bp, 9 predicted proteins | sample PPLLak3cmMay2015_FD_87036 | JGI IMG/M metagenome (GOLD analysis project Ga0105096, IMG submission 87036) | Freshwater sediment microbial communities from Prairie Pothole Lake near Jamestown, North Dakota, USA - PPLs Lake P7 Core (1) Depth... | ecosystem: Environmental > Aquatic > Freshwater >...
GGTCAGGGTGCGATGGGTCAACACGTCGTTCATGTGATCTTCACCACGGTGCGGCCGGTGACCCGGCCCTTGAGATAGTCGTCGAACTGCGCCGGCAGCTCGTCGAAGCCCACGACCTTCGTGCAGATCCGGTCGAGCTTCGACGGCCTGAGGTCGGTGCCGATGCGCTCCCAGACCACGAGCCGCGTCTCGCGCAGCGTGGCCGAGGAATTGATGCCGAGCAGGTTCACGCCGCGCAGGATGAAGGGCATCACGGTCGTGTGCAGCTCCGCGGAGCCGGCGAGCCCGATGCTCGCGATGTTGCCCCACAGGTCCACGGTGCGCGTGAGCCAGGTGAGCAGCTCGCCGCCCACGTTGTCGATGGCGCCGGCCCACTGGATCCGCTCCATCGGCCGCGAGCCGAGGTCGATTTCCTGGCGGCGCAGGATGCGCGAGGCGCCGAGCTCGCGCAGGTAGTCGTCGGCCGCGGGCTTGCCGCTGACCGCAACCACCTCGTAGCCGCGGCCGGCGAGCATGTTGATCGCGATGCTGCCCACGCCGCCCGTCGCCCCCGTCACCACCACCGGGCCCTTGGCGGGCGTCTGGCCGTTATGCTCCATGCGGTGGATGGCGAGCGCGGCGGTGAACCCGGCCGTGCCGAGCTTCATGACGTCCATCGTGGTCATGCCGTGCGGCAGCGGGATCACCCACTCGCCACTGAGCCGGGCGTACTCGGCGTAACCACCGTCGTGCGTCTCGCTCAGGCCGCAGCCGGTGACCAGCACGTGCTGGCCCGCCGTGTAGCGCGGGTCGCTCGAGCCCACTACCACGCCGGCAAGGTCGATGCCGCCCACCAGCGGGTACTTGCGCAGGATGCGGCCGGCGCCGGTGGCGGCGAGCGCGTCCTTGTAATTGATGTCGGAATACTCGACGCGCACCACCACTTCGCCCGGGCCGAGGTCGTCCAGGGTCAGGGTGTCGAAGCGCGCGACGATACGGCCGTCGATCTCGTGAATGCGGAAGGCGCGGAAGGGTGTCATGGGTCTCGGCGCTGTGGGTCGGGGAACAGGGTTTGAGGCCGTCGGCACGCTAAGGTTCAGGCGGCGCAGTGTACCCGGCGGCCCTCGGGCCCACCGTGCACAGCGCACAGCCCGCGTCAGTTCCGGTTGAGCCAGACATCGAGCCCGGCCGCGTTCAGGCGGACGTCGCCGTCGAGCAGCTCGTGACGGCGCGCGAGGTCCGCGTCGTAGCCGTGCTCGTCGAGCCGGACGCTGAAGTACCGGAACATGTCGGCCTCGATCAGGGCACGGCGGTCCGCGGCCCCGGCGTGGCGGCGCGCGATGCGTACCAGCTCGAAGAGCATGGCGTGCAGGTCGCGGGCCAGCCTCTCGAGGTCCGTCACGGGCCCAAAGTGGGTCTGGAAGATGCGCCGCGGACGGTAGGACATCAGCCGGTCCACGGTCGCGTGCAGCGCGTCGGGCTCGAACTGAACGGGAGTCGTGGTCGGCAGCATGAACGGGCCGCGCTCCGTGTCGAATTCCCGGTAGCAGATGCCGAAATTGTCCCCACTGTAGGCCTCGCGGTGGTCGAGGTCGATCGGGCAGTGGTGATGGCGGGCGTGGCCCGGGGCGTCGATGAACTCGAAGGTCCGGCGGCCGAGCTTGAGCCGCTCACCGTCGGCGGGGACCAGCACCCGGTCGGCCGCGATCGGTACCAGCTCCCCGTAGAGCTGCCGGTACAGCGCCTCGCCGTACACCTGGATCGAGCCCGCGATCAGCTTCGACGGGTCCACCAGGTGCGGCGCGCCGCGCGGGTGCAGCACGGCCCGGGCGTTCGGCAGGGCCTGCATCAGCTGGCCGGCACCGCCGGCGTGATCGAGGTGGACGTGGGTGAGGAACAGGTAATCCACCTGGTCCCGGCCGATGCCGAGTTCCTCGAGTGCGGCCAGCAGCCGGGGCGCGGCCGGAGCGGCGCCAGTGTCCACGAACGCGGCCCGGCCTTCATCCACTACGAGGTGGCTGGCGGCGAGCCCGGGTCGGAGGTACAGGGTGTCGATCAGGTAGACGCCGTCGCCCAGGGGCTGGGCCAGCGTCACAGCTCCTTGCACTTGCCGTAGCGGCGGATCTCGTCCGTCGAGCACAGGCTCGGCCGCTGGCTGGAGTAGTAGCGCGCGAGCTCGCGGATGTCCGCGTCGGTCAGGGCGGCGGCCATGCCGGCCATGACGGCGTTCTTGCGCTGTCCGCTGCGGTAGGCCTTGAGCGAATTCTCGATGTAGTCCGCGTGCTGGCCTGCGAGGTTCGGGTACTCCGGCAGGATGCCGTTGCCGTCGTTGCCGTGGCAGGCCACGCAGGTCTGCGCGGCCTTGGGCGTGGTGCCGACGGCCCGACCGGTGGGCTTCAGCTCCTGGCCGGCGAGGTAGGCGGCCATGTCCTGCATGTCCTGCTCGGTCATCGTCGCCGCGTGCGCGTGCATGGTGGCGTGCGCGCGTTCCTGGCTCGCATAGGCCTTCAGTGCCGCGACCAGGTAGGCCGTGTGCTGGCCGCCCAGCTTGGGCACGCTGTAGTTGGGATAGGCGTTCTTGAGGTTCGGAATGCCGTGGCAGCCATGGCAGGTGTAGGCGAGCTTCTCGCCGCGCGCGACGTCGCCAGCCGACGCCATCCCCGGCAAGGCGAGGCCTGCGATGGTCAGGCTCAGAGCGAGCCAGGCCGATCTCGAGGTCATTGCAGACTCCATGCGGAACAGCGGCCCATGCCCGGAAGGCCGAAGGGCCGGCATGGTAATGAAAAGCGCATGGGGAGTCGAATGCCCGGGAACGCGCCTCGGCCGCCCCGGTCGTACACTGCACCTACCTGACCTTTTGCCGGAGCCGCCCCATGATCGTTTGCCGCCCCTGGCTCGCCGGGCTGATTGCCCTGTCGCTCGTCCCGTTCGCCGTGATTGCGGCCGACGACGCCCGTCCACGCACGGTCAACGTCTCCGGGATGGGCGAGGTGGCGGCTGAGCCGGACCTCGCGCGCGTCACGCTCGGCGTAGAGGCTCGCAAGCCGTCCCTGGCCGAGGCGCGGGCCGAAGTCACCGCCGCGATCGAGCGCGTGCTCAAGCTCACGCGAGACCTGCGTATCGACCCGAAGCACGTGAACGCCACCCGGGTGCAGGTTCAGCCCGAGTACAACTGGAACCCCAAGGACCGTCAGCGGGTGCTGCTCGGCTACGTCGTGCAGCGGCAGGTTCAGGTCGAGCTGCGCGACCTCGAGCAACTCGGGGCCCTGCTCGAGCGCGCCGTGGACGCGGGCGTGAACCAGATGGGCGACCCGGCGCTGGACTCGAGCCGTCGCAAGGAACTCGAGCGGGAGGCGATGATCCGCGCGGTCCAGGACGCCCGCCTGAACGCGGAGGCCCTGGCCGGGGCCGCCGGCGTCCGGCTGGGACCGGTCCGCTCGCTCAACGGCGCCGCCTCGAGCCCGCCCATGCCGATGTTCCGGGCCCAGGCCGCCATGGCCGATGCGGCCTCCGCCCCGGAGGCCAGCTACCAGCCAGGCGAGATGAAGTTCAGCGCCAGCGTGAATGCCGAGTACGACCTCATCGTCACGCCCTAGAACGAGCGACTTGACTGTTTCATTATTGGTGACAGTCGAGTCCTCAAGACCCAATTCACCAATCGTTTATTCAAACCCGTTGAATAACGAGCCGATCGTCGAGTCCGCTCATAACGCCGCGGCGATGTCGGCCAGCAGGCCCTTGTCGTCGGGTCGGGTGCCGGACGGATAACGCGCCCGCACTCGTCCATCGCGGCCGATCAGGAACTTCTCGAAGTTCCACTCGAGGTCGCCCGCATGCCCGTTCTCCGGGGCCGTGAGCCAGGCATAGAGAGGGTGGCGGTCCGCCCCGTTCACGGCGAGCTTCGCGGCGATCGGGAACGTCACGTCGTAACGCGTGGAGCAGAACTCCCGGATCTCCTGGTCACTGCCGGGCTCCTGGGCACCGAACTGGTTGCAGGGGAAGGCCACCACCGAGAAGCCCTCGCCGGCCAGCTCACCGTGCAGGCGTTCGAGGCCTGCGTACTGGGGGGTGTAGCCGCAACGGCTCGCGACGTTGACCGCTAGCACGAGGCGACCGCGCAGGGGGCCGAGCAGGTCGGGCTCGCCCTGGATGCCCGTGACCGGGAAATCGAAGAAGGTAGGCATCGGAGGCTCCGCAGCGGACGCGGTGCGCGCCCGTCCGACGCTTCGGCCGCGTGGTGCTCGCGGTTTCCCCGGGCGTCAGCCCGGCAGCCGGTCGACGATCAGGACCGTGCCGTCCACACCCGTCACGCGCACCCGCGAACCGGCCGGGACGCTCGGTCCGCGCAGCTTCCAGCGACGGTCCCCGAGCTTGACCTGACCCGCGCCGTCACGGAGGCCGTCGGTCAGCGTGAGCACCTGGCCGATGTAGCGCTCGCCAGTCCGCAAGGGCGAGGAGGCGCTTTGAAGGTCCTGCTGCTGCACGCGGTACTCGCGCCAGAAATACAGGCCGAAGACCGTGCCGGCGAAGAGAACGAACCAGACCATGGCGATGGGAGGGGTGTTGAGGAGTCGGCGCGCATGGTGGCAGGAGCGCCCGGCCGGCTCAACGAGCGGGATCCGTGCCGCGCCGGAACTGTGATGCGGCGCTCAGCCGGGGCCGTCGAGCCGCAGGTCCTTGCTGTACTGGACGTTCATGACGTTGTCGGACCAGCCCGTGACGTACGGCTTCACGAGGTGCTTGTTGACGTAGAAGTAGAGCGGCAGCACCGGATGGTCGGCGAGCATGAGCCGCTCCGCCTCCTCGAGCAGCGCCCGGCGCCGCGCGGGATCGGCGGTGCGCATGGCCTGGTCGAGCAGCGCATCGTAGGCCGGGTTGGCGTAGCCGGTCAGGTTGATGCCGAAGCTGCTCTGGTGGAGCTGGGCAAAGGTGAAGGCGTCGTTGTAGTCGCCGACCCAGCTCGAGCGGAACACCTGCGTGTCCTTGCGGGCCTGGATGGTCTGCAGCAGGGCCCGGAACTCCTCGGCATACAGCGTGGCCTCGACGCCGAGGGCGTCCTTCCACATCGCGGCGATGGCGACGGCGAGGCGGTTGTGGACCTCGCCCGAGTTGTAGCGGATCTCCACCTCGAGCGGCCGCTCGCTCGAGTAGCCTGAGCGGCGGTACAGGTCGCGCGCCTCGGCGACCCGCTCCTCGTACGGCCTGCCAGCATAGTCGAACTGCTGCGGCGTGTAGTTCGCCACGCCGTGCGGTACCCAGCTGTAGGCCGGCGCCTCGCCGAGGCCCGTGACCGCGGTCGTGAGGCGCTTGCGGTCGATCACCAGCGACAGCGCACGCCTCAGGCCGGGGTCGTCCTTGAACGGCGGCTGCGTCAGGTTGAAGCCGTAGTAGTAGACGCTGAGCTGCGGCGAAACGTGCAGCTCGCCGGGCAGGTTCTCGCGGATCCAGCCGAACTGGGAGGCCGGCACGACATAGCTCAGGTCGAGCTCGCCGGCGCGGTACTGCCTGAATTCCGTGGCAACGTCCGCCTGGTGCACGAAGTGCACACGCGCCACGCCGGTCGCGGCCGCGTTCCAGTAACTCGGGTTGCGCTCGGCGACGACGTGCGAACCCACCACCCAGTCGGAGAGCACGAACGCGCCGTTCGACACCAGCCGGCCGGGTCGCGCGTGCTCGTTGCCATGCTCGGCGAGCGACGGACCGTGCACCGGGAAGGTGCCCGGCTGCGCCAGCAGGCCGAGCAGGTAAGGCGCGGGGTGCTGCAGCCGGAGGACCACCGTGCGCTCATCCGGCGCGCCCACGCCGAGCGACGCCGGCGGCTTCTCGCCGCGCACGATGGCCGCCGCGTTCACCACCGGCTCGAACACCTGCGCATAGGGCGAGGCCGTCGCCGGGTCCACCAGCCGGCGCATGCCGGCGACGAAGTCACCCGCGACGAGCGCATCGCCGTTCGACCAGCGCAGGCCCTCGCGCAGCTGGAACGTGTACTCGAGGCCGTCCTCCCTGACCTGCCAGGACTCGGCGGCCGCGGGCCGTGGCTCGCCGTCCGGGCCGACGGTGGTGAGCCCCTCGAACAGGTCGCGCAGGATGTTGAAGGCCGCATCGGTGCGGGCGCGCTGGGGATCGAGCGTGTCGGGCTCGGGGCCGTTGCCCCGGCGCAGCGTCTGGCGCTCGGCCGCCGCCGCGGTGGACCCGTCGGGCGGCGGGGCGTCGCGATCGCCGCCGCCGCAGGCCACGAGGCCGGCGGCCAGCAGCGCGAAGGCGACCGTGCGCCACGAAGTGATCGCAAGACGGCGTGACCCGGTCATTCGCTCAGCGCCCATGGGCCGTGCGAGCCGAGGCGGTCGCGGTGATCTCGCTTCGCTTCAGGTGCACCAGCAGTAGCGACACCGCGGCCGGCGTGATGCCGGGAATCCGCGCCGCCTGCCCGAGGGTCGCGGGGCGGTGCTCGGCGAGACGCTGGCGGACCTCGTTCGAGAGTCCGCGGACGGCGGCGTAGTCGAGCGCGTCGGGCAGGCGCGTGTCCTCGTGGCGCCGCTGGCGCTCGATCTCCTCGTGCTGGCGCTCGATGTAGCCGTGGTACTTCGCCTGCACGTCCACCTGCAGCGGCACCTGCACGGCGAGCCGCTCATCGCTTCGCCAGTCCTCCGCGCCCTCGCCCACCGCCTCGACCAGCGCCGCGTACGAGACCTCCGGCCGGCGCAGGAGGTCGAGCGCGCGCTGCTCGCGCGACAGGGGCCCGAAGCGCGCCTCGATGCGGGCGCCCGCCTCCGTGCCGGGCCGCACCCAGGCAGCCTGCAGACGCTGCATCTCAGCATCGACTGCGGCACGCCTGGCCTCGAAGAGCTGCCAGCGGGCGTCGTCCACGAGGCCGAGCTCGCGTCCGGCGGGCGTGAGACGCAGGTCGGCGTTGTCCTCGCGCAGGGTGAGGCGATACTCGGCGCGGCTCGTGAACATACGGTACGGCTCAGGCGCGCCCTGCGTGATGAGGTCGTCGATGAGCACGCCGATGTAGGCCTCGCTGCGGCGCGGCCACCACGGCTCGCGCCCCTGCACCGCGAGCGCTGCGTTGACGCCGGCGACCAGCCCCTGGGCCGCCGCTTCCTCGTAGCCCGTCGTGCCGTTGATCTGTCCGGCGAAGTACAGGCCCGGCACGTGCTTCGTCTCGAGCGTGGGCGCGAGGTCGCGCGGGTCGAAGAAGTCGTACTCGATGGCGTAGCCCGGCCGCGTGATGTGCGCGCGCTCGAAGCCGCGGATGCTCTGCACGAACTCTTGCTGCACGTCGAACGGCAGGCTGGTCGAGATGCCGTTCGGGTACACCTCGTGCGTGTCGAGGCCCTCGGGCTCGACGAAGACCTGGTGCGAGGCCTTGTCGGCGAAGCGTGCCACCTTGTCCTCGACCGACGGGCAGTAGCGCGGGCCCACCCCCTCGATCACGCCGGTGAACATCGGCGAACGGTCGCTCGCGGCGCGGATGATCTCGTGCGTGCGCTCGTTGGTGGCCGTGATGTGGCAGGGCACCTGTCGGGGATGCTCGCTCCGCAGCCCGAGAAAGGAGAAGACCGGCACGGGCTCGTCCCCCGGCTGCACCTGCAGGCCGGTGTAGTCGATGCTGCGTCCGTCGATGCGCGGCGGCGTGCCGGTCTTGAGCCGCCCCACGCGCAGCGGCAGCGCCCGGAGCTTCTCGGCGAGGCGGTTCGACGGCGGGTCGCCGGCCCGCCCGCCCTGCTGCTGCTCGAGCCCGACGTGGATGCGGCCGCCGAGGAAGGTGCCGACGGTGAGCACGACGGCACGTGCAGCGAACCCGACGCCCGCCTGCGTGACCACGCCCGTCACCCGACATCCGTCGAGCTTGAGGTCGGCAACTTCCTGCTGGAACAGAGTCAGGTTCGGCTGGTTCTCGAGCAGGCCGCGGATGGCGCGCTTGTAGAGCTGGCGGTCGGCCTGGGCGCGCGTCGCCCGAACCGCCGGACCCTTGCTGGCGTTCAGGGTGCGGAAGTGGATGCCGGCGCGATCGATCGCGCGCGCCATCGCGCCGCCGAGCGCGTCGATTTCCTTCACGAGGTGGCCCTTGCCGATCCCGCCGATCGCGGGATTGCAGCTCATCTGGCCCAGCGCCTCGATGCTCTGCGTAACCAGCAGGGTGCGGCAGCCCATCCGGGCCGCGGCCAGCGCGGCCTCGGTGCCGGCGTGGCCGCCGCCCACCACGATGACGTCGAACGAGTTCATGACTGCTCCGGGAACCGCATGGGGCTGCTCCGCTGTCAGGCGGGCATTCTACGGGCTTCCGGCCGGCGGTCCGTGACGGGTGGGTTCGCGGAGCCGCGCCTGCAGCACGGCGAGGCGCAGGCGAGTGAAGCGCCGGGCCTGGTGCTCGTAGCGGTTGCGCCAGTAGCCGCGCCGCAGCCACTCGGCGAGGTACGCCGCGACGCTGAGCCGCCCGCGGTTCCACTGGCGCAGCACGTGGAAGTACTCGTGCAGCACCAGCTCCGGATCGGCGAAGAACTCCGCCGCCGGGCCAGGGAGCAGGATGCGGTTGCGACGGGTCGTAGCGCGAGCACCGAGGTGCAGGCGCGCGTACCACGAGCGTTCGACGATCTCGACGTCGTCCACCCCGTCGCCGAGCAGCTCGACGAGCGCGGCGCGCAGCGCCGGCGGCATGCCGTCGGCAGTACGCACGAGCTACTCCGGCGCGGGCACCGCCGCCTTGCGGGGCCGGCCGCGAGGCTTGGCGCGCGCAGAGCCTGCCTTCGGGCGCGTCCGGCTCGCCTTGCCGCGTGCGGGTGCCGCCTTCTTCGCGGTCCGCCGCGCCTTGCGCGCCGGCGCGGGCAGCGCGGCCCGCGGGGCTCTCACGACCTCCTCGGCGTCCGGGACCACTCGCGCGAGCTCGCGCTCGGCGGCCTGCTTGAGTTCCGCGAAGCTCTCGCGCATGCAGTCCGCGAAGAAGCCCGGATCCGGCAGCATGCTCCGGCAGGACACGGCGCAGATCCACATCGTGCCGTGATAGCTGAAGCCGGTGACGTTGAGGCCCATGCCGTCTATGGCGATGCTGATCGGGGCGTAGTTCACGAGCCGCGCGCCGGCCATGTAGAGCGGCACGTCCGGACCGCGCACGTTCGAGACGATGAGTCCCACGCCCGGCAGGCGCACGTTGCGCAGCAGCGCCTCGCTCACCGGCGCCGGCAGGTACTCGAGCAGGTCGCGCGCGAGCTCCTTGCCTACGGCGTCGGTGACGCGCTTGGAGGTCCGCGCACTTTCGCTGATCGCATGCAGGCGCTCGAGCGGGTCGGCGATCTCGGAGTACACCGGCATCATGGTGAAGCCCACCTGGTTGCCACGGTCGCCGCCCTTGTCGGCGCCGCGCAGCGTCATCGGCACCATTGCGATCATGGACGTGTCGGGCAACTCGCCCTTGTCGTCGAGGTACTTGTTGAGCGCCCCGCCGACGATGGCCAGGAACAGGTCGTTGAGCGTCGAGCCGCCCACGGCGGCGCGGATGGGCTTGAATTCCGCGAGCGGCAGCCCGACGGCCTCGAACACGCGGTGCGCCGAGACGTCGCCGCTGAAGCGGGTCTGCGGCGGCAGCTTCGAGAGCAACGGGCTGAGGTCGCCCGACAGCAGCGTGCGCAGCTGCGGCAGCACTTTGGTGCCGAGGCTGGCGAGGCTACCCACCGCGCCGGCGCCGAGGCCGGCGAGGCGGCGCGCGGTGCCGAGAGTGAACTTCGCCAGCGAGGGCAGGCGCTCGACGCCGTGCAGCAATGCCAGGGAATAGAGCTCCGGCAACCGCGGCGAGTGGCCCTCCGTAAGCTCGCTCACCTCCTCCTCGCCGAGGTCGAGCGGCTCGGGCGACAGCGAGTGCATCGCCTTCAGGAGCTCGGTGCCCGACTCGCCGTCGATGATAGCGTGGTGCATCTTGCAGTAGAGCGCGAAGCTGCCGGCCGGCACGCCGGGCACGTTGTGCAGGCCCTCGATGACGTAGGCCTCCCACAGCGGCTTGCTGCGGTCGAGCGGCCGCGAGTGCAGGCGCGCCGCCTGGATGCACAGCTGCCGCCAGTCGCCCGGGTGCGGCAGCGCGATGTGGCGCACGTGGAACTCGACGTCGAAGCACGAATCCTCGACCCAGTACGGACGGTCGAGCGCCAGCGGCA
>Ga0105096_10001314_pt1 | contig 10127 bp, 6 predicted proteins | sample PPLLak3cmMay2015_FD_87036 | JGI IMG/M metagenome (GOLD analysis project Ga0105096, IMG submission 87036) | Freshwater sediment microbial communities from Prairie Pothole Lake near Jamestown, North Dakota, USA - PPLs Lake P7 Core (1) Depth... | ecosystem: Environmental > Aquatic > Freshwater >...
CACCGGGGCGTCGGGGAGCTTGCGCGGCAAGGCTAATTTCAGCCCATTCGCCGCCGCCAAGGCCGGTCTGCGCGCCCTGGCGCAGAGCCTGGCGCGCGAATTTGGACCCCAGAACATCCATGTTGCGCATGTGATCATTGACGGCGGTATCCATGGCGATCGCCTGTTGAACCTTGCTCCCGTTTGGTTTCAGCAGCGCGGACCGGATGGAATGCTCAACGTCGAGGCCATCGCCGACGCCTATTACATGCTTCACTGTCAACAGCGCAGCACATGGACCCAGGAACTTGATCTAAGGCCATGGTCAGAGACCTTCTAGAACCCATCGAAAAGGTGGGGGATAAAATGGACCGGTGTGCGTTCGACTTTTCACAGCATCGGCAGAAATCTGTGAAAGTGTTAGTTGTTTCAATTTTGTTGTTTGGTTTCTCGACATTTGGCGTAGCGCAGACTAACCCGGTCGACCTCACATCACCATTCCAGATAGAGAACAGCGTGATCGAGCGCACTCAGGCGGGTGTCGCGCAGGTGTTCGCTGGCAATTCATCCGGCAGCGGATTTTTCTTCGATATCAACGGCTCAATCTTTGCAATAACGAATACTCATGTAATTGAGTCATCGCTGCAGCGGCCAGCCCCGGGACGGAGCAAGGTAGTTGCGCCGGTGAAGGTGCGTACGGCCTTCGGTGAAGAGGTTAGCGCGACGGTGTGGAAGGAGAGTCAGCAGCATGACATTGCAATTCTTAAGCTGGAGAGGATTCCAGCGACGGTTATACCAATTGAACTAAGTTCCACGAGTCCTCGTGCGGGAATGGAAGTTTTCCTGTGGGGCGCTCCGAGAGGGATAAGCCTGGTACCGCTCGACGGTGCCATCGCTGATCTGGCAGTGAATTCTGATTCAAACATATTCGCAGGCGCGCCGGTAAAAGTCATTCTGGCCAGAATCTCCGTCGCGCAGGGGAATTCCGGTGGTCCACTCCTGGACAGGCAGGGTAAATTAATCGGTGTCATTGCTGCGCGCCAGAACACGCCCGAGAACATCCATAACGGCATCTCGGTCGCCATAGCAGCTGCCGAGTTCGCCCCAACGATCATGGCATTTGATCCACGTGAAGCAGACAAACCAAAGTTCGCTGGCCTGCCGACAGAGGGTGTGCCACCAACAGCGCGCGGGGAAGTTCTTCCCGTATACCCGTTACCATCAACGGGTAACCCGAAGACCCCTATCTCAGATTTTGCCCTCGGTGAGTCTCAAGCTGTGGGTTACAACTGCTTCCAGCGACTCAAGGTGCCGCCTGGGGCTGGAACACCGAATTATTTTCTGCTTGAACCGGGAAATGTGAAGATCGTAGAGTTTCCACTAGGAATAACTCGCATTCGCTCGTCTCGAATGATCGGCGCACAAAACCTGGAGCTTTCCGTAGACCCATCCCGGGACGGAGGTGATACATTCGCTTGTCTATTGCACTGAGCCCTTGCCAATTCGCCTGGAAACAGCGATCCTCATTTTTTGCCTGACTTGTTCTCTATAGGTACCCGCAATGAATCTCGAAAAAGTCATATTCGGTTTCTTTATCATCTTTGCCTGCACGCTCAATTTCGGGTTCTTCATCGGCGAAATCGACCGGCCGGAGCTGCATCACCCCAGCGAGCTCTTCGCCACCGTGGTGGTGAACCTCATCGCCACGGTACTCAAATTCGGCGATCGCACCCACATTGGCGCAACCCACCTGGCCACCAGCCTGGTGGCCATGTTCCAGCTGATTGCCGCCAGCCTGATCTGGACCTGGCATGTGTACGTAAACCAACAGCCCATGAACGGTGAGACCATGTCCTTGATCGTGTCGCTGTCCGGCGGCGCACTCCTTGCCAACATCGTCTCTGTCATCCTGCTCATCGGCGAGACCCTGCGGCAGACCAGGTGAGCGCGTAGATGGGTGATGTTTCCCTTCTGGCCCTGCGGCGCCTGCGTGCGCCGCTGATTGCGCTGATACTGGCCTACGCCGTCTCGGTGTTTGGCCTGACCCTCATGCCCGGCATCGGGCCCGATGGTGAGCCGTATTATCTGGGGATCTTCCACGCCTTCTACGTCATCAGCTATACCGCCACCACCATCGGCTTCGGTGAGCTACCCTATCCCTTTACCGATGCCCAGCGCGCCTGGACAATTTTCAGCATCTATTTGTCGGTCACCTGCTGGGCCTACGCGCTGGGCAGCATCATAAGCCTTGTACAAGACAAGGCTTTCCGCGCCGCACTGGCGCGCAGCCGTTTCACTACTCGTGTGCGACGCCTTGAGGAGCCCTTCATCATCATTGCCGGTTACGGCCAGAGCGGACGCGCATTGGCCCATGCCCTGGACGAGTTGGACTTTCGCACCGTGATCATAGAGGAACGCAGCGATCGCGCAGATGCAATCGATGTCGAGGAATTCCGCCACTCGCCGCTGGTGCTCAGCGCCGATGCCCGATTACCCGAAATTCAGCAGGAAGCGGGCATAGCCCACCGGCACTGCCGCGCCCTTGTCGTACTGGTGGGTGATGATGAAGTTGCACAGGCCATCGCCATCGGTGCCGCGGTGGCGCAACCGGCACTCGACGTGATCGCCCGTGTGCACGATTCCTTTGCACTAGCGGATCTCGAAGACTTCGGCAACGTTAAAGTCATTGATCCGTTTGCAACGTTTGCCACCAACCTTGCACGCAGCATCAACTCTCCCGCTGTACTGTGGGTAGAGGAATGGCTCACCAGCCCACCTGAGAGCAGCTGCCCGCGCCCCATTGCCATGCCCGGGGGGCACTGGCTTATCTGCGGCTTCGGCCGTTTTGGACATGCGATGGCACGGTCGCTGGAGGCCGCGGGGTGCGCCTGGACTGCCATCGACGACGATTTTCGCCTGATTGATGAACCCCACCTACAGCGCAGCGATAATTCAGAGGACAGTCTTCGTGTCGCCGGTATCGATGGCGCCATCGGCCTGATTGCCGGTACCGAAAGTGACGTGATCAACCTCGCCCTGGTGTCGCGCGCGCGGCGCATCAAGCCTGAACTGAAATTGCTCATTCGACAAAACCAGTACGCCGCTCGCAGTCTCATCGAAGCCTCACGCGCCGATCTGGTTTTCGTCAAGTCAGATGTCATGCTACACGAATGCCTGCAGCTCCTGATGTCACCGCTGCTAAACAGCTTCCTGCTGCAGGTGCGACAGCGCGGCAATGAGCTGGCCGAGCAGATCATCACGCGCCTGCTCCTGGAGCTCGACGAGCGCGTCCCCTATGTCTGGGTTTTCGACTGCCTCCCCACCTATCCCGGTTTACGGAAGGTGCTGCAGTCGCCAGGTGACACCCCCCTGCTGTTGCGCGAATTGCTCATCGACCCGACCGATCCCCCCAATACCCTGCGCACCGTGCCGCTGCTACTCCAGCGCGGCCAGCGCCGCGACTTCATCCCTGAGCTCGATACCACGCTGCAAACCGGCGATCGCATTCTCTTCGCGGGCGCCAGTGGCGTTGAAGGCTGCCAGCGGCGCTTCCTGATGGACCCCAGCCCCCTCGAGTTCGTCCGCACGGGCATCGAGCCGGCTCGAAGCTGGCTATTCCGCCGCCTCGCCCGTGCTCGCAGCCAAAAACACCAGTAATTCACAGTGGACTCCGCGAACCGGCTGGGCAACGGGGTTTCCCTGCAAACTGGGCTAAACCATTCGAGCGGTAGGACGAAAAGGGCTCCGCTTGGACTCTAGATGGGAACTTCAAACCATGTACAGCAACCGCCGTTCGCTACTGATCGCCACGCTTCTCCTGCTGGGCCTGCTTGGCCACGGCTGCGCCGCACCGCCGCCCGCGCAGGCCCCCTTCGCCGACGCACCTGCGCCTGCGCTACAACCACCGGTTGCTCGCAGGGAAGCGCATACCACTACGCTGCACGGCGATACACTCGTCGACGATTACTTCTGGCTGCGCAATAAGGGTACGCCCGAGGTGGAGTCCTATCTCTACGCAGAGCGCGACTACACCAATGCCTTCATGCAGCCCACCGAGACTCTGCAGCAACAGCTGTACGGGGAAATGCTTGCGCGTACCCAGCAGACGGACATGGGCGTACCGGTACTCGACCGTGGTTTCTACTACTACTCACGCACGGAAGAAGGCAAGCAGTACCCGATTCACTGTCGCAGGAAGGGTTCGATGGAAGCGCCCGAGGAAGTGATCCTCGACGTCAACGCCCTTGCGGAGGGCAAGTCGTTCGTGGGCGTGGAGATTCTTGGCGTAAGTCCAAACGGCAACTTGCTGGCCTACGCCGTCGACAACACCGGTTTCCGTCAGTACACACTCTATATAAAGGACCTGCGTACCGGCCGCATAGGGCCCGAGGCGATACCCCGGGTGACCAGCATGGTGTGGGCCGAGGATAACCGGTCGCTCTTCTATACCATGGAAGACGAACAGACCAAGCGCTCGTACCGTGTTTACCGCCACGTCATCGGACAGGCGAAAGACCCGCTCGTCTACGAGGAAAACGACGAGCGCTTTAGCACCTACGTCTCCAGGTCGCGCGACCGGGAGATGATCTTCATCTCCACCTCGAGTTGGACCACTTCCGAGGTGCGTTACGTCCCTGCAAGCCAGCCCGCGGAAGAGCCACGACTGATCGCTGCCCGCGAACAGGGTCATGAGTACGTGGTCGATCACCGGCCCGGTGAGTTCTGGATCCGCACCAACGACAAGGGACCCAACTTCCGCCTCGTGGTGGCGAGCGAGAGCGACCCGTCGCGCGCCAACTGGCGCGAGGTGGTGGCGGTTCGCGAGCATGTGATGCTGGAGGGTGTCGATCTGTTCCGGGACTTTCACGTATTACAGGAGCGCGAGGGCGGTGTACCGCAGCTGCGGGTGACTGAGCATGCCGGGGGCACCACCCACCGGATAGATTTCCCTGAAGCTGCGTTCGACGTTGCTCCGGAGAACAATCCCGAATTTGAGGCCAGCTTCTACCGCCTGGCTTACCAGTCGCCCCTGACTCCGCCCTCGATATTCGACTACGACCCGGCAACGCGAGAGCGCACGCTCCGCAAGCAAGACCCGGTGCCCGGCGGCTACGATCCGGCGCGCTATCGCGTCGAGTTGGCCGAGGCGACGGCGCAGGACGGCGTCAAGGTCCCGATGTGGCTGCTGATGCGAAAAGAAACAGTACAGGATGGCAGCAATCCCGCCCTGCTCTACGCCTATGGCGCTTACGGCTCGCCTGAGTCGGCCGTTTTCTTTCACCCTGTCTTCAGCCTGGTCGATCGCGGCCTGATCTATGCGGTGACATACCCGCGCGGCGGCGGCGAGCTCGGCAAGACATGGCATGATGCCGGTCGCATGCTGAACAAGCGCAATACCTTCACGGACTTCATCGCCGCGTCCGAGCACCTGATAGAGGCGCGATACACCAGCAAGGAGAAGCTCGCGGTTATGGGCGGCAGCGCCGGCGGCTTGCTCATGGGCGCGATCACCAACCTGCGGCCCGATCTGTTCAAGGTCGTGATACTCCAGGTACCTTTCGTCGATGCGATCAACTCGATGCTGGACGAATCACTGCCGCTGACGGTGAGTGAGTTCGAAGAGTGGGGCAACCCAAAGATCGAGACGCAGTACCGCTACATCAAAAGCTACAGCCCCTATGACAACCTGGAGGCAAAAGACTACCCGACGATCCTGGTCACCAGCAGCTACAACGACTCGCAGGTCATGTACTGGGAGCCGGCCAAGTACGTGGCCCGACTGCGCGCGCTGAAGACTGACAGCAATCCACTGCTGTTCAAAATCGACATGGAGCCCGCCGGCCACGGCGGCAAGAGCGGCCGCTACGACCAATTGCGCGAGCTCGCCTTCGAGTATGCGTTCCTGCTGTGGCAACTGGGCGTCGAGAAGCCGCCCTGAGCCAATGGACCCGCCACCGCGATGCGACGGCAGCTGATACGTGAACTGGCACAGAAGAAAAGAGGTGCCGCTTGATATGCCGTTATAGCGGTTCTCCCAGGTTCCATTCAGAAGTCCTGTCTTCACCGCTTCGGCCGGTATTTTTTCTAACGCCGTAACTACCTGAAGTAATTGGTGCCGGCACGGTGGATCGAACACCGGACCTACGCGTTACGAGTGCGTTGCTCTACCAACTGAGCTATGCCGGCACGGCGGGGCGAAGTATAGGAAAACCGCGTCCGGCAGGCAAGCGACCCGAACTCCCCGGCGCCACTTTGGCCCACAGGAAAACCTGTGGTACTTGTATTATTTCCATTGAAATGAGCCGGTAGAAGAGTACTTTCCGGGAGTGACCCACTTTCACTTTAGCCCGGACCGCGTCGCATGACCCACCGCGCCCATTTATTCTCATTGCGGATCGGCCACGCCCTGCGCGAGTCATTCCGGGATCCTCCCTATAACCTCGCCCGACTCAAGGGCGACGTGCTGGCAGGGATAACCGTTGGGCTGGTGGCCATTCCCCTGGCCATGGCCCTGGCCATCGCCTGCGGTGTGGCTCCCCAATATGGTTTGTACGCGGCGATCGTTGCCGGCTTCGTCACCCCGCTCACCGGCGGTTCGCGCTACAGCGTCTCGGGCCCGACCGCGGCCTTCGTGGTGATCCTCTATCCTATTGTTCAGCAGCACGGCCTCGCCGGCCTGCTGATTGCAACCGTGCTGTCGGGCTTCATCCTCATACTGATGGCACTGCTGCGGCTCGGTCGTTACATCGAATACATCCCACAGGCCGTTACTCTGGGCTTTACCGGGGGAATTGCCATTGTCATCGCCGTACTACAGCTCAAGGACCTGCTGGGACTGCAGCTCGATACCCTGCCCACACACTTTGGCGGCAAGGTGCTTGCCATACTCCAGGCGACTCCGGCGCTGGATCCGCCCACGGTACTGGTGGGACTGCTGACGCTGGCGGTGCTGATGACGTGGTCGAAGCTGGGAACCGGAATCCCGCCGCACCTGCCAGCCCTCGTCATCGGCGCGACTTTTGCCTGGCTGCTTTCGATATTTGGCTGGGAGGTCGCCACCATAGGCAACTCCTTCCACTTTTTGGCGAGTGATGGCAGCCGGATTGACGGCATACCCTCCGCCCTGCCGGACCTTGCCTGGCCCTGGGCCAGAAGCTCGCCGGGAGAGCCGCCATTGGCTGCCAGCTGGCCGGTCGCGCAGGATCTGCTCACCGCCGCATTTGCCATCGCCATGCTCGGGGCAATCGAGTCCCTGTTGTGCGCGGTGGTGCTGGACGGCATGACCGGCAAGAAGCACAGCGCCAACAGTGAGTTGCTGGGCCAGGGTCTGGGAAATATCCTTGCGCCCCTGTTTGGCGGTATCACCTCAACTGCCGCGATCGCGCGCTCAGCCACCAACGTCAAGGCCGGCGCGCAATCCCCGGTAGCAGCCGCCATCCATGCGCTGGTGGTGCTGCTGGCAATACTCACCCTGTCGCCGGCGCTGTCACTCCTGCCCATGGCCAGCATGGCCGCGCTGCTGGTGATAGTCGCCTGGAATATGAGTGAGTTTCACAAGGCGGCAAGTCTCGTGAGAACCTCTGCCTCCAGCGATATCATCGTATTCTGCAGCTGCCTTGCGCTCACCGTATTGTTCGACATGGTAATCGCCATCAGTGCCGGGGTGGTGCTGGCCTCCCTGTTGTTCATGAAACAGATGGCGGAAATGACCTGGCTGACGGACATAAGCGGCAACACCAGATTGCTGCCGCAGGCGTTACCCCCCGGGTGGAAGGCCTTCCGGATCAAGGGTCCGCTATTTTTCGCTGCGGCCGACAGGGTGTTCGGCGACCTGACCCAGCAGGCGCCGCAACAGGGGGGCGTAATTCTCAGCATGGATGGCGTTTCCATCCTTGACGCCGGCGGACTGGCGGCACTGCAAAAATTCATCTCGCATTGCAGCAAGACCGGAACTGCGCTGTGCATGACGGAATTTGAGTTCCAGCCGCTCAAGGCACTGGCGAAGTCGGGGTTCAAGCCCGACCAGGTCACTACCTTCACCTTTGCAACGCTCGGCGATGCTCTCGCCCACGCGCGCTCGCTCTAGGCGTGCGGTGGTACATACCCGCCGGCGCGGGGCAATCCCAGCAGGCCTGGCACCCGGCGCGCGGGCGGTGTGGGCTCCCTGTTCCAGGGGGCAGGCATGCGCATGCCGAACGAGGCCGCCAGCAGTGCCACCGTCTGCAGCGCGATGAATATCCAGTAGTTCTGGTAGATCGCGAAGTAGGTCAGGCACAGGGTCATATTGGGGATATGGGTGCGCGGCACTTTCGCCCGGATGGAGGCGGGAGAATCGTGTTCGGGTGACACGTAGACGTCCCAGTACATATCCATCCACAGGGCCTGCCACAGGGAAATCAGCGCATAGGCCAACAGCCACACCGCCCACAGCGGCCAGTCGGGACCGACCGCCAGTGCCAGCTGCCAGAACGAGAGGAAATACAGGCCCGTGGTGACTCCCCAACACAGACCAAACACCAATTGCGGCAGCACATCCAGCTTGCGCCCGAAGCGCAGGGTGTTGCGATACCAGTAACCCCAGTAGGCGGCGAAGATGAATACCGTGACCACCGCGGTACTGAGCCACCACCAGGGGTCCGCCCACTGCCCGGGGTACACCAGCGGGCTTGCCAGAGTGGCCTGCAGGGCGCCACTGAGGTCCGCCACGGCCAGGCAGAAGCAAAAGTAAATCCCGGCGCGCAACCAGGCGGCGGGCGCGCTCCACTGTCCCGGCGGATGGCGTCGATACCGCGCCACATACAGCAGCAACAGGCCCATGCCAGCGAGCGTTATCCAAATCAGCATTGCCCAATCCTCGGAAAACCCGTGCAGAGGTCATTGTAGCGCTATTGCGTGCCTAATTTGACATTCCGCAAAGACGCCCGCGGGCGGCTATTCCAGACTGCGCGAAACTGCAACGGTAGCGGCAGACAGTGAAGCATCTCCAACAGAAACAACACCAGCACGGGGCTGACAGCTTGCCGGCGCTACTCAACTATATCGACGGCGGCGTGGAAGCGCCCACAGTTGAGCGCGGCAACATGTTGCGCGATCCCAACAACCAACAGCCCCTGCAGGAGCAAATGTCCTGCTCACCAGAGCGGGTCGAGGCCGCGCTGGCCGCTGCCCACGCAGCCTATGAGGCGGGTGAATGGGAGAACACCCCTGCAACCGAGCGTGCCGACATCCTCGATCGCATCGCCGACCGGTTGGCACAACCGGCCCTGCGCGAGCGCATCGCCGTCGCCGATGCGATTACCACCGGTGCGATCATCAACACCACCCGACGCATGGCCCAGCTCGCCCCTGTCATCTTTCGCAGCGCGGCCAGTTATATTCGCGATGGCAACCTGGCGCAGGCGCTGCCGGGCAAAGCGGGCGCGGTGGAATACTTGCGCCGGCCCTGGGGCCCCGCGCTGCTGGTATCGCCCTGGAACGGCCCCACCGCGATCGGTTCACACAAGATCGCCAGCGCCCTCGCCGCCGGCGCTCCCTGCATCATGAAACCCTCGGAGTGGGCGCCCCACTCGGCGCTGCTCATGGCCGCAGCCATCCATGCCCAGGGGTTGCCCCGCGGCACTTTCCAGTTGACCTGCGGCAGTCGCCACATTGGCGGGCAGATGGTGGGCGATGCGCGTATCAAATCCATCTCCTTTACCGGTGGCACCGCAGGTGGACGGGTGATCGCCGAGGCCTGCGCCCGCAGCTTCAAACCCACCCAGCTGGAGCTGGGGGGCAACAATCCGCTGGTGGTGTTCGAGGATGCGGACCTGGAACAGGCCGCCATCGGCATCACTTACGGCCTCACCAACCTCAATGCACAGTGGTGCCGCGCCCTTGGCCGCGTGCTGGTCCAGCGCTCGGTAAAAGACGCCCTGCTGGAGCGGGTTCGGCAGCAGCTGGCAGCCATCAGACTGGGGCATTCGCTGGATGAGAATTCCGATATGGGCCCGCTGATACACCAGCAGCAGTATGAGAGCGTGCTGGCGGAAGTGGAACGGCTGCGCAGCCTTGGAGGCCGCGTGATCCAGGCTACCCCTCTGCCGGACCTGGGCGGCTACTTCGTGCCGCCCACCCTGGTGGACGGCTGTGAACCTGCGGACACCATC
>Ga0105096_10001315_pt1 | contig 10120 bp, 6 predicted proteins | sample PPLLak3cmMay2015_FD_87036 | JGI IMG/M metagenome (GOLD analysis project Ga0105096, IMG submission 87036) | Freshwater sediment microbial communities from Prairie Pothole Lake near Jamestown, North Dakota, USA - PPLs Lake P7 Core (1) Depth... | ecosystem: Environmental > Aquatic > Freshwater >...
CCAACGGCATCATCGGCACGCCGGACGGGAAGACGCTCTACGTGGCGGATCTTGGCGCGGGGAAGACCTACCGGTTCGATATCGCGCCGGATGGTCGCCTCACCAGAAAAACACTCCTCATCGAGCAAGGTTCGGACGGAATGACGCTGGACAACGAAGGGAATCTCTATCTGACCGGCAAGGGCGTGTCGGTGTTCGACAAGACAGGCCGGCAGATCGAGCAGATCAATGTGCCTGACGAGGAGTGGACGGCCAACGTCAGCTTCTGCGCCAGGGATCGACGGACGCTGTTCATGACGGCCGGCACAGGACTCTACGGAATCAACATGCGCGTTACGGGGGCCAACGCGGCGAAGTGAGGGCGGGCGGGACACCCTGGGGGTGAACCCCTTGGTTGAGAGAGTTTGGAATAAGAACCCGGAAAGTCTCGTATTCACTCACAGGCACATTGCCATACTTGATCCATTGACTCCGTGCTGATAATTCCTCTGAGCCGAGTTCCCGATTGAAATGAGTCGAAGCGCCTGAAGAAAGAGGCGGAGTGCATCATCTTGAAAATTCTCACTGTGGAATATGGCTAGAGCAAGCGAACGTCACGTGAGACTGATCGTTCCAATGCCTTGAAATTCTGGCGCAGGCCAAGACGCGAACAAAGAATGCGCGTGGCGCGGAATGTGAAGTGTTTCTTGGTTTGAGCATGGACACGAACCGGGACGACTATCATCCTGGCAGAAGTTGAGATGCCGGCAAAGTAACGAAAAGAAGGGGGATTCATGTCGCCGACCACACCGACTCCAGCGCTCTCGGCTCAGGAAGCGGCCATTGAGAGTGGAAAGAAAGTTCTACACGGGAATGCGACCGACCGCGTTTTAAGATTGTTCGAGGCTATCCGCTCCGGCGGTCAGCCCCGGGTCGCGTTGGAACGTGGAGTATACTTCACGGAATCCTTCAAAGCCACGGAAGGTCAGCCGCTGGTCTTGCGCTGGGCGAAGGCGCTCAAGCACATCGCGGAGAACATTTCCGTCACCATCTTCGATGATGAGCTCGTCGTGGGCCGGCCCTGCACCTGGTTCGGCCGGTACACGCTGGTGTATCCCGAACTGGACGGCAGCATTATTAAGGAGGGCGCTGAAGCGTTCCTGAAAAATCAGGGAGCCCCTGACAGCATCCTTGTCACGCCGGAGGACAAGCAGATCATCGACAACGTTCTCTTCCCTTATTGGAACGGCAGGGATTTCACCCCCAACTTTGTGAAGGCGCTGCCTCCCGAATCCCGGCATATGAGCTTCGGATCAGATCCTAATAACATCGGTGTTATGCAGACGTTCGTTGTCCTGAGTTCTTCGACGATGCGGCATTCCCAGAATTGGGTCATTGATTTCGGGAAGCTGATCTCCCGGGGATGTAAGGGGATCAGGGAGGAGGCTCAGGCGAAACTGGCCGAACTCGAGCATCCGCGGGATCTGGTCCACAAAAAGCCGTTCTACGAAGCCGTGATCATCACGTGTGATGCGCTGTCGATTTGGGCCAAAAGATATTCCGAGCTGGCTGCTGAGATGGCGGTTCAAGAGAAGAGCCCGCGGCGCAAGAAGGAATTGGAAGAGATTGCCGCGGTGTGCGCGTGGGTCCCTGAAAATCCTGCGCGAACGTTTCGGGAAGCGGTCCAGGCCCAGTGGTTTGCCCAGCTGTTCTCGCGCCTGGAGGAGATGATCGGCGGGCAGATCTGCCAGGGCCGGATGGACCAGTATTTCTATCCGACCTACAAAAAGGATATCGCTGAAGGCAGGATCACGCCCGAATCAGCGCAGGAACTGTTCCAATGTTTGTGGCTGAACATGATGCAGAGCATTGAATCCCAGATGTCTCCTGCTGCGGCCTCAGGCCGCCAGGGGTTTTCCCATCACGAGACCGTGACCATCGGAGGCCAAACCTCCGACGGGTTGGACGCCACGAATGAACTCTCCTATGTTCTCCTTGAATCCACGAGGCCGATCCGGACCAGTTACCCGGAGTTGGCCGCCCGAATCCACGCGAATACGCCCGATAAGTTTCTGCACGCGCTGGTGGATACCATCAAGGACGGCAAGGGTTCCCCCAAGCTCCTCAACGACGAATTCCAGATCCCGTTCTTCCTGAGCCACGGGATTTCGAGAATAGAAGCCCTGGACTACGCGGCCTCGGGGTGCACTGAGTCAAGGTTGCCCAACCGGGAGACGGGAAAGACCGGCAATTCTGCGATCAACTACGGGGCCATAATCGAAATGACGTTCCGGGATGGCAGGATGAAAATCCATAAGGACGAGCAGTTCGGCCTCAAAACCGGGGATCCGCGGACCTTCAAGACGTTCGATGACGTGTGGCATGCCTTCCGGCTCCAGTTAGAGAACGTCGTCAGGCACTGCATGATTCAGAAGTACGTGGCCCTTTTATTAAAGCCGAAGTATATCGCGGCACCATTCTGCTCCATGTTGCACGATCTGGCTATGGAACACGCGAGGGACCTTCACTCGCATGGGGAATACATTCCGGGGGCTCTGGACGCTTGCTGCATTGACGGAGTTGGTGGATTCGGCACCGCCATTGATTCACTAGCCGCGGTCAAGCATCTTATTTTTGACACCAGGAAGCTCACCTGGGATCAGCTCCTGGAGGCCATGGAGTGCAATTGGCAAGGGAAGGAAGCGATCCGGCAGATGTGCGTCAACGCGCCCAAATACGGCAACGGCATCGAGTGGGTGGACAAGATCGGTTACGACATCCAGCGCGTGGTCATGGAGTATTCCCACCGCCATCCCAAGCTGCACGGGCAGAGCTTCAACCTGCGTATCATTCCCGTCACGTTCCATATGCCCTCAGGAAAGGTGACGATGGCCACACCGAGCGGCCGGCACGCCGGAGAGTTCCTCTCGGAGGGGATCTCCCCGTCACACGGGATGGATACCAAGGGCCCGACGGTGAGCCTGCAGTCCATGGCGAGGGCGACCTGTCATGTCCTGAAGGAGCACCGGGAAGATCTCATTAATATGAAAATGGCCCCGATGAACGTGGCCGGAGAAGAAGGGACCCGCCGGCTTATGCAACTCGTCCGCGTCTGGTGCACCCAGAAGCATTCGCACATCCAGTTCAATATTCTCAACAGGCAGTCGCTGCTGGATGCGCAGAAGAACCCCGAGAAGTACCGGGACCTGGTCGTGCGCATCGCCGGCTACTGTGCGTACTTCGTGGATCTGACACCCGGGCAGCAGGCGGAGATCATCGCGCGAACGGAACAAGCAGCGTAACCAACGACGGGCCGGGTGAAGCCTGCCAGGGTTCCCCCCCCCCGCGCCTGTCACTCGTGTTTGGAGATCAGCTTGAAAGAGTCAACCCTCCTGGTGACAGGGGCCACGGGATTCATCGGATCCCATGTCGTGCGCCTGTTGCTGAAGGTGGGTGACGCGAAGGTGGTAGCAGGCAATTCGTCGGGCTCCCAGCGCAATCTGGATGATGTGCAGGACAAGCTTGAGATGGCGCGCGCCGACATCGGCAGCTTTACGAGTGTGCTGCGGATGGTCGAGAAGTATCGCCCCAGGACCATTTATCACATCGGGGCGATGCTCGCTCCCGCTTGCGATGCGGATCCGGAGGCCGGCATTCGCGCCAATGCGCTCGGTACCTACCACATCCTTGAAGCGGCGCGATTGTTCGGCGTGCAGCAGGTGATCTTCGCCGGTTCCATGAGCGTTTTCAGCGGCGCCTATGCCAGGGAGTCGGTGCTGGACGACTTCAGCATGACGCGGCCTGATTTCATTTACGGCGCCGCCAAACTGTTCTCCGAGAACATCGGACTGTTTTACAAGCGGCAGTACGGTTTCGATTACCGGGGGCTGCGGCTGCCGAATGTCATCGGGCCGGGAACACAGACCCACGGGTATCTCGAGTACTTCAACAAGACCATTGAGGAAAGCGCCAAGGGCAATGCCTACTCACTGTATGTCGCACCGCACATCACAATACCGGTCATGTATATCCACGACGCGGCCAGGGCCTTCGTCGAACTGGCCGCCGCGCCGATTGAGCGGATCAAGACCGTGAACTACATCGTCCTGGGCCCGACGCCGTTTCCGACCGCGGAGGAACTTGTTCAAACGGTCACGGCGAAGATTCCCGGCGCCCGGCTGGACTTCCAGATCGATCAGAAAGTGTCGGACCTGATTGAGTCCGTGACCGCGCGTCCGTTCGAAGACAAGTACGCCCGGCAGGAATGGGGCTGGCGGCACCGGTACAGCGTGAAGGACATCGTGGATGAGTTCCTGGCGCGGGTGAAGGGCAGGGCAGGCGATTGAGGGCTTCGGATCATCGTACAGACTTCCGGTCCGGTAAAAGGAAACCCTCATGACAAACAAGAGCGCTAGCAAAACGGAAAAAAACAACAGCTCGCAGCCGGAAACCGGCCCCTGGGACGCGGCGCTGGATAAAGTGCGCGAGTGGGATCATCAATGGGCCGAGGCCTGCGCCAAAATGAGCACGAACCCCTGGACGTCGGGGGTCCTGACGCTCAGACTCGTCGAGTTGATCAGCGTGGCCATCAACGCCGCCTGCACGAATCTGAACCCCGACGGTACCCGCCGCCATATTCGTGCCGCCTTGGCGGCCGGTGCGACGCGCGATGAGATCATGATGGTGCTGAAGTGCGCGGCGGTCATGTCGCTTCATTCATGCAGCCTGGGGGTACCCATCCTCGTCGAGGAGGCCAAGACCGCCGGTGTGAAGCCGGCTCCGCGATCGGAGAAACCGGCGACGCCCTCGATCGACAAAATGCGGGCGCTCGGCCAGTGGAACACGGTCTGGGATCCCTTCTACGAACTGAACCCGGCCTGGACGGATGAATTCATGGCCGCGGGCGTTGCGATCTATGCGAGCGGGGTGCTGCCGTCCAAGGACGTCGAACTGTTGTCGATCGCCTTTGATGCCTCCTATACCCATATGTACGCTCCCGGCACGCGCCGGCATATCAAAGGGGCGCTTGCCGCCGGAGCAACGATGGAGGAGATCATGGAGGTATTGAAGCTCTGCGTGGTTCAGGGCGTTCAGGCTTGCAATCTCGGCGTGCCGATTCTGGCAGAGGAAATCGCGAAGGTCGATCAGCGTTGACGTAAACAGAAATAATTCCGAACAGGAAGCGGGAAGAACATGGAACTCAAAGGTAAAACAGCGATCGTGACAGGCTCGGGGCGGGGCATCGGCGAGGGGATCGCCCTCGTCCTCGCCCGTGCGGGCGCGAACGTTGTGATCAATGACAGAACAAAAACCAAGGACGCCGAAGGGGTTGTTAACAAGATCGTGTCTTCAGGAGGGAAAGCCATCGCCGTTGCGGCTGACGTCAGCAAGAAAGCGGAAGTGAACGCGATGGCTGCCGAGACCGTCAAACATTTCGGGGCCATCGACATCCTGGTGAACAATGCCGGCATCGAAGGCCATCCGTGCCTGACGAAAGACCTTTCTGAGGAGCAGTGGGACCGGATTATGAACGTCAACTTGAAGGGCGTGTTTCTCTGCTGTCAGGCGGTCATTCCGCACATGATGAAGCAGGGCAAGGGGCGCATCGTGAATATCGGCTCCACGGCAGGGTTACGAATGACCTTTTTCGGAGGTCCTGAATACACGGCGTCAAAACACGGCGTGGCAGGACTGAACCAGCATCTTGCCTGGGAGCTGGCGGACTCCAATATCACGGTCAATACCGTGTGTCCCGGTGGTGTTCAAACGCCGCTGATGGAAGCGGGGACCACGCCTGAGTACAGGGAAATGGTGGTCAAGAGATTGGTTCCTCTGGGACGTTTCACCACGATCGAGGAGATCGGCGAGGCCGTGAGTTTTCTCGCGAGTGATCGCGCAGCCATGATTACCGGCCAAATGCTTGGCGTGGATGGAGGGATACTTACCGGTTTCGGCGAGGACATGCGCTCCGTGGTGCGGCAAAGGATGGACGCGATGAAAGCCGGAGGCAAGTAGTCGCGGCGCATCGCGCACCCCGTGCCTGACTGAACCGGCAAGTGCTTATGGTGTATGTGAAACAAAAGGAACGTGATGATGGCAACAGCAACACGACGGATCGCGATCAATCTCGGCGGAGGTTACGTTCCAGGTTTGAATGCGGTTATCACGGGCGCGGTCCTGGCAGCGCACGAACTCGGATGGGAGGTCGTCGGCATCCGCGACGGCTTTGACGGACTGCTGTTTCCCGACCGCTACCCCGACGGCGGTCTGGTAAGGCTCACGCGTGCAAGCGTCGAGCACCTTTCCAGCGCCGCGGGCGCGATTCTGGGCACGGCCGCCCGCAGTGATCCGTTCCATGTGCGATCCATCAACGGCGAAAATCAGGTTGAAGAGATCGACCGGTCCGATGACCTTCTGGAAACCATCCGGTCACAACACATCGCGGCGGTGATTTCGGTGGTGGGAACGCGCGCGCTCAGTATTCTGTTCAAGCTGCATCGCAAAGGCCTGAGAACCGTCGCTGTGCCGAAGTCGGTGGAGAACGACATGGCGACCACCATGTTGTCGTTCGGTTTCAACAGCGCATTAAGTTTCGCCGTCGAAACTCTGGACAGAGCGCGCCAGGCCGCGGACTCGGCGCGCAAAATCGGCATCGTCGAAGTGTTGGGAGAACACTCCGGATGGCTGGCGCTGCAAGCCGGCATGGCGGTGTGCGCCGATGCCGTGCTCATTCCGGAGATTCCCTACGACATCACCGGCGTCGCGTCGAAGCTCCGCAAGAAGTTCCAAGCCGGGAGTACGTCCGCGCTCGTCGTCGTCGCCGAGGGCGCCATGCCCGGAAATAGAGTTCAAGTGCCGGACGTGGCGGCTGCGGCAGATTCATTTAAAGCCTCGCTGTCGCCGGGGGCCACGGGTCATGAGGGCGCGCACGTCATCGAACGTTCCGGCCATGTGGCTGAGACTGTGGCGCTGCAGATTCAACGACTCACCGATCAGGAGACCTACCCGCTGGTTCTGGGCCAGTTAGTCCGGGGCGGGCCGCCCACTGCTGTCGATCGCCAACTGGGGCTTGCCTACGGCGCAGCTGCGGTGCGCGCCTTGAACGAGAACCACAGCGGCGTGATGGTGTCGTTTCAACCGCCTGATCTGAAATTCGTGCCCTTGGCGGAGGCCATCAACAAAGTCCGAACGGTGCCGGGGGATAGCGTATTCATGCAGGTCGCGCGCTCGCTGGGCATTTCTCTCGGTGATTGAGGTGAAGATATGAAGAAAGAGCCAATGACCACCAAAGCACCGACGGGTTTGGTCCTCAATATCCAGCATTTTTGCACCCACGACGGCCCGGGTATCCGAACAACGGTCTTTCTCAAGCAATGCTCGCTGCGCTGCAAGTGGTGCAGCAACCCCGAAAGCATCCACCCGAAGGCCGAACTTGCCTACAACCCGGGCAAGTGCATCGGCAGGAAGGAATGCGGCCTGTGCCTCAAGCCGCCTTTTCCGGAAGGGGCCATGTACGTGATCGATGGCGCCGATGACAAGGTGCACGTCAATTGGGACTTGGCCGGCGAATGCGATCGGGAGACTGTCGCGATTTGCCCGACCCAAGCGCTCCACCTGTTTGGCCAGGAGATGACGGTGGCCGAAGTGCTTGATGAGGTCGAGCAGGACGGCACCTTCTACCGGGAATCCGGCGGCGGTATCACACTCAGCGGCGGAGAGTGCCTGCTGCAACCCGACTTCAGCGCGGCGCTGTTGGCGGAAGCGCACCAACGCGGAATCAATACGGCTATCGAGACCGCGGGTAACGTGCCGTGGCGATTTATGGAGCAGGTATTGCCGCACGTCGACCTGATGCTCCATGACCACAAGCTCACCGATCCCGTACGCCACAAAAAGTGGTGTGGGGCCGATAACTCGCGCATCCTGGAAAACTTCAAGAAAGCCTATGAGACCTTCCCGCAAACGAAATTCATTGCCCGAACGCCGGTCATTCCCGGCGTGAACGATGATGAGGAGCACATCCGTGCGGTCCTGGCGTTTATTCGCCCCTATAAGAATGTGATCGACTACGAACTGCTGCCCTATCACCGTTTCGGCGAAAGCAAATACGGATTTCTAGGCAGAGTATACGAATTGGAGGACTTTACTCCCCCGACGTCCGAGACGATTCACCGGTTGCAGGAGATCATCGACAAGGCGTTCGGTCGTGGAGGTACGCCCCCGACGGCCTAGCAATGGAACAGGGATCCCTCTTACAGACTGCAACAAAATCGTATGGAATGGGCTGTGAATCTGCGAGTTGTAGATTCCCTGTAGTACTGAGGGAATAAACGACAGCACTCCTGAGGCTCGCTGCCCCGAAAGGCCGCACTTCTTTACTGATTGTCCTTCATCCTGTGGCTCAGCGGCATAGTGAATCCGTCAATTAATCTGGCGTTTCTCTCCAAAAGCCCCCCTTCGAGATTGCCCGGCATCCATGCTGCCACTTAACCGAGTGTTTTTGCATCTGACCGGGTGGGTCGTGTCTCACGCGGATGGACCGCATGACTCCTTACGCCCACAAGATTCAGCAACTGCTTCCGCGCCGGGACCGCACTCCAGTTTGACCTCGATGAGGTGTACCGCTGCATGCATCGGTACGCGGAAGCCGTCTACAGGACAAGAAACCGGTGGTCTCTCAATGAGGGCGGTGGGGCGTCACACAAGCATAGAGCGAAGATCATGGGCATCGAAATCCGGGAATGTGGTCTTCGCCCACGCAATCTGCAAGCCGTGGCATTCTGCCCCTCTTATCAGCTGGATCTCAGTCCCAATTCTCCACTAACCACTGCTAGTGCGCCCTCGCCGTCGTCCGGTAACTTATGATCTAAGCCATTGAATTTACGCGCCTGCGTAGTTATCTGCTCTCCTGTCCTCTTGCCCGCGATCCGGTGACACGACTATTGCACAAGCTGTTTTCATTCGCCTTGGTCTGCGTAGCCAGTGACAAGAGAAGAAACCGGAAAGGATGAGAGCAAACCAAAAGACTTCCGCCTGACCGGTGAGCCGGTCTTGCACTGTGAACAGATGGCAATCCATTGCTTGTTACGTGAGAAAGGACCGCTATGAAGACTGCTGAACATCTCCGGCTAGAAGAAGCCCGCAAGAAAGAAAAACTGTGGAAAAAATGGGGCCCCTACCTAACTGAGCGGCAATGGGGGACCGTGCGTGAGGATTACAGCGACAACGGCGACGCCTGGAATTTTTTCACCCACGATCAAGCCCGTTCGCGGGCCTATCGTTGGGGGGAGGATGGTCTGGGGGGCATCTGCGACGAGAAACAGCGGGTTTGTTTTGCGCTCGCTCTCTGGAACGGGAAAGACCCGATCCTCAAAGAACGGCTCTTCGGGCTTACGAACAGCGAAGGCAACCACGGTGAGGACGTCAAAGAATATTACTTCTACCTCGACAGCACACCGACGCATTCCTACATGAAGTATCTCTACAAATACCCGCAGGCGGCATTTCCCTACGGCGATCTGGTGGAGACCAATAAGAAGCGCTCCCGCAACGAGATGGAGTACGAACTGCTCGATACGGGGGTGTTTCATCAGGATCGCTACTTTGATGTCTTTATGGAATATGCCAAGGACGGTCCGGACGACATCCTGGTGAAGATCACTGCGATCAACCGGGGCCCGGAGGAGGCTGAGCTACACCTGTTGCCGACCCTCTGGTTCCGCAATGACTGGGCATCATGGATTGCCGGACCTGCCGAGAAACCGATCCTCAAGCAGAGCCAGGGACCGGCCGGTACGAGCACGATAGTGGCGCAGCATGCGACACTGGGCACGTCCTACCTGTACTGTGAGGGCGAGGCACCGCTGCTGTTTGCCGAGAATGAAACGAACAACGCCCGGCTCTTTCCTCAATACCCGAACCCCGCCCCCTACGTCAAAGACGGCATCAATGACTATGTCGTGCAGGGCCGCCAGGAGGCGGTGAATCCTAAACACGAGGGGACGAAGGCCGCGGCGCACTACCGGCAGATGGTGGCGCCCGGCCAGTCGATGACTGTGCGCCTGCGCCTCACCAGCCAGGGCCCCGCCGAGCAGGGCAAGAATAAGCAAGGGGCTGTTGTCCCCTTCGGGCCGGCCTTTGC
>Ga0105096_10001316_pt1 | contig 10114 bp, 12 predicted proteins | sample PPLLak3cmMay2015_FD_87036 | JGI IMG/M metagenome (GOLD analysis project Ga0105096, IMG submission 87036) | Freshwater sediment microbial communities from Prairie Pothole Lake near Jamestown, North Dakota, USA - PPLs Lake P7 Core (1) Depth... | ecosystem: Environmental > Aquatic > Freshwater >...
AGGCGATAAAAAAATATCCGGTGTCGGCATTGATCGATAATTTTTTGAATCGGTATAAATCCGACTAAATTTTTTAGTACTTTTGTTACTTAATCGATACTTAAAAAAATGGCTGGGACAATAAACAAGGTTATACTGATAGGACATTTAGGTGATGAAGTAAAAATGCATTATTTTGAGGGAGGAAACGCCATTGGACGGTTTCCAATTGCAACAAATGAAACGTATACAAACAAACAAACCGGAGAAAAAGTTACGACTACAGAATGGCATAACATTGTAGTTAGGAATAAATTGGCCGAAATTTGCGAAAAATATTTGTCGAAAGGCGATAAAGTTTATGTTGAAGGCCGCATAAAAACTAGGCAATGGGAAGGTGAAGATCATACAAAAAGATATACCACTGAAATTCATGTGGTTGATATGACCTTTTTAACCACCAAAAAAGAATTGAATGCGCCAGCTCCGCAGATGGATGCAAAACCATCGGAGCCTTCACAAGGTGTTATCAAAAATGAACAAGAAGAGGATGATTTGCCATTCTAAAGTTTAATTAAATTTATTTAAGTTGGATCCTGAACCCACGATTTTATCTATTCTTTTATCAGCAGATGTTTTATCAAATGTGCTGATTGTTGTTGTACTTTTATTGTTGCTTTTACTTTCAGCGTTAATTTCTGGCGCTGAAGTCGCATTTTTTTCACTTTCCCAAACGGATTTGAGCAGAGCTGCTGAATCAAAATCAAGCAAAGAAAAAGCAGTTGTTTTATTGCTTGAAAGACCAAAAAGATTGCTGGCCACCATTTTAGTTTCTAACAATTTCATCAACATTCTAATTGTGTTGATTTTTGCTTATATAGGCGATTTTTTGTTTGCTGAAATTGCTTCAAGCTTATTGAAATTTTTAATCGAAGTTGTTTTAGTTACCTTTTTAATTTTGCTTTTTGGCGAAGTTTTGCCAAAATTGTATGCCTCAAGAAATTCTATGAAGTTTGCGGTAATTATGGTTTATCCTCTTAAAATTCTAGTTTCGTTACTTTCATTTATCAGTTTTCCGTTGTTGGGTTTGACCAATATTATTGAAAATAATTTGGGGAAACAGAAATCGAGTTTATCCGTTGAAAAATTATCACAGGCGCTCGGACTTACATCCAACGAAACCAACACCAAAGACGACCAAAAAATATTGCGCGGAATCGTAAGTTTCGGTAATACGGAAACAGGACAAATCATGACGCCCCGTATTGATATTTTTGCGCTTTCAAAAGAAGAATCCTATGATAATGTGGTGGCGAAAATTGTGAATGAAGGATTTTCAAGAAATCCTGTTTATGATGAAAATATTGATGAAATTATAGGCGTTTTATATGCCAAGGATTTATTGCCATATATAGATGTCAAAGATTTTGAGTGGCAAAAATTGATTAGGGAACCCTATTTTGTTCCTGAAAATAAAAAACTGGACGATTTGCTGAAAGAATTTCAGGAAAAGAAAAATCATTTAGCCATCGTTGTTGATGAATATGGAGGAACGTGCGGTATTGTTACGCTGGAAGATGTGATTGAAGAAATTGTTGGTGATATTAGTGATGAATATGATCAGGATGATGCACCCTATTCTATGATCGATGAAAATAATTTTTTGTTTGATGGAAAAATTAATTTAAAAGATTTTTATAAGATTTTGGAAATAAAAGACATCTATTTATTTGAGGAAAATAAAGGAGAGTCTGAAACCTTGGCCGGATTTATTTTAGAAATTCACGGAAGATTTCCGAGAAAGCAAGAGATAATTGCTTTTTTTGAGTATTCTTTTAAGGTTGAAATCATGGACAAAAAAAGAATAAAACAAGTAAAAGTAACAATTGACCGAGCATTTGTAAAAGATTAAATGAGAAATTTTTGCACAATATTTTTTTTGGTATTTATATTGATTTCCTGCGGAAATGAGACGTTGCCAAAACCTGCGCCTTACCTAAAACTACAGTATCCGCAAGCAACATATAAAAAAATTGAATCCGATGGTCAGTACACTTTTGAAATATCAAATCAGGCAAAAATCAACTTCAAAAATAATTATTGGGCAAGTATTGAATATCCGCAGTTAAAAGCCACAGTTCACATAACTTACAGGCCTGTAAATAATAATTTAGAACAAATCTTAAAAGAAGTTGAAAAATTAACTTTTGAACATACCATAAAAGCCGATGCCATTAATGCAGTTCCGTATGAAAACCTTAAAAAAAGGGTTTTTGCCAAACTGTATAATATTGAGGGCGGTGTCGCCACAAATATTCAATTTAGAGCAACCGACAGCATAAAACATGTACTTTCCGGTGCCTTATATTTTTATACGAGACCAAACTATGATTCTATTATGCCGGCAATAAAATATGTTGAAAAGGACATCATACATTTAATTGAAACTCTGGAATGGAAAAATTGACAACCCATAAATTTAAATATACAAAAACAATAAGAATTTGGCTCATTATTGGCTTGCTTATGCTAATTGGTCAGGTTGTGATTGGAGGCATCACCCGCTTAACGGGATCTGGGCTTTCGATTACAAAATGGGATATTATCACGGGCGTTATTCCGCCATTGAATGATGCGGATTGGGTAAATGAATTTGAACTTTATAAAGAAACGCCACAGTTCCATAAAATTAATTCGACATTTACGATACAAGAGTTTAAATTTATTTATTTCTGGGAATATTTTCATCGGCTTTGGGTTCGTGCGCTCGGATTTGTTTTTTTAATTCCTTTTATCATTTTTGTCCTTAAAAAGCAACTCGATTTTTACCTGATAAAGCGCTTGGGCATTGTTATTTTGTTAACTATATTAACTGCTTCTGCGGGCTGGATTATGGTTCAAAGCGGCTTGGTGAACCGGCCTTGGGTAAACGCGTATAAACTTACTGTCCATTTTACCTTGGCAGTTTTGGTGATATGGGCGATGGTTAAAACTGTTTCTGATGTTTATTTACTTGGAAGCAATGAATTAATAACTTCAAAAAGAATAGTTTCTTACGTTATAGGTCTTGCGTTTATTCAAATGATTGTTGCTGGTATTATGGCTGGAATGCGTGCCGGATTGTATTATCCTACCTGGCCTGATATGAACGGGGAATTTGTTCCCGGCGTTTTGTCGAATTCAGCAAATTGGGATTGGCACAATATGATTAATTACGATTCCTATTTATTTGCACCGGCGTTAATTCAGTTTACGCACAGAATGTTTGCTTATATACTGGCGGCTGCAACAATTTATATGTTTTTTAAATTAAGGGACAAGATACAAGTAGCTTCTAAAAAATGGCTAAATAGTACTTTAATATTGGTTTGGTTTCAAATTGCATTGGGAATTTTGACCGTTTTAAATGTTGAAGGTAAAATTCCGCTGTTTTTTGGCGTAAGCCATCAATTGATTGGTTTGCTATATTTTATGGGTTTGTTGTTTTTGTATGACTCTTTAAGAAAACAAAAAGCATAAAAAAAAGCTTCAGTATACTGAAGCTTTTAGTTTCTCAAAAGAAAAAAGTATTATTCAGCAGCTGGAGCTTCTTCAACAACAGCAGTTGTATCAACAGCAACTTCTTCTACTACTGGAGCAGCTTCTACTGGTGCAACTTCTTCTACTGGTGCAACTTCTTCTTTAGGTGTTTCTTTACAAGAAACAGCAAAAACGCTTACGAAAAGTGCAATTGCTATAAAAAATTTAAATTGTTTCATTTTTGATATGATTTTTTATTGTTAGTGCAAATTAACAACAAATTTATTAATAATTAAAAAAAATTTTATTTATTTTTTTTAATTGCAATAATTTCTTCAATTTCAATGATTTTAGTGGCCTTATATAAAGCCCCTCCGCCAATACCTGCTATCTTTTTGGCAATATCTTCCTGACTTATTTTATTTTCGTCAAAAGTGAATTTTCCTACTTTGTCTTCAAAACTTACTTTTGAGTAGGTAACGCCTTCAGTTTTTGACAATTTCGATTCAATTGTTTTGGCGCAGCCTATTTCACAAGTCATTCCTTCAATTTCTATGGCTATACTTTTATAGTTAGCGGCAATTTCTTGTTTTTCAATTCCAGATTTCTCTTCGGAAAGCTCCTTTTTATTGTCATTGCAGGAAAATAACACAAAAGCTATTGACAAAATATACATTGCTTTTTTCATAATTGTTTTCATTTTAATTGGTTCTGCAAAGTTAAAACTAATAAATTTAAATCCGAATAATTATGCGATTTTTGTATTTTATTTATTGTATGGACAACAGAAAATTACGATGGATTTATTTAATAATTCTTTCATTAATTTGGGGAAGTTCCTTTATTTTGATGAAAAAAGCTTTGATTGGTTTAACGCCAATCCAACTTGGGGCATTTAGAATTTTAATCACAGCATTTTTTTTATTGCTTATTGGGTTTAACCGATTGCTTAAAATTGAAAGGCGCCATTGGAAGTATTTAACTTTAAATGCTATGTTAGGTTCTTTTTTCCCTGTATTTTTATTTTCTTTTGCGCTTCAAAAAATCGACAGTTCAATCGCCTCCATTTTAAATGCGCTAACGCCCTTAAATACCTTGCTTTTTGGCGCGATGGTATTTGGGATTACATTTAAGCGAAGACAGCTTACAGGTGTTTTAATTGGGTTTGTAGGAACAGTAATGCTAATTTTGGAAGGCGCGCAAATTCACAGGGAACAGGAATACTTGTATATGAGTTTTGTGATCATCGCTTCAGTTGGCTATGCCTTTAATGTGAATCTCATTAAAAAATACTTACACGATTTAGATGCTCTAAGCATCACGGTTGGGATTTTTGCAATTTTAATTATTCCTGCATTAATTGTAATATTGTTATCAGGCTTTTTTCAAAATGTTGAAATAAATGGCATTACAACATCTTCATTGGTTTATGTTTCAATATTGGCGGTAGTTGGCACCGGGGTTGCAACCATCATGTTTAACCGTTTAATCCAATTGTCGACTCCGGTATTTTCATCTTCTGTCACTTATTTAATTCCTTTAGTTGCCATCACTTGGGGAATTTTAGATGGAGAGAAAATTTCATTTTTACAATTCTTTTCGGGTTTTGTGATTTTGGTTGGCGTATATCTGGCCAATAAGGCCAAATAAAAAACGGCCCAATTTCTCGAGCCGTTTTTAAAATCAATTTAAAATTTTACTTATAGAAAATCAGCTTCAGTAACGCCTTCATTTACTTTTGCACCAATTAATTTAAATTCAACTGTTTGAGGTCCCATACTTCCTGTTTTTGTCCCTGGAAATTTAATTCCGTTAAATTCTTGGTAATTACTGAAAGATGCTTCCTGATTTTGAGTTTGGCCCTGCATTGTGATTACTTGCAGTTCCTTCACTTTTAATCCGCTTGCAACATCAAAATAAACGAAAGATGAAACAATTTCGCCTTTGGTTGAAATTACATACGCATCTTTACCGTCAACAATTTCGATACCCGTAAGTTTAGAATTTTCGTTGTTTAACAAGCCCATTTCTAAAAATGTTCCGATAGTGTAAGACATTTCACCGGCCATTGGCGCTGGCAACGGTTGTTTGTTCATAAACACGCCATCTTTAGTCATCACAATTTTAGCCACAACATTTCCGCCCATACTGGTTTCATTGGCATATTTTTCTGATGTTCTTTTTTCGGTGGTTGATATAACGCTTCCCATTGCGCTTGCTTCATAGGTAGCCGAAGTGCTTTTTAACGCTTTCACTTTAGCCGCACCACCTATGGCGTTAAAGAAATTGTCCAAAACTGTTAATTTGGTTACACCATTTGGAAGTGGTTTAGACATTTCCGGTTTTGAAGCGGCATTTGATTCCTTATCAAAATAATTGATGGCATAAGGTAATTTTTCAAGATTAGGCAAAGCATCCAACGCTTTTCCAACAATCACGATTCTTGCATTGTCTGTGCTAAAATATTTTTGGGCAACGCGCTGAACATCATCAACTGTTACCGCATTTATTTTTTGCAAGTAAGTTTCGTAGAAATTTTCAGGTAATTTTTTAGTAACAATGTTTAAGGCATAACTGGCTACAGTTGAAGGGTTTTCAAGTGCCATCACAAAACTTCCGATATATGCCGCTTTTGCATTTTTCAATTCTTCATCAGTAACTTTAGTGTCTCTAAAAGTTTTGATTTCTTTCATAAATTCAACTACAGAACTGTCTGTAACCATATTTCTTACAGAAGCAGAAGATTTAAATGTAGCTGCAGTTCTTTCGTCGTTTCCAATTCTTGAATAGGCTCCGTAAGTATAGCCTTTGTCTTCACGCAAATTCAAAAACAAACGACCTTCACCACCGCCACCGAAAATTTTATTGGCCAATAAAGCCGCAAAATAATCGGGATTGCTCATTTTTAAATCTACTGTATTTATAACCGAGATATCAGATTGAACTGCATTTGGCATATCAATAAAGTTAATTTCGGTTTTGGCAACGTCCGTTACTTTTGGAATTTCAAAGGCAGGAATTGTTCCTTTTTTCCAATTGTTGAAATGCTTGGTTACCTGGCTTTTTACATCTTTAAAAGTTACATCGCCAACAATTACCAAATAGGCATTGTTTGGTTTGAAATAAGTGGCATAAAAATTTTGAACATCAGCCAATGTTACATTTTTGGCAGTAGTTTCAGTTTCAAATTCTCCATAAGGATGATTTTTTCCGTAAACCAAAGCGTTTTGTGCTTTCCCAGCAATAGCGGCCACACTATTTTCACCCGATTTAATGCCTTCAATAAGTTTGGCTTGTTCTTTTTCAAATTCTTCTTGCGTAAATAACGGATTCTGAACTGCATCAGCCGTTAATTCTAAAATTCTTGGAAAAAATTTAGACAAGGTATTGAAGCCTGCACTTTGGCTGCCAATATTTAAGTTAGCGCCTAAAAAATCAATTTCTTCATTAAAGGCATCTTTTGATATTGTTTTGGTTCCATTTCCCATCATTCCTCCGGCAATACTTGTTAATCCGGCTTTTTGGCCTTCAAAAATAGGTCCATTGTCTAAAATTAAGGTAGCAGAAACTTTTGGTAATTTATGATTTTCAACTACCATCACTTTTAAACCGTTTTTAAGTTCAAAAGTTTGTGGCTTGCCTAAATTAATAGTAGGTGCAGGCCCTGCTTTTGGTTGTTGTGATCTGTCTATTTGTGCGTTTACTCCTAAAGAAATAAGAAATAATGCAATTAATGTGGTTATTTTGGTTCTCATATTATTTTTCATCTTTAGTATTATTCAATTTCCTTTTTTAGATAATCCATTTCAACGCGGCTGTTTTTGTTTAAAAACTCATTTGCCACACGTTTAATGTCTTCTCTGGTTATGGAGCGATAAATAGTAATTTCGTCGTTAATTAAGTTTGTGTTGCCTTTCAACGTGTAGTTTGCAGCTAAAGTATTGGCAATATTTTGTACTCCGGAGTTTGAATTCACAAAATTGTTTTCAAATTGATTTTGTAATTTCTGAAATTCTTTTTCTGAAATTAATTCAGTTTGAAGTTTGCTAATTTCTGCGTCCATTTCAACACCTAATTCATCTAAGGTAGTTGCACCCATTGGCAAAGCACCCATAATATAGGTTCCGTAATCTTCTTGTGAATCATTGAATGCCAAAACCTGTAACGCTTTTTTCTCTTCAACCAATTTTTTGTACAAACGGGCACTTTTTCCACTTGTTAAAATAGAAGAAACCATATCCAACGTATAAGAATCTTTGTCTTTATTTGATGGCGTTCTGTATATAAATAATTTTACAGGAATTTGAATGTTTGAATCGTATTCGGTAACTTTAATACTTTCTGTGATTGGAGCTTCTTTAATAGTTACCCTATCAACTTTTTCACCTTTTGGAATATCGCCAAAATAATTTTCAATCATTTTTTTGGTGGCTTCAGTCTCAAAATCACCTGCAACTACCAAAACAGCATTATTGGGTGCATAGAATTTTTTATGAAAATCTAAAAACTCCTGTAATTTGGCAGCATCTAAATCTTCCATGCTTCCAATAACGGAATTTTTGTAAGGATGATTTTTAAAGATATGTTGATTAATTCCTGTACGATAACTAATTTTTCCATAAGGCGCGTTGTCAATTCTGGCGCGTTTTTCTTCTTTAATTACTTCATTTTGTGTGTCAACGCCCAATTGATCAATTACCGGATGCAACATACGTTCAGATTCTAACCACAATCCAAGTTCCAAATTATTTGATGGAAATGTTTCATAATAAAAAGTACGGTCTTGTGTTGTATTTGCATTGTTTGCACCGCCATTGGCTGATAAAATTTTAAAAAAATCACCTTTTTGGATATTTTTTTTTTCTTCAAATAATAAATGTTCAAAAAAGTGTGCGAATCCTGTTCGTCCATCAACTTCATCTTTGGCACCAACATGGTACATTACCGAGGTGCTAATAATAGGAGCGGAATTGTCCTTGTGTAAAATAACGTGTAAGCCGTTACTTAAATCGTACTCTTCAAATTCAACTTTTTGGGCGAATAGGCTAACGCTTAAAAATAGCGCCAAAGAGCTTAAAAAGATAATTTTTCTCATAGGTGTTACTAGTTTAATTTAATTAATGTTTGCGTATTTGACGCATTTGTTATTAAGATGTTACAATTTAGAGGCAGAAACAATTAATTCATTTTGAGTTTATTTCATAGCAAATTGATTTTCAAAGTTATCATTTTTTATTAGAAAAGTGAAGAATACTTGAAAAATTAACGAAATCTTAATAAATATAATAACTGATTGACGAATTTTGCCAGTTAATTCTAAAATCGTAAATCGTAATCCCGATAGCTATCGGGACGTAAATCAATTTGCGTTAGTGATTGCAACGAAAATCCTTTTTTGAGGTTTTTCGCCGAAAAAAAGATTACAGTGTAAAGCACGGCCGCCTTTTCGGCGGAAACGCCAAAAATAGTATTGGGTCGGATTCCTTCAATTTTAAAATTTATTCCCAAATTTAATAACATATTTTAAAAAGCTAAAAATGAGCGATTTATTTGAAGTGAATTTGTTTTGCAGAAATAAGAAAAAAGACATATATTTGCACCCGCCTAAGTAGAAAAGGCAATCAATTTAATTAATAAAGCGAATAAAAACAAAGCTTATGTACGCAATTGTAGAGATAGCAGGGCAGCAGTTTAAAGTAGCAAAAGACCAAAAAGTTTACGTACACCGTTTACAAGAAGAAGAAGGAGCAAGTATTTCTTTTGACAAAATTCTTCTTATAGGCGATAATGGTACTATAACAGTTGGCGCCCCAGCTATAGATGGAGCCGAAGTAACGGCCAAAATTTTAGGTCACCTTCAAGGTGATAAAGTAATCGTTTTCAAAAAGAAACGTAGAAAAGGATTCAGAAAAAAGAATGGCCATCGCCAGGCTTTAACTGAAATTCAGGTTGAAGGTATTTTTGCCAGTGGCGCAACAAAAAAAGCTGCCGCTAAAAAAGAAACTCCTAAAGCTAAAGTTGAAGCAGTAAAAGAAACTGTTGCTGTTGATTTTGAATCAATGACTGTTGCTGAATTAAAAGCTTTGGCTAAAGAAAAAGGTATCGAAGGATACACTTCTTTGAAAAAAGCAGAATTAATTGAAGCATTAACTAAATAAGAACCAAAATTTTAAAACCATAAGGTCATGGCACATAAAAAAGGAGTAGGTAGTTCGAAGAACGGTAGGGAATCGGAATCGAAACGACTAGGCGTAAAAATATTTGGTGGACAAGCTGCAATTGCAGGGAACATTATTGTTCGTCAAAGAGGAACTCAACACCATCCTGGTGATAACGTATATATGGGAAAAGACCATACTTTACACGCTAGAGTGGACGGTTTGGTTAAATTCTCAAAAAGAAAAGACAATAAATCATTTGTTTCTATCGATCCTATCGAAGCATAATAAGTAGATTTAAGATATTTTAAGCTCCCAAACTTGTAAGTTTGGGAGTTTTTTATACCTATATTTTGAGTATTTAATAACTCAAGTATTTGTCAATAAAAAATCAAAGAACTCCAAAATTAAATGCGATATTTGCACTTTGTATTATGAATTTATTAATTTATATTTTA
>Ga0105096_10001317_pt1 | contig 10108 bp, 7 predicted proteins | sample PPLLak3cmMay2015_FD_87036 | JGI IMG/M metagenome (GOLD analysis project Ga0105096, IMG submission 87036) | Freshwater sediment microbial communities from Prairie Pothole Lake near Jamestown, North Dakota, USA - PPLs Lake P7 Core (1) Depth... | ecosystem: Environmental > Aquatic > Freshwater >...
ATATTCACGGCAACCGCCCGGATTTTCCAGCAGGCTAACAGTGTTTCCAGCCACTCCACCCTGTTATGCGCATAGATGCCGACATGATCTCCCGGCGTCACGCCCTGTTGCGATAGATAGTGCGATCGTTGGTTGGCCCGAGCGTCCAGTTCGGCGCGAGTGCGATGGGCGGAGCCGGCAATGATGCAGGGTGCTGCGGGGTTCGCGTCGCACAGTGCTTCAAAAAGATCTGCCAGCTGGTATTCCAAAGCACTACATCCTCAGACACTGACCCGTGTTACTCACGGTGTTATTGGGGCCCCAGTATGTACTCGCCCGTTTCGGGTTTGTGGTACCAGCCACTGGACGCCTGCGTGCCGCCATCCACATGGATCGTCTGACCCGTAATATAGCTCGACATATCAGAGGCGAGAAATACCGCTGCGCCAGCCATCTCATCGACGTGGCCCGCCCGCCCCATCGGAATAGTATATGCGAAACGTTCCTCTGCCCCTTGCGGCGCGATTGCCCTGATACCCTCGGTGAGGGTAATGTCAGGCGCCAGGGCGTTTACCCTTATTCCATACGGCGCAAGTTCGAGTGCTGCGGTTTTGGTGTAGTTGATCACGCCGGCTTTCGCGGCGCCGTAGCTGGCATAGCCGGGTGCTGCCCGCGTTCCCTCAATGGACGTAACCGTGGTGATGCTGCCACTCTTTTTGGCCTTCACCATGGCGCGTGCAACCCGTTGGGTGCATAAAAATACTTGCCGAAGGTTCGCACGATAGAGCGCATCCCAGCCTTGCTCGGCGGTATCGAGAAGCGGCGAATAAAATACGCCACCGGCATTGTTGATCAGGATCGACACCGTACCGAGTTCGGCGCTGGTACGTTCAAGCGCAGCATCGACCGAGTCGGCGTCGCGAATGTCGGTAACGATTCCCAGGGCGCCGATCCCGGCGGCAGCGGCTGTGCATGATTCCTGGTTGATTTCCCAAATGGCCACTGATGCTCCGAACGCCGTTAGTCCGGCGGCGATGCCGCGACCAATGCCAGAGCCGCCCCCGGTTACTACCGCGACGCGACCGTTGAGCAGGATTCTGGAAGGATCGATAGCCACAAATTGACTCCTCGTGGGCAATACACGCATTACGAAAAGATGCGATGGAAATTGCGTGCGTGATGCGGCGGGCGCTCTTACAATATATCCATAAGGTTATTATAATACAACTTTCCAAACCTGATGGAACCCCGGTTTATGGGTAGGCCACAACGAAAGACCCAGGCCGAGCGCCACGCTGAAACCAACCGCAAGATTATTGACGCGACCATTGCGTGCATTGATGAATTGGGGTTTCACAATACCACGATACAGAATGTCGCCGCGCGAGCGGGCGTAACCGTGGGGGGTGTGCAGCACCATTTCAATTCAAAATCGCAACTCCTTGAGGGCGTCCTGCAGAACAGCTTCCAGACTATGGCGTTCGACCTGAATAATATCCCCCTCCAGGGAAAGTCATTGCAGGAACGTGTCGAGCTGTTTGTCGACGAGTGCTGGGAGCACTGCAACTCGCCTGCCTTCCAGGCCAGTATGCAAATACTGCGTGGCCTGCGCAATGAAACACCGCAGGAACTGGACAAGTGGCTGCAGGTTTCATTGTCGTCTACTGTCACACAGGGACGCAAGTTCTGGCAAAAAATGTTCAGCGAAATCAAATTGCCCAAAGCGGAGCATGACAAATTGTTGAACTTTGTGTTTTCCTCCCTGAATGGCGTAGTCGCCTTTTCCAGAATCAACCAACAACAAAATCGTGTCGATAGCGACCTGCACCAATTGAAAGTCCTGCTGCTCTTGCGATTCCAGGCAGCGCTGAACCCATGAAACAGCTTGCAACGGATCACAGAGACCTTCCTGATGCCACGCTGAGGGAGCTGGCGCATATTCCGGGTAAAGTGGGCATTCCTGTACTGGGAATGACGCCATGGCTGTTCAGGGACTTCTACGGCACTTTAAACAGGCACCACGAAAAATACGGCTTGCTTTCAAAAATCGGTATTGGCTTTCAGAAAGGGGTGCTGGTACTCGGCCCGCAGAACTGCCAGCAAGTGCTGTTGGATTCCGAGAAAAATTTTTCCAGCCAGATGGGGTACAGGGAAAGTGCGGGCGTATGGTTTGGCAACGCGATTCTGTCCCGTGACTTCGACGAGCATCGTCTGCACCGCCGCGTATTTCAGAGCGCCTTCAAGTTTGAGGCCATGCAGGGGTATTCCGAGGGCATTAACCGGATTGTCAGTGGCACGCTGCAGGGCTGGGAGGGTCGTGAAGAGATTGTCTTTATGCCCTTTATAAAATCGCTCCTCATGAGTATCGGCGCGCAAATATTTTATGGCATCCACGATCTGGGTGACGATGCCGTGCGCTTCACTGATGCGTTCAATCTCATACTTGATAAAGGTATGTTGAGCCTGATCAGGAAGGACATTCCGCCCCTTGCCTTTTACTACGGACAGAAAGGTAGGAGATTTGTTTATCAATATCTGGATTCCCTGATCGAGGACAGACGAAAAAAAGACGGCAGGGACTTTATGTCCTATCTGGTCAAGAGCACGCGCGATGATGGCTCCTATTTCAGTAACGACGAACTGATTGATCACTTGTCGTTTTTATTTTTTGCCGCCTATGACACTACCAGCGCCGGATTGTGCCACCTGCTTATGCACCTCGCAGCGAATCCCGCTTTGCAGGAAAATCTGAGGGAAGAGTCGCTGCGATTGCCTATGGATGAAGTAACTTTCGATGATATTGATAAATTGAGCGGCGTTGACATGGCCTTTAACGAGGCTTTACGACTCTATCCCTCGGCGTCAATACTGCAGCGGCGAAGCATCCGAGACTGCCAGATAGGTGGTATAGACATACCTGCCCACACGATGTTGTTTATGGCACCGGGATTCAATCACCGCATGCCACAGTTCTGGTCTGACCCGGAAACATTCGATCCGGCCCGCTTCAGCGAGGAACGCCAGGAACATCGCCGGCACAAGTTTCAATTTATGCCTTTCGGGGGTGGCGCACACAAGTGTATCGGGATGAATTTTGCGCAAATGAACGCCAAATTATTCATGCACCAGTTGCTGCGGCAATATCAGGTTTCCTTTAGGCCGGGTTATAAAATTGGCTCGCAGATTCTGCCCACGCCCTGTCCGCCGCAGGGACTACCTTTACGTATCAAAAAGCTCTGAGCAGCAGGAAAGACCATGCCAATTCACTATGAAAAAAGCGACGATCATATCGTCGTCATTACCATCGACAGGCCGGAAACAAAAAATGCCTGTGACATTTATCATTTTCGGGATCTGGCCAGCGCCTGGCGCAAGTTTAACGCCGATGAAGACGCGTGGGTTGCCGTCATAACCGGGGTCGGACGCAATTTTATGGCGGGAGCCGACCTGAAGACGTTTATCCCGCAAGTGACAGAGCTCAGGGAAAAAATTGCGTCCGGGGGTATCGATGAAATCGACGGATGTCGACTCAGTGATGCGGTCGATGCGGTGCTGCGCAATTCAAACATATACAAACCGATCATTGCGGCGATCAATGGACCCTGCGTGGCAGGTGGTATGGAAATGCTCGGCGGGATTGATATACGTATTGCTACGGAACATGCGAGTTTTGGGGTCATGGAGCCGAAACGCGGATTGTTTGCCGGGGGCGGAACTACCGTCCGCTTGCCGCGCCAGCTCAATTACCCGGCGGCGATGGAATTTCTCCTTACCGCTGAACGATTTCCCGCACGGCGTGCAATGGAGCTTGGTTTGCTCAATGAAATCGTCGCCGAAGACCAGTTGCTGGTGAAGGCCCTTGATTGGGCGCGCCGCATCACAGCCAATTCGCCTATGGCAGTACAAGCCACCAAGGAATCCGTCGTGCGTGGGCTCAAAGAAAATATGCGCGAGGCCTACAAAATAGAGTCTGAACTTAGCGGACGTGTGTTCAGTAGCGAGGACGCGAAAGAGGGTCCGAGGGCGTTCGCGGAAAAACGACCCCCCCGCTGGACGGGAAAGTAGGCGGTACTACTATGAAGAGCCAACGGCGATGAACGACCAGCTGCCATGCATAATCGGAGTTGCCCAGAAAACGTGGCGCCAGGAAGACGGCGATGCTCCGCATCCCTTGCAGCAGAATGTAGAAGTATCTGCCATGGCGCTTGCCGATGGTGGAAACGCCGCCATCATCGACTGTATCGATGAATTGGATGTCGTGCGCAGTTTAAGCTGGCACTACGATGACTTCCCCGGGGCAATCGCCGCCGCGCTGGGATTAAGAAATGGCGAGCGTAGAATTTCCGGGATGAGTGGCACCAGCCCGCAGCGCTTTGTCTGTGATGCCGCCGTAAAAATCTTGCAGGGAGAGAGACGTGCTGTCCTGGTCACGGGAGGGGAGGCCCTCGCTACGCGCAAGCGCGCACAGAAGTCGGGCCTGCAACTGGACTGGCCAAAAGCGCAAAGCAAACCGGAGTATCCTTTTGAAGACCCGATCCATCCCAGTGAAATTAGCCATGAAATCCTCCAGGCATACACTACCTTTGCAATTCTGGATTCCGCACGGCGCGCGCATCTTGGCTTGACTCCCCAGCAGAATCGCCGTCAGGAGGCGGCCATGATGGCCAGGCTCAGTGCGCGGGCGGCCGAGAATCCACTGGCCTGGTTTCGCAAGGTGCATACCGCCGAGAGCCTGTTCAACCTGACCGATAATGATCGAATGGTGGCTTCTCCGTTCTCCAAAAATACTATGGCATTTATGGATGTTGACATGGCTGCGGCCGTAATCATCACTAGCCACAGGGTTGCGGATGAACTGCATATCCCAGCGCATAAAAGGATTTATCTGCAAGGCTGGGGTTACGCCAAGGAGCCGCCCTATATCGCGCAGCGCACGGAAATGTTTCACTCGCCAGCGATGCGTTCTGCCTGTGACCAGGCCTTTGCCATGGCTGGTAAGGGGATGCCTGATATAGATTTTCTCGACATTTATTCCTGTTTCGCCAGCAACATGAATTTTACCCGCGATATTCTCGGTATAGCCGACGACGATCCGCGATCATTGACAGTCACCGGTGGTCTTCCTTACTTTGGCGGCCCCGGCAATAACTACACCACGCACTCGATTGCGGCCATGGTGAAACTGCTGCGTGAGAACAGGAGCAGTAGCGGATTGGTGACGGGAGTCGGCATGCATATGACGAATCACAGTTTCGCGATCTATTCGTCGATGCCACAGGATATAAACAGGGTCTCACCAGGCAGTATTGCAAATACGAGTGTGGAAGTTGCAACAAATGCCGATGGCCCTGCTGTAATCGTCGGCTATACGGTCATGCATACCAAAACGGATCGTTATGCGCTTGCAGTTTGTGAGCTTGAGAGCGGCGCCCGTTGTTATGCCCGATGTAACGATTCCGCCATGGTAGAAAGTATGGAAGAGGATGAGTGGGTTGGCAGGGGAGTGCAGCTGCGCTGCAATCGGTCGGTGAATATAATTTCCCGGTAAAACGTCATTGTCGAGCCCGGACACGATATTGCTTCGTGCGTACTGTGGGTAAGCTCCTGCTGGATTTCTCCTTAAATTGGAGGGTTACAGCACAGGCAAATTCTGATATAACTTAACCGTATAGTAAAAGTAAGAACAGGCCACCGAGTATGATCAGAGCATTTCTCTTCCTCGCGCTGCTTTTGCCCTGCCTGACCGTGAACGCATCGAACTTCCCCAGGCCCACCGCGCTGGAACCCGCCGTTCAATTCTGGATAAAAGTGTATACCCGCGTTTCGACCAATCAGGGCTATATACACGATGACGAAAACCTCTCCGTTATCTACGATGTTGTAGATTTGCCGCCTTATGCCAGCAGGGCAGAACGCGAGAGCCTGGTGACCGCCAGCACGAAACGCGTGACCAGTGCACTGAACAGTCTTGGCAACGGCAAGCGTAGCGGTCTCAGTACTACCGAGGCGGAAGTGCTCGCCGCGTGGCCTGCGGGAACGTCTTCCAAGACTTTCGCGGGCGCAGCGCAGCGTGTCCGTTTCCAACTGGGTCAATCGGACCGTTTCCGCGAGGGTCTGGTCCGCTCGGGACAGTGGAGATCGCATATCCTCCGTGTTCTTGCCGATATGGACCTGCCTCGGGAGCTGGTGGTGCTACCCCATGTGGAGTCTTCCTTTAACCCCTCGGCCTATTCCAAGGCGGCGGCGGCCGGGATGTGGCAATTCATGCCCGCCACCGCGCGCCAGTACATGCGGGTAGACCATGTGGTGGACGAGCGCATGGACCCTTTCATTGCAACTGAAGGCGCGGCCAAACTGCTCAAGGCCAATTACAAAAGCACTGGCACCTGGCCATTGGCGCTGACCAGTTACAACCACGGCGCGGGCGGTATGCGGCGTGCCGCAGCGGCTTTGGGCACGAAGGACATTGACGTCATCGTACAGAAATACAAGGGTGAATCTTTCGGTTTTGCTTCGCGTAATTTTTATGCATCGTTTCTGGCGGCTCTGGAGATCGATAGCAACGCGGGACGTTATTTCGGCAAGGTAAAATTGGATACCCCCATTCCCTACGACGTGGTAGCCGTGCAGAAGTACGTCTCCGCCAAGGCGTTGGCCGGTGGGGCCGGTATCAGCATGGAGGAGCTGAAAATGCACAATCCGGCGCTGCTGGGGCCGGTGTGGAGCGGCGATAAATACATTCCGCAGGGCTACCAGGTGCGCTTACCCAAGTCGCAACTGAAGCGACCGCTGGAAAGCACAGTCGCCGCTCTGTCCAGTGATGCTCGTTTAAGTCAGCAGAAGCCTGATCGACTGCACCGCGTAGTTGCGGGTGATTCCCTGTCGACGATTGCACGGCGCTATGGCACCTCTGTGTCCCAGTTGATGGCGCTCAATGGCTTGCGCAGCAATTCGATCCGGGTGGGCAAATCCCTGATATTGCCAGGCAGCGGCCAGCGCGGATCTTTGACTGCCGAGCAGGTCGCGAGTACGCGTGCGCGTCTCGCAGCTGGAAAGTCCCAGGAATATGTCATTCGCAGTGGTGATTCACTGTGGAGCATCGCGCGGCGGTTCAAGATTTCCCCGCAGCAGTTGCAGGTCTGGAATGACATTTCCAGCAAGGATCCCCTCAAGCCGGGCCAGAAGCTGAAAATCTCTAACGCCTAGGCCTTTTCGCCGGGCTGTTTCTTCTCCGGTTTTTTGTGTGTCACCGTGAGCCAGTCCAGGCTGATACCCGAGAGCGCACTGAATTTTGAAACTCTGTAGATGAGCTTCAGGCCGCCGGGACGGCGGCGCACCTGGGGTTCTTGCGCACGGGGGATGAACCATGCGATTACCAGCACGCGCAACGCCGCGCTGCTGGCAAATACCAGGAACAACGGGCTGGACGGAGCCAGCCAGTCTGGCATCAACGCAACCAGCTGCGGTGCATACGCGGCCAGGAATCCGCCGGTAAGCCCGCCGACGAACACCACGCCAGCCGTGATACTCGCCTGCACCGCAGCATAGGCGGCAAACCCGGTGCGGTGGGGACGCAGGTCGTAGAGAAAATTCGAGGTACTCAGGGTAAAGCCGCTCCAGGCCGCGCCGGACATTACCTGGACCAGCAGCAGGTAATAAAAATTGGGTGAAACCAGCCACAACAGCGGCAGGCACGGCAGAATTGAGCCGGTCAGCAGTATCACCACCCGGTTGCCGTGCCGATCGCTGAATCGCCCCCAGAATCCCAGCATCAGGAATTGTGTGACGATCGACGCGGCGGCGTTAATACTGTATTCCAGGTAAGTAAAGCCCAGTCCGTTGAGCATGTGGACTGCAAAAAACGGCGCCGATATAGCGACCACACCCATCATTCCCGAGAGGAAAAACGTGTAGTGACGAAAGCCCGGTTCGTGCAGGGCGCTAAGCAGTTGGCTCAGGCTTGCACGCAGCACCCGATGATCCTGGTCCTGGCTGACAGGTTCCGGATCATGCATTTTCCACAGTAGCGTAGACGAACACGCTCGCCCCAGGGCGGCAAAAGCAAACAGCAGCGCGAAGCCAAGTCCTGGACTTCCGCGTTGTGCACACAGGGTCAGCATGCCGCCCCCTGCAATGAATATCAGCAGGGAGGACACCATGGTGAGACGGGTTCTGACTGCAAAAAAAGCGCCGCGCCGCCGGGCCGGCACGATGCTGCCCATCCAGGCGCGCCAGTGGGGCTGGATCAGGTTCAGCGCTGCACTGTATACAGTAGCCAACACGATCAACCATACGGTGGGTTGGCTGAGATTCTCTGTTGCGATCCAGCCGATGGCCGCCACCACCGCAGCCTGGAATGCCGCTACGGCCACCACTAGTTTTTTACGCGGCAGGCGGGCACCAATCCAAATGGACAGCAGCTGCATCCACGCACCAAACAACTGTGGAAACGCAGTCAGCGCGCCCATCTGCATCGCGCTGGCCTGCAGGTGTATCGCAAACGCGTTGAAGAAGTTATCCCCGGTGGCGGTCATCGTCGCCGAGGCGACCGCCTCCTGCTGCGACAGTCGAAGGGTGCGACGCAACCATGCACTGCGCGTGCTGCGCGCGCCGGTGGCGCTAGTGTCGGGGTTGGGTGCGAGGTTGTTCACTTACCTCAGGAGTTAGCCTTAACGCGCTCCCGAATCTCGGCAGCCCGAATGATCTTGTGCAGCATATCGGCATAGGACCAGCCGGCTAGCGCGGCCATCTTTGCGAGGTGTCCGTCCCAACACCAGCCCGGATTGGGATTGACTTCCAATAGCCTGGGCGTTCCTTCGCTGTCGAGTCGCCAGTCAAAGCGTGCGTAATCCCGGCATCCGAGCCGTTCAAACAATTTCTGGCAGCTCGCATGCAGGAACTGCTCCGTCGCGCTGTCCAGCTGCGCGGGCACTGAGCGGATGTTGGCATAGGGCGACTCCGGGTCCCACTTCGCTTCATAGCCACAGATCCGCGGCAAACCCTCCGGCAACAGCGAATAGTCTTCCTCAATGATCGGCAGAAATTCATACGTTCCGGGGGGGTTGCCGATAATACCGACACTGATATCGGCGCCGGTCAGGTACTGCTCGATCAACACCGGTTGTTCATAGCCAAAGCGCTGTCGAATGGACAGCAGGGCGTTCTCCAGTTGCCGGAAGTCTTCACACACGTTCTCGGCGCTGATTCCGAAGCTGGAATCCCCCATGTTCGGCTTGATGATAACCGGGAAGGGAATGGCGACCTCGATGAAGGTGGTGTCGTCAGGGTTGACCATGTAGGCCTCCGCCACCGGAATGCCCATCTCGGTGGCCATCCCCCGCACCAGCGATTTATCGTAGCAGTAACTCAGGCACTGCGGATTGCCACCGGTATACGGCACGCCCATGATTTCCAGCAGGGCCGGCACATGCAGTTCGCACAGGGCGTCGTTGTTGAAGCCTTCGTCGCAAATGTTCAGCGCCAGGTCAAAGTCCGTCTTCCACTTGTAGCAATCGGTCATAAACTGATCGTGATGATCGAAATAGGCAAATTCATAGCCGGGGAGGGTGGCCAGCGCTTTCTTCATCTCCTTGACGGTGTGCAGGTCATCATCATCCCAGGTCGAGCCCGGCTTGATCTTGTCGGCCTTGCGCGGATCACCCATCAATACGGCGATGCGGGCCACCTTTTTCGGTTGTTTCGCGGTGGCTGGCTCGACAGGCTTGTGCACGCGCCCAAGCAGGATATTGCGACGGGCCATCATGCCCAGATCCTGATCCCGTGTGGAACTGGTATCCAGCGATTCGCAAATCTCAACATCAGCAAAACCGTTGTCTTCCAGCAAGGTCTTCAGCAGTTCGCTGCTGTAGAGTCGCTCCGCGTAGAACTGGTCGGCTACCACACCCTGTTTGACGTGGGTGATAACTTCTCTCGATACGAGTCGCTGGTTATCGCTGGAGATGGAGCGCTCGCGGCAAACGAAATACGTCTTGTCTATCCACTCCCAGCTGCGCGGCTCGAACGTGGCGCGCATATGGTCGCCGTCCGTCACGTCGATGAGCAGTTTCCCCTCCGGCTTCAGGATGCGATAGATTTCCCCCAGCACCAGTTGGTCATCTTCCGCGCTTTC
>Ga0105096_10001318_pt1 | contig 10106 bp, 10 predicted proteins | sample PPLLak3cmMay2015_FD_87036 | JGI IMG/M metagenome (GOLD analysis project Ga0105096, IMG submission 87036) | Freshwater sediment microbial communities from Prairie Pothole Lake near Jamestown, North Dakota, USA - PPLs Lake P7 Core (1) Depth... | ecosystem: Environmental > Aquatic > Freshwater >...
CGAAGTTCCTCTCACCTGCCCTGAAGTTCCAGAAGATGTACTTGAGCCATCAAACTCCTGGGGCAACAAGGATGAATATTGGAAAAAGTACGATGCGCTTGCTGCACGTTTTGTAGAAAACTTTAAACTGTTTGAGAAGGACACTTCGGATGAAGTTAAAGGTGCTGGACCAAAGAGATTAAAAAAATAATCAGATTATAGAAAGGCGGGTTATACCCGCCTTTTTATTTTTCTCTCCATTATTAAAATCTCTTTTACTTACAATATATAATTGACAAATGCTATTCATTTTATTAGGTTAAAAGCAGTTAATAAATTATTATTAATTAAAACGTTCCTACAATTAAATAACCTCAAAATAAATCAGGAGTGTGTTATGAAAAAAAGTATTACTATTCTCACAGTGCTTCTGTTCTGTTCGCTTTTCACGTTAGATGGTTTCTCACAAAGTTTTTACACTGGTGCAATTGGTGTTACACAAAGTAATGGTGGAAGAACACGCGTATTTTCAAACAATTTAACAACTAGACAAATTGATCGTTTATCTATCCTTGTTGGTGTCAGCACTTCCCAGGTTTTCGATTATAATCAAGATCAAAACGGACTTATTAATTCAACTACGGTTGCTTCTCCACTCTTAAGTGATTTTGAAGTTACATCTACTATAAACAATTCTTATGCAAATCTCCCACCTAACGTTGAAGTAGCAATTAATTTATATGGATGGAATGGTGGGGCGTACATTCTTGCAAAAATGAATGTAAAGAATAATGAAGCCACTGCAATTAATGCAGTTATAGGATTAGAATCTATTCCTCAAATTGATGGAACTTATGGAAATGAGACTGTACAATGGGATCCAGTAAATAAAACAACTCTAATGAATAAAACTACTTGGGCTGGTATAAAGTTCTTCTCAAGTCAGCAAACTGCTTTAAGATCCATAGATTGGGTAACTAACTATGCTAATGATTCTTTGTATTATACTTGGCTTACACAGGGTTCATTCGATGGGTCATTGACCGCAGGAATTGATGGTGCGGTCGCTTTTATGGCACAAAATGGAATCAATATTAATCCTGGCCAATCAGTTGATTTTTACTTTGGAGTTTCCATTGGTGCTGATCAAGCAACTTGTTTGAGTAATATGGACTTATGTCTTGCAAAATATAATCAGGTTGTTCCAGTTGAGTTAACCTCTTTTACAGCGATTTCTCAAAACAACCAAGTAAGATTAAATTGGACAACCGCCACAGAAATAAATAATAATGGATTTGAAATCCAAAGAAGTACTTCAAATTCGGAATTTTTAACTGTTGGATTTGTAAGAGGAAACGGAACAACAACATCTCAACAGGAATATTCTTTTACAGATAAAAATATGATTGATGGAATATATTCTTACAGATTAAAACAAATCGATTTTAACGGCGTTTATGAATATTCAAATGCTATAGAAGTTGATGTAAGAAGTTTGGATAATTATACTCTTGAACAGAATTATCCTAACCCATTCAACCCTTCGACCAAAATTGCTTATGTGCTAAAAGAAAAAACAAATGTTAAAATTTTAGTTATGAATGCACTTGGTGAAGAGGTTGCTGTGCTTGTAAATCAAACACAGGAACAAGGATATCATCAGTTAGATTTTAATGCTTCAAATCTTCCAAGTGGAATTTATTTTTACTCTTTACTAACAGAAAACTATTCAGAAACAAAGAAGATGTTACTGATGAAATAATTTTCAGCAGCTCATAATTTTCCTTTTTAACCGCAGTTTCAAACTGCGGTTTCTTTTTATTTTATACCATAATTTTTATATTCTATTAGCACTTGAAACAATTTTAAACTATTTCAATCAATTTATAAAGGAATAATAATATGAGTATGATTAAAGAATTCAAAGAATTTGCAATGAGGGGTAATGTTGTCGATTTGGCTGTTGGTATTATTATCGGCGGTGCATTTGGCAAAATTATTTCCTCATTTGTAGGAGATGTTTTAATGCCGCCAATTGGATTATTGTTGGGTGGTATGGATTTCTCCAATCTTTCGATTACATTAAAACCAGGAGCTGAAGGTGTTGAGCCAGTGTTATTAAAGTATGGTGTCTTTATTAACACTGCAATTGATTTCATCATTATTGCTTTTGCAATTTTTATGGTTATTAAAGCAATGAATTCAATGAAGAAGAAAAAAGAAGTAGAAGCACCAGCTGCTCCGCCTGAGCCACCAGCAGATGTTCAACTTTTAACTGAGATAAGAGATTTATTGAAAAAGTAATAGAGCGTTAATTAATCAACAGCGATTGTCTTAAAAGTTGTATTTACTCAATTGTCATTCCCACGAAAGTGGGAATCCATTTTGTTTTAAAGTATTTGGATTCCCACTTTCGTGGGAATGACATCTATATCCTAGCTTCCCCAATATAAATCACCAAATATTTTTATTTCATCAAATTTTCTTTGAAGAAATTTATAGTGAGTTGTTTTGCTTCATTTGAAGCAGCTTCGTCAAATTTTGCATTGCTTGGGTTTGCAAAAGCATGATCAGCATCAAAACTTTTTACTGTAACTTTTTTGCCTGCCGTTTTAAGATTCTTTTCCAGGTTTCCATAAACTTCCGGATTTACCCAACCATCTTTTTCTGCAAAAATTCCTAGAACAGGAGCATTTAATTCCTTAAAGGTTTCAGGTTTGTTCTCAATAATTCCATAATACATTACGCATGCACTGCCTTGCTTACCAAGCATTATACTTGCTTGTAAGGACCACCCGCCTCCAAAGCACCAGCCGACTGTTCCAATCTTTGCATCTTTTCCTGCAAAGTCTATTGCACCAAAAATTATACTTAATGCTCTATCTTTATCTACGGATTGCATAAACTTTGCCGCATCTTCCCTATTATCAGCAACTTTACCATCGTACAAATCAATTGCCAGAATATTTACATTACCAAGTTTTTCTTTTAGTTCATCGGATTCTTTTTTTATGTAATCATTTAGTCCCCACCACTCGTGAAAAACAAATATAAACTTATTTGAAGGTTTATCTGATTTCACATAATAACCATTCGCTGTTTTTCCATCCTTTGACTCAAAAGTTATCATAGAACCTTTCGCATCCTTCAAAGTAAATGCAGCGGGAATCTGATGAATATCCCTGAATTCTTTTTGTTCAGAAAATGATGCGAATGAAACTTCTTTCTCAGTTGAACAGCATGATTTATCCTGTGAGATTGAGAGTGCCTGAAATCCGAAAATGAAAAGACCTAAATAAAATAACTTAATCATATTTGCTCCTTTTTTTAATGAATTGATTTACAATTTAAACTGTTTGTGAAGATAGTAAGTTCCATTCAAAAAAACATTGTAAAAAAAATATTTTGGGATTAGATTAAGATTATTCAATTAATAAATTATAATAGATATGCTTAAATTTCTTACACCCGTGATGCTCAGCTTTGTGCTAATAATTTCCTGCGCAAGTAAAGATGAAAAACTGCAAAACAACAAAGACTATATTCAAAAAATTGCAAATGAAATTAAATTTGAAGATGGATTTAATACAATCAAAGTGATTGGTGAACGTAGGTCTATTTTCCGTTCTTACTTCCTAAATGATGAGTTAGTTTTTGTAAACGAAGAGGTAAGTATCGGAAATCGTGGGTCTTCAGCAAATCAATATTACTTTAAAGAAGATAAACTTATCCATTATACTCAGAAAACACTTTTGATGAAAGATGATTCTTTAAATATCACAACTAAAACTATGATTACGCTTGAAATGTTCATAGATGGTAACTCAGTGCTTGAATCTGATTATTGGATTGGAGGGACTCAAACTCCAGTAGTCGAAAGTGATGTTTCAAAGATAATTAATCATGCAACATTGCTTAAAGGGCTTGCAGAAAAAAACAGACCAAAAAAGGAGTAATTTTTTTGGTAACGATTCAAAAGAATTTTTATATTCAAATTAGTGCGTTATATTTTTTCAAGTCTGATTTACAAACATTCCCCAACACAAAAATACAGGAGTAAAAATTTGGTAGCTGATAGAGTAAAAGAAATTGGCGCATCTCCAACAATGATGGTTGCGGCAGAAGCAAAGAAATTAAAATCGGAAGGTGTTGATGTAATCGATTTAAGTATGGGTGAACCGGATTTTCATACTCCCAATAGTATCAAAGCAGCGGGTATAAATGCCATTGAAGAAAACCGAACACGATACACACTTAATCAAGGGACAAATGAATTACGAACTGCTATTTCAGCAAAGTTGAAACGCGATAATAATTTAGATTATAATTTAAATGAGATTATAGTATCTAACGGTGCCAAACAAAGTGTTTATAATAGCATTCTAGCAACGGTAAATCCTGGTGATGAAGTAATAATTCCTGCACCTTACTGGGTTTCTTACCCTGCAATGGTTTCTTTAGCTGGCGGGAAAAGTATTGTGATTGAAACAAATGAACAAACTGGATTTAAGGTAACTGCAGAACAGTTAAAAAGTGCTATCACACAAAAAACCAAAATGCTGATACTTTGCAATCCATCAAATCCAACGGGTTCCACATATACAAAAAAAGAACTTGAAGCATTAGCTGAAGTGGTTTTAAAGAATAATCTTTATGTTCTATCTGATGAAATTTATGAAAAATTAGTTTATGATGATTTTAAGTTTGTAAGTTTTGCTGCCCTCAATCCGGGAATGAAAAAGAAAACAATTCTTGTAAATGGTATTTCAAAAACTTATGCTATGACAGGATGGAGAATCGGTTACACTGCCGCTCCTGAAAATATTGTAAGTGCTATTAATAAAATTCAGAGCCATACAACATCACACGCATCTTCAATTTCTCAGCATGCTGCAATAGAAGCTGTTGCTGGTCCGCAGTATGTTATAAGTGAAATGCTTGAAGAGTTTAGAAATCGACGGGAATATTTTTATAATGAATTAACTTCAATCAAGGGAATAACCTGCTACAAACCTGAAGGAGCATTTTATCTCTTTCCAAATATTTCACATTATCTGCACACAAAATCTGATGTGTTAAAAGTTGAAAACTCATTTGATTTTGCAATGCATCTACTTTATGATGCCCATATTGCAGCAGTACCAGGAAGTGCTTTTGGAAGTGAGGGATATTTAAGGATGTCTTATGCTACTTCAATGGATCATTTACATGAAGCAATTTTCAGATTAAAGAAAGCACTGAATAAAATTCATTAACCTTATTTAGAAACATACAGCAGAAGCGATTTGTAAACTTTCTCTGTGGGAAATTCATTACCTGTCCAAAGAGTAAATGCTTTTGCCGCCTGCTGAACAAGCATATTCAACCCATTTACAGCAACTGCACCTTTTGATTCAGCAAATTGTAAAAACCTTGTCTTAACTGGATTGTAAACCAGATCAAACACAATCTGATCTTTTACAAACACATCAGAATTAGTAAAAATACTATCATCTATATCAGGATACATTCCAACTGAAGTACAATTAACAATAAGCGTGCAGCTATTTAGTAAACTCTTCAGATCCGGCTGCTGTAATTCTTTGGTAACAATTCCATCAAATTTCATTTTAGATTTGAAGTGCTGCTTTAATGTTTCTGCGTACTGTTCTGTTCTGTTTATTAAAATAATTTTAGAAGGTTTAAAGTTTCTAATTAAAGTATAGATAACTGCTCTTGCTGAGCCACCGGCACCCAATACACAAACTTGATTCCCATTTATTTGTGATTTATATGGTGAAAGTGATTCAACCACTCCGTTTACATCAGTGTTGTAACCGATTAATTTTCCCAATTCATTAACAACTGTATTAACTGAACCAATCACTGCAGCTTCTTCAGACAATTTATTTATATAATCAACAATCCTAACTTTATGGGGAACCGTAACATTAAACCCTCTTAATCCAAGGGCAACAGTACCCTTTACTGCATCTTTTAAATTAGTTGAGTGAACTTCAAATGGAAGATATATAATACTTGTTCCTGTTAACTCGGCAGCCACATTATGAATAAAAGGTGAAAAGCTTTGTTTGATTGGATACCCAATCAATCCTATCAATTTCGTATTTGCATAAAATGAATTTTGCATACAATCAAATTTAATAATTAATATTACAAATTAAACTTCACCAATAAGTCTTTTAAAGAGTTTGGAAGATTTTATTTCCGGATAATCCTTTTCAAATTCTGTGCGTATAGATGGATCAAATTGGAAAGCATATTTAAGACATTCGATCGCTTCCTGGGTTCTGCTTAAAATAAAATTAACTTTTGCTTTTCCATAAAAAGATGTTGCATCTTTGGGATTGATTCGAATGCACTCATCAAATGCTTTTAGTGCTTCAAGCCATTCACCTGATTCATAAAATGTTTCAGCAAGATTAAACCAAACTTCATAATTATCAGGTTCTATTCTGGCAGCCTCTTTGTAACTAACAATACTATCCCGAATTTGCCCCAAAGAATATTGGAGATCGGCTTTAGCGTACCACGCCTCAGCACTATCCTGCGAAAGCGAAATAGCTTTATTAAAATCTCTTAAAGCTAATTGGTATTTACCCATCGAATCGTAACAAAATCCGCGGGAAAGATATGCATCATAATACTCATCATTTAGTTTTAATGATTCAGTATAATATTTTATTGCTGATGGAAGATCATCAAGTTCTTCATAAATATTTGCAATATTATAAACAGCAGTTTCGTCATCTTTATCTAACTCAAATGATTTTTTGAAACATTGTATTGCTTCCTGTAAACGTCCTAGATCGGCAAGAGCATTGCCTTTATTAAACCATGCACTAGAAAAATTTTCACGGATTGAGATTGCCAGTTCGTAGCTGTTTATTCCAAGTTCAAGTTTTTCCATCTTTACTAAAACTATTCCGCGGTTATACCATCCATTTGGATTATATGGATCTATCTCTAAAAATTTATCGTATGCTTCCAATGCTTTATCAAGCTGTGCAGAATTTTCGTAACAGAATCCAAGTTCATAGTACACTTCTGAATATTCCGGATCCCTTGAAACTACTTTTAGAAAGTACTCAATTGCTCTGCTAAGTTGTGCTCTTCTTTGAAAGAGTAATCCAAGACTGAACATTGCATCATCATTTTCAGGATCAAGTTGCAAAACTTTTTCAAGTGATTCCTGTGAATGATCATATAATCCAAGATTTTCTTCTGTCGCGGATTTATCAATCAACGTTTCAATATCATTTGGATTGAGTGACAATGAATGTTCGTATGCTAAAAGAGATTCGCTAAAACGGAATAATCCATTTAGAACTATGCCCTTCTTTAACCAATACTCTGAATTGTAAGGAAAGATTTCTAAAAACTTATCTAATAAAAATAAAGCATCTTCGTATCGATCAACATCCATACATACTTGAATCAACTCTTCAATTCTTTCAACAGAGTCAAAAACATATCCGCTATTAAGAATTTTTTTGCACGAAGCTAATTCTTCTTCTACGTTTTCTTCGGGCAGATCGTATTCCTCTTCATTAGAAAATTCGGAATCGAAAAAAGACATCTAAGTTCTCCTAACTGAAAATTGTTTCAGGAAAAATCTATAACTAAAAAAAAAGAAAATCAAGGAAAGTGTTATTTGTTAGTTACTAAAATTTTTTGTAATGAAATAGAATCGTAGCCCGGACTTTAGGTTTGTTTTGTAATTTCTTACTAGTCATTTCGACCAAAGGGAGAAATCTGAATGTTACACTTAATAAGATTTCTCAGTCGAATCCGCCACGGCGGACTGAGCTACGAAACGTAAACTAATTAACTCTTAAGACAGCCGTTACTTTTTCAGCAGCTTCTTGCAAACTCTTTGCTACTTCAAAGTGAAGCTCAGATTTATCGAGCAACTCAGCAGCTTCTTCTGCATTTGTTCCTTCAAGTCTTACTACAATAGGAACGTGAACATGCAATTCTTTTGCAGCATCGATCACACCTTGAGCGACACGATCACATCGTACGATTCCGCCAAAGATGTTTATTAAAATTGCTTTAACATTCGGATCTGATAAAATTATTTTAAATCCGTTTGCAACAGTTTCTTTATTCGCACCACCGCCAACGTCTAAAAAGTTGGCAGGTTCACCACCAGCAAGTTTAATAATATCCATTGTTCCCATTGCAAGTCCTGCACCATTAACCATGCAGCCAACATTACCATCAAGCTTTATATAGTTAAGATTGAATCTGGAAGCTTCGATCTCCAAAGGATCTTCTTCATCCAAATCTCTGTATTCCATAATTTCCGGATGACGGTAAAGTGCATTATCATCAAAATTCATTTTCGCATCAAGAGCAACAACTTTATCATCATTTGTAATAACTAAAGGATTAATTTCTAACATCGATGCATCTGTTGATTCATAAGCTTTGTAAAGAGCTTTTATAAAAGGAATAAAACTTTTGAAAGCATTTCCTTCAAGTCCTAATGCAAATGCTAATTTGCGGGCCTGATAAGCTTGCAATCCAACACCCGGTTCAATCCATTCTTTGATAATTTTTTCGGGAGTTTCTTCAGCAACTTTTTCAATTTCAACTCCGCCTTCTGTAGAAACCATAATTACATTTTTAGAAACTGCACGATCCAAAAGAATTCCAAGATATAATTCTTTCTTGTAATCCAAACCTTCTGTAATAAAAAGTGTCTTTACAACTTTGCCTTCCGAACCCGATTGGTGAGTTACTAAAACGTTACCAAGAATTTTTTCAGCATACTCAGCTGCTTTTTCTGGAGAGGTTGTAAACTTAACTCCGCCTTCAAGAACAACAACGTCTCTATTTCTTACATCGTAAACAATTCCCTTACCTCTTCCGCCTGCGTGTATTTGTGATTTAACCACAAACTGATTTATTCCACGCTGCTGAAGTTTAGCAATAGCATCATCAAACTCTAACATACTTTTAATTGCAATTCCATCCTGCACAGGAACACCAAATTTCTTTAATGTTTCCTTTGCCTGAAATTCGTGTATTTTCATTTATCTTTACTCTCTTAGTTAATCATTTAATTTTTTAATTAGCTTCTTTTTTTCAGTTGATTTGGATTTCTTCTTGAATGAAAAACGGCTAAAATATAAATATGGTCATCAATAATCTCATAAATTATTTTAAATGGAAATCTTCTAACAACTTTCTTTCTATAATTCTCAAACTCTGTTGGATAGAGACTGGGGTTTCTTTTAATTTTTTGGATAGCATCATCAATGCAACGAATGAAATCTATCTCTAGTCCCTTTTGTTGATTTCCATACCACAGAATAGCTTCTATAAATTCCTCTTCAGCTCCGGGATGAAAAACAACATGCAGCATTATTTATTTTTTCCTAAAAACTCGTCCCTTATTTCTTCCCATTTTCTTCCAATTGAAGGATTAGCTTTGAATGAATTACTTCTTTCTTTAACAATTTTTTTTTGTGAATCGTTTAAATCAAATGATTGTTCTTCTATCGCTATGCTATCCCATATTTCCTCAACCAGTAGGATCTTTTCAGAAACATTGAGTTTATTGATTTGATTTCTTAGTTCATCAATCATTTTAATAATCCTTCTTCTACTTTTTGATTTATCTTAAAAGAAAAATATATCATCTACTCTTTAATACCTACCAAAATCCCCCTCCTTTCCGTCTTCGTCAAAACTTCGCCGGACAGTTAGGGGATGGGCTTTTTTATTTCTCACTCATAAACGGATAACGCCAATCCTTTGGAGGATCAAAAGTTTCTTTAATTGTTCTTGCTGTCATCCATCTCATTATGTTCATTGCACTACCGGCTTTATCATTTGTACCGGAAGCTCTTCCTCCGCCAAATGGCTGCTGACCAACCACTGCTCCAGTTGGTTTATCATTTATATAGAAGTTACCTGCAGCGTTTCGAAGTCTATTAGATAACTTAACTATTACATTTCTATCCTGTGCGAAGATTGCACCAGTAAGAGCATATGGAGAAGTTTCATCACACAAAGTTAAAGTTTCATCCAGTTTGTTATCATCATAAACATAAATTGTCATAACAGGTCCAAATATTTCTTCTTCCATAGATTTGAATTTTGGATTAGTTGTTACA
>Ga0105096_10001320_pt1 | contig 10096 bp, 6 predicted proteins | sample PPLLak3cmMay2015_FD_87036 | JGI IMG/M metagenome (GOLD analysis project Ga0105096, IMG submission 87036) | Freshwater sediment microbial communities from Prairie Pothole Lake near Jamestown, North Dakota, USA - PPLs Lake P7 Core (1) Depth... | ecosystem: Environmental > Aquatic > Freshwater >...
ACCAGCACTTTTCCGGCCCAGCGCGCGAGCTCGATGTGGCTCATCGCCGCCTCGGCGCTTTCGTCCCACAGACTGGTCCGCACCGGATTGCCGGATAGCGCCTGCAGGGTGGTCGGCGTGATGAACTGCTCCGCGGAATGGCTCATCACCACACGCACGTCGGCGCCGGCCTGCTTGAGGCGGCGTACCAAATCAGCCGATTTATAGGCGGCAATGCCGCCTGTCACCCCTAACAATACGCGTTCGCCGATCAATGCCGTCACCCGTGTTTTCCTACATGCATATGGGCATTAGCTTAACCTAAAAGCCGCTGAATTCCGACACAGCGCCTGAAATCGCCGGCGCATAGTGGACGCATGACAAGCCGAACCGAAAAACCCTGGATATCCGCACAGAACAAAGCCCTGGAACGCGGCGTGAAATCGCTGGACAGCGCCGAGCTCCTGCTGTTGATCTGCGCGCCGCACCGCTCGGCACAGAACGGCCGGACGCTGGCGCTGGAGCGTCAATGCCTGCAGAGCCTGAGTCAATCCTCGATCGGCGAATTCAGCCAAATCCACCGGATCGGCATTGAACTGTCCTGCAAACTCGCCGCCTGCCTGGAACTCGGCACCCGGCATTGGAGCGAACCGCTGCGGCGCGGCCAAGCGCTCAATGACCCGCAACAGGTCCGTTCCTGGCTCCGCACCCAGCTGCGGGACCGGCCCCGGGAAGTTTTCGCCTGCCTGTTCCTGGATGCACGGCACCGGCTGATCTGCTATGAGGAACTGTTCGAAGGCAGCCTGGACTGCTCGGAAGTATACCCGCGGGTGGTGCTTCAGCAAGGGCTTCGGCACCATGCGGCAGCCGTGCTGTTCGTTCACAACCACCCCAGCGGCCACCCGGAGCCGAGCGCCGCCGACCACGCCCTGACTGCGCGCCTGAAACAGGCGCTTGGCCTGGTCGATATCCGCGTCCTGGATCATTTCATCGTGGCAAACAACGAAATCACCTCATTCGCTGAACGCGGCTGGCTGTAATGGGTTGAATCCGGTATGTTTCGCACCCGGTTCAGGCTACAATAAAGGCCCGATTAAAGTTGATTCCAGCCTGTGAAAGACCATCTTCGTGAACTTGTCGCGCAAGCCCTGTTGGATCTGCGCCGTGAAGGCAGGATACCTGCCGAGCTTGAACTGCCGGACTATGTCATCGAGCGGACGAAATCGCGTGAGCACGGCGATTACGCCACCAACATCGCCCTGGTGCTGGGCAAACGGGCCGGCATGAACCCGATGGTCCTCGCCGAAGCGCTGATCAAGAGCATGGATTCCTCCGACGAATCCAAGCATATCGAAAAGGTCGCCATCGCCAAGCCGGGCTTCATCAATTTCACCATCTCCCGCCGTTGCCTGCTGTCCACCGTGCGCCGGGTGTTCGAACAGGGCGCGCAGTACGGCAGGCAGCCGGAGCATTCACGCGAAGCCATCACGGTCGAATTCGTGTCCGCCAATCCGAACGGCCCCCTGCACGTCGGCCATGGCCGCGGTGCGGCCTACGGCGCTTCGGTCGCCAACCTGCTGGAAGCGGCCGGCCACAAAGTGCAGCGCGAATATTACGTCAACGACGCCGGCCGGCAGATGGACATCCTGGCGGTCAGCGTCTGGCTGCGCTACCACGAACTGTGCGGCGTCAACGTACGCTTCCCGGACAACGGCTACAAAGGCGAATACGTCACCGACATCGCACGCGGCCTGCGCGCGACGGAGGGCGACCGCCTGCGCTTCAGCGCCAACGACATCTTCGATGCCGTTCCCGATGACGAAAGCCAGGGCGGCGACAAGGAAAAGCACGTCGACGCCCTGATCGCCAACGCACGCCGCCTGCTCGGCGATGCCGATTACCGCAAAGTGTTCAATGCCGGCCTGGAATTCTGCCTGGGCGACATCCGCAACGACCTGCACGGCTTCGGCGTGGACCACGACAACTTCTTCTCGGAGCGCTCGCTGAGCACCGAAGGCTTCGTCAAGCGCGCCATCGACACCCTGCAAACCAACGGCCACCTGTACCAGCAGGACGGCGCCACTTGGTTCCGGGCCACCGGCTTCGGCGACGACAAGGACCGCGTGGTGGTCCGCGACAACGGCGTGTCCACCTATTTCGCCTCCGACCTCGGCTATCTGCTGTCCAAGTTCGAACGCGGTTTCGAGCGCGCGCTGTACATTTTCGGCGCCGACCACCACGGCTACATCGTGCGCCTGAAGGCCGCGGCGCAGGGCCTGGGCCTGGATCCGGCGAAAATCGAAATCCAGCTGGTGCAGTTCGCCATCCTGTACCGCGGCGGCGAACGCGTGCAGATGTCGACCCGCGCCGGCAGCTTCGTGACCCTGCGCGAGCTGCGCGAGGAAGTCGGCAACGACGCCGCCCGCTATTTCTACGTGATGCGTTCGAACGACCAGCACCTGGATTTCGACCTGGACCTGGCCAAGAGCCATTCCAAGGAAAATCCGGTGTACTACATCCAGTACGCCATCACCCGCTCGGCCGGCCTGTTCCGCAAGCTCAAGGAAAGGAACTGGAGCTACAACGACAGCGCCGCGGTCGCCAACCGGGAACTTATGAACACCGATTCCGAACAGGTGCTGCTCGGCGAACTGATGCGCTTTCCGGAAGCAATCTAGTCGGCGGCGAACAACCGCGCTCCGCAGATCCTGGCCAACTACCTGCGCGAAACCGCCAACGCCTTCCATTCCTTCTATGAAAACTGCGACATCCTGAGCGAGGATGAATCCATCCGGCATGCCCGGCTTGGCCTGTGCAAGGCTTCGGCACAGGTGCTTGGCAACGGCCTGGCCCTGCTCGGCGTGTCGGCACCGGAGCGCATGTAATGGCGAAACGCGGCAAACCGCAGGCACGCCGGCAGGGATCAAAAGGCACGCCGGTTTGGGCCTGGCTGCTGATCGGCCTGTTGGTGGGCGTCTTGGCTTACTTCGGTTTCCAGCAGTACCGGGCGATCAGCGCACCGCAAACCGATGCGTTGCCGTCGCCGGGCGCCAAGTTGAACGACAGGGGCCCCGGCAAATCCGCTGAACCACCGGCCAGCGGCATGGATGATGACGGCGTGCTGGACACCGATTACAGCTTTTACGATGTACTGCCTACGCAGGAAACCGTTGAGGTTCCCGAAGCGCAAGACGACGCGATGGGCGCCGATCCTGCTGCAAAAGAACCGGCCGCCGCCGAGCCTGCCGGAAAAATCCAGGAACCGGCCGCCGCACAGGCCGCGCCCGATCAAAGCCCGCCAGCCGACTCATCGCGCTACCTGCTGCAGGCCGGTTCGTTCGAACGCAGCGCCGATGCCGACGACCTGAAAGCGCGCATCGCGCTTTCCGGAGAGCCGGCCCATGTGGAACAGGCCGAAGTCAACGGCAAGACCATGTACCGCGTGCGTCTGGGGCCTTATGAGAATGCCCAGGCGGCCAATGCCGCCAAAGCCAACCTGGCCGGCCAGGGCATCAGCGCGGTCAGCATCAAAATCAAATAATCAGCGCTTCAGGCGGATCAGGGCCGAGGTGTCTTCCTCGCCGAATCCGGCATCCACCAGTTTCTGGTAATCGGCCAAGCTCTGCTCGACGACGCTGTAGCGTTTGCCGAGCGCTTCGGCCATGGCCTGCACGATATGCAGGTCCTTCAAAAGCAAGGCCGACTTGAATCCGGGCGTGAAGCTATCGGCCATCATGGTGGCGCCGCGCTTATCGATGAACCAGTTGCCGGCCGCGCCGGCGGCCAGGGTCGGCACCAGCGACTCCGGCTTAAGGCCCAGGGCTTCGCCGAACGCCAAGCCCTCGCAGACCGCCTGCGCGATGCCGGCGACCAACACCTGATTGACCGCCTTGGTGGCCTGACCGGCTCCGCTCGGGCCCATCAGGGTCACTTTCAGGGCATAAGCCGATAACAGGTTCCGCGCACGTTCCAGAACGGCATCCTCACCGCCGACCATGACCGAAAGCCTGCCGTTTTTTGCGCCTTCCACGCCGCCGGATACCGGCGCATCGAGGAAATCAATGCCTTTGGCCTTCAGCCGCGCGGCGGCATCGATGGCGGTTTCGCGCGAGACGGTGGAATGGTCGATGACCAGCGCGCCGGCCGGCAATACCGCGGCCAGCCCGTCGATGCACTGCAGCACGTCGGCATCTTTTGACACACACAGCACCACCGCGTCGCAGGCGGCGAAATCGGCCGGCGCGTGCGCCGCCTTGACGCCGAGCTGACTGGCCAAGGCATCGGCCTTGGCGACGGTTCTGTTAGCCACTACGGTGAGCAGGCCTTTGCCATGCAGATGGCCGGCCAGCGGCGCGCCCATGGCGCCCAGACCGATGAAACCGACGCGGGAAATGGCGCTCATATCAGACTCCGTGCAGGGTTTCTTCAAGATAGGTGTAGCCGGTCAGGCCGGCCTCCAGGGCGGCAAGCGCAGACTGCGACTGCGCCGCATCCAGTCCGGCATGTTCGACCAGATGCCGGTAGCGCGCGCGCAGGTCGTCCAGTCTATAACCGACGTAATCGAGCATGACGTCGGTGGTGTCGCCTTTGCGCTGACGCTCGATGCTGAAGCCCCCCAGGGCATTCAGGCTCACGTTGGCGGTCTCGGTGTCGGCGGACAGGTTATGGATATCGCCCAGGGTTTCCTGGTAGGCGCCGACCATGAACACCCCCAGCCGGTAGCTTTCGCCCTGCTTCAGGGGATGCAACGGCAGTGAATGGCCGAGGGTCTGCGACTGCACATAGGTGTCGATGCGGCCGTCCGAGTCGCAGGTCAGGTCGGCGATCACGCCGTGGCGTTCCGGACGTTCGTCCAGGCGCGCGATCGGCATGATCGGGAACACCTGGTCGATGGCCCAGACGTCGGGTATGGATTCGAACACCGAGAAATTGACGAAATATTTATCGACCAGGCGCTCGTCGAGTTCATCGAGCACCTCGCGGTGGCTCTTGTCGTCCGGATTGAGCTGGCGGCGCACCGCGTGCGCGATGGCGTAGAACAGGTCGTCGAGCAAGGCGCGGTCGTCCAGGCCGAGCTGGCCATGCGCGAACAGGGCCTGGCCCTCGGCGAGGTAATGCTGGGCTTCCAGATACACCTCCAGCGCGGTGCGGCTGTCGATGCTGCGCACCAGGTCGCGCAGATGCTTGATCACCAGCGGCTCGCCCCTGCGCGCGTCCGGCACGGCGCCGTCCGGGGCCTGCTCCACTTCCGAGACGTTGACCACCATCATCGCATGGTGCGCGGTCATCGCGCGGCCGGCTTCGGTGATCATGCGCGGTTCCGGCAGGCCGTGTTCGGCGCAGGCTTCCTGCAGCGGCTGAATGAGCGTCTGGGCGAACTGCTCGAGGCGGTAGTTGATCGAGCAGGCGCCGCGCGAACGTGTGCCTTCGTAATCCACGCCCAGGCCGCCGCCGGAATCCATGAAGCGGATCATGCAGCCGGCCTTGCTGAGCTCGACGAAATAGCGCACGGCTTCGCGCATGCCGGCGGCGATGTCGCGCAGGTTGGATATCTGCGAGCCCATGTGGAAATGCAGCAGTTGCAGGCAATCGAGCTGGCCGGCGGCGCGCAGGCGCCCGACCAGATCCAGCACCTGGCGCGGCGACAGGCCGAACTTGGCTTTGTCGCCTCCGGAATTCTGCCACTTGCCGGCGCCGAGCGTGGACAGGCGCAGGCGCACGCCGATGCCGGGGGTGACCCCGAGCTTGGCCGCTTCCTGCAGGATCATGTCGAGTTCGGACGGTTTTTCGACCACGATGGTGGTGTCGAAGCCGAGCTGCTTGCCGAGCAGGGCCAGATGGATGAATTCACGGTCCTTGTAGCCGTTGCAGACGATCACGCTGCCCGGTTTGGCCAGGCCGAGGACAGCCATCAGCTCCGGCTTGGAGCCGGCTTCCAGGCCGAACTGTTCATTGCCGGCCGCGGCCAGCACGCCGGCCACGCCGAAATGCTGGTTGACCTTGATCGGATACACGGCGGTATAACCGCCTTTGTAGCCCAGATGGCCCATGCCGGCGTTGAAGGCGCGCTGCATGGCCTGCAGGCGGTGCGGCAGGATGTCGGAGAAGCGCAGCAGCAGCGGCAGTTTGACGCCGTCGCGCGCGGCCTGCTCGATCAGCTCGGGTATCGGCAGACGCGGACCTTCCGGGCCCAGCGGCTGCGCGCAGACCCGGCCGGCGGCGTCGATGTCGAAATAGCCCTCCGACCAGAACGGCAGCGAATACAGTTGTTTGGCGTGTTCAACCGTCCAAGCGCTCATGGGTCCGGGTTCCTTGACGAAGAGGCGTTATTGTAACCCCCCATAGACTGGAATCAGCTACAATGCGCCTCACTTTTATGATTTTTTCAGGAACCCCCATGGCTAACGACACCTGGTTCTACGAGAACTTCGAACACACCGGCTCGGCCATCGGCTTCCGCATCGTCAGGAAGCTGGACGAAGTGCAGTCGCCGTTCCAGAACATCGAGATCTACCAGACCACCGATTTCGGCAACCTGATGGTGATCGACGGCGCCATGATGGTGACCACGCGCGAGAACTTCTTCTATCACGAGATGATGTCGCACGCGGCCATTTACACGCACGCGGCGCCCAGGAACATCGTGATCATCGGCGGCGGCGACTGCGGCACGCTGCGCGAATGCCTCAAGCACGCCGATGTCGCATCCGTGGTGCAGTGCGACATCGACGAACAGGTGACCCGCATGGCCGAGAAATACTTCCCGGAGCTGTGCGAAAGCAACGGCGATCCACGCGCCACGGTGATGTTCGACGACGGCATCGCCTACATGCGGAACGCCGCGCCCGGCAGCATCGACATCATCATCGTCGATTCGACCGACCCGGTCGGCCCGGCCGAAGGCCTGTTCAACCGGGCGTTCTACGAAAACTGCTTCAAGGCGCTGCGCCCGGACGGCCTGCTGGTGCAGCAGAGCGAGTCGCCGCTGGCGCTGATGCATCTGATCCAGGACATGTGCGGCGCCATGCGCGAGGCCGGCTTCACCGATTTCCGCACCCTGCCGTTCCCGCAGCCCTGCTACCCGACCGGCTACTGGAGCTGCACCTTGGCCAGCAAATCGGCCCGGGACCTTGCCCGCTTCCGCAGCCACGACGCCGCCGCCAAAACATTCAGCACCGAATACTACAATGCCGGCGTGCATCAGGCAGCGCTGGCGCAGCCTGAATTCATCAGGCGCGCGCTCAAGCAAAGCTGATCTGCCCAGCCTTCCCGCGCAATTGCACGACCGCTTCGGACGAAGGGGACTGAAAATGCCCACCGGGATGGATACCCCCCCCCTTCAGGAATGAAGGGCTGCCGCCTGGCGCCGGGGGAGTCAAAAAATACCCCGCTGGCCAGGGGAAGCGAGCGGGGTAAGGTCTTAAAGAAGTGGCCGGGGAAAGCCGAACTTCTTCGGATTATCTCAGGGGAGGAGATGAATCCAAACAAGCGTTGCGCTTGTCAGATATAGTTAAGCATAGGCAAAGTTAACGCCATGTGAATCCCTGTGCGGTTTCCAGTGAATTTTCCGGAAACTTTTTCCCCTTAACGGAAAACTAATGCGCCTCGTCCCAATTCAGGCCGACACCCGACTCCACCAGCAACGGTACGTTCAGGTCCGCGGCTGACTCCATCAGCCGTTTCACGTTCGCCAGGAGCTCCGGCACGAAGTCCTGGTCGGCCTCGAACACCAATTCATCGTGCACCTGCATCAGCATCAGGGCCCGCTCTTTATGCGGGCTGATCCAGTGCGCGACCGCGATCATGGCGCGCTTGATGATATCGGCGGCGGTGCCCTGCATCGGGGCATTGATCGCCGCACGCTCGGCGCCGGCCCGCTGACCGGCGTTCTTGCCGTTGATTTCGTTCAAATACAGGCGGCGGCCGAACAGCGTTTCCACATAGCCGTCGGTCTTGGCCTTGGCGCGGGTGTCGTCCATATAGGCGCGCACGCCCGGATAGCGGCTGAAATACAGGCTGATGTATTCCTGCGCTTCAATGCGCCCGATGCCGAGCTGGCGCGCCAGTCCGAACGCGCTCATGCCGTACATCAAGCCGAAATTGATGGCTTTGGCGGCGCGGCGCTGGTCGCCGGAAACGTCCGCCAGGGACACCCCGAACACTTCGGCGGCGGTGGCCCTGTGCACGTCCTGGCCGGATGCGAAGGCCGAGACCAGCCCCGCATCGGCGGACAGATGCGCCATGATGCGCAGTTCGATCTGCGAATAGTCGAACGACAGGATCTTCCGGCCCGGCGGCGCGATGAACGCCTGGCGGATTTTCCGGCCGTCTTCGGTGCGCACCGGGATGTTCTGCAGGTTCGGATCGCTTGAACTCAGCCGCCCGGTGGCGGCGCCGGCCTGATGGTAGCTGGTGTGCACGCGGCCGGTTTCCGGATTGACCATCAACGGCAGCTTGTCGGTGTAGGTGCTGCGCAGCTTGGCCATGCCGCGGTAATCGAGGATCAGGCGCGGCAGTTCGTGGTCGTCGGCGATGGCTTCCAGCGCTTCCTCGTTGGTGGACGGCGCGCCGCCCGGGGTTTTCAGCTTGGCAGTCAGGCCGAGTTCGTCGAACAGCAGGGCGCCGAGCTGTTTCGGCGAGTCCAGGTTGAAATGCCGTCCGGCGACCTCAAAGGCCTTGTTCTGCACCTGCAGCATACGCGCCGACAGATCGGAGCTCTGCGTCTGCAGCAGCTTGGCGTCGATCAGCACGCCGTTCTCCTCGATATCGCACAGCACCTGCACCAAAGGCATTTCCATCTGACGGTACAGCCGCTCCAGACCCGGGTTGGCGTTCAGCTGCCCGGCGAAATGATGCTGCAGGCGCAGGGTGATGTCGGCGTCTTCGGCGGCGTAGGCGGTGGCGTCGTCGATGGCGACCTGCGAGAACGGGATCTGCTTGGCGCCTTTGCCGGCCACTTCGCTGTAGGCGATGGTCTGGTGGCCGAGATAATTCAGCGCCATCGAATCCATATCGTGCCGGGCGCGTCCGGCGTTGAGCACGAACGAGGCCAGCATGGTGTCTTCGGCCAGTCCCTGCACGGCGAGCCGGCAGCGGTTCAGCACATGCAGGTCGTATTTTCCGTTCTGCGCGCATTTGGCCTTGCCGGCATCGGTCAGCAGCGGCCGTAATTTCGCCAGCACCTCGTCCAGCGGCAACTGCTTGGGCGCGCCGGGGTAATCGTGCTGCAGCGGGATATACCAGGCCGACTCCTCCCGGACGCTGAAACTCATGCCGACCAGATTGGCCTGCAGGGCATCGAGCGAATCGGTTTCGGTGTCGAAGCATACCAGCTCGGCGGCCTGAAGCTCTTCCAGCATGGCATCGAACACCGGCCAATCCAGCACGGCCGTATACACGCCTTTGTTGGCTAAGGGCCTGGCGGCCGCCGGCTCGGCCGCTTCGGCCGGCAAGGTCTGTCCGGCGCCGATGCCGTTGGCGGACTGCAGGTCTTTCAGTGCCTGCCGGAAGCCGAAGCGCGTGTACAGCCCGGTCAGGTCCTCGACATGTGGCGGCAACTGCAGCAGATGCGTGTAATCCTGCTCCAGCGCCACATCGGTTTTGATGGTGACCAAGGTTTTATTGAGTGGCAAAATCGGCAATGCCGCGCGCAGGTTCTCGCCGATTTTTCCGGTGATTTTATCGGCATTAGCCACCACGCCAGCCAGTGTTTTGTATTCGGCCAGCCACTTGGCGGCGGTTTTCGGGCCGCACTTCTCAACGCCTTTCACGTTATCGACCGCGTCGCCCATCAGCGCCAGGTAATCGATGATCTGATCCGGGCGCACACCGAATTTCTCCAGCACGCGCGCTTCATCGCTGAAGCTGCCGGTCATGGTGTTGGTGAGTCTGATGCGGTCGTTGACCAGCTGCGCGAAATCCTTGTCACCGGTGGAGATCACCACGTCCACGCCGTCGGCGGCGGCCTGCACCGCCAGTGTGCCGATCACGTCATCGGCCTCCACGCCCGGCACCCGGATGACCGGCAGGCCCAGCGCCTGCACGATTGCCATCATCGGGTCGACCTGCGCGCGCAGATCGTCCGGCATGGCGGACCGGTTGGCCTTGTACTCGGGAT
>Ga0105096_10001321_pt1 | contig 10091 bp, 12 predicted proteins | sample PPLLak3cmMay2015_FD_87036 | JGI IMG/M metagenome (GOLD analysis project Ga0105096, IMG submission 87036) | Freshwater sediment microbial communities from Prairie Pothole Lake near Jamestown, North Dakota, USA - PPLs Lake P7 Core (1) Depth... | ecosystem: Environmental > Aquatic > Freshwater >...
AGCCTGATCCTCAGCCGCATCGATCGGCTGGCCGAAAGCCAGCGCATCACCCTGAAAGTCGCCAGCATCATCGGTCGCGTCTTCGATCTGGCGACCTTGGCGGGCTATTACCCGCAGTTGGGAACCGAGTCCGGCATCAGGCTCGACCTGGAAACCCTTGGTAAGGCCCGCTTGACCGAACAGATTGCTGACGATCCGGTGTTGACCTTTGCATTTCGCCATGTGTTGATCCAGGAAGTGGTCTACGAGAGCCTGCCCTTCGCCCAACGCGCGGCTTTGCACCAGCAGATGGGCCAGTACATCGAAAACACCTACGCCGGGCAGCTAGAACAGCACGTTGACCAGTTGGCCCTGCACTACTGCGCCAGCGAGAACGAGGCCAAGAAGAGAGAGTATCTGCTCAAAGCAGGCCGCCACGCCACGCAGATCTACGCCAACGCAGCGGCCATCGACTATTTCCGGCGCGCCCTGCCGCTGCTGGTCGAGCAAGAACAGGTAGACGTGCTGCTGGATCTGGGCAAGGTGCTGGAGTTGGTTGGTAACTGGCAGGAGGCCAAGTCCACCTACCAGCAGGCGCTGGAGATTGTCACGCGCCAGGGTAGCGAGCAGCCGGCGGGCTCGTGCGAACTTGCTATGGGACAGATGTTGCGCAAGCAAGGGCACTATGCGGACGCAACCGCAAGCCTGACCAGGGCCAAAGTGTGTTACAGCCAAAGGGACGACCGCGCCGGCATTGCCCAGGTTCTGCACCACCAAGGCACGCTGGCAGGGCAACAAGGGGACCTCGAAACAGCCCAGGAGTTGTTCGAACAGAGCCTGACCCTGCGCTTGGAGTTGGACGACAAGATCAACATTGCCAACCTGACCAACAACCTGGGCATCCTTGCGCGGCAACGCTGCGATTACGCCGAAGCGCGGGCGCTATACCAATCCTGCCTGGCCATTTACGAGGACACGGGCAATGTCTGGGGCAAGGGCAATGTGCTGAACAATCTCGGCACCTTGGCCGCTGTGCAGGGCGACACCGCTGAGGCGCGCCAACACCTGGAAAAAGCCTTAGCGATCTTTCGCACTATTGGCGACCGCTGGGCCATCGCCAATATCCTCACCGGCCTGGGCGACGTGGCCGTGGAGGAACGTCAGTACGACGCCGCTTGCGGCTGCTTCACTGAAAGCTTTGCGATTAACCGGGAGTTAGGCGACCGACTGGCGTTGGCACATCTTCTTGAGGCCCTGGGCTGCCTGGCGGTAATCCAAGAAAGGCCGGAGCACGGGCTGCACTTGGTGGGCGCCGCGACCTCGCTGCGTTCAGCCATTGGCGCGCCGCTGTCGCCGTCTGAAGCGTCACGGCTACGCGAGCGACTGGCGCCAGCCCGCACGCAACTGGGCCAGGAGGCTGCCCGGGCAGCCGAGACCACAGGCAGCGCGCTTTCACTGGACGAAGCTATCTATCTGGCAATCGGCCAGGAAACAAGAGGACTATGAGCCAACCACGAGACGCTCTGGACAACTCCGATCCGGTTGAACTGGTGGACAAGATCAGCATCTTGCAAGCCATCAGCATCTTCGCCAACACCCCGCGCGCGATCCTCGCCGAGGTGGCCGACATGCTGGAGGAGGTCGCGTTCAAGACAGGCGACCTGATCTTCGCCAAGGGCGACCTGGGCACCTCCATGTACGTGGTCGTTACCGGCTCAGTCTGGGTGCATGACGGCGACATGGGCATCGCCACCCTCTACGCGCGCGACGTGTTTGGCGAGATGGCAGCGCTGGATCCGGAACCCCGCAGCGCTTCGGTGACTGCCGTTGAAAACACTCAGCTGTTTCAACTCGAGCAGAGAGATTTGCACCAGATCATGATGCGCTCTCCCGCCATCACCGAAGGCATTATCCAAATCCTCTGCCAACGCGTGCGCGCTCGGGTGTCCGACATGAAGGAAGATTACCTCTACCTGCAGCAGTTCGCCAAGGTCACTGCCGCAGCCGCGGCCGTCGAAGCGGGCGTCTACGTCCCCGAGGCGCTGGACGACGTGGCGCTGCGCACCGATGCCCTGGGCCAACTGGCGCGCGTCTTTCAGCGCATGGTGCGCGAGGTCTATGCCCGCGAGGAAAGCTTGAAACGGCAGGTAGCCGAGTTGCGCATCGAAATCGATGAGGCCAAAAAGACTCAACAGGTGGCGGAAATCATCGATACGGACTACTTCCAGCAGCTGCGGCAGAAGGCTCTCGACTTTCGCAAGCGCGCCGCTGACGTTTGAGCGCTGCGCGTCGTCCCTGAGGGGATGCTGACAACGACGCATTCCAATGACGGAAGGAATGAGCACCCTTGGATAATCACCCAGACTTCGACCAAGCCAGGCGCTATGTTGTAACACGCCTGGAGCAGGAACTGCCGCCGCAGCGAGTCTACCACAACGTGGCTCACACGCGCGACGAGGTGGCGCCGGCGGCCGAGCGCCTGGCAGCCGCCGAAGGGATCGAGGGCGAGGCGCTGCTGCTGGTACGCACGGCGGCCTGGTTCCATGATATCGGCTTCATCCAGCAGGGCCCGGATCACGAAGTCATCGGCGCACAGATCGCCGCGCAGGTGCTGCCGCGCTTCGGCTACAGTTCGGACCAGATCGCCGCGATCCGCGGCATGATCATGGCTACGCGGCTGCCACAGTCGCCCTGCAACCTGTTGGAGCAGATCATAGCCGACGCCGACCTGGACCTGCTAGGTTGCGATGATTTCATCGCGCGCAACTACGACCTGCGCGCCGAGATGGCGACCTACGGCCAGGCCATGACCGACGAGGAGTGGTACATCAGCCAACTGGAGTTCTTGCAAGGACACCGCTACTTCACGGTCGCGGCATATGCGCAGCGCGCGGCTGGCAAAGTAACTAACGCGCAATGGCTGCATCAGCAGCTGGCCAAGCTGGGCGTTGGAAACCTGTAGACAGAAGGAGGATTTATGGCGAGTAAGCGATGGCTTCCCCCTCGTTTACACACGGCTCACGAAGGGGAGCATGAGCGCAAGGTCACGTGGCTGGAGCTGTTTTACGACCTGGTTTATGTGGCCGCTATCATCCAATTGGGCAATACCCTGAGCAACGACGTCTCATGGGGCGGCTTCATCCGTTTCGTCGCGCTTTTCATACCTATCTGGTGGTCGTGGACCGGCATCACGTTTTATGTCAATCGTTTTGTGGTGGAGGACGTACTGCATCGCCTGCTGATCTTCACGCAGATCGGCTTCATTGCCATCCTGGCCATGAGCACGCAGGACGCGTTCGGCGAGCTGGGCCGGCAATTCACCCTGGCCTACGTGGGCATTCGAGCGATCCTGATCGTGCTCTACGTGCGCGCCTATCGCCATTTGCCTGAGGCGCGACCGTTGACCCGCCGCTATGCCATCGGCTTCTCGCTGGCCGCAACCATCTGGCTGATTTCGGCCTTCGTGCCGCCGCCGGCCCGCTACGCGTTATGGATCCTGGGCATGATCGCCGATTTCGCCGTGCCCCTCACGTCGCGGCGTCTCAACGCCCTGTTGCCGCCTGACGTGCCGCACATGGCCGAGCGCTACGGCCTGTTCACCATTATCGTCATGGGCGAGGCCTTCGTGAAGGTCGTCAGCAGCGCGCCAGCCACGCCGCTGCTCCTGTACGAGCTTCTACTGGGCGCCTTGGGGCTGCTGATCGCTGGCAGTGTATGGTGGCTCTACTTCGACGACGTGGCCGGCTCCCCCGTCAAGCCCACCGGCCGGGCGCCCTACGTCTGGATCTACTCGCACCTGCCGCTGGCCATTGGCCTGACAGCGTTTGGCGTAGGCATGAAGAAAGTGATCTTTTTGCAAGGCGGTGAAGCGTTGCCGGAGAAGTACCGCCTGCTGCTGGGCGGCGCGCTGATACTCTACCTGGTGTTCGGCATGTTGATCGACTTGGTGACGACGCGCAGTCACAACACCCGTCCGCCCCGCACACGCGCGATCTGGCGCTTCGGCGCGGCCGCGGCTGTGGGCGCTGTGACGGTGCTGGGCGGCAGCCTGCCGCCCGTGGTTTTCATGGCCATGCTGGCCGCTGCCTATGTCGTCCCCATTGCGGTCGATCTGACGCAACAGTCCCCGGAGGAAGAACTGCCTCATGGACCGCACATCTCCACCTGAACCGCCAAGCGCGGCTTCGGCGCAGCGAGCTCACCCCATAGGCCAGATGAGCACGCATCGGGTCGAGGCACTGGCGGACGGCGTCTTTGCCATCGTGATGACCTTGCTGGTGTTCGACCTGCGCCTGCCGGACGCAACTCTGGCCGAGCTGCCGGCCGCCCTGGCAACGCTGTGGCCAAAATTCCTGGGCTACGCAGTCAGCTTCTTGCTCCTGGGCATCTACTGGGTGGGCCACCGCAACCAGTTCAACTTTATCCGCCGCGCCGACCAGAACTTCCACTGGATGAACATCTTCTTTTTTGGCGTGGTCTGTCTGGTGCCGTTCTCCACTGGCATCTTAAGCCGTTACCCCGACACGCTGTTGGCCGTGACGATCTATGGCATAAACCTGATTATGATCGGGGTGGCGCTGTTCTTTATCTGGACCTACGCCACCTACCGCGGGCACCTTGTCGATGCCGATCTGCCCCGACCTGTGGTAAGACTGGGCAAACAGCGCAGCCTGCTGGCGCCAGCCTGCTACCTGGTGGCCATGCTGGCCGGCCTGATCGACCCCCGTATCAGCCTGGTGATCTATGCCATGGTGCCGCTGCTTTACATCTTTCCGGGCCTGCAGCACATCTGGACCTACCTGGCCCATCGCTAGAAATGGACATCCCGCCAACCATGTTGGACTTCGCCCCCGTTCGCAACAAATCGCTGACCATCGACCAACTCTGCGCCGATCTGCGCGAGGACGACCTGCGCCGTCTGACCGACGAGATGGTCGATGCTATGCTGGACCTGATCGCCGGCTGCAGCGACGCCGACGTGGTCTTCACGCCCGTCGACCCCGAGGCCGAGGACACCTATGCCAGCGACCCGGACGAGGTGGCGTTGGCCTGGACGTTGGGCCACGTCGTCGTTCACACCACGGCCTCGTCCGAGGAAGCGGCCTTTCTGGCGGCCGAGCTGGCGCGCGGCGTGCCGTTTCGTGAGGGCCGCTCGCGCTATGAGGTTCCCTGGCGCACCGTGACCACTGTCGAGCAGTGCCGGCAGCGGCTGGAGGAAAGCCGGCGCATGCGGCTGGCCAGCCTGGACCTGTGGCCCGATCCGCCCCATTTGGACAACTTGTTTCCCAGCTTCCGCGGCGACCAACACTACAACGCCCAGGTGCGCTTCGTCTTCGGCCTGGCCCATGACGACAGCCACCTGGGGCAGATTGCGGAGATTGTGCGGCAAGCGAGGGTAGGGGCGAGGGAACGATGAATGATGAACGATGAGATGGAGACCAGTGCGGTTGTGATACGAGAGGCGGACGAGGGTGATTTCGCGCGCGTGGCAGAGTTGATCAGCGCCACGCAGCCGGAGCCGGTGACTGAGGCCAACGTGCTGGAGTGGGAGCGGCGCGTGCTGATTGGCCAAGTCCGACGGCGGATGGCGGCCGTGGACGGCGCGGGACGGATTGCCGGTTACAGCATCGTTCAGCACACCGATGCGATGGGCCAAGGCCGTTTCTACCTGTGGGTGGCCGTGGACTTGGCCTGGCGGCAGCGCGGCATCGGCGCACAGCTCTACGACAACGCCCTGGACTTCGCCATCGGTCACGGCGCTGCCGCACTGGAGAGTGAAGTGCGCGAGGACGACGCCTCTGGCCTGCGCTTTGCCCGCCATCGGGGCTTTGCCATCGCCCGCCATATCTTCGAGTCGGCCATCGACCTGGCCGCGTTCGATGAGAAACCTTTCGACGGACTGCTGGAGGACGTTCAGGCCGGCGGCGTCCGCTTCCTGTCTCTGGCCGATGTCGCCATGGACCCGGGCTATTTTCGCCAACTCTACGAGGTAAACTACCGGGCTGTGCTGGACGATCCGGCCTCCACAGGGAACTGGGTCTCCTTCGAGGAGTTCGAGCGCACTGTGCGCGGGGCCTCTTGGTTCGATCCCTATGGTCAGATCATGGCGCTGGACGCGGCCAGCGGCGCGGTCATCGGCCTGGCGGCGGTCGGTTTCTTCGAGCACACCAATCGCGCCAGTAATATGATTACCGGCGTCGACCGCGCCTACCGCGGCCGCCGGATAGCGCTGGCGCTCAAGCTGTTGACCATCCGCTACGCCAAGGCGCGCGGGTCAGACGCCATCGTCACCAACAACGATTCGCAAAACGCGCCGATGCTGGCCATCAACCACAAGCTGGGCTACGTTCCCCGACCCGGCATCTACAGGCTGGCCAAGGCGCTGGCGTAGCGCGCTCGCCGGATCACCACTCGATCGGCTGCCGATCGCGGAAGAAGCCGCCGCTGGGGCCGTCGTCTGGCAGCGTCGCCAGCCAGACGACGCCGTCGGCGCCCTGCTCGACGCTGCGCGGCGCGGTGGGTCCCCCCATCTCCGTGCGCACCCAGCCAGGGCAGACGGCGTTGACCAAGACGTTGCTGCCGCGCACCTCATCGGCCAGCATCAGCGTCAAGCCGTTCAAGGCCAGCTTCGAGAGGCGATACGACGGCGTGTCGGCCACCATGCTGCTGATCTGCCCTGATCCGGAGGAGACGTTGACGACTCGGCCGTAGCCGCTCTCCAGCATGAGCGGCATGAAGGCGCGGCACAGCCTTAGCGGGCCATAGAGGTTCACGTCCATAGTAGTCCGATACACCTCGACCTCCACCTCCAACGGGGCGCGTCCTTCGTCGGGGTAGACCGCAGCGTTGTTGACCAGCACATCGGCTCCGCCGAAGTTGCGGCGCACGTAGTGGAACAGGTCCATGACGTGCAGATGGCTGGTGACATCCAGCGGCCGGTAGATGACATCGCTGCCCTGCTGGAGCAGGCGTTCGGCCGCGGCCATGCCCTGGCTGACATCGCGGCTGGTCAGCACGACGCGGTAGCCCAGGCCGGCCAACTGCCGACAGGTCTCGAAGCCGATGCCGCGGTTGGCGCCGGTGACGATGGCCGTGCGCATGCTCATGCGTCTGCAGCCGGCTTGAAGCTCAACGCGGCCGAGTTGATGCAGTAGCGCAGGCCGGTGGGTCGCGGGCCATCGTCGAAGACGTGGCCCAGGTGCCCGCCGCAGCGGCTGCACATCACCTCGGTGCGGATCATGAAGTGGCTGATATCGCGCTTGGTCTCGACGGCATCAGGGGCCGCCGGCTGCCAATAGCTGGGCCAGCCGGAGCCCGACTCGTACTTGGTGTCGGAGCTGAACAGCTCCTGGCCGCAGGCCGCGCAGAGATAAGCGCCGGCCGCCTTGTTGTGATAGTACTCGCCGGTGAAGGCACGCTCGGTGCCCTTCTGGCGCAGAACGGCATACTGCTCGGGCGTGAGCTCCTGCCGCCACTCGGCATCCGGCTTGATAACTTTAGTCTGATTCGTATTGGCGTCCATGGTTCTCGTTCCTTGTAGCGGGTGGGTTTTTCAACTCTCTCCGCGATAAATGATTTCCTGCTCCCACTGTCCTGCAGGCTGGGTGTGCAATCGCCAGTAGGCATCTGCGATTCTGTCGGGGTCAAAGGGCGTGCCCGCCTGCACCATACCCGCAATCGTCACGGTGGCCGCGTGGATGCCCAGCGGCTCAAGCTCGGCCGCCAGGCTGTAGGCCAGGTTGCGCAGGCCGGCCTTGCCCACGGCAAGAGCGGCTGCTTGCGGCCACGGGGTGAACGCCAGCCCGCCACCCGTGAGCAGGATCGTACCAGATCCCGAACTCTGCATCTGCGGGATCACCTGCTGAGCTGCCAGCAGCGCCCCGACCACGTTGGAGCGAAAGGTCTCCACCAGTTGCTCGCCATCCAATGTCGAAGGGGTACCCGGCGCATTCGCGGCAACGTTGTAGACCAGGACCGCTGTGGGGCCGAGCTGGCTGGCGACATGTTCAAAGGCGCCGCGCAAGGACTGGGCATCGCCTGCATCTCCTGCGAAGCCAACCGACTCGACGCCGGCAGCGGCGAGCTCAGCCTGGTAATCCGCCAGCGCCTCTGCGCGTCGAGCAATCAGCGCGATTCGAAAGCCTTCTCGACCAAAGCGCCGGGCCACAGCCAAACTGACGCCTGGTCCCGCACCGACGATGGTACACAAACTTGTTGCCATGGTGTTTCTTTCTCGCGTTGCGGGCGATGCTTAGGCGCCCTCAGCCTGGAAGCCAATTTCCTTATGCGTGCTATCGCAAAACGGTTTGTTGTGCGAGCTGCCGCAGCGGCACAGGAAGGCACGGTTGCCCTCAAAGGTGGTCTGACCATCGGAGCTAGACAGGGCCAAGTCGCCCTCGACCTTGATCGAGCCGTTGGCTGTCGGAGTAACGATCAGCTTGCCGCCGGTCTGGACTGTGTCAAGCAGGCGAACTCTATTGTCACCAAGCGCTCCGGAGTCTGCAAACCCGATGCCAAGGTGGCTATTGTCGCAGAACGGCTTGTTCTGCGATGCGCCACAGCGGCACAGTGCCATACGGGTGTCCCGCACCACCGCACTATCGGCCAGTCGCAACTCGATGTCGCCGCGCAGGTATAGGGGACCGCGCTCGCGCAACCGAATCGTGTGTACCTCGGGCGCCGGCTCAGCCGCGCCGCCGTCCTTGCGCTCGAAGTGCAACGCGCCGGTTGGGCAGCGCATCACCACCTCGGCGATCTCGTCAGCCGGGGCATTGGCCGGCTGGATCCACGGCCGTTCGCTGGTGTCGAAAACCTGTGGCAGGCCGCGCACGCATTCGGCGGCATGGATGCACAGCGCTGCGTCGTAGGTAACGACCAGGTCATCGCTCCAGTATGATTTTATCTTGGCGGTCATGGGGTTTGTCCTTCTCCAGCTATTCAGCCAGCTTGAGCCTCAGATCGGTCCTGCCCCCGAAGACAGGAACGATCGGAGGATCAGCTGATCGCCGGCGACTTAAAGAGGTAGGCCGAATCGGTAAGCTGTTCGAGCACGAATGCAGCCACATCAGCGCGCGAGACTTGACCCGCCCCAATCTTGGGGTCGAGGCCTGACTTGTAGCTTCCGGTAGCGGGAGCATCGGTCAATCCGCCCGGCCGGATGATAGTCCAGTCGAGACCGCTGGCCTTGACTAGCGCTTCCTGGCGCTCTTTGTCCTCCATCGGCTTTCTGAGCACGGTCGACATCAGCATCTTGAAGGCGAAGGGCACCTGGTCCTTGCTCTCGCCGACGCCCAGCGAGCTGACGATCACGATGCGTCGCGGCTGCCCAAGGCGTTTCATCGCGTCGACAATCACCTGCGTGCCCTGCGACACGACGAAGTCAGGGTTGTCGCTGGTGTTGCCCAACGACACGACGACCGCATCCACACCCGAGAGCGTCTCTTCTACCTTGGCGGCGTCGAGTACATTGCCCGTGACCAGGCTTAGGTTGGCGTTTCCAATGGCCAGCTTCGCCGGATCGCGCACCAGCGCGGCCACCTGATCTCCGGCCGCCAGTGCCTGCTGGACAACTTGCTTACCCGTGCCTCCTGTGGCGCCAAAAACAGCGATCTTCATGGTCTTTGTCCTTCTAATCTTCTATGTCTTGTGTCCCGGTCGCTCGTCGGCTTTTCTGCTGACGAGCGATGTCGTATGAGTCGGCCAACAGCGCGATCGCCCGATCGACGTCAGCCGGCTGCTGCAGGTAGAAGCTGATCCAACCGGTTTCGGGGAGCAGATGGTGCGGTTCGGCCCGGCCGGCGGCGACTACTGCATCGCGCACCGTTTTCGGGAACGGGATGTCGGGCATGTGATCGCCATGGATGTGCCCGATCTCGCGCGTCCCGAGCCGATACTCCGTACCGCCAAAGCGATGCGGCGCGGCCGCCATGCCGTCCCATGTCAACACAACCCTGGTAATCTCATCATTTGCGCCGTTGATTGCCATAGAATTGACTACCCCACTCCCAAGAACAGATTATCCATCTGCGACCCTTTCGGCCCTTCCGGCCACGCCAACGCATACGCCTCGCGGCTCAGCATCTGCTTGAGCGCTTCGTCCGGCAGCTTGCGGA
>Ga0105096_10001323_pt1 | contig 10087 bp, 8 predicted proteins | sample PPLLak3cmMay2015_FD_87036 | JGI IMG/M metagenome (GOLD analysis project Ga0105096, IMG submission 87036) | Freshwater sediment microbial communities from Prairie Pothole Lake near Jamestown, North Dakota, USA - PPLs Lake P7 Core (1) Depth... | ecosystem: Environmental > Aquatic > Freshwater >...
CAGGATGGTCGAAAGGTCGGTAAAGACCTGATGGTTGATGGTGTCCGATGTTTTGTCGTACACCAGGAGTTTCGACGCATCGCGCTGTTCCAGGGGGCGGATGGCGATGCGGTCTGATGGCAGGTCATAGTCGTAGTGAGACAGCTGCAGGATCGACGGTTGTTCGGGCGTATCCACGGGACGGCGTATCTTTCGTGTTCTACATGGGTGACTGTAACCTGTGTGGAGTGCGGGCGTATCTCGACTCGCACCACGTAATCATAGGAAACAACCATGCAAGATACCCAGACCCCTCCCATCCCCCCGCCACCGTCGGCCGGCCCTCGCCGTCGCTCGCGCTGGTGGATACCCGTGGCCGTTATTGGCGGCCTGTTGGTGTTGTTCATCGTCGTCATCGGCGCTTTTGTGGGCGCCCTCTTCTCCGGTTTCAGCGAGATCGGCGGCGGCCTCGACAAGGAAGCCGTTCACGTCAAGGACAAATCGGTCCTGGTCGTTGATCTCTCCTCAGGCGTCGTAGAGCACCGTCCGAATCTGGTCTTCAATTTTGGCGGCGACCAGGCCGGCGTCTCCCTCATGTCCACCATCCATGCCATCCGTGACGCCAAGGATGATCCGAAGATCGAAGGCATCTACTACCGTGCCGGCGGTGCTGTTGGCATGACGAAGCTGACGGAGATCCGCGAGGCCTTGATCGACTTCAAGTCGTCCGGCAAATTCGTCTACGCCTTCCTCGAGTCTGGCTCCAAGCAGCACTACTACATGGCCACGGTCGCCGACTCGATCTTCATGCCACAGGAAGGGATCCTCGAATTCAACGCTTTTGGTGCGTCGGGAATGTTCTTCAAGGGGCTCTCCGATAAACTGGGCATCGAGTGGCACGTCGAGCAGTTCGAAGAATACAAGTCGGCCGCAGAGATGATGAGCCGCGAGAACTGGAGCGAACCGGCAAAGAAGGAAGTACGCGAGCTGATCGAGCAACGTCAGAACATGTTCGTCGATGCTGTCGCATCGGGACGTAAACTCGACAAGGGCATCGTCCTGTCAGCCATGAATCGCGGCGTCTACCTCCCCGACTCTCTCAAGGCCCTCGGCCTGATCGATGGCTTCAGCCGCGAGAGCGAGCTGCGCGAGCGTATTGCGCGTCGTATCGACCCGTCAGACACGTCCGATCATCCGAAGCTCAATGTGGTCTCCGTGAGCGCCTATGCCGACCGTGAGAACAGCGGCGACATGAGCGAGGTGCAGAAAGACAAGGGCATTGCCATCGTCTTTGCCTCGGGCGCCATCGCCTCCGGCAAGAACAGCGACCCGTTCGACCAGGGCGGCATCTATTCCCGCGACCTGATCGCCCAGTTGCGCAAGGCCGCGAAGAATGAAGACGTGGACGCCATCTTGATCCGCATCGACAGTCCGGGCGGCTCTGCCATTGCCTCTGACGAGATCTGGGCCGTGATCAAAGAGATCCGCCAGACCAAACCCGTCTATGCGTCGATGAGCGACGTGGCCGCCTCCGGCGGTTATTACATCGCCATGGCCTGCGACACCATCATCGCCCACCCCTCAACGATCACCGGCTCCATCGGCGTGATCATGGCCATCCCGAACATCTCGGGTACCATGGACAAGCTCGGCATTGGACGCGACACGATCTCGCTGGGTGCGTCATCGAACTTCATGAACACTACGATGAAGTTCACGGATGCCGACAAGACCAAGCTCCGTGAATTCGGCGCCGGCATCTATCAGCGCTTTGTTCAGAAGGTAGCCGACTCCCGCAAGAAGTCCTTCGAAGACACCCGCGCCCTCGCGAAGGGTCGTGTGTGGACCGGAACAGCGGCCAAGCAGGCCGGCCTTGTGGACATCAACGGCGGATTGCTCGATGCCATCAAGGTCGTCAAGCGCCGGATCGGTGCCGACGAGAACAAAAAGGTGATGGTCTATTCCTATCCCGAAAAGATCGACAACCTTGCCGCCATCTTGAAGATGTTCGGCATCGACGACAGCAACGGTGATGACGAGGAAGTTTCGGCACCATGCGTCACCATCCCGATGTTGCTTGAACGTGCCATGGGTTCACCCTCGGCCGTGGAACAGGCCGTGAAAGCCATGCCGGCCGACGCCCGCCGTCAGTTCGAGCACGCCGCCGCCCTAGCCAACATCGGCCTGACGGAGCGAGCCATGATCATGATGCCGATGCTCGTGCCAAACGAGTAACCACCCTGCTTCAACAGCCAGCGCCGTGTCTCTGCCAAAGGGACACGGCGCTGTTCGTTTGAATAGCGGTAACTTTGTGGCTACCCTACCACGATTCTGTAGCGATGATGGAACTCGAAACCTTCCCCAATCCGCGTCCCGGACGCCGTTTCACGATCACGCATGTGAACCCCGAGTTCACCTCTGTCTGTCCGAAGACGGGACTGCCCGACTTTGGCACGATCACGTTGGAATACATTCCCAACGAGACCTGTGTTGAACTCAAAGCGCTGAAGTATTACTATCTCGACTTCCGCAACCGAGGCATCTTCTACGAAGCGGTCACCAATCAGATCCTCGACGACCTCGTCGAGGTCCTCGATCCGATCTGGATCAAGGTGACGGCCGACTGGAAAGCCCGCGGCGGCATCAACAGCATCATTGAAGTGGAACACACACGCGCCTGACCATGCTCACAACGATCTCCAAAGAATTCAAATGGGAGATGGGCCACCGTCTGCCAACCCATGCCGGGCTCTGCAAGAACCTGCATGGACATTCATACGAAGCCCACGTCATCCTCACCGGCGAGCCCGATGCTTCCGGCATGGTGATGGACTACTTCGATCTCAAGACGATGGTGCAGCCACTGATCGACAAACTCGATCACTGTTTCCTGCTCGACTCGTCCGACACCGTCATGGAGTCGTTCTTCAACGACCATCCCATGAAGATCGTCCGCGTCGACTTCCCTACGACTGCCGAAAACATTTCCCGCTACCTGCTTGAGCACACCATCAGCGTCCTCCCCGCCGATCATCGCATCACCAGCATCAAGGTGAGAGTGTATGAAACGGAAAAGACCTACGCCGAAGTGACTTCAAGCACACCAGCACACTAGCACACCAGCACACTAGCACACCAGCACACTAGCACACTAGCACACTAACATGGTTCGCGTACGCTTCGCCCCCAGTCCTACCGGCTTCCTCCACATCGGAAGTCTGCGTACGGCATTGTACAACTATCTCTTCGCCAAAGGCCAGGGCGGTGTGTGTATCCTCCGCATCGAAGACACCGACCGCACACGTTTTGTTGAGGGGGCGATCGAGGAACAGATCTCGTCGCTCGCATGGGCCGGTGTGATCTTCGATGAGGGTCCGCACGTTGGCGGCGAATACGGTCCGTACACGCAGAGTGAACGATTCGATCTCTACCGTCAGTACGGCATGCAGCTCGTAGAGAACGGCACGGCCTATTATGCCTTCGACACGTCCGAAGAACTCGATGCCATGCGCAAGCGTCAACAAGACGCCGGCATTGCACCCAAGTACGATCGCTCATCGATGCGCAATCAGTTCACGATCGGTGAACATGAAACGGCTCGCATGCTTGCAGATGGAACGGATCACGTGATCCGTCTCAAGGTGCCGCAACATGAAGAAGTGCGTTTTCACGACTCAGTTCGCGGCGATGTGATCGTCCACGGACGCGAGATCGACGACCAGATCCTGCTCAAGAGCGACGGCTTCCCGACCTATCACCTCGCTAACGTTGTCGACGATCACCTGATGGAGATCACGCACGTCATCCGAGCCGAAGAATGGCTGCCCTCAACACCCAAGCACGTCCTGCTGTACAGAGCGTTTGGCTGGGAGCCGCCTACCTTTGCCCATGTGCCGTTGCTGCTCAACCCTGACCGTTCAAAGATGAGCAAGCGTCACGGCGACGTGATGGTGCGCGACTTCAAGGAGAAAGGCTACTTCCCTCAGGCACTCGTCAACTACGTGGCCCTGTGCGGTTGGAATCCCGGCACGGAACAGGAGATGTTCTCGATGGATGCCCTCATCTCCGCCTTCTCGCTCGATCGCGTCAGCAAAGCCGGTGCGATCTTCGACTACAAGAAACTTGACTGGATGAACTCGCAATATCTCGGCGCCACCGACCCGGTTGCGCTTGCAGAAGAGCTTCTTCCAAAACTCTCGGCGCGCGGTTACGAATACCTTGACCTCGCCTACGTGACCAAGGTGGTCACCCTGCTGCGCGAACGTATCACCTTCCTGAACGACCTTGTGGAGTTCGGCGACTATCTGTTCGGCGACACACTCGTTGACGTTGATGTCGACATGTGGGCGTCACTGCGAAACGATGCTGCCCTGGTGAACGCACTCACAGCCCTACGCGACGGATTGAATGACAACACACTCGCCTCCGTCGAGAACTTCAAGCAGCTCGCCAACGACGCTGCCGCAAGTGCCGATCTCAAGATGGGCAAGATCATGAAGCCGTTGCGACTGGTGATCACACATCGCGAAGTGGGAGCCGAATTGTACGACACGATGGCTCTCCTCGGTGTTGACCGGTGCCTTGTCAGACTCAATTCATTCCTCGCCTAACCAATGTTTCTCCGTCGCCTGATCTCGAGCTTGCTATTCCTGCCCCTTGCCATTGCTGCAATGGTTGTGGTCGGCTGTTCCAGCGTCAAACGACCCGAAACAGAAGCCCCCTGCATCAGAGAGAATCAGAAGCAGCTCATGATCCGGTGGGGTACGACGGAAGAAGCGGGTGGGCGGTCCTACTACGAACTGGATGCACGTGCCGAGCTCTGGACCGTGACGGTCGAGGGGACGGATACGGCACGGAAGCATACAGCGGTGATCGATCCGGCTGTGTACTGCACCGCGGCCGCTGATGTGAACACGACGTTCCTAAAAGTGCAGGCGTTGTATTCACCGGGAACCCGCAGCAGGTTCATTGAGTACACCAACGCCCCAACGAACGTATATTTACGCGCGGTGTGGAACCCGGACCTCTCCACATTTCAGAGCCGTGACATGAGGGCTCAGTATGACGACCTCATGAAACTCGTCCCAAAGGATTGACCGCCTCACATGAAGATCCTCATCGTTGATGATAATCGTGATTTCTGCAGTACACTAGCCGACGTTGTCCGCGACCAAGGCTGGGATCCGGAGGTACGCAACAGTCCGGAACAGGCATTGCACTACCTTGAGTCGCATCACAATGATGTCGGCTTGATGCTGCTTGACATTGAATTTGGAAGCGAGTCAAAACTCACCGGCCTCGACATCCTCGAACAATCGATCCGGCTTTATCCCTCCATCCCCGTGATCATGATCTCGGGCAAGGGTACGATCGAGACCGCCGTGCGGGCAACGAAGCTTGGCGCCATCAACTTCATCGACAAGTCGAGTCTCTCCAACGACCGCCTTGTCGGCGTCCTCAATAGCGCCATGGAGCGTGTCACCGCCGACCGCTCCAACGATGAACTTCGCAAGATGATCGAAGCACAGGGCATCATCGGACGCAGCCCGATCATGATGGACGTTGCCGACAAGATCCTGCGTTATGGACGCACGGGATTGAACGTCTTGATCACCGGTGAGACCGGCACCGGCAAGAAACTCGTCGCCCAGGCGCTCCACGGCGTCAGCCGTCGCGCCAAACATCCCTTCATCACCGTCGACATCCCCAACATCCCGCGCGACCTGTTCCAGAGTGAATTGTTCGGTCATGTGAAGGGGGCGTTCTCGGGCGCCATGGAAAACAAACGCGGCCTGTTCCATCAGGCGCACAAAGGCTCGTTGTTCCTTGACGAGATCGGCGACATGCCGTTGAATCTGCAGGCGAACCTGCTCCTGCCCCTTGAACAGAAGGCCGTTCGAAGGGTTGGCAGCGTGGAGACCGAAGAGGTGGATATTCGCTTCGTTTCCGCGACGGACCGCGACCTTGTTGCGGCCATGGCCGAGGGTCGGTTCCGCGACCAGCTCTATCACCGTCTGCGCGAATGCGAGATCTACATCCCGTCGCTGCGCGAACGTACCGAAGACATCTCCCTCATCGCCGAGCACTATCTCGCAAAACACAATCGCGAGTTGGAGGACAACAAGACCATCGCACCGGCAGCCATGGATTATCTCCTCGAGTATCCGTGGCCTGGCAACGTTCGTGAATTGGTCAGCGTGTTGCGCGTTGCCCTTCAGACCATCGGTGGCGATCAACTGGAAGTGTCGGACCTCCATCGCATCCTTCGTCGGGCACCAACGGCCAGCCCGTCATCCGTTGCCCGCAAACTTCCGGCCGAAGCAGCGCCACTTCCTACATCGGTCACGGTCGACAAGTCCGACGACGAAGCTGTCGACCTTTCCAACGACCTCTCCTTGAAGGATGAGATGGCCCGCATGGACCAGCTCAAGGTCGAGAAGACGTTGGAACGCACCAGTGGAAATGTCAGCAAAGCGGCAGCCATCCTCGGTGTCAGCCGCGAGACCCTGCACAACAAGATCCGCAAGTACGAGATCGAAGTGCAGTCGTATCGGAAAAAGTAAAAAGGCGAGAGGGCGAAAGGGCGAAAGGGCGAAACAGTACGAGGTTAAATGATGCGTGTTGTTCTGATCGTGTTGATGTTCGGGCTACAGGCGTCTACATTACAAGCGCTAGACACGCTTCGCACGACAAACGTGCTTCTTAGCCTGCCATGGCTTTCACCGGTGATCGGCGCGAACGAAGATCCGTCCGGTCTGGTAACGACGATCATTGCGCAGAATGGATATACGTGGTCCTATCCCCATGGCATGTCCTCAACAACGACGGTGTATCCTGAGGTTGTGAACGAGCGCCTTGAAGAGGCCGTAGCAGTACGCAACACATTCGTCTACGCATCTACCGGCTCTACGTTGATCAAGTATGCGTGGCCCGGTATGAAGGAATTGGAACGGCTGACGCTCGACACCACGATCGACATGTTGAGTCTGTGGACGCACGACAGAGTCGCACTTCTTGCTGGAGAACGCGTATGGGCGTTTCGCGTTGATGAACCACTTGCGTCGGGAACCGTCCTCCTGTCGGACGGCATTGTCTCGATCGCAAGCTCCGACTCTTCGCTGTACATGGCCAAGTGGAGTGGCATGATCTATCGTGCGAAGGGCGACTCGGTCAAACCATTTTTCGACTTCGACCGCAGCATTTCTCACATTGCTGCATCGTCCAAATTCATCGCTGTCAATCATCCTGATGCCTATCGGGTCATGGTCTATTCGCTGATGTCCGGGAACACGGAGAGTTTCTTTCAGGGAACACCAGGTAGATCGATCGCATTGTGCAGCGACTCCGTTCTCACGTTCATGCTTGGCAATGGCTCTAGTTTACGATTCATGACATTTACGCTCGATTCGTATTCCGGCGAGATGATCTCGTACTGGGAACACAGCTACATGCCATACGGATGGACCGCTGACAGTCGCGTATTGTCGTTGTCGAACGACCTGTTCATGTACGCCAACTTGAACCTGGGCGCTTCGCGCATCTATCATGTGCGGACGAGAAACGACTTTGCCTATGAACTGTATTTTGACCCGCAGCAGGCCTTCACCAGGATCTCTGACAATATGATCGCGGTCGCGACAGTTGGTCGCTCGCCAGAATACAAACTGGAGTTCGACGACGGCTCAATGTATTCGAACATCATCACATTTGATGCGTCTACAGGTCTTGCAACCACCAGTAAACGGTCACCAATAGCAGTCGAAGACGTTGTAGACCTGAAACAGCTCGGCTCACAGTTCTTTGCAACACGGATCAAGAAGTCCCAATACGAAACGTGGCGGGTTGGACCGAAAGATTCCGACATCTTCAACTATGGGAGATACAAACAACTGTTGACACGAGACAGTCTGGCCTGGATGATGCACTGGCAATCCTCGTCTCAACTCGATAGCACTACGTTCAGTGCGGACCATGGACGATCCTGGAATAGGGTGAGGATGCCAAACTTTAGCACCTACACCTTCTACCGAAGTGCATATCAGATTGGAGCGACTGCTCGCTTGTACGGCCCCCACTACTACTGGAAGAACATCCACTACTTCGAAGCGAATAACGAGGCCATGTGGTTCACCGATCCCTTGCTGTCACCCGAGGATGGGCTGACGCCACGCTACACTCTTCCCATGCGTGACCATGCCGTCTTGTGCATTCTCGACTACGGCACCAGCACTGATCGACCTTCACGGATCTGGGAACTTGACTATACAGCTGGCACCGCTAACGCTTCACTCCTCTATGTACCAGACCACGGACAGGCAAGAGTAGTGGCCGCGGCTATATACGATAAGGTCATGATGGGTAGTTGGGAAAGTATTGACACTCGGTCCATCGGTGCGTTCATTACCGACGGAGAGTCCTGGAAATTTTACTCGATTGACCCTGGCAGCATGCAGGAGAGCGCTCTTGCATCCTTGGTCGCTCTGAACGACACAACGCTTGTTATCTACAGCGACATCACCAATGAATTCTTTGTGGCACATCCATCACTGGACCAAACGGTGAGCGTATCAACTGATCACTACACGCTGGCGGATGAGTCGCACAGCACTTCCAGTATCGTGTCTGCGGATGGTGTTGTCCGTTGGGAACATGGCTTATCCGATGCCGTGATCGATGTGTTCGACATCCATGGCCGACGATCCGGTCAGCACACGTCCACGAGTGGATATTCAGAGGTCACGCTCCCCGGAACCGGGATCCACGTACTCCAGGCAACGTCAGGAACTCGTATCCGCAGACTGATCGTTGCCTACTAACTGCGCCAACGTGCGCAGCATCGAGATCTGTTTTACATCATGCACACGAACGATCTCTACCTTCTTCGTCCACAAGAGTGCATGGATCAATGCGGTTGGAACATCGCGTTCCGCGGGATCTTCGATCCCGGTGATCGCACCAATGAATCGTTTGCGTGAAATGCCAAGAACCACGGGAGCGATCTCGGCGAAGGTATCAAGATTGCGCAGCAGATCCAGATTGTGCTCAAGGGTCTTGCCAAAACCAATGCCGGGGTCGACGTATACCCGCGTCACACCGGCCTCCCGTGCATTGCGCACGCGCTCACGCAGGAACACCTTCACCTCCTGCACAACATCATCATAGACCGGCGCGACCTGCATGGTCTTCGGCTCGCCTGACATGTGCATCAGGATAAGGGGCACACCATACTCTGCAGCAACGCTGAACAATGCAGCATCGTATCGACCAGCCGTCACATCGTTGATCATTGTTGCACCGGCATCAAGGGCCGCACGCGCGATCGTCGACTTCATCGTATCGATCGAGATCGGAATGTTCGCATTCACCGCCCGGATACCGTTGATCACCGGGATCACTCGCTCATACTCTTCGCTCTCCGACACCGGCTCCGAACCCGGACGTGTGCTCTCACCACCGATGTCGAGAATATCCGCCCCTTCATCGATCATTCGCAATGCATGATCCACCGCCTGCTGCACACTGCCAAACTGCCCTCCATCGGAGAACGAATCGGGTGTGACGTTGACGATACCTTGGATAAGCATAGAGTCTAGCCGTCTAGCTAACTAGCTGACTAATCATCAACGCGTCCAGCTGTGATTGCGTCGCCGGTGTTGGTGCGGTAAGGGGCAGACGGAACGTGAGCTCGATGCCGTGAAGCTTGTGCATGATGTATTTCACCGGCAGCGGATTGCTCTCGATGAAGTTGGCCTTATACCACGGCATCAGCACGGCCTGGAGTCGGCGTGCTTCGGCGAAGTCTCCGGCAAGCGACGCGCGAACCAGGGCACCGAATGTTTCCGGTGCGTAGTTGCTGATGACGGCGATCACGCCTACACCACCCAGGGCGATGATCGGCAGCGTAAGAGAATCGTCGCCAGCAATAAGGCTGAAGTGCGACGGCGCGTTGCGAATGATCTCGCTCATCTGCTCCAGATTCGCCGACGCCTCTTTGGTAGCGACAACGCTCGGGATGGCTTCAGCGATGGCGATCTGCGTCTCGGCCGACATGTTCAAGCCAGTGCGACCGGGCACGTTGTACAGGATCTGTGGAATGGACGCAGCATCA
>Ga0105096_10001324_pt1 | contig 10086 bp, 10 predicted proteins | sample PPLLak3cmMay2015_FD_87036 | JGI IMG/M metagenome (GOLD analysis project Ga0105096, IMG submission 87036) | Freshwater sediment microbial communities from Prairie Pothole Lake near Jamestown, North Dakota, USA - PPLs Lake P7 Core (1) Depth... | ecosystem: Environmental > Aquatic > Freshwater >...
AAGCGAATTCGATGTTCCGCAGCGTGTCGCCAAATCCGGCCGTCGACGTTGTGACCGTCCGCGTGAATGTTGATCCGTATGCAAGTTCTGTCGGCCTCGTCCTTTCGGACATGGCTGGCCGTACGCTGCGCACGTACAACGTTGATGCATGGTCCGGCACGGCACATGTGTCGGTGCAAGGCCTTTCAGCCGGCACCTATGTGCTAACGCTCAACGCTGATCGCGCAGTTGCGCACACGTTTATTCATGTTGCTCGATGACGTTATGAGAAAACACTTCATCCTGGCCATCGTGATCATCACGGTGGCCTTTTCCTTTTCCGTACATGCGCAGCCGTTGACGGCGCCGTACAACTTCGCATTGCCGGATACTTTGGACATCGACACATCACTTGTGCGTGGTCCGGTAGAGCCCGCTGGTGCACGGGGAAGAGTGCAGCTGTCTGAAGAAGGGCATCTCTCGTTCGCAGACGGGACACGGCTGCGTCTCATCGGGACAACGCTGCAATACGGCGCTGCTTTCCCGGATAGTGCGACGGCGATCCGTATGGCGGAACGGCTTCGTGCGCTTGGCGTGAACTGCGTGAAGTTCAACACGTTCGATTACACGACCTACTTTGGCTACAGCATCTTTGCCGACGGAACGTCGACCCTTGGCAATGGATTGCATGCAGCACAGATGAAGAAGCTTGACTGGTTCACGCATCAGCTGCGGCAGCGAGGGATCTACTACGTCTTCACGTTCGCCGGTGCGTGGGCGCCGCGAGCAGACGACAAGGTCCGTCAGCGCGATTCGATCGCCCGCGTGTCATTGTTCTTCGATCCGGGCATGCAGTTCATCCATCGTCGCATCATGGAGGCATTGCTCACGCACAAGAACCAGTATACGGGCATCGCCTACAAGGATGATCCGGCACTGGCCTTCATCGTTGCAACGGAAGATGCGACGTTCACAACGTATTGGGCCTATTCTCAGGATGTGGTGCGCCCCAGCGCGTCCGGCGCAGCTTCCATGAGCTCGGTCTACGTTCGGTATATCGACTCGTTGTACAATGCACATTTGCGCAGTAAGGGACTCACCTCGGATGCTGCCATCAATGCACAGTGGAAGACGTCGGCATCGGATCCTGCAGAACAGGTAACGAACGGTGGATTCGAAGACCCCTTCAACACGCGGTGGACGATCTATGTGAACTCCAACGGTGGCGCACAGGCGCTGTTTCAGTTCTCCGAGCTCGAAAAGAAGAATGGCACGGCATCGGGGCGGATGCGCATCGCCAAGCTCGATGCAAACAGAGGCGTGACGGGGATCCAGCTCTATCAGGCGCTGAACAACGTGCAGCGACTGCATCGCTATCGCCTGCGATTCTGGGCGAAGACGTCGCCCGAACGCAACAGTCGTACCATGCGGTTCTCCGTGTACAACTCTGCGTATCCGAACAACAACTACGGTATCGACAAAACGATCATGCTTTCCAAAGACTGGCAGGAGTTTGACTATACCTTCACGTCCACCTCGACCGATGTTGCTACGGCCCGCCTTGGATTGTGGGTTGGTGCTGATAGTGGCGACGTCTACTTCGACGATGTGCGATTCAACGAAGTAGGGTTCGACGGACTGCAGCCGAGCGAATCGATCGCCAACAACTCCGTCAGACGTCTGCCCTATGCCGATGACCAGGGATCACCCGCACGCATCAAGTCGGCGGCAGATTTCTATTTCGAACGTGTCAGCAATTTCTACTCTACGGTTCGCCGCTTCGTGCGCGACACGCTCAAGAGTCAGGTGCTGATGGCGCCATCGGCTCGATTCCTCTCGGCCTTCGATCAGCAGGCCGCCATCGATTACGACGTCTTCCTCTCGAACGACACGCGCACTGCCGCGGGCTCTCCGCTCAACGAGACGGGCGGCGGCAGACTCTATCTGCATGCGCAGCAAAGGATCAAGGGCAAGGCCTTCATCGTTGGATGGGATGCGATCAGCTATCCGCGGCCCTATCAATCGGAGCTGGCGCTCATCACGCCGGCGTATGCTGGTGCACAAGATTGGGACGGCGTGATGTTGGGACGGTGGGCCGTGCTCTCCCGTGCGGGATATGGACGTGCCGATTCAACCTGGGCCGCCCCCTACGACATCTATGACAAGCCGCAGGTCCTCACGCTCCTGCCGTTCGCATCGAACATGATGCGTTCGTTCGATGTTGCGCCCACATCGAAGGTGATCGAGGTTGCGAACAGTCGCGAGGCGATCGACTACATCCGTTTGCATGGTGGACAGCAGTATTCACTGTCGCTTGGTGCCGATGCGCGCATCCCGCTCTACCGTCGTATTCAGGTCCTGCCAGAACTTGCTTCGGAAGAAAGTGTGTTGCCGCAGCGCGAGATCTCGGCCATCGTCAACGGCGTAGATCCTACGGCCATCGATTCCGAGAATGAACAGATCTATCTCGATGCGACCAAAGGACACATGCGTGTGGTGACGCCACGATCTATTGCTGTTGCCGGCAGCATCGGCGGGTCCATCGTCAACGTTCCGGGCGTGATCATTGAGCAGGCCACGCCGAACGAGCGCGCTGTGATCACGTTATCGTCGCTGACGGACAGCGCCATTGCAACATCCGAGCGCACGTTGCTCACGATCGCCACGCGAGGCCTTAACGAAGGCACAGAGTTCGACTCACTCAATCTGAATTTGAAGAAGTATGGCAAGGGTCCGATGCGCATGCAAGGTGTTGATGCCCGCATCACCATCACGGCGCCATCGTTCGACTCGTGTCATGTGGTACCCCTTGGTGCCGATGCCAAACCGACAGGAGCGCGCATCAACATCGAGCGTTCACCCACCGGACGTTTCTCCATCGCCGTCAACACCGCTCAGTATAAAACACCGTGGTACCGACTTGAATTCGGCCGCATCAACACCAGTGTTGACGACATCACGGGATCACCACGCATCGCCGTTGTCCCCAATCCGATCAACGACGGCACGGCCTATCTCCGTCATCCCGCCGATGCCATGTCGGTCACCATCACCAACATGAACGGCGTCAACGTCCGCACGCTCACGCCATCACCCGATGGCAACACGGCCCTCGATCTCACGGATCTCCCCAACGGATCGTATACGGTTGTTGTTAGGGGGCGGAGCAGCGCTGCTGTTACGCAGGTTGTGCTGTTGAGGTAGGGGCCTGCGAGGTGTCCCATGCGAGGTGTCCCATGCGAGGTGTCCCATGCGAGGTGTCCCATGCGAGGGATACTCCGGAGGTAATCCTAAAAGGTAATCCTAATAGGTAATCCTAAGTAGGTAATCCTAATCCATAAAAAGGTAAGGGCGCCACGTCTCGTCCACATTGCCGGCGTGTTGTTTCAGGAACAGCACATGGTGTGGTTTACGCGGCTGCGTCTTCAGGATCATGTTCGCTTCTTCCGGTGTGCGGCTGCCTTTGCGGTTGTTGCATTTGATGCAGGCGCACACCAGGTTCTCCCACTGATCCGTACCGCCCCTTGACCGAGGAATGATGTGGTCTACGGTGAGCGGGGGCTTGCGTTCTCCGCAATACATGCATTGGAATCCGTCGCGGCGGAGGATGTTCTTGCGGGACAATTCGATCTTCTTGAACGGCAGGCGCAGGTAGGCGCTCAGGCGGATCACGCTGGGATAGGGGTAGGATTCGCGAACCGAACGGACGATGATGGACGAACGGTGTTCGACCATTTCGGCTTTCGTGAGGAAGAGCAGCAGGAGGGCTTTTTTCGCGCTGCAGACGCTGATCGGCTCGTAGGACTGGTTGAGGACCAATACTTTGGTGTTGAGCGAAGGAGACACATCCGCCGGTTGGCGAAGGGGATCAGGGCGAAGATGTGCGGTGTGAGTACTGAAGACAGCACCTCCTGACCCTAAAATAGTGCGGTAGGAGGTATTTTCGTACTCGATTTCTTACACGTAACACGAATAGGCTCTCATGGCTCGGCAGACGGCGATCCTGGCACTGGAAAACGGCATGATCTTCCGCGGTGACGCGATCGGCGCCATTGGTGCGGAATGCACCGGCGAACTGGTGTTCAACACGGCGATGACGGGCTATCAGGAAGTGCTGACGGATCCTTCCTACAAGGGGCAGGTGGTAACGTTCACCTATCCCCACATCGGCAATTACGGCGTGAATGATGAGGACGTTGAATCGTCCGGCATCCAGGCCTCCGGGCTTGTGGTGCACGAGCTTTCTCGAATGTATTCGAACTTCCGTGCTACGCGATCGCTGGAAGACTACCTGAAGGAATACGGCGTAGCCGGCATCGAAGGTGTTGATACCCGCCAGATCGTCCGCGTATTGCGCACGGAAGGCGCCATGCGCTGTGTGATCGCCCACGGCGACGATCTCGATGCCAATGCGCTCGTAGAGAAAGCGCGGTCGATCCCATCGATGAACGGCCTGGACCTTACGGGGTTGGTGACGACGGAGGCGGCGTACAAATGGGGGAATGGGAGAATGGGAGAATCTCCAATGGGGGAATCTCTCAATGAGAAATTGAGAGATAAGGAAAAGTTCGAGAAGAACATCTACGAAGGTGATGCAGTAGGTCCGACGCGCAGGTATAACGTGGTGGCGATGGACTTCGGCATCAAGCGGAATATCCTGCGTCGACTGGATCGGTTTGGATGTGATGTGACGGTCGTGCCTGCTACAGCTACGGCAGAAGAGATCCTGTCGTACAAGCCGGACGGAGTGTTCCTGAGCAATGGCCCTGGTGATCCGGCGGCGGTGACGCAAGCTATTGAGACGGTCAAGGGGCTGTTGGGTGTGAAGCCCTTGTTCGGCATTTGCCTTGGGCACCAGATCATGAGTCTGGCTGTTGGCGCCGAGACGTACAAGCTCAAGTTCGGGCACCGCGGTGCGAATCATCCCGTCAAGAATCTGATGACCGAGAAGATCGAGATCACCAGTCAGAACCACGGCTTCGCTGTTGATGTGACATCGTTGCCTTCGAACGTCGAGATGACGCACGTCAACCTCAACGACAACACCTGCGCCGGCATCCGCCTCAAGGATGTTCCGGCCTTTGCCGTGCAATACCACCCCGAAGCCAGTCCGGGGCCCCACGACTCGGACTACCTGTTCGAGGAGTTCGTCGGGATGATGGGGTAGCAGGGGAATGGGGAATAGGGAATGGGGAATGGGGAATGACGTAACACCATTCTAGCAATGGTACTTACCATTCCCGAATCCCCATTCCCCATCCCATCGAGCTGATTCCCCATTCCCCATTCCCCATTCCCTATTCCCATTTCCCTTTGTCATTTTGCGACAAACGTGTAGTTTTGTCGGCTCTGGCATTACGGGCAGATACTCAAGCGGCCAACGAGGGCAGACTGTAAATCTGCTGACTTATGTCTACGGAGGTTCGAATCCTTCTCTGCCCACAAACGATTCCGATTGCTAGAGCGGTCAACGCGGGAGTAACTCAGTTGGTAGAGTCACAGCCTTCCAAGCTGTTGGTCGCGAGTTCGAGTCTCGTCTCCCGCTCGTTGTTGAAAGTGCTGATGTAGCTCAGTTGGTAGAGCACCACCTTGGTAAGGTGGAGGTCACCGGTTCAATCCCGGTCATCAGCTCGAAAGAACTTACGGGTGTAGCTCAACTGGTAGAGCAGCGGTCTCCAAAACCGCAGGCTGCGGGTTCAAGTCCTGCCGCCCGTGCTAAGAACGAAACGTTAAAGGACGGCCATGCTGGCACAATCGAAACAGTTTTTTACGGACGTGAGCAAGGAGATGAAGAAAGTCTCCTGGCCCACGCGCGACCAGCTGCGTGAAAGCACGGTCGTGGTGATCGTAACATGTCTGGTGATCACAGGGATCGTCTTTGTGATCGACCAGGCGATGACACAGATCATGAATTTGATCTTCTGAGGCACAAGGCGCACGCATGATCGTAGATCCGCATCAAGTACCGGTACTCGAGCCGAAGTGGTTCGCCATCCGCACGTTCACCGGCCATGAGGCCAAGGTGAAGACGGGCATCGAGATGGAAATGACCCGCCTCGGTATGGAGAATCGTGTGCTCAGCATCGTGATCCCTCAGGAAACGGTGTATGAAGTGCGTAATGGCAAGCGTCGGACGAAGGTCAAGAACTTCCTTCCCGGATACATCCTCATCGAGTGCACGCTGGACAAGCGACTCAAAGAGGTCATCCTGTCGCTGCCGTCGATCGTGAGCTTCGTGGGTACGAAGACCGAGCCGCAGGCGCTGCAAAAGGATGAAGTTGACCGGATCCTGGGACGCGTTGAAGAACGCAAGGACCTCACCACCGTTGAGACGGCCTTCCGTGAAGGCGATCCGGTGAAGGTGATCGACGGTCCGTTCGCCAACTTCAACGGCACGGTCAAGGAAGTCAACCTGGAAAAACAGAAGCTGAAAGTCGAAGTCGGGATCCTGGGTCGCAAGACGCCGATCGAACTCGACTACAATCAGGTAGAGCTGGAAAATCACTGATCATAGATGTGGGAGGTTGCCGGGTGCGAGTGCATCACGGTGGCCGTTGACCACGAAAGGAATACATGGCTAAAAAAGTGATGGGGAGCTTTAAGCTCCAGATCAAGGGCGCGGAAGCCACCATGGCACCCCCGGTAGGCCCGGCATTCGGTCAGCGTGGTCTGGCCGGTATGGAATTCGTCAAGCAGTTCAACGCCAAGACAGCCAAGCAACCTGGCATGGTCCTTCCGGTGTTGATCACCTTCTACAGCGACAAGTCGTTCACCTTCGAGGTGAAGTCTCCACCTGCCGCTGTTTTGCTCATCAAGGCCACCGGCATCCCGAAGGGATCCGGCGAACCGAACAAGTCGAAGGTCGCAAAGGTCAATCGTGCGCAGCTCGAAGAGATCGCCAAGCTCAAGATGGCGGATCTGAATGCGAACGATATGGACGCGGCTATCAGCATGATCGCTGGTACGGCACGTTCGATGGGCATCACGGTTGAAGGCTGATTTACACAAGGAACCCAAACATGGCACAAGGTAAACGATTCAAGAAGGCTGCCGCATCGTATGATGCCAAGCAGGTCTTTGACTTCAAGGCCGCCGTTTCGATGGTCAAGAAGAATGCAACGGCGAAGTTCGACGAGTCCTTCGAGGTCTCGATGAATCTCGGCGTTGACCCACGCAAAGCTGATCAGCTCGTTCGTGGCACAGTGGCACTCCCGCATGGTACCGGCAAGACGGTGCGCGTGCTCGTGGTCGCCAAGGCCCCGAAGGATAAGGAAGCTCTCGACGCTGGTGCGGATCACGCAGGATTTGCGGATTACATCGAGAAGCTGCAAGGTGGCTGGGCCGATATCGACATCATCATCGCAACTCCGGATGTGATGGGTGAGGTCGGCAAGCTCGGTCGCGTCCTCGGACCTCGCGGTCTGATGCCGAATCCGAAGAGTGGCACGGTGACGTTCGACGTCGCCAAGGCCGTTCAGGAAGTCAAGGCCGGCAAGATCGAGTTCCGCGTCGACAAGGCAGGCAACATCCATGCTGCCGTCGGCAAGTGCTCCTTCGCCCCGGAGAAGCTGATCGAGAACGCACACGTGTTCGTATCCACTGTGCTTCGCGCGAAGCCGGCAACGGCCAAGGGCAAGTACGTCAAGTCGATGTTCTTCTCGTCAACGATGGGCCCTAGTGTCCGCGTCGATGAGCACTCCATCGGCGAATAATTAATTCACGTTGTCTATTACGCACTGCCCCGCGTTCAAGCTTCTAACCCGCCGGTAACGGCGGTTGAGCAACGGGCATCATTAAATGTCATCGGAGCCGTATGGTAACGAAGGAACAAAAGAAGGTCATGGTCGCAGAACTCGCAGAGCAGATCCGCGAGGCGTCCAGCCTGTACTTTGTCGACTTCACCGGCATGACCGTCGCGCAGGCGCAAGCCTTCCGTCGGGAATTGCGGGAAAAGGATGCAGTGATGAAGGTTGCCAAAAACACCCTTCTTCTCCGTGCCCTTGCTGAAGTTGGCGGAGTAGAGATCGAAGAGTCCAAGCTCTTCGGCCAGACGGCGGTCATCTTTGGTTCGACCGACTCGATCGCACCAGCCAAGATCATCCGCAAGCACTTTGAGAAGGGCGAAAAGCCCAAGCTCAAGCTTGCCGTGGTCGAAGGCCAGGTATTCGACGGATCGCAACTGAAGCAGGTGTCGGAACTCCCGACACGCGAAGACATGATCGCGTCCATCGTCGGCAGCATTCATGCTCCGATCTCGGGCATTCACGGCGCCATCAACGCAGTCATGCGTGATGTTGCCATGCTCGTCGAAGAAGTTGCCAAGAAGAAGGCAGCGTAATCACAGTTCGAACATTCATCTAAAATCATCTAGGAGACAGGAATGTCTGCAATCGTTGAAGAACTTGTCGAGAAGATCGGCAATCTTACCCTGATCGAAGCGGCTGACCTCAAGAAGGCCCTCGAAGATAAGTTTGGTGTCACCGCTGCCGCTCCGGTCATGATGGCTGGTATGATGGCTCCGGGCGCTGCTGCCGGACCTGCTGAAGAAGAGAAGACCGAATTCGACGTTGAACTCACGGACGCTGGCGCTCAGAAGCTGAACGTGATCAAGGTCGTGCGCGAGATCACCGGTCTTGGCCTCAAGGAAGCCAAGGATCTGGTGGAAGGCGCACCGAAGATGGTCAAGGAAGCCGCACCGAAGGAAGAAGCCGACTCCCTCAAGAAGAAGCTTGAAGAAGCTGGCGCCAAGGTAACGCTGAAGTAAGTCTATAGGCTTGTGTACAGCCCCGAGACGGCCTTTTGTGCCGTCTCGGGCGTTGTCGTCTTTATCGGTCATTGCGACCACAAACATTTTTCTGAGCTTTCGGGAGCCCCCTTCCCATGAATGGACCCCAGGACACTTCCCTCTACACGATCCCCCTTCAGCGTCTGCGCGAGCGCGTGACGTTTGGCCACGTTGCCAAACACCACACGTACCCTGACCTGCTTGGGATCCAGATCGATTCGTTCAAGGAATTCATCCAGGAAGACGTACCGGCAGACGACCGCCGGTTGCTTGGCCTACAGCGAGCCTTCCAGTCGAATTTCCCGATCGAAGACAACTCTGGCGTGTACGAACTGAGCTTCCTCGATTATTTCATCGAAAAGCCGAAGTACACGGAAGAAGAATGCCGTGAACGCGAGCTGACGTATGCCAAGACCCTCAAGGCGCGCCTGCGCCTTTCGTCGAAGGCAGACCCAAGCTCCGAGGACTACATCGAAGCGATCGATCAAGAAGTCTATCTTGGTCAGATCCCTGCGATGACGCCGCGCGGTACCTTCATTATCAACGGCGCAGAACGCGTCGTCGTGGCTCAGCTGCACCGCTCGCCTGGATGCTTCTTCGATGAAGCCATCCACCCGAACGGGACGAAGATCTTCTCGGCCCGCATCATCCCGTTCAAGGGATCGTGGATCGAGTTCACGACGGACATCCACGACGTGATGTATGCCTATATCGATCGGAAGAAGAAGTTCCCGGTGACGACGCTGCTCCGCGCCCTTGGCTATTCGAGCGATGAGGACCTCCTCAATCTGTTCGAACTGACCGAAGACGTGTCGATCAACGACTTCACGGAAGATCACCTTGGACGCCGCGTAGCTGCCGATGTGATCGACCTCGCCACTGGTGAGATCGTTGCCCAGCGCGATCATATCGTGTCGCCCGAACTCGTGGAAATGCTCGCGGGTGCAGAAGTTGAATCGCTGCGCCTGTATCGCTACGAGAACCCGAACGATGAGCCCATCATCGCCAAGACGCTGGCCAAGGATACGGCCCGTACGCGCGAAGATGCTCTCGAAACCATCTACCGCCAGCTTCGCTCGTCCGACCCGCCCGATCTCGACACGGCATGGGGTCTGCTCGAGAAGCTGTTCTTCAATCCGAAGCGCTACGACCTTGGTGTTGTGGGCCGCTACCGGATCAATGAAAAACTTGAAATGAGCGTTCCGCTCGATGTGACCACGTTGACCGTGGATGACATCGTGTCGATCGTAAAGTATCTCATCGACGTGCGCGACAGCAAGCGTCCGGTCGACGACATCGACCACCTTGCCAACCGCCGCGTC
>Ga0105096_10001326_pt1 | contig 10085 bp, 9 predicted proteins | sample PPLLak3cmMay2015_FD_87036 | JGI IMG/M metagenome (GOLD analysis project Ga0105096, IMG submission 87036) | Freshwater sediment microbial communities from Prairie Pothole Lake near Jamestown, North Dakota, USA - PPLs Lake P7 Core (1) Depth... | ecosystem: Environmental > Aquatic > Freshwater >...
CCAGTTGCCCGACTGGCGCATCTCCCAGGCAACCGCCAGATAGCGCGTCTCGTCGACCGGCGTCAGCGGCCGCAAGGTGATCACCGCCACCATCAGCGCCAGGCAGGCGAGACCGGCCAGCGGCAGCGCGTGCCGACGCAGGTCGAGCGGCTTCATCTGGTCCGGCAAATGGCCCGAAGATCGGCCCGTCCCGGCGTCAGAGCGCCGCCGCAGGCGGCTCGGCTTCGCGGTGCTCGCGATAGATCAGCCACAGGTTGCGCAGGTAGATGCCGATGCCGAGGCCCTGGCCGACGATGAACACCGGATCGCCGCGGTGCAGCGCATAGGCGAACAGCGTCGCGCCGCCGGCGAGGCTGAAATACCAGAAGGCCAGCGGCACGACACTGCGCTTCAGCCGTTCGCTTCTCAGCCACTGCACGACGAAACGCATCGTGAACAGCGCCTGGCCGAGAAAGCCGATCGTCAGCCAGACCGGGTCGTGTTCCATGAACTTGCTCTCCGAGTGTCGGGAAAGGATCGGGTGCTGCCCACGCGGTGCCTCAGGGCGGCGGGCCCGGGCTGAGTGTCGGCGCTTCGCCGGCCAGCGTTTCGACCCGGGTCAGCTTCGTGCGCCGGCGCAGCCACATCACGCCGCCGAGGTCGACGATGCCGACCCAGAGCCGGTTCCAGACGCCATAGTGGGACTGGCCGCGCAGCCGCGGCCGATGCCGCACCGGTACCGAGATCACGCGACCGCCGTGCCGGCGCACCAGTGCCGGCAGGAAACGGTGCATGTGGTCGAAGTAGGGGAGCAGCAGGAAAGTGTCGCGGCCGAACAGCTTCAGACCGCAGCCAGTGTCCGGTGTGCCGTCGCCGAGCAGGCGGCTGCGCACGCCGTTGGCGATACGTGAAGACAGCCGCCGCAGCCACGTGTCGGAGCGCGCGGCACGCCAGCCGGCGAGCAGCAACGGTGAGCCGCCATCGCCGTCCTCGACGCGCCAGCGTTCGACCAGCGCCGGGATGTCGGCCGGGTCGTTCTGGCCGTCGCCGTCGAGCGTGGCGATCAGCCGGCCGCGGGCGGCGTGGATGCCGGTGGCGATGGCCGTGCTCTGCCCGCTGTTGCGCCGGTGGCGCAGCACGCGCAAATGCGGATAGCGCTGCGCCAGTTCGACCAGCAGGCGCGGCGTGTCGTCGCTGCTGGCATCGTCGACGAAGATGGTCTCGAAGTCGATCCGGCCGCTGACCGCGGCGTGGATTTCCTCGATAAGCACCGCCACGTTTTCGGCTTCGTTGTGGACGGGGACGACGACGGTAAGCAGCGGCGCGACCTCGGTGCCGGAGGCATTGGAGCCGACAAGCGCAGCAGGGGAAAGGTGTCGTGCGACCAAGCGATTGAGGGCGAGTCGCTTAAGAGCGGGCTCGAGCCCCAGCTTGTTGCGAGGCACGAGCGTAGCACCGCGTCCGCGGCGCCTTTGCTGCTGCCGCCTGCTATGGCGACTGCCGGCGCGCGGACGCCGGGGCAGCGTCGGCCGCGATCGTTCCGGCAAGGGCGCGCATCGCCTGCAGGTAGGTCTCCGGCGCGTTGCTGTGCAGCCGGCTGTGAGTGCCACCGGGAATCTCGATCCAGGCCACCCTTCCCGGCACGGCATCGCGCAGCTTCCGGCCCAGCTCCACCGGCACCGTGCGGTCGGCATCGCCGTGCAGCATCAGGATCGGCGCGTCGACGCGGCCGATCTTCGACTGCGAATCGAAGCGCAGCGTCGTCAGCGAGGCGCCGATCCTCCCCCAGAAGCCGGCCGTCGCGGCCAGGTCGGGCAGACTGGTGAAGGTCGACTCCAGGATCAGCGCCGCATAGTCCTGGCCCGCCTGCAGGCTGCCGGCCAGTTCGACGGCAACGGCGCCGCCGAGCGAATGGCCGTAGAGCACGCGACGGTGCGGATCGGGCTGGACCCGAACCAGTTCCAGCCAGGCGATGCGCGCGTCGGCGTAGATCGTGTCCTCGCTCGGGACGATCGGCGTGCTTTCGCCCCAGCCGCGGTAGTCGACGGCGACGATCGCGAAGCCGGCGGCGCGCAGCGCGTCGATCTTCGGCAGGTTCTGGAACAGGTTGCGGAAGGTGCCGTGCAGGTAAAGCAGCGTCGGCGCCTCGGGGTCGGCCTGCGGCAGCCACCAGATCTGCACCTGCTGCGGCGGCGCCTCGCCGGGCACGGCGCGGCTGAGAACCAGGTCGCCGGAGCGCAGGCCGTCGTAGCTCGGGTTCGCGGCCGGCGTCGGGCGCAGCGCCAGCGTGCGCTGCATCGTGTCGAGCCAGGCGCAGCCGCCGAGCGAAAGGCCAAGGAAGGCGACCGCCGCAACGGCGCGGCCGAAGCCTTCGCGCCGCCGTTCAACGGCCGCGGAACACGGGCCTGCGCTTTTCCTTGAATGCGCGGATGCCTTCCTGGTAGTCATCGCTGTCATAGACCAGCCTGCGCAGCCCCTGCACGCGTTCGAAGCCCTGCGGCGACATCGGCCTTGCTCCGGCAAGGATTCGCAGCTGCTCCTTCATCACCGCGATCGCCAGTGGCGCGTTCTCGGCAATGCCTGCTGCCAGGTCGAAGGTGAATCGCTCCAGATCGTCGGCCGCAATGACGTAGTTGATCATGCCCAGGCGCTCGGCGCGCTCGGCGCCAAGCGGCCTGGCCGTGAACGCCATCTCCTTGCCGATGCGCATGCTGGTGGCATTGAGGAAAGTCAGCACGCCGGCGATGTTGTAGGGCACGCCGAGCCGCGCCGGCGTGATCGCGAAGGTGGTCTGCGGCGTCGCCACGATCAGGTCGCAGGCGAACACGGTCTCGCAGGCGCCACCCCAGACCGTGCCTTCGATCATCGCGATCACCGGCGCCGGAAAGGTCTCGATCTCGCGAATGAGCGTCCGCAGCGGATCGTCCCAGCCGAGCGGGTCACGGCGCGACTCGGGCAGTTCGTCGACGTCGTGTCCGGCCGACCAGACCTTCGCGCCAGGCAGGGCGCGGATGATCGCCGTCCGCAGCTTGCGCGAGCGGAAGTCGACCAGCGCCGCGATCAGCTCGCCGACCAGGGCCTCGGACAGCGCATTGCGCTTGGGCTGATGGTTTAGCGTGATCACGCCGACTTGGTCGCGGACCTCGGTCAGGATGAGAGGCATGACGTTTACTCCGTGCGACGACGGCTCGGGCCGGCGCCAAGCGCCGCCCGGCTCCAATCTAACCGACGCCGCGCGCGAGCAGGCGTTGCGCAGCCGCCCGCACCCGTGGTCGCACCGCAGGCGCCTTGCGGCGCGATCCGCGGTCGGCCGTTGCGCACCATGCGCTCAGCGCTCGTACTGCGGCTGTGGCGGCAGAAACGCGCCGCCGAGGCAATGGAGGAACTGGCGGCGGCCGCCCGGCTCGATCCCGCCGATGCCCGCTTCGCCTAGGTCCACGCCCTGGCGCTGCACGGAGGCGGCAATGCGATCGGCGCCCGGCGCGAACTCGAACCTGCGCTGAAGCGAAACCCCAACGACCTCGAACTGATGCAGGCGTTGGGCGGTTGCTGACTCCGCGGTCCGCCGCTTACGCCGCTCGAGTCGGCCTGCCTAGCTGCACTGCCCCGTGAACCCGCAGGCGGTGCAGAACTCGCAGCCGTCGCGCTTGATCATCGCCGCCGCGTGGCAGCTCGGGCAGACCTTGCCTTTCACCGGCGCGGTCTCGTGCTCGATCAGCTTCACCGCGTCGGGCACGGCGAGGATGCCGGCGCTCTGGATGGCGCGGCCGTCGTCGTCGAGGATGCCGAGCACCTTGTAGCGGTGCAGCAGCAGCGTCGCGATGTAGGCCACCGTGCTCGGGAACATTGCCGAGCGGTCCTCGCCGGGCACGTGGGCCCAGAACTCGCCGTTCTGCTCGCCGAAGTTCAAGAGTTTCTTCAGCTTCAGGCCGATCCAGTTGGCATCGACCACGCGCATGTCGAGCGAGATCAGCTTGCAGAGTCCGTCGAGCACCTTCGGGTACTCGCCGGCAAGCCAGATCGAATAGGGCCGGCGGCTGCCGTCGGGCAGCTGCAGTTCCTTGACGCCGAGCACGAAGTCGTCGGCGGTGTTGGCGTTGGCGACGTCCACCGTCCAGCTCATCGTGCCCAGCGGCCCGGCTTTCGGCTCCTTCCTCGAGAACAGCGCGTCCATCATCGGCGTCGGCATCGGCAGCAGCTGCTGGCCGACGTCCTGGAAGACGCCGAGCTGTTCGCAGCGCCAGCGCACGATGTTCGAGAACGCAGCGACGACACCGCTCTGCCAAACCCGATCGCCGCTCGGCGGCAGCGAAATGGCAAAGCCCTGTTCGTCGCGGACCTTGGCCAGAGCGTCGAGCTTCAACTTCAGCCAGGCCCGGTCCTCCGAGCGCATGTCCATCGACAGCGCCTTGGCGATCGCGCCGAGGCCGCGCGGCTGCTCGGCGCCGTTGACCCAGACTTCGAAGGGCAGCGGCGGCTCGCCTACCTGGCCGATGAAGATCGCGAAGCTCTCCCTGCGCTCCGGAAGCTCGACCATGTACGTCCAGGCGAGGTTGCCCTCCGCCAGATCGGGCCGGCCCGGCCATTTGAGGCTTGCCAGCGCCGGCTGCGGCGTCGAGGCGAGCCGCACGCGGCGGTCGGGATCGTCCTTCAGATCCTGCGGCTCGGCCGCCGTGGCGTCCTTGCGCACTTCGAGCACCGAGCCGATCACGTTGTTCGGCCGGTAGGTGGTGATGCCCTTCAGCCCATCCTTCCACGCCGCCAGGTAGAGCTGCCGGAACTGCTCGAAGGGATAGTCCTCGGGCACGTTGACCGTCTTGCTGACCGCGGCGTCGATGTGCGGCTGCACCGCTGCGATCATCCTCATGTGGTCGATCGCGCTCATCTCCAGCGCATGCACGAAGGCCGGCGGCAGATGGTCGGTGTCGCCGCCCATGCGGCGAAACAGGCGGTAGGCGTAGTCCTCGACCAGGTACTCCTGCTTGGAACCGTCGGGCATCCGCTTCTTGCGGATGTAGGTCCAGGAAAACGTCGGCTCGATGCCGCCCGAGGCATTGCTGGCGAAGGCGAGCGAGATGGTGCCGGTCGGCGCGATCGACAGCAGGTGCGAGTTGCGCAGCCCCTGGGCGCGGATCTTCGTCTTCACCGCTTCGGGCAGGCGGCTGGCGCAATGCGGCGCGGCGAGCAGCCGGTCGGCATCGAACAGCGGGAAGGCGCCCTTTTCCTGCGCCAGGTCGGCCGAGGCGTCGTAGGCGGCGTCGCGCATCTTGCGTGTGATGTCGCCGGCCATGCCGCGCGCCGCCTCGCTGTCGTAGCGCAGGCCGAGCATCGTCAGCGTGTTGCCGAGTCCCGTGAACCCCAGTCCGATTCGCCGCTTGTTGGCGGCCTCCTGCGCCTGCTCGGGCAGCGGCCACAGCGTCGCCTCGAGCACGTTGTCGAGCGCGCGGATCGCCACCCGCACCACCGACTGGAAGCGGGCGAAGTCGAAGGTCGCCTTTTCGCCGAAGGGGTCGATGACGAAGCGCGTCAGGTTGATCGAGCCGAGGCAGCAGCAGCCGTAGGGCGGAAGCGGCTGCTCGCCGCATGGGTTGGTCGCCGCGATCGTTTCGCAGTAGGACAGGTTGTTGTCCTGGTTGACGCGGTCGATGAAGATCACGCCGGGCTCGGCGTGGTTGTAGGTCGACTGCATGATCTGGTCGAACAGATCCTTCGCGCGGACCTTGCGGTAGACCCAGGTGCCGTCGATGCGCTGGCAGGCGCCGTCGAGGTCGAACGGCTTTTCCTTGTGCCACAACTCGACTTCCCCGTCGCTTTCGACAGAGCGCATGAAGGCGTCGGTCACCGCCACGCTCATGTTGAAGTTCGACAGCGAGCCGTCGCGCTTGGCGTGGATGAAGTCCTCGATGTCCGGGTGGTCGCAGCGCATCATCCCCATCTGCGCGCCGCGCCGGCTGCCGGCGGACTCGAGCGTCTCGCAACTCTTGTCGAAGACGCGCATGTAGGACAGCGGGCCGCTGGCGCGCGAGTGCGTGCCCGCAACGAAGGCGCCCTTGGGGCGGATGTTGGAGAAGTCGTAGCCGACGCCGCCGCCGCGGCGCATGGTCTCGGCCGCCTGCGCCAGGGCGCCGTAGATCGACGGCAGGCCGTCGCGGGTGGCGGTGATCGCGTCGCCCACCGGCTGCACGAAACAGTTGATCAGCGTCGCCGCGATCTCGGTGCCGGCGGCGGAATTGACGCGGCCGCCGGGGATGAAGCCGTCGACCATCGCCTCGAAGAAGCGCTTCTCCCACTCGGCCCGCAGCGGCGGGGCTTCGACAGCGGCCAGGCCACGGGCGACGCGGCGGCGGACATCGTCGGCGGTCTGCTCGCCGCTCTTGGCATACTTTTCCAGCAGCACGTCGACAGAAATCGCCTGGTCGTCGACAAGCTGCTGGGCGGGCTCCAGTTTCATCGGGGGCTTGCTCCTGCATGGCCGGCCGCGTCGGATTCAGCGGCGGAAGGGGGCAGTATAGGCAGGCGCGCGGCGGCCGGCGCGGCGGCTGCCAGCGAAAATTTACCGCCGGACTTGATCTGGGTCGTTGCGCCGCATGTTGTGGAAGTCCCTCAGCAGACCACAACATATTGCGGTTGTAATCGTCTAAGGCGGTGCCGGTCCCGGCGTTCGTATACTGCATCGACGTCCGGAGTCGCCATGAACCTGCAGCAGTTCCGCTTCCTGCGCGAGGCCGCGCGGCACAAGTTCAACATCACGGTCGCCGCCCGGGCGCTGCATGCGTCGCAGCCCGGCATCAGCAAGGCGATCATCGAGCTCGAAGGCGAACTCGGCGTGCCTATCCTCGCCCGCCAGGGCAAGCGCATCCTCGGCGTCACGCCGCCGGGCCAGCAGGTGCTCGAAGCCGCCGAGCGGATCATGAAGGAGGTCGACGATCTGAAGAAGATGGCGCGCGACTACGCGGGCGCGCCTTCGGGCACGCTGCGCGTCGCCACCACGCACACCCAGGCGCGCTACGTGCTGCCGCCGGTGGTGCAGGCTTTCGCGAGCCGCTTTCCGCAGGTGCGGCTGAAGCTGATGCAGGCCGATCCTCCGACCATCGCCTCGATGGTCGGCAACGGCCAGGCCGACCTCGGCATGGCCACCGAGTCGCTGGCCGAATCGGCATCGCTGGTGTCGATCCCGATCTACGAGTGGCAGCACGTGGCGCTGGTGCCGCCGGGGCATCCTCTGGCGAAGATCCAGAAGACGCCTGGCAGGCTGCGGCTGGCGGATCTGGCTCGGCACCCGATCGTCACCTACGAGGCGCACTTCTCCGGCCGTAGCCGCATCGACGCCGCTTTCGCCGCCGCCGGCATCGAACCGTCGATCGTGCTCGAGGCGATCGACTCCGACGTGATCAAGACCTACGTCGCCACCGGCATGGGCGTCGGCATCGTTGCCGGCGTCGCCGTCGACCCGCGCAGCGAGCCGCTGATCGTGCTGCCCTGCGGCCACCTGTTCGGGACCAACATCGCGCGGCTTGCGGTCAAGCGCGGCGCCTACTTGCGCGGCTTCGTCTACTCGTTCATCGAACTGCTGGCGCCGGGGTGGGACAAGCGCCGGATCGAGGAGGAGGTCGCCGCGCCTCGACTTGGAGACGGGGTCTGATGAGAGTCGCGATCGTCGGTGCCGGCGCCATCGGCGGCGTGCTCGGAGCGCGGCTTGCCGCTGCCGGCCACGAGGTGAGCCTGGTCGCGCGCGGCGAGCACCTGAGCGCCCTGCGCCGTGGCGGCCTGACACTGGTCGATCACGCGGGCGGCACCTCGGCCGTGCACCGGCTGGCCGCCAGCGACCAACCGGCCGATCTCGGAACCCAGGACCTGGTGGTGATCGCGCTGAAGGCGCATGCCATCGAGCCGATGCTGCCGCGGCTGCGGCCGCTGCTGCACGACCACACCGTGGTCGTGCCGGCGATCAACGGCCTGCCCTGGTGGTATTTCCACCGCGAAGGCGGCCCGCACGAAGGCCGCGCGCTGCGTTCGCTCGACCCGGCCGGGACCATGTTCGCCGATCTCGACTGCCGCCATGTCGTCGGTTGCGTCGTTCACTTCGCCGCCGAGGTGCGGGCGCCGGGCGAGGTGCATCACACCGGCGGCCGGCGGCTGATCCTCGGCGAGCCGGATCGCACGCGGAATGCGCGGCTGGAGCGCATTTGCGCTGCGCTCGACGGCGCCGGCTTCGAGGCGCAGCGCTCGGCCGACATCCGGCTCGACGTCTGGGTCAAGCTGCTCGGCAACCTGTCGTTCAATCCGGTGGCGGCGCTGACCGGCTATCTGATGAACGAGATCTGTGCCGACGAGGCCGTGCTGCACGTGATCCGGGCGGTGATGCGCGAAGGCATGGCGGTGTGCGAGCGCTACGGCTATCCGATGCCGATGACACCCGATCAGCGCATCGACCTGGCGCGGCAACTGGGCGCGGCGAAGATCTCGATGCTGCAGGACCTGGAACGCGGCCGGCCGCTCGAACTGGCCGCGGTGGTCGAAAGCGTGGTTGAACTGGCGGAACTGGCGGGGATTCCGGTGCCGGTGACGAAGATGGTGCTGGCGCTGGCGCAGGCCCGAGCCCGCAAGCCGCTGGCCGGATGAGGCGAAACCTGGAGTCCGAGCGACAACGAGTCAACGAATCGTCCAGTTGAACCGCCAGGCCACCAGCCGCACGGCGACGATCAGCGCCGAGGCGACCCAGGTGACGATCGAAGCAGGCATGCCGGCGTCGAGCACCAGCAGGTAGAACACGCAGCCGGCCAGCGCCGCCAGCGCATAGGGCTTGCCGTCGCTCAGCACCATCGGCACTTCGTTCAGGATCACGTCGCGCAGCACGCCGCCGAAGACGCCGGTGACCACGCCCATCATCACGGCGACGATCGGCGGCGAGCCCAGTTCATGAGCGACCGCAACGCCGGCGATCGAGAAGAAGCCCAGCCCGATCGCGTCGGCGATGACGAACAGAGGCGGCGGCACCACCCGCTGCGCCAGCCGCAAGAGTGGCGTGGCGATGAGAGTCAGCACCAGGATCAGCACCACGTAGGACTGGTGCTCGACCCAGAAGAACGGCCGCCGGTCGAGCAGCACGTCGCGCAGCGTGCCGCCGCCAAAGGCGGCGATGAAGGCGACGGTGAACACCCCCACCACATCCATCTTCTTGTTGCGCGCCTCGGCGAAGCCGGAGAACGCGGCCGCCAGCACCGCGACGAATTCGATCGCCGGGACGACCGCCTGGTCAGCCTGCATCGCCGGCCTGCCTCGGCGACGACGGCCGCAGCAGCACCATCACCGCGCCGGCGCCACCGTCGGCGCCGCGCGCCTGGCAGAAGGCGATCACCTCGTCGCGCTGCGCCAGCCAGTGCCGCACCTTGCCCTTGAGCACGGGCGTCTTGCCGAAGGAGCCCAGACCCTTGCCGTGCACGACTCGCACGCAGCGCCGGCCGAGCCTGACCGCGTCGCGCAGGAACTCGACCAGCGCCGCGCGCGCCTCGTCGACGCGGTGGCCGTGCAGGTCGATCTGCGCCTGGATGCTCCAGTCACCTCGCCGCAGCCGCCGCAGCACGTCGGGCGCCACGCCCGGTGCGCAGTAGGACAGCGATTCGTCGCTGGACAGCAGCGAGTCGTGATCGAGCGGGTCGGAGACTGATGCGGCCAGCACCTCGCGGTCGTCGCGCAGTCGGCTCATCGGTTCTGGCGGATGCGGCGGTCGCCGATGCTGCGCGCGGCCGGGAACGCCCAGCGGCGTCACGCCCTGCATCGCATCGACGAACTCGTCTGCCGTGCGCTGCCGCCGCGCTGCGGCGGCGCGCCGCTCGGCCTCCGCGGTGTCGCGCTGCTTCGCCTGCTGCTCGAGCCGCTTGTGCAGTTCGTCGAGCGCGGCGAAGTGCTTGTGCCTCTCCGCCATCGTGCCGCGCCGGGCCTCAGCGGCGCCCGGCCGCCCGAAGCCGCTGAGCGCCCCCTCGGGGGGCAGCGAGCGCAAGCGAGCGTGGGGGCTTCATCAGCGGCGCCCGGCCGCCCGAAGCCGCTGAGCGCCCCCTCGGGGGGCAGCGAGCGCAAGCGAGCGTGGGGGCGTATTCACTTCAGGC